>Ga0208159_1000081_pt1 | contig 34642 bp, 44 predicted proteins | sample 9_EtaG_FD_184082 | JGI IMG/M metagenome (GOLD analysis project Ga0208159, IMG submission 184082) | Marine viral communities from the Subarctic Pacific Ocean - 9_ETSP_OMZ_AT15188 metaG (SPAdes) (version 2) | ecosystem: Environmental > Aquatic > Marine > Oceanic | place: Pacific Ocean | collected... | reverse complement strand
CGGGACACACATCCCGATACGGGAGGAGTGTCGTGCACGACACTCCCCGTTTGAGTCAGACTAAAACTTACTAAAATCTGACTACGTGTACCATTCTCCACAGGTCTCGCAGTAGTAGTTACCCCAACCGTCGAATGCGAAGTTGTTGGAATTGCACTTTACATTACTGCACTGCTTCGGGGTACTGAATGCTGTACCTTTGTCGTCTGCGTTGCAGTCGTCGAACAGGTCTGCAATCTTAGTTACCGCAGGCTTTGTAACAGGCTTCCTGTATGTTTTAGTGTACGTACTTTTGCTGTTGAATGAATAGCCCTTGTAAGGTCTATACTCCTGCGTGTAGGTCTTTAAGAATTTGTGATGAGGCTTTAGTTCCACCGTTGGATTGAAGTACAACCAACATAAAATCTCTTTACCCTTGACCATTACGGTAATCTGCTCGCGCTTGTACCATATCGGGTGACCTTCAAGGCTGTCAACGTTCTCGAAAGTTTGGTCTGATACCTTGAACACATCCACCTTAATGTTATGACCTATGCCGGGCTTGTTTATCACATACGGCAGGCCGTCTTTGATTAGAGGGTATTTGTTTTTGGTCTTACCACCGCCTACATATTTTGAGCCTTTAAGATAGTGGTAGTAGTTGCTGTACCCTTTCTTTAGTGTACCATACACCGCTATGACGTTTGTTTCCAAGACGTTTGCTTTTGAGAACCATACACCGTCGTGATACGTAAACAATTCCCTGTTGTAGATTTGGAACGAACGATTGCGCGTGTTTATTGAAACAAACCTGCAATAGTTGAGCGCGTTCGAATCTTGTATTTTAAGGTGCTCTTTCCAATACTTGCGGGGTATATCCCCAAGTTCATTCGCCAACTCTTGCGAGTCAGTCACCTTGTCGTTTCCATATCCCCAAGCGGTTCCGTTCATCATTAGAAGTTCATCCGTCTTCGCTCCGCATACGAATGGGTGCGTATTCTCTTTGGATATCTTTCCAACCGTTGCGTATCTGAAGTGCGCTATAAACGGGCGGTGCTTGTTCTCATCTGAGGTCAATACACCATACTCCTTTGAGTCGTGTCGTGTTACCTCGAACGTGTCTAGCCATACTATGCCTAGTCCATGAGGGTTCTTCCTTGCGCTTGTTTTAGCCACCTCGCGAGATAGTGGTTTGTCTTTTTGTTTTACGATAATTACACACATAATTATTTAGTTTTGTGGGCGGTCTCGTTGTCGATACCGAGCCCTGTTGGTGAGCGGTGCTTGTGTAGGTGACCGCTCGTCTACCTGTGTTTTGTTTATGATTTATACAAGTATACGACATAAATTTGACAATTCCAAATTTTGCAGTATTTTTTTTTTTAGTGTCTTTAAGAAGACACCTAGTGTCTTCAACGACACTCCTTCATTAATACCATACCTCATCCAAGTCGCAGTCTTCCTGCTTACATACTTTGTCTATGTACGCGCGCATGTGTTTCCTGTTATCGAATGTTTTATTCACGTACTTGTCTGTCCCGTTCGGCATTCTGAATTTTATCTGCGCCTGTATTGAGTCGGTGCTTTCTTCTCTCTTTGTCATTAATTTTTTCACGTAATTAATAGTGTCGTATGCCTGTGCTATCTTTCCCTTCAACATTTTTTCGCTGTCGTCAGTGAAATGGTATTCCTCATTCAAAACATTCATTGCCTTCTTGAGTCTTTCGATTTTCTCTTTATTGCTTGTCATTACTTTAGTTTTTTTATTGTTAGTTCTTTTCTCTGCAGTGTAGGATATTCCTGCCGGAGAATTGTAAACGCCTTGTCTATGGCCTCCCATTTGGAGTGACCGGAGAGGGACATCCCTCTCCAATCTCCTAACCTGCGCTTGCAGGTTATGTGGTAGTAAAATTGTCTTTCTACCACGTGCCCAAAATTATTTGAGCAATCGTGTACCCTCCGAATCCTACAACGAGGGGTGTAATTGCGATGAGCGTTAACTCAATCTTTTTAAGTGTCTTCATGTGTTTGAATTTATGAAGGTTTGTAAATCCGTTTCAACCTTTTGGTATCATCAGTCAGTGCACACACACTGAAACGGCAGGAGTGTCGTTGAAGACACTCCCGATGTTTACGTTTTATCCTGCTTGCACATCCATAGAAAAAGACCTATGTTGATTGCAAAGAACGATATAACAAACACTATCTTAATGGTTTCTTCGCTCATCTTAGTGTAGTTTATAGGTTTTAATTATGTTGTCTAATCTTTGTTGCTCTCGCTTTGCAATCTCAACTGAATTAAACACTTGTAAAAGCATTCCGAATGCGATTATCAATATCACTACCGCAATTCCGAAGCCTACTTTTGTCTCTGTGTCGTGTCTCATCTCTATTGGTTTTTATTTTGGTTTCTACTTTGCTGTGATGCTTCAAAGATGCACCCCCACATTATCAACGTTGTTAGTCCTGCAACAATTAATAGGCCGTTACAATTTAGGTGTATCGCCTGCTCTATCGACAGGAGAGAAAATACTCCGCATACTACCGCGAACATACATAGGAAATCAAATTTTAAGTTTTTCATCTTATAAGTTTTATTAAGTTACCTGTTTCGTCCTTTTGGACTCATCAGCGTAGGCACACACCTACGGACAGGAGAGGAGTGTCGGCGAAGACACTCCCCTGTCTTATCAATTCAACCCTGCGTTATCCTCGTTCGTTCTGTAACGAGTCCCTCGTTCACGCGCTAGTGCTCTAGTGTAAAAACGTTTCATTGAACCCACGGACCGGTGCGCATACCTAACATTGTCACCTTCAAAGTATTCACGTGTAACCGAACATACTCGATTGTTGTTGATGGCTTTCTGAAAGGCCTTGGCGAGTGTTAGAATGTTTTCTACCTCTTCAGCGGTGCTGTACATTCTTTTGAGTATTGGGGTGATTCTTTTCAAAAAAGAAGCATGAGTCTTTCCTGCGTGATTCACTCCGTAGTTTACTAACTCAAAGAACAATTCGTATCTGCGAATCATGCCTTTCACTGAGGTGATGCGCGCAGGCAATCTAAACTCGATGCCGTGACCGGTGTTCTTCACCACGCAATATTTCGTGCCGTACTCAAAATCATTAGAACCCCAACCCTCTGAAGTGTTAAGAAATGGATTACCTAAACAGTAGTAATTAGATAATCTGTATCTAAACAGTGCGAGAATAATACCGCTGTAAGGTCTTATGGCCTCGAGTAATTGCGTTCCGTTCATCCCATCGACACTTAGGTGCGTATGCGTGGAGCATGTGGAGTTAGAAGGGCTGTCACTGTCTTCAATGACTCTGCTAGCCTCGTGAAACATATTGAAGACTTTAGACCTCCAATGTGATTTTGGCAATAGCGGTAGTACGTGCGTGATTGCCTCTAGGCCACAAGTAGAATCTGTTTCGAAACCCTTAAAGAGCGCGTACTCCTTAATCGCCGAACGTGATATGGTATTCTTTTCGATTTCCATACCGATTCTGAATCTTGCCTCGTTTGTGGCAGTAACTAGGTCGCTGTTTGGCTGTCTAGTTTTTAGGCCTGCAATATCCGATGGCAGTGCGCTTGTTTTAAACTCGGGCTGTGGGCTTCTGTGGTAACTTCTTACCTCGCCTCTCTCAGCGTTTCCGTCTGTTGTAAATTGAATCCCTTGTCTCATTTTGTAAGTTTTATTAAGTTTTAAAATTTCCGTTTCGTCCTTTTGGACTCATCAGCGGGAGCACTCACTCCCGGACGGGGCAGTGTCGTTGAAGACACTGCGCTCGTATTAGTTACGTTGGTCAGCGTTAGCATCTACATAGTAACCCTCGGCTCTTAAGTATTCCACCATCGCCATCGTTATTGCCTCGGTATTTCCGTCTTTAGCAATAATTGAGAAATCGTCTTTCATTCGAATACATCCACCGTCGTGGTGTATTGTGTCTTTACATGAGAATGAAAACTGCGTTTCGTTGTCCTCTGCGCTTTCGTCTCCGCTTTCGTCTCCGCTTTCGTCTGCGCTTTCGTCTATTTGCTCACCTTCTTCATGGCCTTCATCTTCGCATACCTCCGGACATCCATTCGATGCCCATTTGTTGAAGTGTTCAACAGATATTTCGATGTTTGAGCCTAGGCCTGCTTCATTGCTTGCCTTGATGTAGTTGATGAAGTTTTGAAATGCTTCTACATTTGCCTCACAGAAAAGAAACGCTTTGCGTGTCTTGTATACCCATGACTTTCCTCTTCCACAGAGGGCTCTACAAAATTGGTCGACATCATTAAAATGTGCACCGCTTTCGTCCATTTGTGTTTGGCCTTCTTCGCTGTTGTACCATTCGATGGCCTTTGCGAATTGCTTGCCTAGCGTGTTGATGCGCTTTTTAAGTAACCTTTCGGATGCGCCTGCTATTTGTTGCATATTGGTTGCGATTGTTGTCACATTGAACGCTGTGACATTTGCGAATAAATCAGCATAAACATTGTTTGAATTTGGCATTTTTTAAGTTTTAATTAGTTAATATTTGATTGCCCGCACTCGGATACAGTGAGAATCGGCCTAACTTGCTGATGCTCAGCGTTTTAGGTGTCATTTCGGCGTGTATCGTTGTGTCTTTCATATTGCTAAGGTACAACAATACTTGAATAAAACAAGCACAAAAGCAAAATAATTTTTGCCGGATTCTTAAAACGTAGTAATATCAACAGATACAGGATGAAAAAAAAATCTCGTTTGTTCATTCTTTGGCGCGTGATTCTATACATAAAAGAGCGCGACACATTCACGTTCTTTTGTTTAGGCAGGATACAGCAGGCCCGGAGGCTTAGCGGACTCTCTCCGCGTCTTGCTTTCTCAGTGTCTTCAGCGACACTTGACAGGGGACAGGGCAAAGGGAAGGAGGTAACAGGGGAATTAACAGGTAATATACATGAGGAACAACAGAGCGCAAACGTATATGTAGCGGAGTATAGCAGTTTATTTGTTATTAACAATAACGCGTACAAAAAACGCCAAAAAAACGAGAGTGCGGACCGGGATTCAGCACCCCCCTATGCAGGCACAAGTCGTTTCCGGCGAGGGGGTGGCACCGCGCGCGCAACATAGAACCCAAATACTCCGGGTATCTAAAAAAAATTTGTACCTTTGATATATAAACCTTATATTAGCAGAGCGATGATGATGTACAAAGACTTAATGAATAGTGACTACACGATAAAGAACGGTAGACTCATTAACAATGCGCCACCACTTGAGATGGGTATCTCTAAGGCGGCAAGACTACGAAGAGACGTTCGTCGTAGTAGAAAGATTGCAAAGATTGCTGACGGCATAGAGATGGCTGAGATGCGTAAAAATATTAAAAACATGTTTTAGGTAAGTTAGTGTTTGATGATTCGGGTACACACATACCCTTTAATTACCTAAGTTTAAAGAGGACTCTCCTACGGTCCTCTTTTTTTATGCTATGTATTTTATAATTAGTGTTAATACAATGTTGATTTTATGTTGACTTTAAAAACCTAACTAACTGATAATCAATACTAAATGTTAAAATGTTAACTTTCTTTATATACAGACAAGCGTTTAAATAATAATAATAAAAGAGAGAGAGAGAGTATAGAGCAAATAACTCTACATTGTGTATGTAGTTATTATTTATATCTTTGTTTCAAATTAAATCAAATACAATGAATCAAGGATATTCGCCAAAGGACTTAGAGTTCGGCACAGAGGGTAGAGACAAGCTCATATCCGGCATCACAAAAATTTCTAAAGCAGTAAAGAGTACGTTAGGGCCTATGGGTAACACTGTGCTCATAGAGTCACCGGACCACACTCACGGCATTACGGTAACGAAAGACGGAGTAACAGTAGCGAAATCAATTAGTCTAATGGACCCTATTGAGAACCTTGCGGTTCGTATGATGAGGGAAGCGGCAGATAGGACAGCCACCTCAGCGGGTGATGGGACAACGACAGCGATAGTGTTAACAGAGGCACTTGTAAAAGCAGGTACTGAGATTATGAAAGATTGTAACAGAACAGAGGTTCTTCGTATGCTTGTAGAGAAAACGAAAGAGGTAGTAGAGGGTTTAAAGAAAATGTCAAAGAATGTAGATTCGAAAACGCTTAGGGACGTTGCGATTATATCAGCGAACAACGACAAAAGCATCGGGGATACCATAGCAGACGTATACGAAAAAGTTGGCAAGGACGGTATTGTTACAGTTGAAAGGTCACAGACATCAGACACCTACTATGAGACTACCAATGGTATAAAGGTAGACAGGGGGTACATGACTGAACTGTTTGTAAATGACCAAAGAAAAGATGAGAGTGTCCTTGACGACACTTACATTATGGTGTCAGATGCAGAGGTTAATAACATCCTACAGATAGAGAATATTTTAAAACCAATTATAAACGAGAACAAAAAGCTATTGATTATTGCACCGTGTTCTACTCAAGTAGTTAATACTTTAGCTGCGAATGTAATGAAGAACAATTTAAAGTTATGTGCTATACAGCCACCTAACTTCGGATACCGGCAGCATGAGTTGATGCAGGACATTGCTCTTAGTGTTGGTGCGACATACTTCTCTGAGAAGACAGGGGATGACTTGAGCCTAATTGAATTTAGCGATTTGGGTCATGCTTCCAAGGTGATAGTTGGAAGGGACTCAACGGTCATCCTCAAGGATGATAACGAAGACAATGATGAGACCATAAAGAAACGTGTTGAAGAACTAACTCATGCACATAGTCTCGCTAAGAAAAAAGCAGACAAGGAATTTATACTTTCTCGTATAGCCTCACTAACAGGAGGTATAGGTGTCATCTATGTTGGTGGAAATACCGACCTTGAGCAGAAGGAACTGTATGACCGAGTAGATGATGCTGTGTGTGCAGTACGTTCAGCATTAGAGGAAGGAATACTACCGGGTGCAGGAGTAGCTCTTTACGATGAGGGTAAGAGAATATTGTCAGATAACGATAGTGATATTTCGAGTTCGAAAAAAATTGCTTACGCAATTTTAGTTACGGCACTTGCTACTCCTATGATGCAAATATTACATAACGCAGGTCTTAGCAAGGATGATGTAGAAACTCATAAGATTGGTGGCTCAATGGGTTACAATATAAAGACCGGTAAATTTGGAGACCTGTATAAGATGGGTGTCATTGACCCGTTGAAGGTAACCCGTAGTGCGTTGCAGAATGCAGTCAGTGTTGCGGTAACTATATTATCAACAGATGCCATTGTAACTATGGCACGTTCATACGAGAAGGAATGACACAAGTAGTATTAATAGTAGCAGCTTTTGTAGCGGCACTTGTAGTAGTGGCTAATAAAAAGTAAGGAAGACTTATGAGGGAAAGTATAATAAAGAGACTTATTGATGCGTATCCTAATGATGCAGACTTAGGTAAAAGTATTCGAGAGCTGTATAAGAAGCGGTTGTATAATCGAAGAACAATTATACGCTATGCTTTGTGGGGTGGCCTGTTCTACCTAGGTGTGGTAGGAGTTATAATATTGTTGGTGTTATTAAAAAGATTTGGATGAAACCTATTGGTAAATATATAATTGTAAGTTTAATAGAAGAGGAAGTAAAGACTGAATCCGGTTTGTTATTGTCTGCACAGGATGCAAGTGCGTTTAGGTATCACAAAGCTACAGTTGTAGAGTCGGGTACTGATGTGTCTATAATAAATGAAGGAGACATAATATATTTTGATAAGCGTCAGTGCTACACAATGATGATTGAAGGTGAGCAGTACACCATCATTCAAGAGCGCGATGTCGTTGTTGTTTTATAAACGCGTTCATTTCCTTTATCATATTCCTGTACACCTTATCTGTGTATGACACTTTAGTCTTGAACATAGGATTCTTAGATGGTGAGGTTGGTATCTCCTCACCGTTTAACTTTTTGTACACAGAGTTCAACAATCTTTTAGACTTGAATGAAAGCTGATACAATGCTTTTCGTTTACCATCGTTCTTTCTAAAAACTTCTATCCAACCATCTCTCCTTAGTTTGTCAAAACGATTCACACTCCAACTCAGCAGTTCATCAAATTCATCAAACTTATCCTTAGAAAAATAACCTTCTGTTTTTAAGAATAACAACATCTCAAGCTCTCCTTGAGTAATGTTGTATTTGGCTTTTACAAAGTAACGTACTACTCTCCAATACTTGAGATAATCATCAATAGGCATAAATTAAATTTTAGTAACTTTGTGTAAATATAGAAAAGTTATGGCTAAAGATTATAATAGTTATTCATTTAGAAACAAAGCGGTTGACAACATTCAATCAAGAACCAATACCGCTAATGACCCGGATGAAGAAAGAGAGAAGAGAAGACAAGCTAGAGCAAAAGCAAAAAGGCTTGAACAGAAAAAAAGAGAAGAACGGGTATCAAAAGGTCTAAAGCCTAACGAATCAAAAGTAGAGAAGAAGGTTCAAAAACTTCAGTCAAGGATTGATAGGATATCAAACGAAAAGGATGCAAGGCAGAAGAAGCAAAAGGAGAAGGGAGTAAGGGTAAAGACGAAGAAAGAGAAACTTCTTATGAAGCAGATAGATGCACCAAGACTAAAGAAGAAAGCAAAACCTACAAAGGGGGAAAGAAGTAGAGACAAAAATTCTAAAACCTCAACCAACCAAAATACAAAAACAGGCAACAGAGGTTCAAAATCAAAATCTCGTAATCTAAAAGAAAAAGTACCTGTGTTTCAGAAAATGAAAATAGGAGAGTCTTTAAAAGAATTAAAAGGGAAAAGAATAAAGTAAAAAATGTCTGATAAAGAAAAGAAAGAAAAGAAAGATGACAAGGACAAGGTTCCGTTCAAGAACAAGGTCATTGAGCGTCTTGAGCGTCTTGAGGATATGACTAAGGCTACTCGTGCAGAAAGGTTAGCAGAACGTAAGGCTAAAAGAGAAGCCAACAGGAAAAAACGTAGAGCAAGAAAGTCTCGTCCAAACATAAAAGGATTAGCAAAGTTTCAAGGATTTATGACTAAATAATGGCAAAGAGAGGCAGAGTAAAAAGTAAAGGCAACAAGATATGTCCTGCAGGCATAGCTTGGGCGAAGAGAACCTTCGACAAGTATCCAAGCGCGTATGCTAATCTTGCTGCAAGTAAATATTGCAAGGACCCTAATTACGCAAAAAAATCAAAAGGGAAAAAATAATGGATGCTAAAAAGTTAAAACAAATTTCAGCAGAGCTAAAGAAAGCATCTGCAATGCACAAAGGTCAAGCTGCAAAGATTGACAAAATGCTTAAGTCATTAAAGAAAAAGAAATGAGTAAGTTAAGTAAAAAGCAAAGAAAGATTGCAAGAGCGGCAATGCCATTTGATAAGATTACAGCTCAAGATTTTAAAATTATAAAACAAAGAAAAAATGCCAACAGTAAGTTATAGTTGTCCGGACACCGGAAAGAAAATGCAAAAGAAGTTTGCTTACAACGCAGTGGGTAAGGCACAGGCTGCTGAGTTTGCTAAGTTGATGAAAGGGTCATTGAAGAATAACCCAACAAAAAAAATGACTGAAACCGGTTATTAATGGGTGAGCTCAAGAAATGGCTTGACGAAGATTGGGTCCGTATAGGGACTGATGGGTCTATCAAGGGGGCTTGTGGTACAAGCAAAAATAAAAAGAACCCCGATAGATGCTTACCTCGTAAGAAGGCTATGAGCATGACCAAAGCTGAGCGTGCAAGGACTGCAAGAAAAAAGAAGCGTGGAGGAAGCAAGGGTAAACAGTTTGTCTCTAATACCAAAGCGGGAAGAGTAACAAGAAAATACACCAAAAGATAATGGCTGAGAAAAGCAGAATGAAGTGTAACAGGGTTGTCGCATCAGACAGACCCGGTAAGAAAAGAATGGTGAAAGCCTGTGAGGGTGGCAAGGAGAAGCTTATTCACTTTGGTGCTAAGGGCTATGGCCACAACTATTCTGCTGCAGCTCGCAAGTCATTCAAGGCACGCCACAAGTGTGGCACTGCAAAGTCAAAGTTGACTGCACGCTATTGGGCGTGTAAGAACTTGTGGGCAGGTAAAGGTGGCTCTACAAAGAGCTCACCAAAAAATCGTCAAGGAAAATATTAGTATATTTGTATAAATAAAAAACATTATGATGTACCGAATATCACAACCATTAGCACCGACTCAGTTCCCGGGGGATGACAAAAAAAAGAAGAAGAAGAAAAAAAGTGTTATGAACTACACAATGAAAGATTTGACACCTTCTCAAAAGAAAAAAATAGAAAGTGTTAATTTATCGGATTCTGCAAAACAAAAAGCTATAAATGCTTTTGTTAAACAAAATATAAAACCAAAAAACAACTAATCATGCAAGGATACAATTCACGACTCGATGAGTCATTAGGAGCAAAGAACGGAAAGAAGTCTCAGTCAATGAAGTCTCGTAGAGATGAGTCTAAGGCAATGTCTAAGAAGTATGACGGTCACGCTTACGGTGGAGACCACTCAATGTCTTACGAGCACAAGTGCATCAAGGACGGAAAAGTTCACGAACACTTAGGGAAGTTAATCCGTAAGTAATGGGCAAGGCTTTAGTATGGTTGGGAAATAAAATCATTTCCTTTGGCTTGACGTGTAAAAAAACTTGGAACAGTTTAATTAGTAAGTTAATGTTTAAAAACATATAACCATGAAATACAAAAGAGATTTAGCAAACCCCTTGGCGGTATCTATTAATCCGGGAGAGACTCCAAAGAAGCCTAGGAAGAAAAAGAAAATGAAAACGCAAAATCTTCAACAGGTTAATGTCCCTGCTGTTGGTAGATACACTGACGAAAAACAGTCTATCTCTAAAGCCAAGAAAAAAGCGAGAAACTTTTCAAAGAATGAAAACACCGGCTATGCTTCTAAGGTTACACCTAAGAAGGTAAAGACAACCACATATAAAGACGGAAAGAAAGTCAAAACCACTGTCGCAAAAGATGGTAAGTTTGTAACAAGAGGTAAAGAAGTTCGTAAAAGATATAGGGCAGATAAAAAAGAAGAAAGGTTAAAGAGGCGAATAGCAAAAAAAGCAGAGCGTAAACGAAGAAATAAAAATTAGCAATGGCCTATAAACGCAAACCGACTTTCAATCAACCTAGCCGAGGGCTTGGAGATAGTGTAGAGAAATTTACAAAAGCTACAGGCATAAAGACTGTGGTTAACAAAGTTTCTCAAGCATTAGGAGTTGAAGACTGTGGATGTGACGAGCGTAGAGATACTTTGAATAGAGTGTTCCCTTTTAAAACAAAATAAGACAATGCAGATTTCTATATCCATAGCAGTAAAGTGAAAAACACTAAATAAAAAAAACACTATCTTTGTAGTAACAAAAAAAAAATAAAAATGGCAACACCATCAAGTAACGAACAATTTGTCGGAATTGCTCCGAAAGTAGACCTAACTGAGAGAGGGTCAAATTTAACAAACGACAAGAGACAGATATATACATACGCTGAACTGTTAGCAGGAGCAAGAGGGGCAACCAACTTGGAAGAATCTACTACAACACCGGGCTTGTTTGCAGGCGTTTCAAAGATGACTCCTATGACCGTAGGGACTTTTGAATATGACGTATACAACCTAAAGGCTATCGCACAATTAAGACCTCAAGCTAGTTCCTTTGTTTTGCAGATTGGGGATATAGAGGTGTCACTTGGACAAAACATATTTTTCATCGCAAACAGAACAAACATAGAGGCTGTAGATTTTGCAGGAACAGGAGGATATGCCAATAACCCAATAAATTTTGGTGCAATGGTAGATGATAATACTGACGTAGCACGACCTATAGACACTTTATGCTATGTAAATCAAGACAACAACTATGGTTTGCCACCCGAAAATAACGGAATGTTTATTGTTGCAGAGGATAGTAATCCATTCGAGTGCGACGTGTACGTGGACATGGACTTTATTATTCCTGTAGGAAGTTCCGTAGAATTTACAATATCTTAAAAAATAAAAAATGCCAACAACAAACGAACAAGTATTAATATCAGTAAAAGACGAGCAAGGAACACTTCTTAGACCTGTTGAAGCAACATTTGCTGTAGAGTATAAATACAAAGATGAAGCAACTGCTGAGGTAGTTATGGAAGGAGACGTAAGAAGAGGAACGGTTTTAAGAACCACTGATTTTCCGTCTGCATCTGCTGAAAAAGAGTTAGAATTTTCTGAAATAAAGGTAACACCTAAAGCAGCTCCTTTTGAATTTTACAGTGCTAAAATCCGTAGGTTTGACTTTCAAATCCCTGTTAAAGATTCTGAAAAGGCAGGAGTGGATATGAAACTTGATTTTACAGGAATTAACAAGCCTAATAAAGAACAGATTCGTGCAACACTCGCTGATGCTGCACAAACTAAATTAAACGCAATACAAGCTAAAGCAAAAGGAAAAACCGCATAAATAAAAAACATGGCGTACCAAAAATTACAACCAAGCAGAGCATTAGCTGTCATTAAGAGCGATGATGTAGATATTCCAAATCCCGCAATGTTAATTGTGAGTAGCACCACAACAGGTGCGTCTGCAGGAAAGCTTATAGATTCCGCAGGAGATTTTGTTAATAAAGGGGTAAAGGTTGGTGATATTGTTTATGGAGGGACAACTGTTGCAGCAACAGTTACAGGTGTAGATAGTGATACTCAGCTAAGCGTTAGCACAGCGGTAGGCACTACAACAGCATATAAGATATTTAGCAATGAGACCCCTAACAATGGATGCGTATTATATGTAGGAACAGGAGGGGATTTAGAAATAACCACAGCCGCAGGAGATACGGTTGAGTTTGCCAATATGGCGAATGGTACATTTTTACCTGTTCAAGTATTAAGGGTTTTAGCCTCCGGAGCCACTGCTGATATTGTTGCACTTTGGTAAACTTCTATTCTACCGTATCGGTAGATGTAAAAATAAATTATGAAATAATTAGCGATGGAAACGATTAGTGAAGACACAAAAATAAACCTTTCACCAAGGAACTTTATTTTTATGGCAGGGTTAATAGGAACCTTTGTAAGTATGTACTTCACTCTCCAAGCTCAGATTGAGGAAGCTAAGACATTACCTGCCCAAGACCAAGAGGTAAAAGAGGCAGTAATAAAAACCTCCAATGAACTTACATTCATTAAGGAGGAAATCACAGAGATTAAGGGACAACTTCAGATTATGGAAGAGCGTCTCTACGAACTTCAGAAATAAATTATGGCAAAGGTATGTAGATGCTGTGGTCAAGAAATCAAGAGCAATTCAAAATACCTATGGATTCTTGACAATGGTCACGGTGGAATAATCGACGGAATTTATCAGACAGCAGGAAAACGTAGTCCTATTTGGGCAGATGGAACTCAGCTATTCGAAGGTGAGTTTAATCGTTCTATAGTAAAACGTATTGCCAAGTATTGTGATGATAATAATATTGATTACATAAACTTGGTTAATACCAATGAAGATGTTCCATTATCCACAAGAGTCAAGATGGCAAACGAGGTGTATCGTGAGTCAGACAAGCCTTGTATATATGTTAGCATACACGCAAATGGATTTAGTGATGAGTCTGCAAACGGTTGGGAAGTGTTTACGTCTCCGGGAGAAACCAAATCAGACCATATAGCAACAGTTCTGTACGAAGAGGTAGAGAAAGAGTTTCCGGATTCTTATAACGAAAGCATTAAGTTGCGAAAAGACACAAGCGATGGTGATGTAGACAAGGAGTCGAACTTCTATGTGCTTATACACACTGCTATGCCTGCTATATTATCAGAGAACTTTTTTATGACAAATGAAAAAGAATGTAAGACATATCTCTTGAGCGAGGAAGGTAGAGACCGTATTGCAAAGGCCCACATTGAAATGATAAATAAAATCGAGAACGAATGAAAGAAATATTGACTAGACTATTTGGAAAGGGTTCGGGGGTTGTTGAGCAGGTCGGAGGGGTTGTAGACAAATTCATTAGAACCAAAGATGAGAAGGCTCAGTTCGAGAAGGAGATGGCAGAGATACTTATCAATGCTGAGGCTGATATGCAAAAGAACGTCACCGAGAGGTGGAGGGCAGATATGACCTCAGACTCTTGGCTGTCAAAGAACGTACGGCCATTGGTTTTGATGTTCTTGGTTTTGTGCACGATGCTATTGATATTTATTGATGCAGGTCGGCTTGATTTTAAGGTTGAAGCAAATTGGGTAGACCTACTACAGATTCTTTTACTCACTGTTATAGCAGCATATTTTGGTGGAAGAACGGTTGAGAAGACAAGAAAGAAATAATTCCTATCTTTGTGAGTAATAAAATTTAATACAATGAAACTTGATAAAAAAGAACTAGAGACTATCCGAGAAATGCAAGGAGAGTTTCAAAAAGCAAAAATTGCTTTAGCAGATTTAGAGCTAAACAAGTACAAACTTCTAAAGACTATTGATGTCTTGAAGGTAGACTTTGGCAAGCATGAACAAAAGCTTATAGACAAATATGGAGCCGACTCCGTTATAAATGTTCAAACGGGAAAGGTAACTAAAGAAAAAAAATAAAAATGGGAAAGATAAGTACGTATGGTAATGTAAATCCGGTTAATTTAACGGATAAAGTTATAGGAACAAATGTTACGGGAACACCTAACAACGTCACTAAGAATTTTTTAATTAGCGACTTGTTGGCATTGTTTCAAGAAAACATAACTCTTCAAAACGTACTTGATGCAGGAAACACAGCCACAGAAGACATTAACCTTACAGGTAATATTTCTCTTGATGGAGGAAACTTTACTTTAGACCCTACCGCTTCTTTATATGTGGGTGGTCTTTTGATAGACTCTACAGGGGCAGTAGGAGCCTTGGGGCAAACTCTTACTTCTGACGCGAGTGGTAATCCTGTTTGGGGGTCCGGTGGAGGTGGAAGTCAAAACTTAGAACAGCTTCTTGCTGTTGGTAATACAGCAACAAACGACATTAATCTTACAGGTGATTTAAACCTTACAGGTAATATTGTAGAAACAGGAAATTTAGAACTTACGGGTAATATTACGCAAGTAGGAGATTATGACCTTACGGGTAATATGACTCATCTAGGAGATTACGAACTTACGGGTAATATAACTATGATAGGTGACCCCGATATAACAGGCGATGTAACACATTCGGGAAATTACTTGTTTGAGGTTGGTCAGTTTTCATTTGAAGGAACTTCTACACTTCTTTTAGAGGGTGCAGTTAAAGACTCAACGGGTACTTTAGGTTCAGATGGTGAGGTTCTTGTTTCTGATGCAAGCGGTAAATTTAATTGGCAATCTTTATCTCAGTCACCAACTACCACTACAGTTAATGCTTTTGATGACCCTGTAGCAAATGCAGATATAATATTTTATAGTGCAAGTGGAGCAGGTGGTACGATTAATTTAAACGCTGCATTAGTTGAAGCAGGCAAAAAGGTTGTTCTAGTTAGAACATCTACCACTGCTGCTGCAAATATAAGCTCTAATGGCGGAGCATTAATTAATGGAGCTGCTGCAAAAGCATTACCAACGACACTTTATTCCGGAGTCACCTGTATATGTGATGGTACTGATTGGTACTGCAGTGCCGGACAGCCTTTATAAATTTAATTTAATGGACGTTAGAAAAATATCAATAGGGACAGATTTTAAATCTTCAATGAACTACATAGTAGGTCAAGAGGTTTTAAATGGAAACTATGTGATACACCTAATAAAGTTCAATTCAAAAAATTCTTCATACAAGCTTTATATAGAAGAAGTAAATGGAGACGTAGTTGTTCTTTGGAAGGAGTTTAACTCTAACCTTCCTATAACAATAGAATACAATATAAACTTTTGAAATCACCAACTCAATTTATAGTTACACCATTTAAGGGGAAACGCTACGAAAATACCAAAGACATAGGAGGTCTTGATTTAATAATAAGCACATCAGAAGAAGACCATAGGTTCTCAAATAGGTATGCTGAGGTATTGTCAACGCCACTTTACTACAATGGAGAAATAAAAAAAGGAGATACTCTTTTAGTTCATCACAATGTATTTAAGTTCTACAACGACATGAAGGGTAGAAGGCAAAGCGGAAAGAGTTTTTTAAAGGATGACATGTTTCTTGTAGACCCGGACCAATTTTATATGTACAAAAATGAAAATGGTTGGAACTCATACGATAGATATTGTTTTGTAAAGCCTGTTCCTACAAAAGAATCTTACATATTTAAACCTTTTACTGAAGAGCCATTGGTGGGGGAAATGAAATATCCAAATGATTACCTTTTAAGTAAAGGAGTAAAGGCAGGTGATAGGATTAGTTTTAAGCCGGAAAGCGAGTATGAGTTTACTGTAGATGGAGAAAAACTTTATAGGATGTATGACCATCAAATAACAATGCTAGTATGACACCTACTGAACTAAAAGAAGATATTATAAAGGCAGGACGTATAGCTGTTCAACAGCTCATCAAGGTAGCCAAGGAAGAAATCATCAGACACGACCCCGAAGACGAACTTGCAGCGGATAGGTTAAAAAATGCTGCAGCCACAAAGAAGCTTGCTATCTTTGATGCTTTTGAAATCCTAAATAGAATAGAGACGGAGAAAGAAGCGTTAGAGCTTAGTAAGAGTGGTAAGAATAATACGGATTCAAAACAAGGGTTTGCAGAAAGACACGCAGAATAATCTATACAGGGTCTTAGAAGATTATATCCCAAAGACTGTAATCACCAACAAAAACAATAGTGGAAGTTGGAAGTATGGTTATGACTCAAAATACGATGTGGTCGTAATATCAAAGACCGGTCAGATAGGAGAGGTGGTAAGCATACAGGGTCTACCTATTGCTTTACCTAAAGCACCTAAAGAGTGTCGTCAGCGACACTCAAAAAAATCAGAACAATATTGGGAGCGAATTAATACACCTAAAGAACTAAATAAGATTCAATCTATATTTCAGTGGAATGAGCAACACGCTACCTTTAAGAACAGATGGGTTGACTACATAGAAGAGGAGTTCAACAGAAGGGAAGAAGGGCATTGGTTTATGAACAATGGCAAGAAGACATATATAACAGGAGGGCACTATATGTATCTTCAATGGACCAAGATTGATGTTGGATATCCGGACTACAGAGAAGCGAATAGAATACTATATATATTTTGGGAAGCATGTAAAGCAGATAGCCGAAGCTTTGGAATGGACTACCTTAAGATACGTCGTTCCGGTTTTTCTTATATGGGCTCAGAGGAATGTGCAAACATAGGAACAATATCCAAAGATTCAAGGATAGGTATACTTTCTAAAACAGGAGCAGATGCTAAAAAAATGTTTACGGATAAGGTTGTTCCTGTCGTAAACAACTACCCATTTTTCTTTAAGCCCATTCAAGATGGTATGGATAAACCTAAAACAGAATTAGCGTTTAGGATTCCTGCCTCTAAGATTACAAAAAAGAATATGTATGATGTCTCTGATGATGAGATGCAGGGTCTTGATACCACAATAGATTGGAAGAATACAGATGACAACAGTTATGATGGTGAGAAGTTGTTGTTGTTGATACACGATGAAAGCGGTAAATGGATTAAACCAAACAACATACTTAATAATTGGCGTGTAACAAAAACTTGTTTGCGTTTGGGTAGTAAGATTATAGGCAAGTGTATGATGGGCTCCACTTCAAATGCTTTAGCGAAAGGTGGTGGTAACTTTAAAAAGCTTTACGAAGACTCAATGCTTACGACACGAAACGCCAATGGTCAGACAAAGAGTGGAATGTATTCTTTGTTTATTCCTATGGAATGGAATATGGAAGGGTTTATTGACAGATACGGTATGCCGGTATTTAGGAAGCCTCCTGTTTCTGTGTTAGGGGTAGACGGAGAGATGATTTCAAACGGGGCTATTGATTATTGGGAAGCTGAGGTTGAGTCATTAAAAAATGATGCAGATGCTCTTAACGAGTTTTATCGTCAGTTTCCACGCACAGAGTCACACGCATTTAGAGACGAGAGTAAAGAGTCTTTGTTTAACTTAACAAAAATATATCAACAAATAGACTATAATGACTCCATGATAAAAGAGCATCATATAACAAGGGGTTCTTTTCATTGGAGAGACGGCATAAAAGATAGCGATGTAATATTTAGCCCGGATTCGAGAGGAAGATTTAAGGTTTCTTGGACACCGCGTAAAGGACTTAATAATCGAGTTGAGGTTAAGAATGGAGTTAAGTATCCGGGGAATGAACATATTGGCGCATTCGGATGTGACTCCTATGACATATCCGGAGTAGTAGGCGGAGGAGGTTCTAATGGTGCTCTTCACGGCCTAACTAAGTTTAGTATGGAAGACGCTCCTTCTAATGAGTTTTTTCTTGAATACGTAGCACGACCACAGACTGCAGAAATATTTTATGAAGAAGTTCTAATGGCATGTGTATTTTACGGTATGCCTATACTTATAGAAAATAACAAGCCTAGACTTTTATATCATTTTAAAAACAGAGGGTATAGAGGCTTTTGCATGAACAGGCCCGACAAAACGTATAACAAGCTGTCTAAGACAGAAAGAGAGCTAGGGGGTATACCTAACACAAGTGAAGATGTAAAACAAGCACACGCGGCTGCTATTGAGTCTTACATAGAAAAATATGTCGGTATGGATATGGATGGAACTTTCAGAGAAAATGACGTAATGGGTACTATGCCGTTTGTTAGAACCCTTGAAGATTGGGCTAAATTTGATATAAACAATAGAACTAAGTATGATGCCTCTATTAGTTCGGGGCTTGCAATAATGGCGTGTCAGAAACATCTATACACCCCACAGAAAAAAGAGTCAAAAATAAAGATTAACTTTGCAAGGTATAGTAACACAGGAACATTAAGTGAGATAATCAGATGAGAGACGTAAAAATAAACATTTCATCTGCAGGTTTCCCAAGTCAGTTTGTATCGGATGCCGAAAAGGCTACGGACGAATTTGGATTACAGATTGGACAGGCCATTCAATATGAATGGTTTAAGAAAGACGGGCAACAATGCAGATTCTACAGTCAATGGAGAGACTTCAATAAATTAAGACTATACGCAAGAGGCGAGCAGTCTGTTGCAAAATACAAAAATGAACTTGCTATAGATGGTGACCTATCTTATCTTAATTTAGATTGGACACCTGTACCTGTTATACCAAAATTTGTTGACATTGTTGTTAATGGAATGTCAGACAGATTATTCAAGGTAAAGGCTTACGCTCAAGATGCGCTTTCTCAAGCAAAGCGTAGCAAATATCAAGACATGGTTGAGGGGCAAATGGTGGCTAAAGATACACTTAACATTATAAAGGATAAGACAGGAGCTAATCCTTTTATAATAGACCCCGAGGAGCTTCCAAACACAGATGAAGAGCTTTCGTTGTACATGCAACTTAACTACAAGCCGGCGATTGAAATAGCTGAAGAAGAAGCCATAAACACTTTGCTCGAAGAAAATCATTATGAAGACATAAGAAAAAGATGTGATTATGACTTGGCCACTTTGGGTGTAAGCATGGCAAAACACAACTTTCTGAAAGGAGCAGGAGTAGAAGTGGAGTATGTAGACCCTGCTAATGTCGTTTATAGTTATACAGAAGACCCATATTTTAAAGATTGCTTTTATTGGGGAGAAATTAAAGTATTGCCTATTGTTGAGCTTTTAAAGATAGACCCTTCATTAACAAGAGAGGATTTAGAGGAGATAGGTAAATACAGTCAAAGTTGGTACAACTATTACAATGTTGCTCAGTATTATGAGAACGATATTTTTTATAGAGACACAGTTACTGTTATGTACTTCAACTACAAGACCACAAAGAAAATGGTCTACAAGAAGAAAATTCTTGAGACAGGTGGTTCTAAAGTTTTAGAAAAGGATGATACTTTCAATCCTCCACAAGAGATGATGGATGAAGGTAGGTTTGAAAGATTTGAAAAAACTATTGATGTTTGGTACGATGGAGTTATGGTTATGGGAACTAACATTTTGCTAAAATGGGAGTTGGCTCATAACATGGTTCGTCCAAAATCATCAAGTCAACATGCGTTGCCAAACTATGTAGCAGTTGCTCCAAGAATGTACAAAGGTGTTATTGAATCATTGGTTAGAAGAATGATTCCTTTTGCTGATTTGATTCAAATAACTCACTTAAAACTTCAGCAAGTAATATCTAAAGTTGTCCCCGATGGTGTGTATATAGATGCTGATGGATTAAACGAAGTGGATTTAGGAACAGGACAAGCATATAACCCCGAAGACGCTTTACGTATGTACTTTCAAACGGGTAGTGTTATTGGAAGGAGTTACACTCAAGACGGTGACTTTAATCAAGGGAAGGTTCCTATTAAAGAGCTTCAGTCTTCGTCCGGAGCAAGTAAAACTCAGATGCTTTTAACAAACTACAATCATTATCTAAATATGATTAGAACTGTTACAGGTCTTAATGAAGCTCGTGACGCATCTACACCGGACCCTAATTCATTAGTTGGTCTTCAAAAACTTGCAGCATTAAATTCAAACACTGCAACTCGACATATACTTGACGGCAGTCTTTATATATTCAGAAGCCTGTCTGAAGCATTAACATACCGAGTAGCGGATATATTAGAATATTCAGACTTCAAGGATGACTTTGTAAATAAAATAGGTAAGTACAATGTGAGTATACTTGGTGATATATCTGACCTGTATATATATGATTTCGGAATATTTATTGAAGTTAGTCCGGATGAAGAAGAGCAAGCACAGCTTGAACAAAATATTCAGATGGCTTTACAGAAGCAAGACATAAATCTTGAAGATGCTATTGATATTAGAGAGCTTAAAAATATAAAGCTTGCAAATCAATTACTCAAAGTAAAGCGAGTTCAAAAGGAAGAAAAAGAAATAAAAAAGCAAAAAGAGTTACAACAAAACCAAGCGCAACTCAATATGCAGTCACAGCAAATGGCGGCTCAAACTGCTATGGAAAAACAGCAAGTAGAGATTCAAGGCAAAATGCAGCTTAAACAAGCTGAAGTGGCATTTGAGATTGAGAAGCTTAAGAACGAAGCACAGCTCAAAAGAGAGCTTATGCAGACTGAGTTTGATTTTAACATGCAGCTTAGAGATATAAGTGAAAATGCTTTGCAGAGCAGAGAGACACAAAGAGAAGATGCTAAATCACAACGTATAAGTCAACAAAATACTCAGCAGTCTAAACTGATAGACCAAAGGAAAAATAATTTACCTCCAATGAAGTTTGAATCTAACGAGGACAGTCTTGACGGATTTGATATGGCAGAATTTGAGCCTAGATAGTTAAATAAATTACAAAAAAAATTATTACTAAATTTGTAAAAATTAAATTAAATGGAAATTAAAGTAAGAGAAGTTGGTGGTTCTGAAGAGAAATCACGAGCTGAAGTTGAGCAAGAATTATTAGACAAGGCTGAAAAAGATAATTTTGGAGAAGACAACGCTAACACTGATGGAGTGGAAACAAGCACTGAGAGTGCCACCACCACGGAAGAGCAAGAAGACTTACAGCCGAAAGAAGAAACACAAACTCAATCCTCAGAGTTAAATGAGGAGGACGTTCTTTTATATATTAAAAATAGGTACGATAAGCAGATAGACTCTGTGGGGCAGTTGTTTGATGAGAAAGAATCAAACCAAGAACTCCCCGAAGATGTTGCTGCTTATTTTGAGTACAAGAAAAAAACAGGACGTGGAATTGAAGACTATGTTAAATTGAACCAAGACTTCGATTCTATGGACGAAAACACTTTGCTAAAGAACTACCTTCTATCTACGGAGGAAGGTTTAGATTCTGATGATGTTGATGTTTTGTTGGATGACTACACGTATGACGAAGAAGTTGATGACGAAACGGATATTAAGAAAATAAAGTTAGCAAAGAAAAAAGCGATTGGAAGAGCCAAGAAATATTTCAATGAGCAAAAAGAGATGTATAAACAACCCCTTGAGTCAAGCACGGTTGATGTCTCTGAAAGTGAAAAGGAAGAACGCGAGGCATATAACCAATATTTAGAACAGGCAAAGAGCTTTGAAGAGGAACAAAAACGGAGACGTGATTGGTTCGTGGAAAAGACAAACGAGGTATTCTCAGATTTCAAAGGTTTTGATTTCAAAGTAGGAGAAGACCAAGTGTTGACTTACATTCCCACAAACGCAGAAGAGCTGAAAAAACGAAACTTAGACACGAACAATTTTATGAAAAGGTTCGTTGACGAGAATGGTTTGATTAGTGATGCTGCAGGATTTCACAGAGCTTTAGCTATAGCATCAAATCCCGAAAGATATGCCAAGTTCTTTTATGAACAAGGTTTATCAGCAGGCACTGAGGATGTTACGAGAAAGATGAAAAACATAAATATGTCTGAACGTAAAGCACCCGAAGTGAGCACAAAAGGAGGCGTGCAAGTAAGGTCTTTGAACCCCGACAATGGTCGAGGCTTGAAGATAAAAAAAATAAAAAGAGTATAAACAATTTTAAAAATTAGAAATTATGGCAGTAGATGCTACTCCCGGTTTTGATTTGCAGCCGTCGGCACAACAAGTACCAACGTCAACAAATTATATAACGAATTTTGATTTCTTGAATCAGTATCTTCCGGATACTTACGAGAAAGAATTTGAGCGATATGGGAATCGCACAATTAGTTCATTCCTAAGATTAGTTGGAGCAGAGATGCCTTCTAACTCTGACTTAGTAAAATGGGCAGAACAAGGAAGACTTCATACTAAGTATGTAGATTGTAATTCCGGTGGTGGAGCAACAGACTCTACTGCAACTATAACTGTTAACGATACAGGTGTACCCGGATTTACGGCTACTAACGGTATCGCAGTTCGTGTAGGACAAACAGTTATGATTACGGACAATGCAGGTGGTGGATTCAATAAAGCCATCATTACAGATGTTGACCTTGGAGCTAACGAGTTTGATGTTGCTTACTATGAGAGTGCAGGTCAAGCGTTTGCAGGTGGTCCCGGAACCTCTTGTACTGTGTTTATCTATGGTTCTGAGTTCAAGAAAGGAACAGAGGGAATGGTTGGTTCTTTAGAGGCTGACGATATCTTCTTTGAGAACTCTCCAATTATCTTGAAAGACAAGTATGCAGTATCGGGTTCTGATATGGCACAGATTGGATGGGTTGAAGTAACAACTGAGAATGGTGCAACAGGATACCTATGGTACTTGAAGTCTGAGCACGAAACTCGTTTACGTTTCGATGACTACTTGGAAACTTCAATGATTGAAGCAGTTCCTGCTGAAGCAACAGACGGTGTGAATCCGGATTCCGGAGCTTTAACTGAAGGATTTAAAGGTTCTGAAGGTATCTTCTATTCAGTTCAAACCCGTGGTAACGTATGGTCCGGTGGTAACCCTGTTGCTCTTGCTGACTTTGATGCTGTTATCTCAAGATTGGACAAGCAAGGAGCTATCGAGGAGAATGTTATTTTCCTTGACAGAGACTTTGGATTTGATGTTGACGATATGTTAGCGGCTCAAAACTCTTACGGAGCAGGTGGTACATCTTACGGATTGTTTGACAATGACGAAGAGATGGCACTAAATCTTGGATTCACAGGATTCCGTAGAGGTTATGACTTCTACAAGTCTGATTGGAAATACCTAAACGACCCAACAATGCGAGGTGGTTTGCCTACAGGTGCAGGTTCGGGACAGGTAAATGGATTAATGGTTCCTGCAGGTTCTACATCTGTATATGACCAAATCCTTGGAAAGAACGCAAAGCGTCCATTCCTTCACGTTCGTTACCGAGCTTCAGAAACTGAAGACCGTAGATACAAAACGTGGATTACAGGTTCAGCCGGTGGTGCAATGACATCTTCTTTAGATGCAATGGAAGTTCACTTCCTTTCTGAAAGATGCGTATGTACTATGGGTGCAAACAACTTCTTCATTTTTGAGGACTAAGAGTTGATACAACACAAGGGAGTGTCTTTGACGACACTCCCTTTTTTAAGATTAAATTAAATTCAATACAATGAAAAAAGAAAAACAATACGTTGATAAGACGTACAGATTAATGAGGGATGAAGCACCCCTATCTTTTATGCTTCCCGTCCGAAACTCAAGAAGAAGTCCACTTCTACATTTTGACGAGGACAAAGGAATTAACAGAGCACTTCGCTACGCAGTAAACCAAAAGTCACCTTTTGAAGATGAGCAAGATGGCAATGCTATAGTAGAGCCTATTATTTTTGAAGATGGTATGTTAAGAGTTCCAAGAGCTAACCAAGTTTTGCAAGAGTTTTTACATTATCATCCTTTAAATGGAAAAAGATTTGAAGAGGTAAATGATGAGAAAGATGCTCAAGAGCAAGTTGATAATCTTAATGCGGAAGTCGATGCTTTAGTTGAGGCAAGAAAACTTACCGTAGAGCAACTTGAAACTATGGGTAGAGTTATGATTGGTTCGGGAGCGGCAAACATGACTACTTCTGAGCTTCGTAGAGACATGTTAATCTATGCAAAACGAGACCCAAAGGGATTCATCAGCGCAGTATCAGACCCGCAAATAAAATTGCAATCTAATGTTCAGAGATTTTTTGATGAAAGCTTATTGGGTTTTAGAAATCAAAAGAAAGAAGTATATTTTAATCTTCCCGGAAATAAAAAAAGAATGATGACAATTCCTTTTGGAGAAGACCCGATGTATGTGGTTACATCTTACTTTCAAACCGATGAAGGTGTAGAAATACTTGAGCATCTTGAGAAACATTTGGAAGAATAGTTTTTATATCTTTATTGAAAGAGGGCTTTTAAGAGGCCCTCTTTTTTTTTACTTATCTTTGTGTAAAGAAGATAACGAATGATTAACTCAGTAAGAAATACAGTTCTATCTATACTGAACAAGAACAATTACGGATACATATCTCCATCAGATTTTAATCTATTTGCCAAACAAGCGCAGATGGATATATTTGAGGACTACTTTTATCAGTACAACTATCAAATACAAAAGGAAAACGCTAGACAATCCGGTACGGGGTACGCGGACATCAAGAAAGGATACGAAGAGGTTATTGAAATGTTTTCAGAAACAAAATATCTTACATCAAATTCCAACAATATATTCTTTTTGCCTGCTCCCCTATATACAGGAGACGATTATTATTTAATAAACAAGGTTTTAGGTTTTGAGACAGAGGTTACAACAGGTGCTGCAACATTGGTATCAGCAGGACAGCTTGTAGATGCTGTTGCTTCTTTTTTATCTGAAGTTCAAATTGGCGATGTGGTTGTAAACTCAAGACCTACGCCACCTATTTCTGCCACAGTTACATCTATAGTAGACAATACTACTTTAAATTTATCTGCAGGTATATTCGACGATGTTTTAGACCTTGGAGCCGAGTACAGCATATTTAAACCAAAGCAAAACGAACTTGAAAAAGTTACGTTAAGTAAGATAACAATGCTAAACAATTCTATGTTGACTGCACCATCTAAAATGTTTCCCGCATATACACAAGAGATAGACAAGCTTACAGCCTATCCATCTGCGATAAACTCGGGTGTTCTGTGTCAATATTTTAGATACCCCAAAGACCCTAAATGGACATTTGTTCAGCTTACCGATGGTGAACCGTCATTCGACTCAAGTCAACCGGACTTTCAAGATTTTGAACTCCCTAATGACGATGAACCTTCTTTAATTATGAAGATACTTCAATACGCAGGTATGTCCATAAGAGAGATTCAAGCAGTACAATTTGGACAAGCACAAGACCAAGAGGATTCACAAGAAGAAAGATAAACTATGGCATATATTACAGCATATCAATACTACGAGAACAACGGAAACAATCCGGAAAATGCAAATTGGGGCTCCTATCAGTACGTTAGTCTATATGACATTGTAAACAATTTTATGTTGATGTATAGTGGTAACCATAGCCTCGTGAATAATGAAGAAAGATACAAGGTTTTATTTCACGCTAAGCGAGGTATACAAGAACTTAACTACGATGCTTTCAAAGAAATAAAGATATTAGAGCTTGACGTGTGTGATAGTTTGAGATTTGTTTTACCTCCCGACTTTGTTAATTGGGTAAGAATATCTATATATCAAAATGGAGTTCTTAGACCATTGACGGAAAACATTCAGACTAACTACAGTGATGCTTATCTTCAAGATAACAACTGTAGAATTTTGTTTGACGAAGATGGAAATATCCTCAAGCCGGAAAATTCTAATTTAGATTTCGATAGAATAATGGGTAGCAAAAGGTCAATCTATCTAAATCAAAACAGTGTATACAACAACTATGAAGGTTGGAATATTGATGGGACTTGGTATTTTGACTACAGCATTGGAGCAAGGTTTGGATTAAACACGGAAACGGCAAATATAAATCCCACATTTAAAATAGATAAAAAGGGCGGTGTGATTAATTTCAGCTCTGATATGGCTAATCAACAATGTGTACTTGAGTATGTGTCTGATGGCATGGAAGGTGGTGATGATACATTGGTTAGTGTTAATAAGTTGTTTGAAGACTACATATATGCCTACATTGAGTACAATATTCTTAGCTCAAAAATTGGTACACCCGAATATATCATTGCAAGGCTTAGAAAAAAATCTACAGCTTTGTTGAGAAATGCTAAAATTAGAATAAGCAACATCCATCCCGGAAGACTATTAATGAATCTTCGAGGAAGAGACAAGATGATTAAATAGAATATGGCAAATTTAAAAAGGAACTTTATAGCAGGCAGAATGAATAAGGCTGTCGATGAAAGGCTTGTACCTAACGGACAGTATATTGATGCAATGAATGTTAGGCTTGGCTCTACGGAGGCATCAGAAATAGGTTCAGTTGAAAACTCAAAGGGAAACACTCAGATTACAGAACTTAAATACAACGGCACAGCTTTAAGCTCTGATGCAAAATGTATAGGAGCGTATGAAGATAGTGCCAACGAAACTATATATTGGTTTGTACATGACTCTTCTTTTACAGGGGCAGGTGCGGGAGCCACGGGGAAACTTGACATGATTGTCTCCATGAATGTAAACACAGAGGTAATTACCTATCACGTCATTAGTGTAAAAAATGGTTCAACAAACAACACCACCTTAAATTTTAACCCTGCATATTTAGTTAATGGCGTTAATATGGCAGGTCAAGATTTGTTAATTTTTACTGACAATATAAATCCACCAAGAATAATTAATGTTAGAAGAAATTATGAAGACCCTACGGGAGCACCTTTAATAGACCAATTTACTGAAGAGGAAATACTTGTAATAAAAAAACCACCTGTCACATCACCTTCTATTCAAACGAATGTAATACCCGGTAATGATGATTTTATAAAAGAAAGGTTTCTTTGCTTTTCCTATAGATACAGATATGCTGACAATCAATATTCAGCTACTTCTCAGTTCAGTAAACCTGCATTTGAACCCGATTTTTTTAACGTAACTATATCCACGTTTTTGAACGAAGGAATGCAAAACGCAGACAACAATGTAATCATTACTATGGATACAGGTGGTCCGTTAGTTGTTGGTTTTGACTTGTTATATAAAGAGTCTACCAACTCTGTTGTTAGAGTAGTTCAAAAGTTTGACAAAGTTGTAGATGGTATAGCTGATGACACTACATTTACTTATGAGCTAAGTGGATATAAAATATTTACAGTATTACCGGATTCTGAAATCCTAAGAACCTATGACAACGTTCCATTACTAGCAAGGGCTCAGACCCTTATGGGAAATCGTCTTGTTTATGGAAACTATGTAGAGGGTTATGACTTAAAGGACAAAAACGGAAACAACGTCAATTTAAACTTTAACACCTCGTTGCTAACTGAGGAGATATCTACAGTAGATATTCCTACAACAGTTGGTGATACGGGTTATTCTGCAGACCCTGCCAATTCACCGTACCTCGTTCTCAATGCTATAATGGAAATGAACTTTAATGGCATTGAACTTACAGAGGGTTCTACAATATCTATAGACTTTACTTTGGACCACGCAGATTTCACAAGTGACACTGTACCACCTTTAAGTGAGGAACAGCAGCCGGTGGATATTACTTGGGAGTATACTCTTCTTCAAGATTATCCTACTGATGGAACTTCTACAGGAGCATATAAACTTGCTACGTCGGCAGATTTTTTAAATGCACTTGGCACATCGCCTCCCACAGGTACAAGTCTTCCTGTGTATGATGCGACCAATCCCACATCGTGTAATGGGTTCACTCTTACGGATGTTATAAACTGTGCCATTCAAAACACCTTGGATGCAGCAGCAGCAAACCCAAGAACAAAGTTTGAGGCGGGGTATGATGATATTCCTGCAAATGGCAACCAAGGTATAGCTTATGTATTAGCATTAGTTCCACCTGCTGTTACATCGAATGTAATAAACATACAGCTTCCTGCAATGCGAAGGGTAGACGATGTTGTTACCCCAACAGCAAGCACCTATGAATACTTTCAGATAGTTAATCCACTAAATAGATTTAGTTCTGTTAAAAGCCCATTGAGCTTACACAGTGACAGAAACTATGAGGTAGGATTAATATATATGGACGAGTATAATAGAGCTACAACTGCTTTAGTAAGTACCAATAACTCCGTGCAGGTCCCTTGTTCTAATTCAATATTTAAGAACTCTATTCAAGTAAACATACCGCCTTCTCAGCTTGCTCCTTCATTTGCTACAAGGTATAAGTTTTGTATTAAGCCGGACCAAAAGGGATACGATACTGTTTATTCTAACTTCTATGTTCAAGACCCAAGCACAGGTGATACTTACATTTTATTAGAAGGTCAAAATACACGAAAAGTGGAAGAGGGTGATGTTTTAAATGTAAAGAGAGACTCTGTGGGTCCGATTAGCACCTGTACCCAAGTAGTGATATTAGAAAAGAAAGCACAGACAGAAAACTTCTTAAACCCTGCACCCGAAGACGACGCAGGTGATGACATTCCTTTACCTTCGGGTACATACATCAAGTTGGCTACAAATAGCATTACCTTAGACCTACCCGATAACGCTTTGGTTAATCCGGGTAAAAAGAATGTATTTAATAACTTCAACAATGATGACCAACCTCTTATGGTTTATAGAGGTCTTGGTGATTTTACTATTCCCGAAAGAGCAAGGATAGTTTTAAAGTTTAAGTTTGAGAGACTCGGTACAGGAGATGGTAACAATAACTGTGAAAGAAGAATATACGAGTATGAGCGTACTTTTTTTGCAGATGCTGACTATGGTGATATAGTTTTGTGGTTTGAAGGACAGGGAATACAAGGCACATTATCAAGCGGCGAATCAACCACAGGAGATGGTAGTTCTATTACTAATACTTATCTAGCACCTGTATCCTCAACCACTAACGATTACAATATGCCAACCGGAGAATTTACCAATTATTATAGGTGGTATAAAAACGGAACAGACATTAGGTTTATTATGTCGGGGCCGCCGAGATGTGGTAACGGTAACAGCGAAAAGAAAAGGTCATCCATTACTTGTGAATGGCAAATATTTCGTTCAGAAAACCTTCTTGTATTTGAAACGCAACCTCAAGATGCTGAGCCCGATATTTGGTACGAGTCTTCAGACTCTTATGCTATAGACCAAACTACAGGGTTTCATAGTGGTTCTGCCGCTATAGATGGAGGCCAAGACCAAACAGCCGTAGACGATGCGATTGTTAAAACTACTTTTGGAAACTGCTACTCTTTTGGAAACGGGGTGGAAAGTTTTAAAATATTAGATTCTATTGTAGGCAAGCCAATGGAGCTTGGAGAAAGATTCTTCTCTACTTCTGCTGAAGAGTATGAAAGAGTACACAGGTTTGCAGACCTAACATACAGCGGCATATTTAACGATGAGACAAATGTAAACAAGCTTAATGAGTTCAACCTTGGGCTTGCTAATTTTAAGCCGCTAGAGGACTCCTTTGGCTCTATAGAACTAATTGACGGAAGAGAGACAGATATACTTACGCTACAAGAAGACAAAATATCTTATGTTCTTGCAGGTAAAAACTTACTTAGCGATTCTACAGGAGGTGGCTCTATAGCTTCTGTACCCGAAGTGTTAGGAACGCAGATAGCGAGAGTAGAAAAGTATGGTATCAGTAGCAATCCGGAGAGCTATGTGAAGTGGGGATTCTATAAGTTTTTTACTGATGCTAAAAGAGGAGCTTTAATACAGCTTAAAGGCTCGGGACAATCAGAACAACTAACTGTAATTTCAGAAATGGGTATGCGTTCGTGGTTTAGAGATTTGTTTATTGGTAGTGGAGACACTCAGAAGCTTGGTGCTTTTGACCCGTATATGAATGAGTATGTATTGTCATCTAATGAGGTCAAAATACCACAGGAACAACAAGCACAAAACTGTGGGGTTAGACGCACGATTACCGTTACACAAGACGACCCTCTTACCTTTATAGTCAACCTTGGGGAAACCATAGGTGTATCTACAATATCTTACGACATCTTATCTATTGCTTCAGATGCAGGTGCAACAGGAGGCATAACTATAGCAGAAGACTACCAAGGAACATCAACATTTGTTAACACTCTTGGTGCAGGGACTATTAATTTTGACAAAGACAGTGTTGGAGATGATGAAGTTGCTATTACATTAACTGCTTCATCCGGAGCAGGGAAACAAGTAGTTGAGCTTGAAATTACAATAGGATGTCCACAAGCGCAAGAGATAACTCTTACCACTTTTTGTGTTAGTGATGCTGCTGATGCAGGAAAATTCATTCACAATCAATATCAGTGGACAGATGGTTCATTCACATCTGCATTGCAAAGTGAGCAAGTTGAGTTTGCTCCGGGTAAACCAACAATATCCTCACCTATTTTGTCATCTACAACTGTTGTTACGGCACTTCAAGGAGGAGGAATTATTCCTAACAATGGAGACGTATTGTCGGTGATAAGTAATGCTATACCACCATCTGATGATTACAAATTTAAACCAAGCAATAGATTGTTATTTTGCAGGAGTACAACTTTGTACCCGCCTACTTTTTTAGGGTACAACTCTTTACTTACAGACCCCGGTTTGCAGGTTCTCCCACAGACAGGAGCCATACCAACGATTACAGGTACATACACATTGCCGGCAGGAGGAACAGAGGAATATATGTATATTATTTTTGACTATTTTACTTAGAGACATGGCAGGAAGGACAGGAAACTACACATTAACGTACAGCGAATCTTCAAAGGGCTTTCCATCTTTTTATTCGTATTTTCCGGATATGATGATAGGTATGAACAACTACCTATACTCGTTCAAAGGAGGAAACCTTTACAGGCACAACACCAACGAAAAAAGAAATACATATTATGATGTGTTTGAACCATCAATGATAAAGAGTGTCTTTAACGACACTCCATTAGAAAACAAATTATTCAAGACGATTAACCTTGAATCTGATTCAGCTTGGACAGGAGAGTTTAGTTCAGACCAACAATCGGGTGGAAATATAGATGCTTCTTACTTCGTTCAAAAGGAAGGGGATTGGTTTGCTTTTATAAGAAACACAGGCACTACCCCCGCAGATTCAGCAGAATATCCATTGAGGTCTTTAAATGGTATTAGTTCGTCTCAGACTGTAAATTCAGTAGTACCTGCAGCAGTAGAAATAAATTTTAATGTAAACACCTATATAGGTAGCATACTTAGTGTTGGAGATACTTTATATTTTATTCCCACACCTGTTGCCGCAGGGTCAACACCTACTCTTTGTGGAACTGTTACAGAAATAAATATTGACCTTCCTTCGGGAATAAATCAAATTGTAGTAGACACATCGGCAGGAGCTATACCCCCGGGGCAGACTGATTATTTTTTATTTATAAAGAATCAAGTTGCAGAGTCACACGGCATACTAGGGCACTATTGTGAGTTCACTCTTACAAATGATGATGAAACAGCAACAGAGTTGTTCTCTGTTAAATCAGAGGTGATGAAAAGTTTTCCTTAAAATTTCTATCTTTGTAGGAGTATGGAGATATCAGAAGTTTCTACAACAGAAGATTACCGGCCCGAACAGATTCTTGAATACGTTCAAGAAAGTAGAGGTCTTATTTGGGATAGAATAGAAGACTTTCAAAATCAATTAAAAAAAATTGAAGGTTTCCTAGAGCATAAGGCAGGTACACCTCAGTCAAAAGAAATGGCAGAAATGTATCCACTAAAGCAGCATATTGAAGGTGGTCTTTACACAAGAGAACTGTTTATGCCCAAGGGCTCTCTTGTTGTTAGTATGATTCATAAGCAACAGCATCCGTCATTTTTATTGAAGGGTAAAGTTTCTTATTTGACTGACAGTGGAGAACTTAAAACGATAGTTGGCCCCCATACTATTTTTACGCAGACAGGAACTCAAAGGGTTCTTTATATTCACGAAGACACGGAGTGGTGCTGTGTATATAAAACGGATGCAAAGACTTTTGAAGAAGCAGAGGCGGATGTTTATACAAATAACTATAAAGAGTTGCCTCAAGAAACTATAAACAAAATTAAAGGATTATGTCGGGAATAGCGATAGCAGGATTAGCGATACAAGTGGGAACAACCACCGCTTCATTTATACAAGCAAACAAACAAAAGGATTTGCAAAAGGATGCTGAAAAAAAAGCAGAACAAGCTATGAAAGATGCTCGTGCGGCTTTAAACGTTAACTACTTTGAGGACCTTGCTATCAACAAAGAGGCTTATGAGTTGGAGCGTGATGCCACCTTACAGGCACAAGCAGGAGCTTTACAGGCTCTCCAAGAATCCGGGCAGCGTGGTGTCGCAGGCGGAGTTGGAAGACTTGCAATAGCAGGACAACAACAGCAGGCAAAAACACGTACAGCTATGGCAAAAGAGCTTGGAGACCTTGAGAAGCTTACGGCCCAAGAGGAGTCACGACTACGTGACTTAGGTGTTCAGTTAGACTTAGAGGAGGTTGCAGGGGCACAGCAGGCTGCAGCACAGGCACAAGAGATGCGTGCCGCTAAGATAGGCGAAGGAATACAGGGTATTGGAAGCATAGCTCAGCAAGGAATGTCTATGGTCCCATTGTATCAACAAGACCAAGCGGCTCAAGCAGCAGCATTTGGGAAAATGGCACAAACAACAGAAGGAAGTTCTTTAATTAATCAAACTTTAGGGATTCAAAATATACCTCCGGCTTTACGTTCGCAAATGGAAGCAGCCGAGCTCCCTGTGGGAGCTTCGCCTGTAAATCCATTTATGACACCAAAACAATTTAGAGGATTCAAAAGAAATCTTACTCCTCAGCAAAGACAAACATTAATGATGAATCCAATGTTTGCAGACGCATACGGAACTGCTATACAAACCCCGATGCTTGGATATAATCAGCTTAAAACAGACTAAATAAATGGCTACTTATTACAAATACGCAGAGAGGAGCGCAGACTCAACAATAAATTGGGCAAAGGTCGGACAGGGGATGACCGATATGCTTCAAGAAGAAGCACGCATCCGAGAGGAAAAGAAAGCGGCTATCGATGAAGCATCAAGAGAGTATGCAAAAACATTACAAGACTTACCCTCCGGTGATTTTCAAACTGCAAATGAGTTTGCAATTAAGTTTGGTGGTAAGGCGCAGGAGCAGTTGTTAATTCAAGATAGACTTTTAAAGGCAGGCATACTAAAGCCAAATGACTATGCTGTCCTAAGACAGAACCTCAACGACGGAACGACTCAGATGTTTGACTTAGCAAGAGAGTACGAGGCTGAGTATCAAGAGAAGATGGAAAGAATAAATAACGTAGACCCTGCTAAAAGAAGTCAGCAATTAGAATCTGCTTTGATGGCTCAGATAGAAGGACTCAGCAACCTTACAAACGTAGATGCTGTTATTAATCCAAACACAGGAGTAGTTAGCTTAGGTAAGTACGTTACAAAAACCATTGATGGAAAAGAGGTTAGGGTCCTTAGCGATAGCCCTAACGACGTTGCTACGGTTGGTGAGCTTAGAAATAGAATTAAAGCTAAGTACGATTACTTTGATGTTGCTAAAGCAACAACCCAAGCAGCCGATGGTCTTGGAGAGGTAAAGACACAGATGATTATAGCGGCTGAAGCCGGTGGAGACCTAAATAAAATATATGCACTTTCAGATAAGAAAGAAGGAGTGTATTTAACCAAAGCTGAGATGTCAAAACTTCAAAACCAATTAGATAATGACGAAATATCTCAAGTAGAATTTGATGAGATAATGGCGGCTAACTCTTATTCGGGTTCAGAGAAGCTTCTTATTGAGGAGATGTTGGTTAATAAATTTAATGTAACCTCAATACTCACAGAGAATCTATCCGGAACTTTTACTGAAGAGTTTGATGAAGAGAAGGCTAAAGCAGCGCACGCAAGAGGAGACCAATCTGTTATCTTCTATAAGATGACACCAACGGGTCTTGAGGCACAGCCTACAGAGGAGCAAGAGAAGATGGCTTATGATTATTTAAAGACTCAGATACGTAGCAAGATATCTGTAAGCGAAGAAGCAAAATCTGCAGGAGCTAAAACTTATGCACCACAG
>Ga0208159_1000080_pt1 | contig 34863 bp, 33 predicted proteins | sample 9_EtaG_FD_184082 | JGI IMG/M metagenome (GOLD analysis project Ga0208159, IMG submission 184082) | Marine viral communities from the Subarctic Pacific Ocean - 9_ETSP_OMZ_AT15188 metaG (SPAdes) (version 2) | ecosystem: Environmental > Aquatic > Marine > Oceanic | place: Pacific Ocean | collected... | reverse complement strand
CACTCTAGTACCACCCGACAATGTGACATAAACATCTAGATCATCTTGGTTATTCAGTTGTATCCCGACAGGACTAAATACAGTTGTAGTTGCATTAGAAGTGGCAGGGAAAGTTTTTTTAGTTGTAACTGCCATTGATAATCAATGTTAAATTCCGTGTTTTTGTAGTTCTCCTAACATATTTAAATTACCTTTTTTACCATAGAAGGTGGATTGTTTCCTAGAAAGTATACGTCTGTAAAGATCTGGATGATCTCTACGCATTAATTGTAAAGCTTTCTTCTTTTCATCTAAAAATATGCGTTGAACATCAAGATAAAACTTTTGATCTATAGGTCTAAACCCTTCCCGTTTCATCAAACCTAACTCTTTAAATTTCTTAAAGTCACTTTGCCATCTGTTAGACGAAACTAATCTATCTAATCTATCATACAAAGGACTTTCAGCTAAATATCGTTGAAGTTCTGATTGTTCAAAAGAGTTTAATTCTTCGCCTCGCCAGGTTCTTAATGTTTCTGGTAAGTTAAAGCTTATATCTCGTAAAGCCGTCTTGACTTTGTCATTACCAGCATAGGTAACAGCAAAGGGAGTTATAGCGTTCCAGAATTTTAATAATGGATTGCTTGTATATGGTGTAAATGGTACAGCCTCGTTACCTTTTGTTAATATATCATACTTTGGCGGTAAACCTTGTTTAAATATTGCATCTCTTCTTATCATTGTTTCTAAGAAACCTCTACTAACTCGTTCATTTTCATCCATAAGGTTACCTAAAGAAGCACTAAGACCAGCATAAGGTAAAGAAGAACGGGCTAGTTTAGCAAATATACGTTGCACCGCTACATCACTTGTTTGTCCACTAAGTAATTGAGATAAATCTTCAACACCAGCTAACATAGATTTGTCAACAATAACAGCAGCACCCATAAATACTATTTTTTCAAAGAAATTATCACGTACATCCTCACCTAAAGCATATTGATAGTTTAATACGTTAGCAACTGAAGTTAATAAAGTGTTATATGGTTCTATATCTGCATAAGAAAAATAAGTATCTCCAATTTTTATAGAGTTAGGTTGTATTTTATTTAATCTCCAAAGATCTCTAGTCTCTTTATCGTTAGGCATCATACCAGTTAAATTACCAGTAGCTGCAGCCATAGCTGCGATGCTTACTAACATAGTACTTGCAGCCACTCTACCTCTAGCTAAAGCAATAGCTTGTGGTATATCAGCTTTTCTAATACCATATTCTTTTAATATAACGTTTGCGTTACCGCCTGTACGTTCAAATTCTATTAAATCTTTAAATTTTTGATTAAATCTTGCCAATAAAGGAGTGTGTTGCCATGTTAAATCAATAGCATTAATACCAGTCCTTACAAATGGAAAGAAAAATCTAAAACCAGTTTTTTGACCTATAGCTTCTAACCCTTTATTGCTAGAACTTAAAGCTTTAGTAAGAGCAGTTTCGTCCCCAGCAAGAGTAGCAGCTCGATCACTAACTACATCCATACCATATTTATCTGTTTTAAATATCTCACCTTTAAAATTATCTTCAGTTCTAGCAGCTACTTCTACCACGTCATCTAAATCAACACCATCATCTATTGCTTTTCTAGCAGCTCGCATACGCATTTCAAATCTACCTAAAAGATGACGAGCAACAGCATCACCAGCTCCCATAGCATTAACAGAATAACGAACCCAAGGAGAGTTGTTAAAATCTAATAAAGTCTCGGCAATCTTATAATATGCCATTTCGTTTGGTGTGCCATATTGTTCAACATATTTGCCCATAGCTTTAAATTGAGCAGTATTTGTTTCAATATTAAATTTACCAACGTAAGTTTGTGCTTGTCTATTAACGCCTAAATCCCAATTATGTTTAAATAATTTAAGACTATCTTGGAACATTTCGTTTATACCTGCTATTTGAGCAGATGCTATAACAGCTTCTTTCTTACTACCTGCTAATGTAGCACCTAACCATGCTTGGTATGGTCTTAATACTGCAATTAAATTAGTACCAAAAATAGCTTTTACAGCTGTACGAGGGCCACTTAAAACTGAATGATAAAATACACCTCTTAGTTGTTCTCTTATACCAGATCTATAATCTTTACCTTTAAAACGACCACCTCTAGTAGACACTCTAATAAACTCTTTAGCGTCATCAAAAGTAATAACGCTACCTCCAGATAAAGTATGTAATTCTAACAATGTATCTCGTTGTTCGACAGTGCCTTCCTCAGTTATACGTCTTAATTCTTGTTGAAATAAATCAAACTCTTCATCTATTCGTTTTAAATTTTCTTCTATATCTGCACGTACCTCTGGAGTTAATCTAACAGAATTTGGATTCATACGTTCTAGTTGACTACCAGCCATATAACCCATTTTTTTGTATTCACGTAAAGCAATAACCATAGCATCATTTGCCATGTTTAGTTGACGTTTTACATCAATTCCAGGGGGTAAATCCATAGCACCTTTAGCTAATAATGATGCCCTTTTAGATAATGTTTGTATTATAAAGTCTAAAGCAACTTTTTCTTCTGCAGTACCTACAATAACCTTCTGTCCATCATGCACATATTTAACATAATTAGGACTATCTTCATTAAAATATGACCCTACAGGACGACCTCTATCAACGTCTTTTATGATTCTACTATACAATTCATCAGTAGCTTCTAGTATTCTAGCTTGTACTTTTGTATAATCAAATCTGTTATCTAAACCTTTAAAGATTTTTGTCGCCAATTCTTCAGAAAATTCTTTAACATATTTGTATACATCTTCGCTACCGTCTGCTAATCTTCTTAAAATTTTTTCTGAGATAACTTGAGTGCTAGGGCGTTCTCCCGTAGCTACAACTTCACCAATTAATTTATCTGTAGCTGATGCTACGTTTTCATCATCTGGTATAACAGACTTCTGACTATCATTAAATCTATCTGGGTTTCTATCTGGGGTTGCACGTTTTTCAGCGTTAGCATTTTTATATGATTGACCTATATCATCAAACCAAGGATCTCCAATCTCTTCACCTGCTTCAAATGCTTGTTTTCTAAGATCTTCAGCTTTAGGTCGCTTAAAACTTTCTGGATCTGTTTCATCAATATCTTTACTGGTAATAAAATCATCATCATCGTAAAATGGATTCCACTTACCTTGACCTACTAAATCCATTTCTAAAGTAAAGTCACGTTGCATATTTTCGTAAAGTTGTTTTTTATAATTACTGAAAATACGCCTAGCTTGTGAACCACCTACTCTAGATGCAACAGCTGCATACATGTCTTTTAGTAATATACCAAATTCTTGAGCAACACGTTTTAAAGTACCTGCAGGGGCTAGTGAGCTAGTCTCATCCATATACTTATAAAATTCGTCCGTCATAGTTTCAGCAAACCACTCGTCTAAATTTTTGTAACGGTAATTTGTAAGTGTATATTTCTTTTTGTTAAATAATTTAGCATCTTCAGAACCACTAGCTAAGAAAGTTCTTTTACGATTTTGAAACTCTACATTTAATCTTTTAACGTCTGTAGAAGGTAAATACCTTGACAAAGTATGCCATAACTCATGTATCATAGTATGAGTTAAACCCTCTTCTTCCATCGCTTTTTTTTGGATTTCAATTAATTTATTACCAAAATTAAAACGACCTTGAACATTTAATTTATTAGTTATAGATAAAGATACATCACCAAAGAATCTATCTCCAATAGTATCTATAAATTGTTGTATTTCTCTAGCTTCGTATGCGTCTACACCTTCAGTTAAAAATCTACGTTCTAACCTGTCCATAATATATTGAGCACCTCGACTACCTGCAAGCCCTCTTTCAGCTTCAAGGTTAGTTTTCCAAGGTTTTCTAGGAGGTCTGTATTTAAAATTACCAGACTCAAATATAGGTAACTCTGCATCTACATCTGGATTTCTATTAGCTAAATTATATTTATCTAAATCAATCTGTGTATCTGGATCCCAATAAACTCTTACCTTGTGATTTCTTACCCCTTGTTTACCGTTGTACTCAATACCACCATAACCTAATTGTTGTAACTCTGCGTGTAAATTATCTAACATATTTACAAGCTCTGACCTAGGATATAGTTGTTGATCTTTTAATGCACTTAAATAATCAGAATAACTTATACTACCTGTTGAAGGCCATACACTATCTAAATTACCAGACTCATCTAAATACCCTAGTTTTTTAATAATCTGTGCCTCTGGAGATTGATCGTCAAAAGAAAAAGGTTTTTCAGCATCAAAAAATCTTACTGGTTTTTTCTGCTTAACTCTATAAACAACTTTTTTAAATCCTTTAGGATCTAACTTTACTGTTAATCCTTCACCGTCTACTCTGTTTCCTGTAGACACTGTAAGATCGTTAACAGTATAAAAACCATTACCAAATAAGTTATCATCTCTCCAAATCCTTTCTCCTTTAGTTACATAAGGGTAATCCCCTGGAAGTCCTTTAGCACTGCCATGATAGTATGTATCTAAACCAACAACCTCAAACAAGTTACCTCTAGTTAAATTAATATATAACTGACCTAACTCTTCGTCTAAGTTAGCTACAACATATTCTTCTAAAGGATCTTCTGGTATACCTTTTTTATTCCTAACATCTTCTGCTTTTAAATCTTCACGTTGTTTATACTCATTAGCAAGGTCATTATTTAAACTATTTTCTGCAGCTTTGTTACCAATAGCATTAGATTCTTCAATAGACTTACCTTCTAAACGGGCTTTACGGGCAGCATGAGCACCTCTTGCAAAAGACATAAGCCCATAAAAAGCTAAGTTTGCTCCTCCCCCCGCTAGGATAGTTTTTGTTTTAGCAACCCAAGGGTTATCCTTATCTGGGTCAACAGCAAGAAATTCTGAAAAAGGTAACCAAGGTATATACTCGTTTACTAAATTAGCCATGTTAGCATAATCAGAGGACGATGATATAAGATCAGCAACAGAACCCTCTGCAGCTATAGATGCACCTTTAGGTATAAATTTAATTAACTTTGCACCTTTTCCTGTTCTTGCTACACCTCGTACAGCACCACCAATTATAGGAGCTTTTGATTTCAATGCTCCTCTTAATAATTTTGCACCTCTAACTTTATTAGCAAACGCAGCTGTTTTTCCAAACAAACTTGGTGCTAATGCACCTCCTGTTACAGAGGTTGCTTTTACTAACAAACCAAACTCAACCATTCCACGTGTAAGTTTACCTACACCAGAATGATTTTCTACTTCAAATCTTTCGGGTATATCTAAAAAACCAACAGGTTTATTACCTCCTAGTTCTCTATACTCTTTATTGTTAAATATAGGATCTTGCCCTTTTTCTACAGGAGTACCCTGTATCTTAGCAGCAATAGATGTTATACTATCACCTGTTAAATCAAGGAAACTACCAATACTTTCTACAGCATCAGTCGCACCACCGTACAAAGCTTTACCAACTTCTGTAACAGCCTGTGCGGGGTTATCAGCTATTAAACCTTGATCTTTGTCAGCAGCCTCTTGAGCTGCTACTTGTTCTGCATTAGGTTGTGCTAGCTCCTCTGCCTTAGCAGCGTTGTCTAGCAAGATTTGACCCTCTTTTGCAGCAGCATCGAGGGTTTCATCTGAATGGTCTATGTACCGTCTAGGATCATTAACCGTAGTTTCTCCTTGATCCTCAACAGTACCCAAACTCATTAAATCATCTTCATTCATAATTAGCGTTCATCAATAGCAACTTGGCAAGTTCCCGTAGGATCCCATGTAAAGTGCCAAGATTCTGGATCTTTACTGTTTTGATTTGGTGGTGTTATGTTTTTATGTGGACATAAATTAAATTTTTTGTGATTAGCTAAAACCCAATCATAAGATTCTTTATCAGCCCAGTTAATGTCTATAGCTGTACCAGCTCCATGATTAGATTTTCCAGGTTTTTGAACAGCAGAATCATTAAATTTTACACCAGATTCTTTAAGATTAAATAATCTTTTTTGTTCTTCGTAACTTCTATACCCTTCGTTTAAACCTATAAAGACACCTGCATCATTAGCAGCATCTAAGAAACCTTTTACCTCTGCATAAGCATCTCTTCTAATAAGTATCTGACCACCTAAATTAGTGCTAAATGCTCTGCTCCAAGTACTAGGGCTACGCTGAATTTTACTGTTAAAACTATTTTCATAACCTGTTAACGGCACTAAATCTTCTGGAAATACTCTTCCGTTCATAGTACCATCTATAGCATAATTATTAATTTTACCTACTAAATTTGTATCTTTTATCGTAGTTGGACTATTAGCAAACTCTGGTTGTCTAGTTAGTATAGCTTTGAAAGCTTCGTCAAAACTTGCAGATTCACCATTGTTATAAGTTTCAAGAGCTCTATCTTTAATATCATCTATACGTTCTTGACCAATAATAGATTTAACTGCTGGATAAACAACATATGTTAACACATCTTTATTACTTGAAAACTGTGTAGCCAATGCTACATTATTTAGCATATCAGTTATATTATTAGTAGACAAATAATTTAAAACTTTACGAGTGTTTTCAAATTGTTTTTTACGGTTAGACCATTGTACATAAGCTGGATTTGGTTCAAAATCGTGATGTTGATTAAGTAATTTTCTTAAAGTACCACTAGCTAAACCAAGACCAAATATAGCATCTGCATCATTTTTATTTTCTAACAAACCATAACTCTTAATGATTTGCATTTTTTCAGGTATTTCTAATTTATTAAATTCTTCTATTTGTAAATTAAGATCATCAAGATTAGTAGCTATATCTACTGTTAATATATCTTCACCCTTACCAATAAAGGATTGATCTAACTGTAAATTAGAATTAAATATATTTCGATTTAATTTATTATTTTTAAAGAATTTATCAATAGGAGTTGTGCTACCAGTATGATAAGAGTTTAATATGGCTATAGTATGATCTCCATACTCTTCAGAGTTCCAATTATCTATATCCCCTGTTAACATATGTGCACTAACCATACGTAATAATATATCAAAATTATTTGTTTTTGCATCAGCTAATTTTATTCCTTCAAATAATTTGACTTTTAATGCTTTTTCTACTAATTTAGGGTTAGATATAAAATCTTCATATGTAGTTCCTTTATGTTCTGGAGGTAAATATCTTGCAAATTCTGTTTCACTTATAGGTATAGAACCGTCTGGAGTTATAAAAGTATTTAATAAACTACTTGTATCAATGCGACCAGAATCTCTGACAGCATTGTTAATCTGAGTTTTATCTCCACTTAATAAGGTTTTTCTTACAGCTGGTGTTAAGTCTTCCCATGTATCAATCTCTTTCTGTAAAGTTTCTGGCCATTCTACAGCTGTCCCACCATTTAAAACAAGTTGTTTATTATATATCACAGCAGGGTGTTGACCTGTAGCACTAGCTTTAGATAATTCATTAAATATACCTTGAGGTCTACCTCCAATTAATTTAAAAAATATAGGATTTTTAATAATTGATTCAGTGGTAAATATATCAACACCTTGACTATCGTTTTGTAATTGAGTAAATCTTTCTAGTATAGCTCTACTTTGTTTAAACATATTTGTAGGACTAACTATACCTTCTTCAGATTCTAATGTCCAAAACCTAGTACCTTCCCATCCCTCTACACCAGTTTTAAGTTGTATGTTTGGGTCAACTTCACCTAAATTAAGTTGTCCAGCTTTATCAAAAATAGAAGCATTTTGAGCTTTAAGTTGTTGCTCTAAGAAAGCCCCCGCAAGTTTCATAGCTTGCGTCTTACTCATATTACTATTAGTTGACTGGTAAGATTTAGCTAGAGCTATGAGTTTATTACTATAATATGCTGACGCTGCATCTTTTTGCATTGTTGCCATAGTTTCTTCTATTTCTAAATCTTTAAACATCACTGCTGTTAAAGAATTTAAACTATCTAAAGCTGCTACATGAGCGTTCTTTGCAGTAGGGTCATCTTCAAAATAATTACCTACAGCACCATCTTTTACATACCTTTCTAATACACTTGCATCTACCTGTGTTACATTAATTAAACTTAAAGGTATTACACCACCTTCATCTACTAAATATTTAGAAGCTAACTGATCCATATAAGATTCAGATTCTTCTTTACTAAAAGGAGTAAAGTACTCAAAACTAGAATCAAATTGTTTCAATTTAGTATTAGCCCAAGCCTTACCAGCAAACCTTTCGTCTTGCATAAGAGCTGCTAATTTTGCTTTACGTTCAGCCCCACTTAATGTACGGTCTGTAAATATAGAAGATAAATTTTGGTCAAAAACCTTTTTATCTATTTTATCTTGTTTTGTTGCTTCATCTTCTAAAGCTGCTAATAAGTTGGCTTGTATGTTATCTCTACTAAAATTAGAACCAAACAACTTTTCCATAGAAGACAACTCATAGATTGGTTTACCATCTTCGGTTCTACCAGTAACTTTAGATACACCTGGAAGATAAAATCTGTCACTTGAAAGATAGTCTAGTATATCATTTTGACTATCCATATTATTATATTTATCTGATTTCATAAGATCTATGAAAGCTGCCATCATAGTTTCTTTAGCTTTAGCATTGTAACTTCCGTTAGGATGCAATACCTTCATAATTCCAGGAAATATAGAAAACATTTCTTGAATTGCTAAATCAGCTTTTTTTAAATCTTCTTCTGTCTGATCGTTTGTTAAATTATCTGAGCCAAACGGAGCAAAATCTTCTATCTTTAAACTTTCTATATAATCATCTAATTGATTTGTAGCAAACTCAACTCTTTCTTTTTGATATTCTTTTTGTTCAAATAAATTTGTTCTTTCTAAAACTGGTTTTGTTAGATATTTATTTACAAGAACTTTACTTAAACCAGAACCCTTTTCTTCTATATAAGCTCTCTGTAATTTCATTAAAATTTCTGTTCTTACATCAGAATCTTTAATAGAATAATAATCAGAAAATTTAACTGTATCTCCATTTTCTAATTGTACTTCAGCGTTTGCAAGAGAATGGTCTGATGATCCAAGTAATACACTATCTCTAAAAGCATCCCATCCAGTAGCAGACTCCATGAGAAGTCCTTTTCTAAAACCTATAGCAAAGTTAGAGTTTTGTTTCTTAAGATTAAGTAACCTATATTTTTGTCTAAGGCTAGCTTCATAACCAGCTTCATCCCATGTATTTTCTTGATTTGTAACTGCTGTATCAGTAGCTAATCTTTGTTCTGATATTTTTTCTTTTAATTCAAGTTCTTGTTGATCTGATAATTTAACAGCGTTAAGAGCTTCTTCGTCACCTTGACTAGCTTTAATACCTTCGTTTATACCTTCGTTAATTTGACCTTCAACTACAGGTTGCACTACATTTTTTAAAGTGCTATCTAAAAATCCACTTAGTTCTTTACTAAATTTACGTAGATTGTTAAGCTCGTAAACGTCAGCTTGAGCTTCTAAATTGTTAACACGTTTTTGTTCTGCTATAATCCCATTTGCTTGTTGGGTCATAGCTTTTAGGTCTTTGACTCTATTTTTTTCAAGACCAGTTGCGATAGATGATAACCTTTTTGTTTCATCTGGAGCTACACGGTTTCTAAAACCTCTAGCTTGTGTGCTTCTTTGATATGCCATAATTATTTATCCTCTCCAATCTCCACCAGACCAGAACTCTTTACCACCAAGAGTTGTTCCAGTAGCAAATCCAGTTCCAATACCACCAAGTATAGGGCCAAGTGGGGATGGTTTTCGAGGAGCAGCTTGTTCTATAGGACGTACAGTTTCAAATGATGCGGTAGGTGCTACGGCAGCGGATGTGGTTATAGCATTATTTGCCTTAACATTAGATGAGTATTGATCGAGGTCAATTCCATAACGTTCTATACCGTAAGCTCTAGTAGCATCAAACACTGTAGCATCAATCTGTGCTTGTGCAAATCCTAGATCTCTTTCTATTTGATTAAATTCTAACAACATAGATTGTCCAGCTGGCATGCCACTAGCTAATAATGTACCCTGTGCTTTTATAGCTTTAGATAAATTAGCTTGACTAGCAAACATTTGCTCTGTTATTTTTTCTTTAAGTTGTTGATCTTGAGCTGTAACAGCTCTTGTAGCTTCAGCTTGGTTTAGTTCTTTTTGTCTAAAGTATGCAGTTCTTGAGGCAGCATCAGCTTTTAGTTGAGCTGAAAAAACCTCACCTTTTCGTTGATCGTTAAACGCAGATATTTGTATTTGATTTAGATAGTTCTGCCTTGCCATAGCATTGCTACGGTTAACAGCATCAACTTGATTTGCATGGGCTCGATTTTGTTCTGATATGCCCGCTATAGCTGAAGCACCACCCATTATAGCAGATATTGCTGTTATTGCTGTACACATGGTTTAATAAATTGTATTAAGGGTACTCCATTATAGACATGATAATTAAGTAAAGTAAATCCTAAAAGTTTCAATAATTTTATGTGTGACTCATTACGCATATCAGCTTGGTTACACAAATAAGGATTAAGTAAACTGTTTACCCAGCGTTTTGCTTCTTTAACAAATGTATGAGGATATTCTGTGCTGGCATCAGTACATAACATCCATATTAGATTGTGCGGTGTCACTCCCGCCACTCCAGCAGCCTTGCCGTTGGGAACCGTGAAATACACGGAATAAGTTGATTCATAAAATGATTGAAGAATAGAAGCCTCCGCACATAATCCTGTGGTTTCTTCGGCTTCTCGTCTATCTTCGTAACGTAGGTTAAGCCCTACACTCAAAGCTAACTCTGGTGTGCAAGGCTTAATATACTTACCTTCGTACATGTCTTTTTTCGTTGTAGTTGCCATCCCAGCTTGCTGAGAGTAAGGCGGTGGAAAATGGGTCTGGTATTTGTATTTGTAAAGTATACTTTTCGTTCTTTGCTTGTATAGGCACTCTTACTGATTTAGATAGTGTAGCTGGAGCTGAGTTAAAATTACTATTGTTTGTCAACATACCAGACTCAAACTGAGTGTAGGTACTACGACTAGATAATGTTGGAATAATTTTAAACTGCATAGGGCCACTAACACCTAACTCAAAGTTAAGTCCAGATATACGTAACTCACCGTCAGTATCATATCTAGCTTCTCCTCTGTTAAGATAGTAGGTTGGTAATTCTATAATACTTGTGTAACTATATCCTACTGCTACTTTAGCAGAGCTACTAATATTTATATTATTAAATGTTGCACTATTTGTAGTAACAGAATCTGCCTTTCTAACAATCCCAACGATAGAATTACCATCGCTATCATTACCAGAAATACCTACCATAAAAAAGTTTGTAGCACCCGTAGGTGTATAAGGTATTGTTAATACTGTCTTCTCAGGAGATGTTGTAGTTTGTGCAGTACCTGTAACAACACTTGCTATAGCTAGGTTATCAAGGCATGGTTCAAACCAACGAGCTGTTTTAAGAGGTGAACCTACATCAGACACTGTACCACCTAACACATAAGCTCTCGTGGAATCAGCATCTGCTACATATTCATACCTACTTAAGATATAATCACTACCTTGTAGTGTAACAGTAAAAAAGCTACCACCTGTATATAGTATATGTTGCATTGTACCTGTCAATGTCCAACTATACCACGCAGACTGTTCACGTCTTTGACCAGCGTTGTAATACTTGTAATGATATACTGCAGTATCACCTCTTTTACCATACGTAACAAGACCAATAGGTACTGAGTTAGCAGATTTAGTTATATCTTTTGGTAAAAATTCTGGAACTACTCTAGTCTGTTCTGTTATATTAGGCGGTGTATCATCATCTAATATTGTAGCTTCAAATGCTCTAGCATAGGCTGATACATTAGATGTAAATAGTACGGATGTACCAAGGTCTACAGGTTGTATGGTAGAGTCACATTCGTAACTTGCTACCTTTTTTAATCTAGCTGTTTTAGGACTAAATATATCTGACTCAGTAAATAATAAGAATTGACCGTTATCACTAAACATCAATAAACCTTTCTGTATAGGTAATGTATGATTAATAAACGCAGGTTTTACATCAGATACTGTTATATCTATGGGGTTATCATCACTGGTGGATATAGCAGACACAATAAAGAAGTTAAAGTAACCCCCAGGTCTACTCATTACTATGTTTTCACCCGCAATAAACCCTAATCTATTTCTGTGAAAAAATATTTCCTGTATTTCTGACCCGTTAAATGTAGGAAAAGGGTTAGATGCGTTGTCTCCTACTACTCTATCTTTCCAATAATTTTCATTATTTTGTGAATTTGCTGTAGCTTCATCTAATTTAACAAATGTAAACGTACCATTACGGTTGTTTATAAGTGCATGTGGCATTGTTGCGGGGTCTAAACCCTTAATCATGGGGTCACTATTAGATGAAAAGTTATGAGGTCTTACACATTCTTCCCAGCTACCAGCTCCAGACACGCCATTATCAGCTATAAACTCTACATAGTAATCATCAACGTCTAAGTCAGCAGTGTTAGCTATTTGAGCAACATACCCGTGTTTACACATAGCAGGTAATCTACTAATATCCTGTGCCTTTTGACCAATAACACTCATGTTTTCATTGACAGCACCACCAAGAAAGTTGACACCATCTGCAGCGGAACCGTGCATAAACAAACCACTACCTATAACTTCAGCAGTTACGTTAGATAGATCACTATTAACTTTATCTTTTAAACCTCTTAGAATGGTTGCCATACTTAACACACCATTGTCTGGATTTTTTGGAGATTTAAAATAAGCTATGCCAGATACATCTCTGTAAGTAGTTACTGGTTCTACAGCTTCAACTGATATTCTATAAGTTTCTCCCTCTAAACTAATGTCTATAAATAGTCCTTCTGCAGTAGATTTATTAGTAGTCCTAATTAAACCACCGTCTTGTAGGGTTACTGTAGCAGTGTATCTAACATCATAATCTTGTATATATCCTAAGAATTTAGTTTCATCACTTGTCTGATTACCTTGATAAGTAGCAGTATTATTAGCAATAAAACTATTACCGTTAACTTGTAAACTGCCCTCAATATTTTCTGTAATATTTGTACCACCTACTTGTGCACCACTGGTATTAACTGCACTACCTCCAGAGAATGACCACGTCAATGTACCAGATTTACTTTGGTCTTCGTTTGTGTCATCAAAGGTTGGGCCTTGTGCACTGCCTCCAACCATCCTGTCTACTTTAACAGAGGTCACTCTGAAATAAGTATTAGGTGCAGGTGCTGTACCAGAATATAATATATACTCAGTATTATAAGCCACAGTATCAAGCCTAGCATAAGAATAGTCCCCGCTATGGATAGGTGAAAAGGTATTTCCAGTAGTGCCTACTGTTTTTTGTGGATTACATATAATCGTATAATCTTGTATAGTTTGTATTGAATATTCTTTATGTGTACCTGTCTGCTGCATGTATTGAAATAAAGAATCCCCATTACTATTAGTGAGACTTTGTTCTACACCAGTTGATAGATCCCATATACGTATAGGTTTGGTACCAGAATAACTGGCAGCAGGTGTCATTTGTACAATATATTTTTCGTCACCATCTCTCAAAATTTCGTACCAAAATCCTGTGCCGTTTGCGTTAGTTAGGGTCTTAACAAACTCTCCAGCTGGACGTTTTTTTAAACCAAATGTTATGTCTGGGACAGCATTATCACATACCCTTACCTGTCCTGGAAATTTAATTTTATCTGGCTGTTGAGATACACCCCCTAGAAAGTTTGGGATACGTTGATTTACTGTTGGCATTACATTCTTCTCAATACTTTAAATGGACGATACACGGTATTTGCATCTTGTTGATATTGGAAATCATTAAAGATATTATAGTCGCCTTGCTTTGCATCGTACTCAAGTGCAGTGGCTCTTGCATAGGCTTCATCAGCTTCAAGTAACTTAGCAGACTGCGGGTTGTTTACCATACGGTTAGAGGCGATTCTACAGGCTCTAGCGGTGATGTAATCTTTAAATGGTTGTGGTAGATCTTCAAAATCTATCATCCATATTACATCAAAAAATAATTTACTAACATTTGTAAATGTAAATGTATGACCTTTTTTATCATACACTTTGGCTACACCGTTATCACTACGTCTTACTACATCATAATCTTTTCCATGCTGGAATATATTAAGATCCATCTGTAGTATATTATTAGGAACTACCACTTGGTTGTTGGTATCGGTGTCAATAGGATACTCATTCTCTGTGTTGTATGACCATCCCTCAGATTGTATCTCACGGCAGACTTGCCTTAGAGTAGTCTGTGCCATAACCACTTCGGGGCTTTGCACATTAGTTATAGTATTAACTGGGGATTCTCCAACGCTCATCAAGATTGAGTTTACAGCATCTAGTTCGGTAGACACTCCGTAAGATATTACTGACATAATAAAAAAGGGGGACTAAGCCCCCATATAAATAAATAGTTATGAGAAAGCAGCTGGCTTTGTAGTTGTTCCAGCGAACAATTCTACACAAGCTGCTGGGTTTACATAGTCTGCTCCCATAGCTAGTCTTCCTAGGATGACATCGCCTTGGTAAACTACAGAAACGTCCCCAGAAGTTACTTGAACCTGTGGGCCAATAGTTTCAACTACACCTGCAGCCTCACGCTGGAATATTAATCCGCATGTGTTTGCAAAGTTAGAAGCAGCACCGTAGTTCTGACGAGCTCCGTAGTTGTTGCCTGTAACTGTTGTAGCTGTTTCAATTGCCTCAGATACAAATGAACCTGTATTTCCAGGATCTACTGTATCAAGGTCAGTAGCAGCTGAAGCACCACTAGCAGGTGCATACTTTGTACCATACTTAGAGAAGAATGGAGCGTTCATTGACTTGAAGATTCTGATACCTGCAATTTCAATTACACCGTTTCCACTCTGTAAAGCTGTACCTTGTACATCTCTGTTAATTAAACCGTTAGAGCCTGCCTCTTGTATGAGGGAATAATATTGCCTAGGGTTTAATACGGCTACTCTTCCGTCATCACTCACCCCTTTTTCATCTAAAGCAGCTGCAGCATCATAGAAAGCTGTAACTAATTTAGCTGAATCAAGAGCATCGTCTGCGTTAGAACCCGCACCAACTCTGATTTGTGTACCACCTGGCTCAACGAAGTTGGTTAGTGATACTGGAGATGCCTGTCTAGCACCTTTAGCAATAGCTCTGAAGATTAGTCTATCATACTTTTGTGCAAGTGCGTAGCCGATCTTCTTAGAGATCTCTCCTCTCAATTCATAGTGTGCTAGTGTCTCATCTAGCTCATAAACAAAAGCCGAGCTGATTAATAGGTCATCGACTGTAATTGTTTTTTCTGCTACTGGAGGAGTTTTGTCAGAGTTTCCTAATATACTGTTTCCAGGTGTGTGGTATTCCGCACTTGTGCGACCAGTATAGATGAACTGTAAACTCTTTCCGTTGGTTAACGTACGCTTCATGACTAGGTCACGTGCGATTGTCTCCCTTTGGAATCCAGTAAACATCTCACCTGAGAACAGCTTTAAATAAAGGTCTCTGTTGTTTGTAGCGTTTGTCGCTGTATTTATTCTACCCAGAAAGGTTTGTGAAGCTGGGTTATTTGTTGACTGTTGTGCCATTTTTATAAGGTATTAATTATCGTTTCTAGATCTAGTTTTGTTGGAATCTTATTTGTTTCAGTTAAGACTCATACTGATGTTGTGGTCTATCCCACCGTCATGACGGCATTAGGTATCTCCGTAGAGGCTGATGCCAATAGGTAAGGGAGGACTCGAACCTCCCTGTATGCCATTTACCTGTTTGGTGTATATGCGATGCCACGATACTTAAGTTTCATAGCTCTAGCATGATCCTTCTGCTCTTTAAGACGAGCTTGTAGTTCTACTTGAGTCATAATATACCTCAGTATCAGACCCCCGTTCCATGATCTGATTGCATGCGTCCCGAAGGATGAACGGACGTGGCTGCCAGTGTCTAGTGACACCAGCTATGATAAATAGATTTGTAATTAAAGTTAAAATTAATGTAAATCTATGCAAGGTCTAGTGGAAAATTATGTGCGTTACGCTCGTGCATTACCTCGAATCCAAGGTTCTGTCTGTTAACTATGTCAGCCCATGTGGGAATAACCTTCCCGTTTGCATCAACAACTGATTGGTTGAAGTTGAAACCGTTTAAGTTAAATGCCATAGTAGCTATACCCATAGAGGTAAACCATATGCCAACCACGGGGAGAACAGCCAGAAAGAAGTGTAGAGAGCGAGAATTGTTAAAACTTGCATATTGGAAAAGTAAACGTCCGAAGTAGCCGTGAGCTGCAACGATGTTATATGTCTCCTCTTCCTGTCCAAATTTGTAACCATAGTTCTGAGCTTCCAATGCAGTTGTCTCCTTGATAAGAGAAGAAGTAACAAGACTTCCGTGCATAGCAGAGGCAAGAGAACCACCGAATACCCCAAGAACACCGAGCATATGGAACGGGTGCATAAGGATATTGTGTTCGGCTTGGAATACAAACATGAAATTAAAAGTACCAGAAATACCAAGAGGCATACCATCACTGAAACTCCCCTGCCCGAAAGGGTAGACAAGAAATACAGCAAAGGCTGCTGAGACTGGAGCTGAGTATGCTACTGCTATCCAAGGTCTCATACCTAATCTGTAACTAAGTTCCCATTGTCGTCCCATATAAGCAGAGACACCGATGAGGAAATGGAATACGATAAGTTGGTATGGCCCACCATTGTAGAGCCATTCGTCAATGGTTGCAGCCTCCCAGATTGGGTAGAAGTGCAGACCGATTGCGTTTGATGACGGGACGATTGCCCCAGAGATGATGTTGTTTCCATAGAGTAGAGAGCCAGAAACTGGTTCACGTATCCCGTCTATGTCAACAGGTGGAGCAGCTATGAAGGCGATAATAAAACAGGTTGCAGCTGTAAGTAATGCAGGGATCATAAGTACACCGAACCAACCAACGTATAGTCTGTTGTCTGTGCTTGTAACCCACTTACATAACTCTTGCCACTTATTGGTTGTTTCTCTTTGTAATGAGATTGCAGCCATGTGTATAAATATGTAAAATGTACGAGGTTATAATGCTCCCACCAGCTAGAGCCGACCTCTTATGGGAGCATGTTGATTATAAAATTCCAGGTATAATCTGACCTGTAAAGAAGTATGTACCTATAGCAGCTACTACTCCTATCATTGCAAGGCGACCATTGAGCTCTTCAGCTACGTGCCACTTGTCATTGTTGTGGTTGTGTGTCATTTCTTTTTACGTTTTTTTGCGGTTTTTGCTGACCTTCTAAAATTGGCAGCGGTGGGAGCTCCTTTGCTCCCTGGTTTTCTCATCTTCTCACCAGAGCCAGCTTTGATACGCTTACGTTTGGCGTGGATGTTTGCATAAAGTCCTCTCTTGGCAGCCATGTTAGTACCCCTTTTTCTTTGTTGGTTTAGACTTTTTCTTTTTCTTTGGCATGATTAACATTTCCATCTTCGTAATGCAAGAGCTTTCCTTGTAGGTCTACCCTTGCTGTCTTTCATTGGCCCTTTGTTACCCTTCATACGGGCACAGAAAGAACGCTTACGTGCACCTCCTTGAGGTTGTGGAGCCTTAAGTTTAGAACCAGTTGCACGATTATATTTAGCCCTACCTTTAGCAGTAAGACCACCCTTACGGGATTTCTCACCTCTACCTAGAGACAAGCTAACACTTTTTTTCTTAGGCATTACTTACCTACCTTGGCTTGTGCCCTCTTATGTGCCTGTGAGAATGAGACACCTTGCCTCATCAATCTTTTCATAAAAGCCATGTGCTTTGCAGAGTGATGTTCAGAATGTTTTTTTAAAGTATTCTGTTGGCGAGTAGTTAGTTTCATTTATGTTTACACGTACAGGGCTTCATCACTTTTTTTTCTTCATGTTTTTAGCAATGGCTTTAGCTACTTTTGGTGGTATCTTTGGGTTTTTAGCCATTAACTTTTTAGCACCGTTGCCTTTTTTTGCTGGTCTACCTTTCTTACTTCCGTAAGTCCCCTTACCCATTGGCATGATTAATCTCCTATACTTTTAAGTTTGATGCGGATAGTTTTCTAATGACATCATCTCTGAACGCTTCATCAGATGTGTACTCTGGTTTATTCATATCTCTTACAACCTCTGCCATACTTCTGTAAGTCTCTTGAGGTGATTGTTTACCAGTAACTATTTTAGAATCACGTCCGTTGGCATCTTCATACTGTCCCATAAGTGCTTTCACTGCAAATTTTATAGCTGTCTTATTTCCTGTGGCTAACACACTATCATAATTTTGTATGTCTTCTTTCTCTAAGTTATTGCTAGCCCATTCCATAAGTAAATTATATCCCTCCTCTCCATTGGCTATTGCCTTTACCTCGTTGATTTCTACATCACTTAAGGTTGGTTGTGCATTTTCATAACCTAGCTCACCACGTAAACCATTCAGATATGAGTCTACCAACTGTTTGTTTAAACCAGCATTACCTAGTTGGTCATACATTTCGTCAGACAAAGTACCATTGTTCTCTGCAAAATGTTTGTTCATTGCAAATGGATCTATGCCATTATCTTTAAATGTATTACCTAGTTGTTCACCATACAATTCGTTAGCTGTTTCATAGTTAACAGAGCCATCATCAGAATACATTTGATACTCTGTTTCTGGTTCTGCAGTATCTTCAGCCTTACTTGTAGGAGTTTCTCCTAGTTTCTTTTGCAGTTCTATGTATGCTGACTCTAATTCTTCGGCACTCTTATACTTTCCAGCAAGCATTTTATCTTGCTTCTGCATAAGTTCTTCGCCAATCTTTAAAGACTCAGCCTCTTTCTCTGCTACTTCTTGTGCTACTACAGGATCTTCAGATGTGTCGTAGCGTATTGTTTCTGCCATAATTACTGTGGTTGTGGTACATTACCAGTTGTCATTGTGTTAATTGCATCAGTGATTTCTGGATTTTTAGATGGATCCATTAAAGGAGTGCCAGCTAATTGACCAGCTTGGTCAGTCAGGGACTGCATCTGCTGTGCCTGCATAGCTTGTTGTTGTTCAGCATTACGTTCTTCCATGCTCTTGACAAGGTTAAGTATATCTATACCTTGTGCAGCTGCAAGACGTTTGATTGCTTCGTCAGCATTTAGATACTGAGCAAGAGCCTCTGGCCCCATAGTCTGTGCTATGGTTGTAATGAATTGAACAAGTGCTTCTCTATCCTGTCCTCTACCTAGTGCGTTTATACCTGCAACTATGGTAGGTTTAACTAGATTAGAGGGTACGCTAGGAATCTGTTTAGATTTAGTTAGCGTGTGCATCTTACGTTTAAGGTAAGGTATTAAAAACTCAGTCGTTAACAAACTGAAGAGACCGCCAAGCTGACGTTCTAACTCCATCTGAGTCATCCTTACTTCTTCTGCTGTAGTTCTTTCTGATTGTCGTACAGTTAATACTAAGAAGGCTTCTGCTAATCTTCTTTCTAATACGTTAACAAGTTGAAACGCTGTCTGAAAATCAGCTGTCTTACCTACCTGCACTACTCCAACATCATCTGGTCTACCCTGTATGATAGCTCCATTACCTGCGTTAGCAAGGGATGATGGTTTTGTTGTAGCTGAAGGTGATACCGTAAAGACAACTTTAGCTGCTGCTGCACTGCCCTCAACAAGAGCTTGCATCAATGCCTCTAAAGATTTTAAGTCCCCAAGGAACTCCTCTACTCTAGAACGTCCGTAGTCCTCTCCGTCCACCGTAACAAAACGGAGGGGGAGCCAAGGGGATTTATCTAAAGGAGCTTTACCTACACTGTCTGGTAGTATCATGTCCTTAGCTTCTTGATGCCAGTGCCAACCTTTGTCAGTTCTCTTAACACAAGTGTACACGTCTACATCCTTACTACCGCTGTAGTCGTCAGAGCTCTCATCATTAACGCTGTTGTCATCGTCAACTTCTGGTAACCCTAATATCTTTTTATTTACTTTTTCTTTGGTAATTATTTCTATTACCTCACCGTTCCCATCACGCTCTACACAATATCTATTTAAAGGATATACTTTCATACCCTCTTTATTCATATATACTAAAGCGTTTCCTGTAACAACTAAATGTTTTAATGCTGCAAAGATCTGTACTCTATCTGTAGAGGCAGCAATGCTTTCCATTATCATACGTTCTATCTTAGCAAAAGATAAATCTAATTCACTCTTTGCTTCTGGAGGTATCTCTACACCTAACTTAGAATCATCAAGCTGTAACTTAAAGAAACTTGTAGACGGAGGTAGAAGACCTAGCATAAGTTTTGAACTTAATGTGGTGACTCCTTTGGCTCCAACTGATTGCCAAGGTGTTACGAATGACTGGTAATTATTAGTTTCATTACGCATGATAAGTGTGGGAATAGTTAGTTCCGCACACTCATATGCTACTTCAAGGAATTGTTCACGGTGACTAGATAACTCATTGTATCTTTGCCGTGCCTTCTTCATTAATAACTTCCTCCACTACTACCGCTACCACCGCTTCCTGTGTTGGTACCTTGTCCAGTTTGTATACCTCTAAGTCCACCAGTGGTTGGTTTCTTAGTTGCTAAACGAGAAGTACCTGCTTGTCCTCTACCTTTCTTAGCAACTTTCTTAGCTGTTACTTTTGCTTTTCTTTTTGTCTCATCTTCAGAGATGGGCACTGGTGTTGGAGCGTCTGGTAATGGTGTAGGTGCCTGTTGTATTGGCATTGGGGGTGGCGGTGTAGTTGGTGGGGCTGGTGTTGGTGGGGCAGCTGGGGTTGATCTACCTCCTCCGAAGAGGTTAGCTATAGGGCCGACACACATAATTATTCTCCTTTAATTTTATTTTTTAATAATCTTATGATTGATAATTGACCAGCCCTATAAGATATTGCTTTCTCTGATAGGTTGTGGTCTGGAAACTTATCTGGAAACTGCTGTTCGAGTTCATCAACGATCTTCTCGATGCGTCCCCAGTCAAGAGTACTGTGGTAAGTTGGTGTTTGCATGTTCAAAAAATGCGGGCATACGTGCTCGCTTAGTGTCAGAAAGTTCTGGGGCTTTACCCTCATACATTAGACGATCACTACAATCTGTCCAAAATTTTCTGCTTAAATGTTTGTTGTCTGCTTTGTGTTTTAGCGGTTCAAAGATCCAATTAATTGTAGCTTTTCTAAGTTTATCCAAAGAAGGACTAGGGCGTAAACCCATATCAGCACATACGAGGCTATTGCAAGCCACGTGGATCTGCTCATCTCTGGATATATCAGCCGATACGGTTCTAAGAGCTGCATCACCACAAAAACGATTAAAAGGGAGTATAACAAAGAAGATTGCACGTTCTGCTACTAATGCTTTTAATATGGTGTGGTCTGGGTGAGCTATCCAAGCATCACGTAAAAGTTTTGCTTCTCTTTCTGCCTTCTCATCTAGTCCGTGGACATCAGCAATGTAGTTGAGAGCAACGTCATGTCGCTCCTCATCTTTTACATTGTCTTCGAGAAGTAGTCTAGCAATTTCGGGAACTTCTTTACTAAGAGTTTCCGTGATGAAGGCACCGACAGGTAGCTCCATATGGCGTATTGCCAGAGCACGGTAGATGGCTTCTTCACTACCTTCAAGTAGTTTTCCTTTTGTAGGTTTAACGGGAGTCCACTTTCGCTTCCGTTGAAATAGTTTTTCATAAGGGTTCATTCTTCACAACCTATGCACTTAATGGGTTCGGGTTTAAGAATCCCACTCAAGTAATCGTCTACATCACCTTCATCTAATGCAGCATAGGCACTGGACTTATCTTGTGTATCACCCATAACTTGAAGGGAATAATATAAAGATGTTTGGGGGCTGTCCAGCCACTCTTCAACGAACGTATTGTCGTAGGTTACCACATCACTCCAAGAGTTAAATGAGTATCCGTGAAGAAGTCCCGTCTTGTGGAGCATTGTCATGATGCCGTCTGCTACACGCTTGTATGCGTCCCAGCCAACTTCAGAGGCGATCTCCACATCGCCATAATCATATGATGTAACTCCAAATGTACCGCTATCACGGTCAACACTTCGAGCTATAGGTGGTGCAATCTCAGGGCAACATGTGTAACCATCGAGATCTTTTGAACTGTAACTACAGGATGCAGTCGGTGCAATAGCAAATGCCCTTTCCATTTGGTGAGCCAATGCTATCTGTTTTGCTTTTTGTATACCTAGATCTATTTCTCTAGCTATGATACCAGCAGTTCCTTCTGGTTCTAGTCCGTAGTTGACTGCGTCAAGGGCGTGTCCGAACTGTTCGTATGTGATGCCTTCACGTCTAAGGAGGTTGGCAAGACCGAGCATCCCAAGTCCCACTTGTTTGTCAACCGATGAGGCAAGGTATTCTCCAGATTTTCCAACACCTGTCCGTGCATGGAGATCACACAACTCGGACATAGCTGCAGAGAAACCCTCTTGTATGTTGCCGACAGTACAGGCAGCGAGATTGACATGTTGTAGCAAGCACGTTCCACGTGAGGGCAAGTAAACTTCAAGACAGACGTTGCTGTAGATTCTTTCTCCATGACGGTCATGTTTAATTTTATTAAGCCAGATGTCACCAGACTTTATGCCTTCTAACAAGGCTTGTTTGTGTGGTGTATCTTTCCACATTTGAGGTGTAAGGTCTACACATCTTTTTACCCAAGGTAACTCATGTCTTGGTGTGGTTATAAATTCTAGTATGTCTGCGTGATCTAAGTCTAGGTGTAAGACACACGCTCCATTTTTATATACTCCACCTCTTCTAATTGTTTCATTAAGAGCTGAGTATACTTTACCAAATGATACAGGGCCACTAGCGACTAACCCTTTCTCATTAGTGTGCCCGTTGGGTCTTATCTTCGAGAGGTGTACTGCAACACCTGCTCCAAATCTCAAGGCATGTGACACGAAACGCCACGATGCCTCTATTCCATTATCACCCTCGATACTATCTTCTACAACAAATACTGTGCAGCTAACAGGTAAACGTCCTTCTGGATTTTTTATCCAGCTATCAATTCTACCAGTCCTAGCTATTAAAGGGTGTGGAAACAAATCATTTAACATTTAAGGATTCCAAAGAATAGGTTTTTCGTTTTCATAATCGTAATCTTTGTGCTGTAAGATCTTAGCTAATCGAGCATTGAGTAAAGCGTCATCGTCTGATAACCCTCTCTCTCTAAAAGTTTGACAAACGGCTTCCCATTTAAAGTCTTTCTTTTCTATTATTGCACTAGCTTTCTTGACTCCTATTCCAGGGCAACCAGAGTAACCATCTGTTGGGTCTCCAGCCATTGTTTGGATTAAGTGCCAATCATCGCCTTGCTCTTTTGTAATTTCTTCAACATCACCGTCCAGATTCCACAGTATACCTGGGATTTGACGTAAATCTTTGTCTGGACTAACGATTATATTGTCTGTACTAGGGTATCTAGTTGCATCAATTCCAATAGAATCATCAGCTTCTAAACCCTCACGTAAAACAAAGTTGTAATTTTCTTTGCAATGGTTGACCAAGCGTTTGTAACCTAGGGGTTTCCTTTTGTTTCTATGTCCCTTGTAATCGGCAGAAATTTTCTTCCTAAAATTCTCAGAACTAGAAAAATAAAGGATCACTTCATCTTCCATCATAGCGGTCTTGACTTTACTTAACTCATTATCAAACACTTTTAATACTTGACTAAAGTTAGATTGTGCAACGATAACATCGTCACCAAAATCTATACCCTCTTCGCATACTTGTGCTGATTTATAAGCAATAAAGTCACAATCAATTAATAACATTAGTGTACTTCAGCCCAGTTGTCACCGATTTGTGCATCAGCTTCTATGGGTAGTCTTAAATTATAATATTCTCCAGCTTGTAATGCAGATAATTTACAAATTTCAGCTATGTCATGTGCATACTTAGGGTCTGAACCTAGTACCTGCTCATCATGTACAAAAGCATACCGTTCATACTTCATGTTACTCATGCGTATGTTATGGTCAGTTAGAAGTAACCATCGTTTGGCAATGACTGCAGCGGATCCCTGTAATAAACAGTTCAACGCTTTGTGTTCTTTGTCAACAATGATTTGGCGTTTGTCGATAGCACGTATGCTACCTCTACCAGCAACTCTTTTAGTATCTTCAACAAGCTTTTCGAGACCTGGAATAGCATCCATGTAAGCTCTCCTAATCTCTGCCCCTTTCTTCTTCGCTTTTTCGAGGGGTAACATGTTGTCGTAAGATAATCCAAGTTTCTGGTTGCCCCCTCCATACAAGAAGCAATACGTAATTGTCTTAACTTGTCTGCGAGAGATTCCAATTTTATCTGCATTAACTTGGTGAATATCTTGTTCTAATAAGATCTTTGCATACCGTCCACCATCGTAACGGGCTAGGTAATGTGCAAATAATCTTAATTCGATACCAGCAAGGTCACTGTCGATAAGTTTCCAAGTTGGTTTAGTAACAAATAATTCACGACAATCCTTATCAGAACTGACTTGTGCCAGATTCGGATGTGAATGTGCCATACGGTGTGTTACTGCACCGATAAAGCAAGAGTGGTGAACCCTGCCATCCTTGACCAGTTTCAACCACGCATTAGTGCCTTGCGACAACATTCCGAGTTTCTTTTGTGTAATCAGAATCTCAAGGAATACTAATGCCTCTTTTGTGCCTATCTCTTTCAACACGGTTTCATCAATTACCGCTTTACCTGTAGGCGTGAACTTGTTTGGTTTCCATTTTTGGAATGTTTTAAACCACCAAGCTATATGTTCTCTGCTACTGGGATTAAATTCCTTTAACCTTTGCATCTCTGCTCCAGCTATGTAGCCTTGTTTCTTGTTGTCTCTTCTTGGTGTAAATAGATTTCCAGGTACACACCAACACAACTTTATAGACTGATCTCTTAGTTCTTGCAGTCGGTTTAGTAATGTGTTTTCTAGTATCTGTGCTTTCTTTACATCAAAAGGCCAACCTGTCACTTTCTGTTGTGACATCATTAGTGCTATCTCGTGTTCGAGAGTTACTGCTTCATTAATTTTTGGAAATGTGTCCATAATTTAACTAAAATGGCAACGTCTTTTTTGCAATACTCTTGCATTTCGGGAGACCACTCTTTCCAATCAGTAGTTTTTCCGAACTCATCTTTATGACATTTTAATCTATACCCGTAGGCTTCTAAACTATGTGAACCATACAAACGAGCTGGCATCATTGCCCACTTACGTCTGAGGTCTGTGTCAAGTATGTTTGGGTGGTAAAATCTACTAAGGATTAGCGTGTCCCAATGTTTTGCCTTGCCTGTAAAAAAAGGGAAATGTTTTTTGATCTGTGGTATGTCAAACATAATACCGTTATGAGAAACGATATTATCGGCAATTTCTAATTCACAAACAGCGTTAGCTATACTGTAATTAGGTGTAGCGTGATCGTTGTACTCGTTGACTTGACCTGTATCTAGATCTTGTGTAACAATACAATGTATGTTCTCACAATCTAAACCATCGGTTTCTATGTCATACGCTAGGTTAATCGAAGTCCGTTGCGGGGTCGAACTCTTCGGGCGTAACTTCATTTTCTTCAAAACTACAAGTTTCTAATGAGTACGAGAGTTGTGCTGCGATACCACACTCGCCAGAATACCTATTCTTGAGTACTCTAACTGTAGTAGTAGCTTGTTTACTTGAGTCTTGTTGATCTCTTTCAAGACCGATAACTCCGTCAGAGAGTTGTGCAATTGCTGCAGATCCTCTAAGCTGTCCCAATGTAATACGGGCTCCTTCTTCGTGGTTCTTGTCATTTTGTGTGCGTCTAAGGTGTGAAACTAAAAACAGAGCAATACCTGTTCTTTCTACTAACGATCTTAACTTAGTCATGGTTACGTCTATCATACGCCTCTCATCACCGTCAAGTCCACTCAATAATATGGACAAGTGATCTAAGAATACAATACGACATTCCAATCCACAGGCAAGGTATTCGATCCTACTGTAAATTGTGTCTGGATCATAGCTACCGAAACCATCAAAAAGAAAAAGATTCCAATTAGCAATCGTATTATTGTAGGCATATTCTAGTTCCTCTTTCTTTTGTTCTCCCAAATGTAAAGCTTTACCAACTGATGCGGACATCAAGCCGAGGGCTGTTCTTTGGTTGGATTCTTCAAGTGCAAGGTAACCGACTCTCTCCCCTCTATCGAGGAGGTGTACTGCAAGCTCTCGACAAAACGATGATTTGCCGATACCACTTCCAGCAGTAATCGTGACAAGCTCTCCATATCGTATGCCGTGTAGTTTATCGTTAAGTCCTCGAAATGGATACTCATGATCTGCGGGGGGTGAAGGTGTGGTAATTGTTTCAAGCAGTGATTTAGCATCAACAATACCATCTGGTCTATAAGTCTTGGCATCCCAGATAGCACGTCTGATAGCTTCAAGATCACCGTCCTGACAGGCATCTGAAGCATCTTTGTACTTTTCTAGTCTAGCAATCTTTACCTTACCAGCGGGAAATAGTTGAGCACATTCATCGGTAGCTTTGATTCCAGCGTCATCATTATCAAAAAATAACACTATCTCATCGTAACCTTGAATTAAATCAAGTACTTTCTGTAAGTCTTTTTTGGCTCCAGCTGCTCCGTTGGGTACGGAAACATGAGGCCATGTAGGTAATGCAGCATATCCAGATACTGCATCTAGTTCGCCTTCATATATAGTAAGGCGGGTGCCCTTGTCTGGAAACAAGTGTTGACCAAACAACTGGTTGTCGGAGTTTTTACCGTCCCAGTAGAAATCTTTATCTTTTGTCTTTACTTTTGCTGCACAAATTTGACCACTTTTTGTAAAGTAATGGAAACGTAATACATCCCCATCTTTGTGCACTCTGTATTTACGACAATGTTCTTCAGATAACTTTCGTTTACGTAAGCCAACAGGCGATCCTTTTAGCATAACTCTGGGTGCTTGATGATGGTGGTCTGGTTCTCCTCCAGACTCATAATGCCCACATACAAAACAATAAGCATGTCCGTCATCGTAGTAGCTGTTACCATCGGACGAACCACACCTATCGCAAGCTGCGTGGTATAAAAATTCAGATTCATTTAAGCCAACTTGTGGGGATTGCGTAAGCTGGACACCAAGGGAACCCGTGTTTCTCAGCCCATTTTGCATAAGATGTTTTAGATTTTTTAGATATTTTATTTGTAGGTGATTGAAATACCAATCGTATATCTGCATCTGGGTTTGCTTTCTTCACAGCTAGCATTTTCTTTCGTTGGTCTGGTGGAAAGTAACCCTTGGTCTCTAGATATATGTTACCTACCTTAAAGTCTGGTATATAGTTAGCTTCGAGAACATAGTGTAACTTGTCAGCTTCGTATGTGTATTTAATACCTAGTTTATCTAACAAGCCAGCAACTTGTTCTTCTAGTCTACTTCTCATTAGAAGTCATCGTCCTCCTCTAATGACGAGGGGGCTGCATCTACATTTGGTTCTTCTACTTTAAATCCTGTAGTAGATCCAAATAACTTGGCAGCATCTTCGGCACTGAGATCACCGTCATCGACAACACCAGCTCCGCTGTTAAGACTAACAACTTGTATAGCTTTTAGTTTAAGTGATGTTCCTATATCACCCGTAGGTAATACATATGGTTTTTGAAAGAAAGCTATCTTAACTTTGCTTCCATTATAGATTGGTGTTTCTTTGTCTGTAATCTGAGTACCCTCAGTATCTACAACAACTGGAATGAACTTGTCTCCGTCCCTCCAACTAAACTTAACTTGGTACATCCCAGGCTGTGACTCAACTTCTTCCCAAGGTTCTGGTTTAATAGATACTCTCTTAGGATTCTTAGCTTTTGACTTAGCCCATTCTAATGCACCTTCTCGTTCTTCTTCTAATTCCTTTACTATATCATCTTTCATAAGGACTGAGAGTTTATACCCCCACTCCCCAGGCTTAAGTATAGCTTGGAAACCTTCTAGTAGAACTGGGTTTTTAGTAACGTGTGTTTGCATTTAACAGAAAAAATAGGTGGAATTGGATACTACCTCTGGGTTTAATGTTCCAACAATGGGTGGTGGATCAGAGGCGTTGACGGCTTGTGCAAATTTGGTGAGCCAACAATCTTCGGTAAAGATACTGGCGTAGGTTTCTCGCACAAGTTGATTGAGTGTTGCCATGTCCCCTGCTCTGCATAAAACAGAATCATGGATAACTGTGAATGGTTCATCGAATTGAGTAAATGATCTGTGAAGAATCGCTGCATCTATCGAATGAATAAAGTTAGGGGCAGTACTAGACTTGTGGCGTTTAGGGCAGGGTGTCTGTTTACCATTAGGTATGCGTACTGATGTACGACCTAACAGCTGTAGCTCCATACGTTCTGTCTCAATGACATCCCGTTTCTGGTTAACAATAAACCCAGATGGAGTTTCCCACTCTATATATTTACCACCGTTTCTTATGTACTCTCCTACACTTTTCTTAATCCAACGCATAACTTGCATGGGCCCTGGAACTATACAGTCCATACTGTCGTAGACAGCATTTACTATCTGTGTTAGTTCCTCATTTTGTACCTCAATGCTAGCTTCTTTCAATGCTTCACGTATGTACTTACGACTACTATCCTTAGTAGCATTGTATGGAATCGTCATCACTGTGCGTTTACACACGGAACGAGTCATCCAAGGGTGCATGTAACTCGGTAGGAACTCTTTGGCTTTCTCCGCTACAGCTTTGTAAGCATCGCTTGGTTGTTTAGACGGAACGACATTTACTAATTCAGCTGTGCTCTGATCTTTAGCAAGACCAGCTAGTATTTGTAGACCACTACATGTAGCATCTACAGCTACCATAAGACCAGTAGTATCCTTATCATTTGCAATACAGCAGTGGTAATATTCATGACAGGCAGCCATAAACTGCCAAGGTTCTTCAACATCTTCCCATTCTGAAAGATGAGTTATCGGATCTGTAGCGACCCTTGTGATTAAATCTCTGTTATTCCTCACCCATTGTAAACGCTCGATGATTGTGGCTTTATCAAGCCCAAAGGTCGTGGCTACTTGGAAAGCTAACCATGTGTCAGCTGTGTCTGTAACAGGAGATTCATCAGCAAACCGTAATAATGATTTACCAAAATCTGTATCTTGTGGTGTAAGAAAAGCTTGAATGGGGTAGGTTCTACCTCGATAGTCAAATGACCAACATAAATAGAAATCGTCTTCCTTAAACTTTTCTGCTGCCTCTAATTGTGTTCTTGTTCTCACTGACTTCTTAAAGTTTATTCGGTCAGCTGTGTGTGATTCTGCCATAGCTCTACGCCATAACAAATTCTTTTTCGCATCTTCCTCTGCATCTGGAGGACGAGGAGGTTTGAACGCTGGGGAAATTGGAATAAACTTCCCTACTACCCTTTCCTTCTCTCTTAGACACTCGGCAGTCTTTAGAACATGAGTGTTCACACGGTATTTTACCTTCTGTAACTTGTTAATAAAAGTTATAGGGATAGTCCCGTGTTTAATGGTGGGGTTGCCCCTTCTGGTTAGTTCATGACCTCGCATCAAACTATTAGTTAGATAACCACCGTAGATTATGTTGTCTTCTTCATCATAACCCCAGTCATCTGGTTCTACTAACATAGGCCAAGGTATACCACTAAATAACTCAGCAGTTTTAATTAGTTGATTCCGTTTGTTGTTAAAATCATCAGTGGCAACGACACGGTACTCATACTTCTTACGCCTTGACTTACGTTTGTCTACTGTAAACCAACCAGTAGATTCCATGACAGCTGTCAATCCCCATCTACCTAGTGCTACCTTGGTTTTGGTTGACCATGCTGACCAACGTATACCACGCTCACCAAACTTTTCACTTGTGATCTTTAGTTTCTGTTGTGTTCCTGTAACTTCATGAAAATAGACACGCTCTATGTAACTCATGATGTTTGGATGTTCACGTTTGTACCAACGAAACTTACACTCAGATTCTAATGCACCACCTATAGCTGTCATCATTGGTACGATAAGGTCTGCGTTACGATCAAACGTAAAGACTTTATCAAATACTATTTTCAGTAGTATTGTTGCAATAGCCAGAGGTTCTAACTCATTGATGTGTTCAGCAATAGGTTTATAAAACTTACCTGCTTGTCCGTTTTTTAGTTTGCCGAAGGTGATTTCGATATGCTCCATTAAATAGGGCAACGCCTCTCTTATTGATGCGACTCCGTACACGCTTGCCGAGGCATAGGATTTTTCCTCCAGCTTGTTCAAGGAGTCGTGTAGCCTCTGCCTCCCGCAACTGATGGCTTCTTGTTCCAGGAGGAACTGTCGGTGTAGGTTTGAATGAGTCACCATAGGCGAGGAAGAGGGAGTATTCGTAGTCATCGAGGTGGTCAATTTGATGTTGGGTTAATCTATACGTCATAGTCTTTACACTGTTGTTCATTTGGAAATACTTTACAGTACTCCTCCATACTGTCAAAACATTTCCAATTTGGCAAGTATATTTTTAACTGCCAATTTTCATCTCGTTTTGTAATTAACCTACCAGTAGTTACCATTGCAACAAGGTATTTGTCATAAGTAGTGGTTCCGTCTGGTCGTATTTCAACCATGACTTCTCCTGTCTCATCATCAACATAATAACCTAGGTTGTACAATAGTTCTGATAGATCATGTGGGTTAATCGTCATAATGCCAAGCGGTTGATTTTACAAATTCGTGAGTCATGAGGTGAAAGTCCGCACCATTTGCAATGAGGTCTAACATAAATTTATTAGCAGCCTTTTGTAAACGATACGAACGCTCTTTTACTTTACCATTGGGGAGCTCGGCTCGTATTACACACATGTAACCTAGCGGTAAACGCCAGTTATCTGCTGCGTACAAGCCATCGTCAATACCAACTGGAGTCAGCTTGTCGGTGGCTTTCCATTTGTTTAGCTCACGTATACGGTTTGGATAAACTTTCTTCATGTCCTGTCAATAAGTTCTCTAATAACGGGGTTAGCTGGCTTATGCCTGCCTTCAATAACTAAACCAGTAAAGATACTGAGAAACATAACTGTAATCAGTACACCACCTACTGGATATGTCCATTCTGGGTATCGTGGTTTCAAATTAGTTCCCCCTCAAAACGTGCTCTAGCAATAGCACATTGTTTCTCTTCAGAATAAAAGGGAAATGCCTCCTTGACCTCTTCGAGGATAGCTTCGAGGCGTTCTTGTGCGTGTGGTGTGCTCATTCGGTTTCCATTGTTTGTGAACGTAGTTGATGTGTTTCAATAATGAACTTCTCCCCATCTCTAGGGCTATCCATAAGTTTAGTCAGTCTTGCCTGAACTGTCTCTGGACTGTCAAAGACTCCACATATTGTACCATCCATATCATAGTATGAGTACCTTTGTATTGTGTATACAAGTGGGTCATCGCAACAGTCAAATGTCTTGATGAAGTCTTGGTTAGCGGAGTCCTCTGTCTCTACTACCTTTAAACCAGTTTTGTTTGGTGCCATGTGTTTGTAACCATGTAAGTGAACGGTGCATAATTATTGGATCATCTGCAAATTTACCAAAGGCTACATTACATGAGTCACAAATGTAACCTCTGAACTTGTCGGTGTCGTGGCAGTGATCTAGAACCCATTTAGTGGTATGCCTACCGCATGATGGGCAATTTCCAGGCGATGATGGTGGCGGGTTTTGCCTGCGTAACCTGCGTCTAACTGTAGCCTGTTGTTTAGAACATACTTTGCATGTGTTCTTACGTCCAGCTCCAGCAGTTGAGAACAATGGAAAGTCAGTGTAATGTCTGAACTCTCCACATTCTTTACAACGTTTAGTGGACATCATATATGGTGTAGATATATTCATCAAGTAAATGTGATAAACCTGCACCTGTAAGTGATTCATCAATATCAAAGTTATCTGTGAGTTCTACCTCAACAGTGTTTGTATTTGATACTGGGTTGTAGCTATAGCCTGCCTCCAAAATGGAGGGGGCTACAGACTTGTCGAAAACTACTCTCATTATTTAGCGTATGTCTTTTTGAACTCTGACCATTTGGTAGATAGGTTAACATCTTTGAGTTGTTTGCATGTAACACCATTGGCTTTGCAGTTCTTGTTGAACCAGAAACCTAGTGACATGTTAGGTTGTGCTAGTAAGTTGGCACATGCTCTGCGAGATACATTGTGGTACTCATAGACTGCACCAGATAATAGCTCTACCTTGGCGTAACCTGTCAATGGGTTGACATCAATCTTGTCAACAACAGTGGAGGTGCGTGTTTGTGGTTGCATTACGATCATAAGTAAGTGAACAAGAGGGTGAGACCCTCATCCAACATATTAGCTATGCTGGAGGAGAGCGTCAAGTTGTTTGATACGATTGAGTGGAATTGTTGCGGTTTGCGGACATATGGTATTGCCTAGGCATTTAAGTCTGTCCACCCTACGGGATAGCCCATCATCTCCTCTACGAAGCATGGGTTGAGATGCGTAGGTACGCCAGTCGGGACTGAGTCTGATTCCTGTATCACTCCAGTTAAGTAACCCTGTTTTGCCCAACGTAAGCTGCTGGGGCTGCCTTTGACTCCTATACCCTTCCACTCGCTGGCTCTGGGTGTTGGTAATAGCGTCAACTTGTCTTGTATGTTGAGGCTGTGACTCGTACCATTGGACGATAGTCTCCGTCCGTTGGGAGTCAGCTTGGCATTTGGATGTGCGATAGTATCTTGAGTCGTTGGCGTAGGCAATAATCCAGATGCGTTTGCGGAGGTGACATGCTCCCACGTCTGCAGCTGATACAATGCCCCACTCAGCATTGAACCCGCTTTTGGCAATTTCATGGAGAATAGCTTGGAAAGTTTGCCCTTTGGCGTGACTGATTGTATTTGCAACGTTTTCAAAGAGGATGAACTTAGGTCGAACACGCCTAGCAATCTGCATGACCCTGTAGAACAAGCTGCTGCGTGTGCCTTCTCGAAGTCCAGCCTGCTTGCCTGCTGAGGATAAGTCTTGGCATGGGAAGCCAGCTGTGATGAGGTCGTACTCACCGAATCTGAATGATGTGTCAAAGGTGTTGATGTCATCGTGAATAGGTACAAGTGGAAAGTTCTTACGTAGAACCTGTTGGCAATAGGTATTGTTCTCTACAAACTGAGTCGTAGTAAAGCCTCCCAGGAGATGACCTGCGTAGGCAAAGCCACCTATACCAGAGAATAAGTCAAGGACTCTCATGCGTGATGATTGTGGCGTAGGTTACGATACTCAAGGTACTGAATAGCTCGCCAAACATCTGCTGGTATACGCTGCTCGCTTTGCATAGCCTGTGTCTGTTTAAGCGTAGGGCGTTTGCGTTGTGGATAATCCTGTTTCGGTGTTGAAGTAGAATCGTGTTGAGTCATGTGAATCAAATTGGTAATGTCTGTCATGTATGGATGTGAGTGCCAGCATAACCGCTGGATCATTAGTACATCCTCTGTACATCATAACCGCACCGTCAAGGTATGGCATGAGTGTGAGCTGGTTATACGTCATAGATACGTTTGTGAGTAACCCATGTGATGGCTTGGATTGATGCTGGCGTGTAGTGCTCGCCTAGCTCCTCATTGATGAAGCATGTAGCGTCACGATAATCAGTCTTGATTTGTGATCGCAAACGGATGCCAATGGCTGGAACCTCTTTCATGGTAAGACGTTGACCGAACCATACAGAGTACGCATGCCCGTCAATACATACGTCATTGAGAGCTGGGTTGGTGATGCAGTTGAAGAACTCAACAAGCTTTTTGCCTTTGAGTATGTCAACGATGGGTACACGTGTGAGCAGTATGTCAATGGCTTTCTGTTTCATCTTGCCATAAGTACACACTTTGACGTTGGTCATGTCAGTACGAGTACCGCCAGATCGCCAGCATTTGATGATGGCTTCAGCGTCAATGATGTTACGCTCCCAGCGGTTGTTAGGTGATAGAGCTGCGATGACACCCGCTACAACCTCAGCGGATACTCCGTACTTCTCGCCAATGCGAGCGGAGATCTTGAGAGCTGACGGATACCAGTCACAACCGAGCTGCACTTCTTGGGATGTAGCAAGCGTGAACTTGGCTACGATCTCACGTGCATTGTGTGATAGTTGAGAATAAGTCATAGTTTTGTGAGCGGTGAGCTGGAGTTGCACCAGCTATATCTAACTATAGCACCGCATGAAAGCTGTGGGCAAGTATTACACATTACGAAGTGTTCCCACTTGTAAGGTCAGTTGGCTGACATAGTACAGCCTACAGCGATAATTAATGATTTGCGTGTGATTGTTAACATTTGCGGACGTGATGATTGTGGGTAGGCACTACAAGTCCTTGTGTTAACTGTTAATTGCTAGCCTTGTTGCTATCTAGCTCGGAGCTGTCGGTTTGCACTCCCCACCGTTCACGTAAGCCCTACCGCTTACTTCATTACAGTCCCCGTATTGATGCTGTCTCGCCTCTAGTCTTATCCTACTTGATTCGGTGCTATGGTTCGGTTCACATTAACAGGTAACGCATATAGTTTAGTGATGCTGTACTTATCTTCTAAGGATAAGCCCCCGTAACTTGTTGTATTTGTTGTGGTCTCTTTTTATAATAAGGAATAAATGAAAGTCATAGAATAAGAAATTTGTTTCATGTATATATATTATCATAGTTTTTAGGCTTTTCAACGTGTTACCTGGAAAAGTCAGTAAACCAACACATTTTAGAAAATACTTGACAAAGTGAGGCGCAAGCCTATGAT
>Ga0208159_1000079_pt1 | contig 35133 bp, 23 predicted proteins | sample 9_EtaG_FD_184082 | JGI IMG/M metagenome (GOLD analysis project Ga0208159, IMG submission 184082) | Marine viral communities from the Subarctic Pacific Ocean - 9_ETSP_OMZ_AT15188 metaG (SPAdes) (version 2) | ecosystem: Environmental > Aquatic > Marine > Oceanic | place: Pacific Ocean | collected... | reverse complement strand
TTTACTTCGTTTATGATATCAAAAATAGTTCCTGTTTCTGAACGATACTTCTCCTTTGGATCCTCTACAATGTACTCCACCACCAACTCATCGCCCACTTCTATATTGTTCTCTGCAAACCAACCACGATTTACTTCAATTGCTAACTCAATAGCACCCTCTGAATATACTGGATTAGAATCTTTTGGTTCTAATGGTTTGATACTCTCAATGATTCCGTTTTCTTTAATGAATGCAATATCAAGAGGTATTGTTGTTTCAGTCATATGGAATGACTGCTGTGCAATACGATCAAATACAAATAGCATACCACTATTTGCTTCTAAACTTTCACGGAACATTAAACCTTTAGTGAAATCACTTTTTGTTTTAGGAATTTCTAACTGTAGAGGTAATGTTGTAAATTCTTCTTTCATTTTTTTCTTTGGATCAGTTGAAACCATTGTTGGTGCTGCTGCACCTGACTTCTGCGGTTGATTAGGGTCTTTTGCTACCTTTCTTCTTCTTGCACTATCTCTTTCCTTATCACTCATAGATGCTCTCTTTGATGAAGAGGTACACTTAGGAGTTGTTTTCTGACCGGGTTGACGAGCACAAGGTTTACCGTCATACTTACCACCAACTTGAACCCAACCTTTTACTTTGCGTCCAGACTTAGTAGTTCCGCTTGATTTACCAAACCACGCACGAAGACCCTCTTCGCTCATGTTCTTTGGTTTCTTACCCTTCTTTTTCATATCAATGGCAATCGCAGCCTGCTGTGCAGGATTTGCTGCCTCTTCCACTTCTTTACTATCAAGATAATCTGCAGCAGTATCTAAGTAATCAGATGCCTTAGTTATCTTTGATTGAACCCACGCTTTGAAATTCTTCTTATTACGAGAATGTTTTTCAATGCGTTTAGATGCTCTACCTGCAGTTTTCAATTGATTACGAATCATCTCTGGTTCGTGATCACCATCTTTTGCTTCTTTCATAAGAAACCCATCATCACGAACAGTATGTCCGTCAGGAATAGGCATACACTTTTTTTCAGTGTTGCAATAGTAGTATCCTTTTTTACAGGATTTCATCATTCTGCAGTTTTTGAATCATTATTATTTAGAAAACCTTTCTTTAGCATTTTTGAAAGTTCTGTTGTTGAACCTACAAATAAAGCATTATTAGTTACATTTGATTGTGTTTTTGCACCTTCTTCATCTATTTCTTTCACTTTCTTTTGAAGATCCATTAATTTATCTGTGCTATCTGCAACACTTTTAATTAACTGACCTGCAACTTCATATGCTCTTGGACTTGCACTCTCTCCAGCAAGTTCCATAATACCATTGATTGCCTCTTGGCCTTTTTCAATCAATGAATACAATTGACCTCTTGTATAATTATAATCCTTCTCAACATCATCCTTTTTCAGAGCAACATTTGGTAGTTCTGGTTTATCATCTTCTTTCTTGACAATAGACGTTTCTACATTTAAAGATTTTTCAATATCATCAAAGTTTGTGTTCATCATGAGTCTGTCCTTGTAGCAGGATTAAATTGTAATGAATCTGTAAAGATGCTAGATGTTTCATTAAATCCGAAATCATCTCCAACTTCTATCAGAGCATCGTCTGCTGTAGTTAATTTATTAACTTTTGAATTTTCAATATGTTCTGCCTTAATAGTTCGACTAAATCCTCTCTTCACTGCTAACGTTGTAGCATCAGGTATTTCATTGATTTGCATTACCTCACTATCAATCACAATTCTATCTTTTACAGCAAATGCACTCGTATCATTTACATTGATTCTAACCTGTGATGTATTGACGTTAAATGTTAATGTAGCAGTGTTATCATTATCATAATCTTTGACTGCTTGTGGAGTAGTAACGTATCTGAGTTCTCTTCTTGCATTCTCTTTGTCCATAGTTGTATGGTAATCCAACTGAACCTTTTTGATGATTCCTTCTGGAGTATCTGCAACAGGGCCAAATAGATATGTCTTTGCAGTAAAATTAAGAGTGTATATTAATGCTCTTCGAGTTGCAAAATCACCTTCATAATCATCTTGAAATGATATATTATCTAATACAACACTAATATCTCTCTTCTCACCAATCACACTTACTAGATCAACACTTAAGTTGAATGCTGGTTGGAAATATGGAAGTATCTGTTCTACGATTTGTAATCCATCATCATTTAATTTTACCAATACATTTAATTCAAATCCAACATTGTATGGTACAGGCATAAACACCTTACGAAGATTACTACCATCAGATGCTTTAAATGTTTGAGTTATACCTGCTTTTCTTGTTGCATCATATGTAATGTTTGTCATCTCAAATGACATTCTAGGTAGAGTAATCTGTGTTGATCGATTTAACTCTGGTTGTTGTTCAATTCTTGCTAAAAACTTTTGCATTGGGCCATATGCCAACGCAACTTTCATATCACTAATATCTTTTCCTTTATTATCTTGATGTCGAATATGAATATCATTAAACAGCGTACCGAATGCAATAACTGTCTTTCTAAGTATCTCGTGATAGTAATATGTTCCTAACATTAGAATGTACCAAATGGGTTAGATTCTGCAAAATCAATGATTGCATCTGCCTCAGTTTCAAACTCGTCGTTATCGCTGTAACTATCATATATATCTCTCTTGTCATATTCACGTATGCTGTAAGAGATGAATGATGTCGATCCAAATGCAACTGTAATGGTTGATATTGCAACGTTAAGACTTGTTCTACTGATTGTAATCTGAGTTGGTTGAATTGATAGAACAGTAACTCCAGCACCTATAACTCCACTAACTTCAGATAGTGCAGTACCTACATTTATTCCTGTTGTATTGATACCAGTAATCTTCGTAGTTGTTATACCAAGAGTACCAGTTGTTGCTCCTGATCCAACAAAGATATCTTTGTATAATCTAAGTCCATCATCACGAAGTCCTGTTTGAATTCGTATTTCTTCACCAGCTCTAAATCCAGAAACAGTGCTACCAATTCCTACATTAGATACCTTAAGAACTTTAGTGTCTGCATCCCATTCTTTAACTCTTGCTTCAGTATTTGACTGTTGACCAACAACAAGATCGTTGAGTTCAAAGTTACCACGACCAGTAATAATATTAGGATTACCTATAGTAACTGTAGGTGCAGTTACACCATATCCAATACCGGGATTTTTGACACGAATGGATTGTAGTTTATTTGAAGTATTAATTACTGCTTCACCAATTGCAGTAGTTCCTGCTCCCGGTGGCCCTTGAATAGTAACTGTTGGAATACTTGTGTAACCAGTTCCATCACCAGTAACTGTAAATGATATAACACCTTTCTGAGTTTTTTCAATTGTACAAGTTGCAATTGCACCACTTCCACCACCACCGACTATATTGATATCAGGTGCCTGTGTATAACCTGCACCAGCATTTGTTAGTATAAGTTCCTTAATCGACTGTACACCGCCTCTGGAGGTCGTTATAGCGACTGCAGCAGCATTTACACCAGAAGCACTTCTAGAAGTCGATATAAAGACTGTAGGAGTCGATGTGTATCCACTTCCATCATTAAGAACTGTAATTGAACGTAAATATCCAGTTGATCCACTAACTACAGGAGAAAGAGTTGAAGATGCTTCTGCAGTTGATCCAGATCCAACTAAATTTAATGTAGTAATAAATCCTTGATCCTCGACTTGTGTATCAATCTCATCAATAGAAGTGTCAATAATTTCATCTTCATATTCAAAGAGTTCACATTGTAGTTCATAAACATAATTCTTACCAAGCTGATAGAATGGTTTCTCATGCTCTACAAATTTTACTTCAAATAATCTTTGTCCAAGTGGGAAAAATATTAAGTCTCCTTCTCTAGGTCTTGATCCTAATTCGTAATCATTTGGATCTAAAAATGGTGCAATAAAATCTGTAAATCTTTCTTGAGATATTGTAAGGGTAACTTCATCACGTAAACTTACACCAAACTTAGTCATTACATCACCAGCACCCGAATATCCTTCATAGGTATTCACATATGCTTCCAATAAAAAATTATCATCAAATTTTGATGATTGAACTTCTTCGATTATGGATTGTTTATTTACAAACTTTCTTGGAATATAAGTAACTTCTACTCCATAAATTTGCAACTGCTCATTTATCAGACTTTGAATTAGTCTTTGTTCACCGGGTGATCCTTGTAGAAAAAATGGATTTAATGCCATACATATTACCCGATAAAGTCTAAAGGAGGCAACTCGTACTCGTCTTTTAACTTAGTTAATGCAAACTCTAAGTCTCGTTGACCATCTTCATATATCTCTCTACCATTCAATTCTAATCCACCGGGAAGTTTTACTCCTCTGAACTTAATTAAATTTTGTCCCCATTGACGTTTCATTATTGCAGTTAAGTACATCTTCAAGAACATATCATTATAGATTTTTGTAAAATTATCAGGATCTAATATTCTCTGACAATCAATAACTATAAAGTCACCAGCTCTAAGTGACTTATAATCCATATCAAGATATAATCTATTCTGCTTCTTGTTAAATCTTATTTGTCTATCTGGTGTTAATAGAAAATCTATGTCTTCCAAATAACTCTTTACCATCGAATACTGAAGAAGTTCGACAGAGTTAAAATAGTATAAGTCGTTTAAGAACAACTGATACTTGATACTAAACATTCCTCCAGATATTGAACTAGAGTCAAATTTAAATATTTTTTCAATTCCGATTACAGAATCTGGAATTTGAATAAAGTTAGAATTTTCAATGAATGTGGATGTTGTAGTTCCGTATCCACTAATTGTTGTTGATGTTCCTGTAGTAGTAACTATACCAGCAGTATTAGATGAATCAGGCCCAGTATTTGCTCTTCCTCTATCAATTTCATCTTGAGTAAATTCGTGCTTGAGAAACATTTCCTCAACACCATCAAAATGCCTCTCATTGAAGTATTGTAAGGCATCATCTACCAAATCATCAATCTGATCGTCATCAAGATTTATCTCAAGAACTGGTGCACCCAATTTCCTGAGAGAATAATCTATTAGTTGTTGTCTGGTAGCTGGTTTTCCCATTAATCTGTATCAACCTCAGATGCTAAGTTTTCGTATTTTTCTTGCCACTGTAATGCCTCTGCGGCCAATTTTGTTTTTTCATCATTAAAGTCTGTCAAAACAGTTGTCAATTTTGCTTCCAAAAGAATATTTTGGTTTGTCAATGTAGCAATTTTTTGATTATAAAGTTTAATCAAAGTGTTCACATCAACGTCATTATTTTGATTATTCATGAATTAAAGTTAGAACGTTCCCCCATCAATGGTCGTTGTCCAGACAGGTTTGTTTGTGTAATTTACACTTACTGCACTAGGTGTAACAGATGTGGTTGCACCATTCTTTGCAATATCTGCAGATGTACCAAATGTACCAGTAACACCAATCAAAACCATTGTGGTTGAGTTTGATGTACTCTTCACAACACCTTGTTGTGTTCCACCAGCCTGAGTGATTAAATCACCAGCAGTTACGGAAACTGCACTAGGTAGTGTAAGTGTGACTTCAGTTACTGCAGTTAATAACTGAGTTGAAGTAAATGTTGCAGCACTTGGTGCTGTTGTGGAAGTCTGTAAACCTGCATTGGTAAAGTATACTATACCATGAGTTGCAAAGTCTCCTGACTGATAGTAGATACCTTTGATATCAAGATATCCTTTTGTACCTGAAATAACTTCAGCAGTGTTAGTTGCATCAGGAACGTATGTCCACTTTCTACTGCCATCTGTATCAGCAGTAGCACTATCATCCATTCCGAAGAATCCAAGTTTGTTATTACCTACACCTGAACTTATGTTATAGTTGAATGAAATACCACGGTCAGTATTAGTATCCTTCGCGTGAGTGATGGTTAACTGAGATGCTGTTGATATTCCAGCAGTGACGTTTGCACTTAATGTTACTACTTTTGTGCCTGAGTTTATTGAAGCAATTGTTGTATTATTGGGAATACTTGTTCCAGCAATAACATCAGAAACCTGTAATCCAGTAACAGAGTCAACTGTGATAGTATTTGTTCCACTGGAAACAGTGGCCATAACAGTTCTCTTACTGGTTACATCACCAACCTTCATGATGGCATCGTTAACTGTTACCGTAGTAGAGTTAACGTTAGTTGTTGTACCATCAACTTGTAAGTTACCTTTAATGATAACATCACCTTCGTTACTCAATCCACTTGGGAATGGGTCAATAAAGATTTGATTACCACCACCAGTTAAACTTTCGATTCTGTTTGATGAAATACCAATATTACCAACTGTCAGTGCTTGACCGGGTGGGATTATAGTACCACCAGCAAATGTTGATACACCAGTTACATTTAAATTACCACCAATATTGACATTCTTCTCTACACCAAGTCCACCCTCTGTAAATACTGAACCTGTATCTTTACTATTTGATTGAGTTGCAATATTAAATCTTACATCTGAACCGGCAAATGTTAGTTGATCTGAACCATTTTCATCATATTCAATAGTCGCATCAGCTGTTCCTGTTCCTGCACTACCACCACCAAATCCAAGTTTGGTGTCATCTGGGATCATTACTTCGCCAGATCCGTTCGGATCAAATATTATATCTCCGTCTGTATTAGATGACGATAAAGTATTCGCATCTAAAGTTAAATTATCTACATTCCATAAGTCTACTTTACGGTTTTGATCTAGTATTGCTACAAAACCATTTGCTGCGTTAGCAGAGTTTGAAACACCAGCAACTGCACCAGCAGCGTGTGCCATCAGATCGGTATAGTATTTACCTCCGACAATATCAGAGTTAGTACTATCATCACCAACAAAGAGTCTTTCACCCCTGTTAGCTTGAGTTCCAGCACCAATTGTTAATGCTAATTCACCGAAGTTTAGACCCGACGGAGCACTCGCACCAGTCGATCTTTTTACTCGTATTATACTTGCCATTTAGAAGTTTCCCCCATTGATATCTAAGTTTTGTTGCGAACCGGGTGTTAGTTCAAGAACTCCTGTCCATTTAGTAGTGCTAGAATCGTATACCAGAACCATACCATTCTGTGGATTAGTTATGTCAACGTCAGCTAAACCTGCTAAAGTTCCACTCACATTTCCTGCTAAAGACGATACGACTTTAACAGCATTTTGTTGACCAACTCTGACTTTTATGTTATCTGGCATTAGCGGGTTACTCCTTGACGCACCAAAACGGATCCTTCTACAACTCTTGTAACTTCACCTGCACTGTCCGAAACAATAACGTCATAGACGTATCTTCCGGGTTTTAATCCAGCAGTGGTAGTACTTGTTAGTCCGACTTGAATAGTTCCGGTGGCTGGGTCAGATATCAACGCTGTAAAAGTCGCTGCTGCACCAACACTACCAGAGTGTTTTCTCATCTCAGATCTAACTCCAAATCCAGACAACTCAAGTGCCGAATTTGAAGAAACATTTTCAAGTGAAAATTTCTGTGTGAATGTCGCTCCTGTGTTTATAACAAGATTGCTAACATATACTGCTGCCATCTATTCAATAATAATGATGATCTATGATTTATTTATATTCATTTTTCTTTATCATTTCACCGAGCAATGATTTGATTTCATCTATCTCGGATCTTAGGCGATCAATCTCAGATTTTTGGGATTGATTCCGGTGTCTGGACTTTTTATATTGCGAGTATCCAGTGGAATCGCAATTGATGATAGCACCGGACTTTTCATCTCTATAGAGATTTTTGTGTCCTTCAACTCTAATCATGCTAAAGCTATCACCCTTAGATCCTTAAACTTAGGTGCCTCTGCTTCATTTGTACCGTTTATGTCAATTTTAATCTGGAATCCTGTGAACTCAGCCAAGTCATCAACTGAGAATACATATTCAACAAATTCTCCATCAACACTCGCAGGTGTCAAAGCATCTGGTCTTCCACTGTTCTTAGAAGCATCTACAACTAAATCACCAAATCCATCTCCATCAGTATCTGTTAGGTTATCAAAACCGGGGAATAAATTAAATGATTGTTCAATTCCTTCAGAATCTTGTCTAAACAATTTGAATAACGTACGGAAGTCTGCAGAATTTCTTCTATCAGAACTTACTAATACTTTAAGTGAAGTTGCTGGTTGCTTAAGATCAACACGGTTTGAAATGTAAACCGCAGCGTGTGGATCATTATTTAACTTAACTCTATCGTCATTTACATAGTCACTAACTGGTTTGTTTAATCTATTTCTAACATAGATTACAGTTCCGTTCATAGTATCAACTGCTGGAGATAAGTTTTCATCCTCTGTAGTAAATCTCATTGATACAGTGCTTGTCCTATTTTTAGGTAGTCCACTGACTCTAACTGCCTCATTTTGAGATGATGCAACAATTCTTGTTGTTGCTAGTGGGTTCACCTTATTCAATTCGATATCTTCATATCCTTGATCTAAGAATGATACTTCATTACCACCTGCACTAGTTCCACTTACAGTTCTAATCTGTGAAGAAACTTTTGTTTTTCCGGGTTGTAATGTATTGAACACAGGATAAACAGAGTTATACTGAATGTTCTTAGATGCTTGAATTTCTTTTCCACCACCAGATCTTTCATCAGTGAAACTAGCCTGAGTATCACCTGCCGATCTATTTTGAAGATTTGCTCTACCTGCACCTCTTGGTATTTCAAGATAGTATTTGTCAATATCTTTCTTAGATTGAAGAAGATCTGTATTAGGCATTGTATGAGATGTATTGATACCTGTTAGAGATAATCCATTGAACTCATACTTACGTCCAATACTATTGATTGGATGATTAACGATTAATGAACCGTCAACTCCTCTTTGACCAATACCTATAGAAGTATTACTAATTGAATTATAGAATATAATTTCACTATTCACTTTCACATAACCAGTTGATGTTGAAATACCTTCAAATGTTGCAAATTCGGAAGTGTTTGCAGCACCAACAACGATTGTTGAATCCTGTAGTCCTATTTCTGCTTCAATCTTAATAGGTTGAGTAGTAGGTTCTACATTTGATAATTCAACTATGTTATTATCGGCAGTCATACCGTGATTATAATGTGATACCTCTAATACATTACCAGTATTCAGATCACTAAGGACTGCTGAACTTGTAATGTCTGTGCTTCCATATGCAACTGCAGTTCCAGCATTATTAAATACAACCAAATCTTGTCCAGTTGTAAATGCCTCTCCCTGCACATTTGTAAGGTATAAAGTATCAGTTCCTGTTACTGTTGAAACAGTAATCTGAGCACCACCACCTTTTACCATATTTGATGTGGTTAGACCTACAACATCTCCGACTGCATATCCACTTCCAGCAGTAGTAAAACTAACTGAGTTTACTACATTACTTGATATAGTAACACTTGCCACCGCACCAGATCCATTACCAGTTATTGGGAATACTGGTACACTTGTGAATGTTCCATTTGAATATCCAATACCGGCATTCGTTATAGTTTTAGCATTAATTGGGCCACCAACAGATTCAATGAGTCCATTAACAGCACCAGCACTTGTACTATCACTAACTTTTCTACCGCTAGTCAATGATTGAGCAGCAGGTATTGCTGCTGTAATATTATCAATACCAACTTTCAACTTACGTGGTAATGCTTTTACTGCATTTGGTGCAAGTGTTGGAACCTGATCACTTTCGTAATCTAATGAAGGATTATAGAAGAATGCTGTAGCATCTGTTGTAGTGAATTTTGCCTTATTTAACTTAATCTTCATATCTTCAAACTGGCTTGCTGTCCAGATTGAACCATTCTGTGATTTAAATAAACTACCACCAATATACTGCTGAGATATTACAACACTTTCAGAATCAGGTAGTGCCTGAGTATCAATTGTTGCATCACCCATACGAGCAATCCATGCCTCATAATTATTAGTTGTTGGTGCTAATAGAACAACTGCATATTGTTCACCACCTTCAAGGAAGATTGGTGATGGGAATTTAACGTTTGTTGCAACAGATGCATCTTCAGATACATTAACTTGGGAAGGATCAAGAACAACTTGTGCAAAGTTTTGAACTGCAATTGTTGTTGGAGTTCCTAACTCCATAGTTCTTATTTGAACAGTTAATTTTTCTTTAGCATCTTTCTTTCTCATAAAGATGTCTACTGATGTTAAATATGCACCAGTTTCATCCACTGTAAATGATTGAGCAAGTGGGTCATCATCTTGAACCTCCTGCTGTACAAATACGTTTGTAATATTGATTATTACAGGAATTGGAGGTGGTGGTAACTCTCTTATACCTATCGTTGTCTGTGAAAATGTATCTACAATACCACTTGTACTATATGTTGATTGAACACTACTTACAGATGGTGAACCGGGAACTGAAAGTTCATTTGTTGGACTAGAAGTTAGTTTGAATGAATTATCACCATTAGTAAATCTTAAAGGTGGTGTTGGAGTTGATAGTGGATTACGAATAAAGAATGATCCGTTTAAATCACCAACTCTATCAGTCAATAATCTAACATTTGATACATTTGCAATCGCACCACTTGTTTCACCAACAATTACTGTTTCAGTATTAACTCTTCCAAAATATCTACCCTGTGCTTCCTCTAGAAGTGAGGCAATATCAATATTCAACACTGTTGATGATGATGAATATGTTGTAGGAATAGTAACTGCTGTATTATAAGGATTTGTTGAATATGTTCCTGTTGGTGCTGAGAATGGGCCTATCTTATGATTTGGTTGACATAACCTAAATCTTCCTATTCTTTGTGGGCCAAAATCACCAGTTGTACTTGTTCTTACAAATGCTTGAACATTTTCTCCGATTGTAAACACACCAGAGAACATAGTAACTTCAACTAATTTTGGAATTATATCAATACCACTTGAACTATCAAAGAATGGGTAGTATCTTGTGTTTGGTTTTAGTGTTGTTGCTTCAAAACCAACGTTTCTTGAACGTATATGTGTTTCTGGTTCACTACTTACTAATACTTGTGATGCAAAACTATCAGCAGGATCACCAAATAATGTACGATTACCATTATCTAAGATAACGTTTCTTGTCCAAGTATCTGCACTAGGATTGATAACCAAATTACCACGGAATGATACAACATTGAATGGGTTTACATTCTCTACTCTTGATGCTAATGGTTGATCAAGAAGTGTAACCTCTTCATAATCTAATGTTAATATATCACCGGTCTTTCTGATACCAGAATCTAATAGATTTAGATCTGCAGAAAAATCAGCAGTTGTAGAATCCACTGAAGGATCTAATGCTAATTCAGGTTTAAGTGAATAAAAATCAGTAGGTGTTACAAGTTGACTATTTTCTAAGTCAATATCTACCTTACAATCTGGATTATTTACATCAAGTAGTGAATTATTTTTAAAATCATCTACAAAGAAACCACTCTTAAATCTTGATAAACCATCAGCATCTTGTACTTGGAGTGTTTTTGTATCCAATTCAAGAAGACTTAATGATGTAACTGTCTCTAAGTTTTCTACCCTATCCTCAATCTTACCAATGTCTCTCATCGTATATCTACGATTATCAACTACAGTAATTTTTACATCTTTTGGATCATAAAGATATGCTGGCATTTCAATTTTAGCCACTGTCATACCTAACTCAATATCCTCTGGAGCTATGGGATTCTTAGATGATACACCCTGAACAACAACAAATTCTCCTGAAGTATATCTGTTATCAATATTTGCTGAAGGATCAAGTATTAATTTATCAGTTCTAGGTAGATAGTGACTAATTCCAATTATTGAACTTTCGTTTGGAGATGGAACTAATGTTGGATTCACACCACCAGTTGCAAAGTTTCTATTTTGGAAATCAAATGGTGAACTAGTTGTAGCAGAAAAATCAGCAACTCTAGGTCTAAAGTCTAATGTATCTGATGCTCTTATATCACCTTCAAGAATTGGAACATCTTTACTAAATCTATCTTCATCATAAGATCCAACTGTATACACATCACCTTTATCATTTGAAGGAATGGTATATCTGTTTACTACAATTTTAAGTCTTCTGTTTGGAACTCTTTCTCCATCCTTTCTAACAATTCTTGAAAAATCATAGAATGCATTTTTTTGACCCTTATCTAAATTAAAACTTGATGTTATATTTAAATATGATCCTGCAGTGACATTTTGTAAGTTAGTAATAATATTTGATTCTTCAAATGTAACTGTTTCACCTATAAGGAAATTCTGTTGAGTTAAATATGCAATTTCTACAGTTGTTGCATTTGTTCTCTCAGTAATTTGAGCTATCGCACCACTTTGAGATCCTATTATCTTTTCACCTAGTATTGAAGCAGTATTTAAAGACAGTCCACTTACAAAGATTAATTTATCTAATACTGGAGCAACATTTGTTACTGATTCATATACACCAACAACATTAACAACATCAGGTGTATTTAAAGAAATGACTTTATCATCAACACGAAGTCCTACAAAGTTATTTTGTGTTAGCCCATTTGCAGTTGATATACCAGAAATACATTTGTCAACATTAACAACATGACTTCGATCAAATGTTTTTTGTTTTGTGCTGATTGAAACTTTTTTCACAGTTGCGTTTACAACCACATTTGATTGACTTGCTGTTAATCCTGTTATTGTTACTGTTGATGCATTATTTGATAAAGTAAACTGATCTGTTGATAAAGATTCAATAGTTCCATTTGAAAGATGCACTGAATATCTGTCATTATCAAATGTTTCAAATAAAGCACTTGTAATACCTACCAAATTTGAGAGATTAAATGATAACAAACCATTTGCATCAGTGGCTTCACCAGTAATTTGAGTTTTAATTGTCAATTCTGAGTTACTTAGATCAACATCAGATACATTTTTTTCCTGTAACTGTGCAAATAATCCAGCATTTTCATTATTAACTGCAGGTTTACCAACACTAATACCAGTTGAAGTTGTGGATGCTAATACGGTTCCTACACAAACTCCTGATACACTTGTCACTGCTGCTAGTGTTACTGATTTTAAATCAGAAGAAATATCAGATACACGATTAAATCTTGGTGCATTGGATGTTGCCGGTAAATTGAATATTAATATATCACCAACTCTTAGTGAACCAAATGTCTTACCTGCACAGGTTAAAATATTAGATCCACTTACACTAACATTATCCCCAGGCCCTAATTCCTTAATTGGTGACTGTTTTAGAACCATATCTGCACTAAAATCAGTCTGCAAACCTAATGCAGATGCATCTTGGTATACAGATTTGACATCTCTAAGTGATTTTTCAGTTACAGTTTTTATACTTCTTGTAGCACCACCAATATTATCATTAATTCTTATTTCTTCACCAGCAATAAATGTTCCTGATGTATTTCTTAATGTAACAGTTGTACTATTACCACCAGAGCTTACAGCAAATCCTGTTGCACCACTTGAAAGACCCTCTATGAATGAGGTATCAGGTAAATCAGTGTTTGATACTGCTTTATTTACAACTAAAACTGTATATGTTTGTATGTCAAATAGATACAAATCAAATTTTGTTGCAGCAGAACCACCAGATGCATCATGATTCTCGAATGCATATACTCTTGCATCACCTATTTGAGTTCCTGTACCAGCAGTTGCGTTATTTGTTGATCCCTTTCTTTGATCAAATAGAGCAATAGTTCCAGTTCCATCTAAACCAATCTTTGGTGTTCCAGCAGCACGGTTAACTTGGAATAAATTACCAAGTCTGAATGGTACTGAACTATTTTCAATTACTTTCTTATCTCTTGGTTTATCTAAGTCTAATATTGTTGTAGCTGGTCTTTCAATATCATATCCTCTTACATATGCCTTTCCGGGTGATACTTTAAGTGCTAATAAGTCATCAGAAGGTGTTTTACCTTGATCAGTTGTTTCATTAGATGTAAATACACCCTCATTTGATAAACCATCATTAAGAGATTCAAATGCATTTAATTGGAAGTTTTTAAGTGAGTAGTTTCCAGACTCCTCAAAAGTTCTTTTTGCAAAGTAGTCTCTAATTAAAGAATATTGTGTGGAATTTTGTAATTTTTTAAGTTCACCATCATCAAGACGAATTAATTCAATAAAATTCTTATCATTAAAATCTGTTAATGATTTTTTGGTTAGTTTTGTAGATATTTTTAATCTATCTGCACCGGGAGCTGCAAAGTTTGAAAATCCTCTTGCATTATCATTCAATGATGAGTCTGAATCAGCATTTACTAATTCTTCCTGTACAAATAAACCAACTCTATATGATGGGTTGTTTGTATATGGATCAAGAACTAATTTATCAGCAGAAACGTTAACAAAATGACCACGAATAAAGAATACACCATCTGCAATAGATGCCTTACATCCTGTTTTACAAGCATCTGCCTCTATAAGGGTAGCCACAGAGTCTCCAGCATTAACTGGAGTATTTCCGTACACAAATCCCTCATCAACAAGTAAATCCTCTCCATCCTCTAAGAATGAGACTGAGTTGTTACTACCAGAATCAATATATTTGATAAAGAATGTTAAATCTGTAATACCAGTTGAATCATTTGGAAGAGCATAATCATCAACAAGAACTTTGATGCCACTACTTTGTCCTGTTAAGATTTTGCCTTTTAAACTATCAACATATACTGAAACTGCAACACCTAAATGATTTGAGTCTAATTTTATTGAAAAATACTCTGCATCATATGATATGTTTCCGGGAATCACCATTGATCCCTCTTTAAACATATGACTACCAAAAGATTCAATCTGATCTTGTAAGATAGATTGAAGTGTGGTTAGTTCTCTTGCTTGTACGGGTTTTCCCGGATTAAACAAGACCCTATAGAAATTATTATCCTTTTTGAAATCGTCGAAATAAGGACTTATATTTAAATTCGTTTTTTGTGGCATTTTTTAGAATTCCAGAATGATTTTTACGTCTTCTTTTTGTCTTGCGTTTCTTGTAATAGTCGCCCTATTGTCAATGTAGATTATATCACCTGACCCTTTATTTATTTCAGGTTCAGCAAGTCCATTTGTGAAAGTCACACCTAAACCTACATTCTTAGTACCAACTGTGGTAATACCTGAACTAAATGTAGTCTCAACAGATCCGGAGAATCCACTTGGAGCAGTTATTGGGTTTGCAGTTGATTGGAATGCAAACTTCTGTCCCAAAGTAGATATACCAACATAATCTGTTTGATCTTCACCATTACCAAAATAGAGTGATCTATCTTGGAAGTATTTCAATACTTTAGTTTCTTTATCAAATGATGCAACATAACCAACAGCTGTACCTCCGGTGACAGATTGACTAATCTTTTCACCGATAGTTGGAACTGATGTTGTAGTTGATGGAAACTTAATAGAGTTAAGTGATGAATAAGAATCACTAAAGTAAATTGATGTCGTTCCAACTGATGTTGGATTTTTAACTAGTTCGACTTGAGCAAATTTAGTATCAAACGGGAAATCTTTGTTGTCTCCCCCAAATCTTGCATAACATAGAACTCTATCTGTACCTAGTTCTTCATATACATTAAATCCATGACCTTTTGAAGGTGGTATAATTGGTATTAATTTTGCTTTGATAGAGGTATTCGCATTGATAGTTCCTAAATCAACAATACCGTAAGTATATCCTTTACCACCAGCAGATATGACAGCGTTTGTAATCTTACCTCCGACTACATCAACTACTACCTTACCTCCTGTACCATCTCCTAGAATATTAAATTCTTGGCCAACTCCCCCTGAATATCCATTACCTTGATTATCAATATAAACTTTCTTAATTTGGTTATTGTTTAAATCAGAATCACCATTTTCACGTACTGCTTGAATTGTAGCATCGTTAGTTGTTGTCCAATCATTTGGAACTGCAATAAACTCAGTTGAATCAAATTTAATAATATCACTTGGTGATACAGTATACAAGAACTTCCAAATGTAACCATCTCCACTCTCTCCAGCTCTTGATGGTTCTAAATCTGTAAAGGTTGGTTGATCTTGTGATGCATTTCCAGTAGTGTTGATACCTGATGAACCATTATCAATACAAATGTATACATTAAAGTTTTCGTTAATTACATAATATCTTGAGTCATATAGTCTTGCTGACTGAGTTACCGGTGAAGGTGAATCAATACTATAGTCATGACGATACATTTCATATCTTGTTCCTTGTGTCCAATCGACCTTTCTTATCAATCTTCTTACATTCTTACCAGTAACTCTTTTACCAAATAAAGTAGTATCACCAATATTGTTGTTATTATTGATATTATCAACAGGATTAGGAGTGCTTGTATTCCATGTAGAAGTTCTACCAAACCCCACAATTGTTGGATTGGGCAGACCTAATGTAACATAAAATGAATTTGATGGATCAGTTCCTCCTATCCCAGTAACCGTATCAACAAAGTTACTTGCATTTAATATTCTAAACTGATCAGTGACTACTGCTGGCATTTTATCGCTTTTTTTCTATATTTATACGTGAAACTATCAACTTAATGTTTTACGGACTGCACCGGTATCACGAAGACCAAATACTCTCCTTTGAATTGTTGGGAAAGTTGATATTCCTGTACCTGTTGAAAGTCCAACTGTATGACCTGTTACACCAATTGAAATTGGTTCTGGTCTACTAAACGCACCTGATGAATTAAAGAATCTACCCCATGAGAATCGACCATTATACCCACCATTTGCGGTGTGTGATGCAGTCAATCCTGCGTGAACAGTTCCTGAGTGAATATTCGTGACTATTTCAGCATTTTGTCCACTCTTAGTAATTGATTGAATAATATAGATGTTATCTGCAAATAGTGTTCCAACACCAACAATATCATTATTGTTACCACTTAAGTTAATTGAGGTTACTCCATTACCAACTGTGGTATCAAAAATATAAATTGGATATCCAGCCTGAAGATCATTAAAGTTATCAGAAGTTCTTGCAAGACCAATTCTAAGACCTAATGTTGATACTCCTACAGTTGTTGTAGTAATACCTGTTATTATTCCAGAGAATCCTGCAACTTCTTTAATATTGGTGATCTCTTCAGAAATCAATTCAGGGAAAGGTGCAAGAACTATTGGTGGATTTGCAGTTGTATATCCAAGACCAATATTATTTACTGCTACTGATGCAATTGATCCGTTAGTAATCGTTGCAGTTGCAGTTGCAAATGTAGATACGCCTACTTGAGCAAATAATGTGTTTGCCACGCCTACTGGAGCAGCAATTGATACACTTGTTGTTGATCCTACATAACCACTTCCACCAGATACAACTGTGATAGCAGATATAGTTCCTCCAGCAGATACTGTTGCAGTAAGAGCAGCAGCAACTGGATTAACGTTATTGATTAATAGTCCACCAAAACTATTAATGTTAATGCTTGAATGATCCTCTTCATATTCAAAGAACTGTGCATCATCAACAAATATATTTGTTCCTGCAGCCGTAGCAGTTGAAATATTACCAATGATTCGTGCAGTTGGGAATATAAGTGGTTCAATCGAATCTCTTGCTTTAGATACAACATCACCTCGTATAATCTTATCAACTTTTTGTTTCTTCCAGTTTACAATTGGTTTAAATGTATTTTGGTTAATACCTGTTCCAGTGTAAATTTCAGTTTCAAATGTATCTGATGTAGTAATACCTATTACAGTTCTTTCAGATTGTCCTAAATCACCTGATATTGAACCAACTTCAATAATATCACCAGCTTTCAATGTTTCTTGAACATCTACTGTAACTGTATCTGGGCTAGATCCTCCAACAGATCCTTTGTAGAAGAAGATTGCAACGTCATCATCAGCACTTGGTGCTATTGAGAATGCAAATGTAGTACCACCATCAAATGTATATGCTACACCGGGTTCTTGTAATACACCATTCACATAGATCATAAGTAAATTACGCATAATAACCAATGATGACTGAGCATTTGCTCCATCAATCTCAAAACTTAATAGTTCACCATTTACTTTGATTGGGAATCTTTTTCTTACACCATTTTGTAAGTTCTTAATAGGATCAATGAAATCAAACTCACCAAAGTCCCAAGATGAGAAGTTATCTGTAAATGTTTCAGTAACTGTTAATTCAAACTCATTGACTCTATTAGTTAACTGTCTATCAGTAACTAAACCAACAACTTTGAATACATCTCCTTTCTTAAATCCAAAACCATTTCTAGTGATCTTAAATGATTTAACTGTATGAAGTGTAGATCCTACTCCAACTGTTGAAGCAGCACCAACATCTACAGATATCTTCAATCCTAATCCAGTATCTGTTGTAGCACCAATTCCTAGTCTTGATACACCGACTACCTCAAGATTTTCATAAGTTGGTGATGGTATATTGATTCTTGGATTAACGTAACCTGTACCACCATTTGCGACAGTAAATGCTAATGTACCACCGGCACCAACAGTTGCATTAACAACTGCACCTGTACCAGCACCACCACCGGGGCCAACGTTTATAGTAATTGTATTAGTTGTTTTAGCAGTAATAGTTGTTTGAATACCAGCAACGGGATCACTTCTTGTTCCTTGTGCAGTAACGGATACTGAACGAGGATATGGATGTAATGTTTGGAAATTATCCTTAGAGCATCTGAATACTAAACCACCAGTATCAATACCAACTGTATCACTTGTAGTTAATCCATGATTTGGAATGGTTATCACTAATACACCAGTATGAGATGTATAAACTGCATTTGTGGCAGTGAAAGCATCACCGGTACTGAAATTACTCTTTCTTATTGATCCGATACCAGAACTTGCAAAACGATGTTCATAAGCAATATCAGTAACACCGATTGAAACTGATCCACGATATCCAGATCCTAATTGATCAGTTGCACCAGCACCAACAGATGTAAGAACACCATTTGCATTCTTAACCACTGTCACAGCAGCACCTACAAGAGGAGCAACACCTAAACCACCAGTTGATCCAAGTGAAACTATCATTCCACCTCTAGGTAACTGATTTAAGTTAATATCAGATTCACTAACAATTTTTGAACCGTCTGTAGATGTAATACCTGTAAATACGATTGTTGTAATACCTGCACTAGCATCTGAGATATAATCATAATTATTTCCTTGATTATTATCTGTTGTTGGTGTTTGGAATATTCCATTTAGAAGAACAATACTACCACCAGTTTGAATACCAGTTGTATTTGCTCCACCAACTTTAACTATGTGTGTTGCAGCAATTCCAGTAAATCCATCTGATATATCATCAAAGATTCTATTATTTGTGTAATCATTTCTAAGATAGACTCTACCGTGGAAATCAGATCTTGGGAATGGTAAACTTGATGGATCTTGTGCTGCAAAGTTTGTTCCTTTAGGAGCATCTGTAAAGTGTATTTTACTATCAACTATATTGAATGATCCTTTAAATTTGCGAATCGCAGTTGAATCATTATGTGATGCTGCTGTACTTCCTAATGATCCTCTGTCAACACCAACTAAGTTTAATGCACCGTTACCAGATATTGGGCCAAGTGCAGTTGTTCCAAGACCAACTGAAGTAACTTTCATCAATTCAGTTCCAACTTCTAATATATCTCCTTCAATAATTGATGAAATACCAGCAACACTAAAGATTGCATCTGATGCTGAAATACTACCACCATTATTTGTAACTGTAGTATTAACAGGTGTAAATGCTATCGGTGATTGTATCAATCCATCAACATTTATCAAACTCTTCTCAAGTTTTTTGGTCATTTCAAGTTGATGAGCATTTCCTGCTCCTAATGATGTAAATGTAACACCAGTTCCAGCATTAGCATTTGATTTTGTCAATGCTAATTTGAAAGTATCTTGGGTTAGATTAATTGCAAATACATCAGTTGTAAGATCAGTTCCTGCAGATGTTTCCATCGCATCAGCCGTAACACCGATAAATGTACTCTTCGGTGTGTACTTAAGTTTTTCACCTGTGCTAAAGAAGTGATCATTAATAGTAAAGATACCTGTTACAGGATCTAATTTTGTAGCATCCGATGGTGAAAATACTTTTGCAAAAATTGGAACACCACCATGCTTCAATTCAAACTCAGTTTTATTTGCTCTATTACCATTTACAGCATTGTATTGACGAACTGCAACTGATTCTGTAACACGACCATATGTTAAATCAGGTGGAACATTGAATAGATCAAGATCTGTGTATATTATTTCACTGTAAGCAGAAACTTCTGCATCAGACACACCAGTATCAGGATTGAATCTAAGATTGAATTTATTGTTTGCGTAGTTTGCAATAAATGTACCGATACCAGCTGTACTTCCTATTGATATGAATGGATAATGAACTAATGAAGTGTCAGTTCCATTATGAGTTGCTAAAACTTGATGTATTGCAATAGTTGAACCTACTGCAACCTTAACAATACTCTTAATTGTACTGAATTTGTTTGAATCTACACCTACGATTGTGGATGTGCTACTTACACGTTTAAAGTTTGACTGTAAATTAACAGTTCTTTCAGATCCATCTAATTGTGCAGTATCTTTAAATCTAAATGTTCCTATTCCAACTGATGTAAGTCCAAGACCAACTGCTTTTGATCTAAGTATTGCAGTATGAATACCTGTATTTTGGAAATCAATTGAAAGAATACCTCCACTTAGATTTGAAGTGAATGTTCCAATAAAGTTTGATGAGAAGTTTGCAATATCACCACTATCAACGTAGTACTCAGTGAAGTATGAGTTTGTTCCATCATGAGTTGCATAGATATCGACTAAATTCTTTTCATTTGTATCAGCATCAGTAACCTCTACAGTTGCATAGAATGCAGATGTAACTCCTACAGGAGAACTTACAAGACTAACTGTAGTGCTTGGGTTAACTGATTTTGCAACACCAACTAAGTTAACAAATCCAACACTCTGTGTATTGATACCAGCTAATGTGCTATTGAATGTATTACGATATACTTTGATATCTAAATCATCATCAAATGGGTCTGTTGGAGTGACTCTTAATGAAGTATCACTTGTTGCTGAATCTGTAAATCCAATAACATCAACAATTTTTTGAGTTCCAATACCTATATTGTTTTTCTCAAAAGTAAATGTATCAGTATTATCTTTGAATACAACTACCTCATCTACCTGAATCTCACTTGTAGTTGGATTTTTAGTCTGAATTAAGAAACTTTCATAATTTTCATTTATTGCAAAGTCAATTCTATTATTTTGAGAACTATTTGTATTTGAGAACTGAGAACTAATATCATCGATATCAAGAACACGGTTTGTTCTACACTCAATGTAACTTGCAAGTTTTTGATTGCGTAATTTAAGGAATTTAGATTGAGTTCCTCCAATAAGTGTATCTGTATCAACTACTAAGTCAAAGTTGTTGATAGTATCTACTCTTTCCTCACTTACAAGGTCTCTTGCAATAACAAGATCAGATGTTGAAGAAATACCACTTTTTGCAGTTGATGTAATACCAGTATCAGCAAAATTCTTTAATCCTGTAGTATGAACAAGTCTATTCACAGGATCTACAATTTCTTCAAAGGTTATTGGACTCTGAATTGTGTATGATAAGTTTTGGTAGTAATCATTATCTGCTAAAACCTGATAATCTTCACTCAATTTACCAACTTCAGTATTCCATCCACGATCCTGTCTGAGTGCATAATCTACATCAAATCTTCCTCTGTTTAATGCGATAGAATTGATTGTGGCCTGTGTACCAGTTATCTCACCTCTTATCTCATCTCCAACAACTAATTCTCTCTTACCAAATATCTTGATAAATTCATCAGGATTATTCTCAAGAACAGATAGATTAGATAATACAAAGTTATTATTTTCTTTAACTGCTAACCTCTCACCTATTCTGAACTCAGCAGATTTTTGAATTGTTCTAAACTGAGGATAATTGTTGAAATTAGTGATTGTTGCATAATTGGTTTGAGATGTTTTTGCAATACCAATACTTACACCAATACCTGTTAGATTAAATTCTAATTTTGCAGGACTGGTGTTTTGATAGTCACTTATAGTAAAGAATACGAATCCATGATCTGTTGAGTTATAACCGGATCCTTCAGTTGACTCAAGTTGAATACCTTCTACAAATATCTGATCACCTACAGCAAATGGTGCTGGAGCAAATCCACCTATGGGTGTTACTAATGTACAAGTTACAATACCAGTTGTCGTGGTTGTTGACATACCAGATATACTTGAAACTGATATACCATTTGAGTTATTGATTGTTCTAATTCTTTGTTCAACTGGTTTTAATCCTTTTGGAGAACTAATAATATTAACAGATGCAATAGAACTTGAGTTTAATGATAGTTCAATAACACCTTGATCAGTTAATTGCCCTGTTTCTGGATCAACAACAACTAAATCAGGAGCTGAGATGTAGTTTTTACCACCAGATATAACTTGTATTTCAGAAATTACATCTGAGTTAATAAGAGTTATTGTTGGAGATATTCTTGCTTCTGGTCTTAGTGTTTGATCTGAATGATACTCAAAGCCAGGATCCAAAATACGAACCTTGTTTATCTTGTTCACACTAGATGATAAGCAAAGTATTTTTGAGTTTATACCATTTACAGATGTTATACTGGATATTCCGGGAATCTTTTTATAACCAAAACCACCAGATGCTAAGTTAATTCTTCCAACTCCACCAGATGCTGATGTAGAATTGGTCAAATAAGACATTGTATCTACTTCAGTCTGAACATAATTTAATTTTTCAGGAACATTTTGTAATGATATGTTAAATGATGTGGTTCCTACACCAAAAGCAGTGTATGTTCCTTCATATTCGCTATTAATATAATTGATTCTTGATCCATTCTGAACATCAGTATCTGATGTACTAATAAATCCAGTCTTCTCTAGTGTATAGAAAACGTTAATTGGATTTTCTGATTTGTAATTAAGAGTAACTGTTGCAGTTGTTCCTACACCTACTGTTCCTACTTTAGTAACAGAGAATGATTCAGTTGATCCAGTAGATACAAATTCATTCTTAAAGTCTTTATCATAATATAAATTGAACTTAAATCCATTTAATGAAGAATCAGAAACATAGAATACTAAATCATTATTTTTAGTAACTGATAGTGAAGGATTAATTAGTGAGAACTCTTGGCCACTTCCACCAGTATTTGTTGTAATACCAACTACTTTAGGGGGTTCATTCTGAACATCAAATAAAGTTTCACCAAGTTGGAATGAATTATCATCTATTCTGTATACAAAATATGATGAAGTTGATAAACCTGTTGCTTGTGATGTTCCACCATCGTAAAATACTTTTTCACCAGTTGAGAATCCATGATCATCTTTAAAGATTGTATCGGCACCAATATTTGTTTGTGCTACAGTTAATGGATTGATAAGAATTTTATCTTCTGATGAAGAATACTTAACTATAACTGAAGTTGATATACCAGTTCCACCAGATCTGTTTGAATCTAAAGTAAGATCGATAGTATCTAATTCAGTTAAACCGTGAGAAGTTGATACTGCAACATGTGCTGTTATTTCCTGAGCCTTACCAGTTACTTGTGTAAAATTAGATTCAAGTAAGTATTCAAAACTATCAGTAGGTGATGTCTTGAAGAAAATAGTCTCTCCACCTTTGATTGTTGACAATCCTACTAAATCACTTGAAATTCTTTTAGCAAATACAGTAGCACCATCTGATAAGTTAAAACTAGCAGTTACTGCTTGAGTTACACCTGTACCAACGGATAATGCACCTGCACCACTAGGAATTTTAAATGTTAATTGCTGATTACTTACAAATGGATGATTAGGTAGGAAGATACTCTTTGCAGGAACACTAATAACTTTCGATAATTCACCAGTTGTGAATGATTTAGCCATACCAATGACAGTTCCAGCAGTCAATGCTAGTCCAACTTGCTCCTTTGGATTGAAGAAAACTTTATCATCTATCTTTGATTCAAAAGGATCAGTAACTATTGGTATAGTAAACTTTTGAGGAACTGTTAAAACAGGTGCAGATAAAGTATGTGCAGCACCTACAACACCTCTCTTAACTCTTAATATCTGTCTATCTCTAAATGTATTGAGTACAAGTAGTTTTTCTGTTCCAATACCAATACTACTTCCTGCAGATACTCTATCAGGAATACTAGAAACGTATATGTCAGTAACGATACCTGCAGAAGAATTTGCACCAAGTTCTTTATAAAGAGCAACTTGCACAGAACTTACACCAACTTTATGAGAATCAGTTAAGTTTGGAATGCTAGTAGATAGACCTGAAACAACGATTTGATCGTTATTTGCAAATGTATGTGATGTTGATATGAAAGCACTTACTTGAGTTGCACTATCTCTAACGTATACGACGTTATTATAGGTCTGAACTGTTGTATCTACACTTGTAATTGGTTTACCAGTTACCTTTGATATAGAGGCACTAGCACCCCCTCCAGAGGAATTAGTATTATCAAAGTTTAGACTATCTCCAACTTTAAAATCACTACCAGATTCAACAATTTGGAAACCTTCTACGGAACCTCTTGTTACAGATTCTACAATAGAACTTTGTTCAACAGATTCATTTGATTCAATAAGGAAATCATTATCAGCTGTTGGATCTGCAACTTTGTATGGAAGGGTATTTCTGATAAGTTTGCTTGTATTAAAATCAAAATTATTTTGATCTATTAAGAAGTTATCATCAATTGGTTTTGATCTATAGTTATCACCTATAAAGTATGGGAACTTAGGATCAAGATTACCTTGAGCACCAGTGCTTACACCAACAAAATATGCATAAACACCATTTGGATAGTCAGGTGTTTTACAGAATCTACCATTACTTTCATCCAAATCACCAGAATCATCATATTGATGATCTTCAACAAAGAAACCACCTGCAAAAGATGTAGGTCTATTAGTTACATTACTTGTATTCAGAGTATAACTTGTATTTAAAATTACTATTGCTGAATCCGAATCTGCAGGATCACTGTAACCGTAAGGCCCATAAATTGGGTTTCCATCATATGCCCAACCAACTATAGGAGAATGTCCTGTAATTGAATCTGGATCTTCAAATAATGTTGAGTAAATTGATGTATTATATCCAACAACTGCATACTGCAAGTTATCATCAGACTCCCTTAATAATACTTCATCACCAAATCGAGTTAAACTATTAATTGTTAAAGATCTGATTGATGGTTCAAATATTTGTCCACTTCCAGCAGGTTTGACTCTTACAGTTGGTGTTGCTGTATAACCTATTCCGGGATTTACTATTTTTACATCTGTAATTTTACCATTAGTTACAATAGGTCTTAATTTTGCACCAACACCAGATCCAACTCCGACAAATTCTAAGTCAGGTGGAGAGAAATATTCTTTTCCTCCAAATCTAATATCTACTGCAATAATTTTACCTTCAGATGCAATTGCTCTTATTTCAGCCTGCTTACCGTTTTGTAATGTTACTCCGGGTTTTTTCTCAAAGTTAAGTATTTCTGATCCGTAATTTGTTCCGGGTTCATACAGATAATTTTTAATAATTGATCCACGAACAACTGGTGTTACAACTAAATCACCATTACGTGCAAATGTTGTTGGTGAATATACTGCTTTAATATTTAATTCAATTTCAGGATATTTAAATTCTTGTAATCCTGTACCAGCACTAGTAAATTTAACATAATCACCTCTGAGATAATCAGAGTTGTCTGTTCCCCCTACACCTGCATTAGCAACTCTAAATGTATCATTATCTAATGCAATAACTTTATACTGATTTGCAGATGATAAACCAACAATAGTGGCTCCACCTGCTTCAAAATTATATGCTACAACTTCACCATCTAAGAATCCATGATCTACAAAGTTAACAGTATTTTCAATCGTTGATATACTAACTGGTTTTACAAGTAATTTACGATTAGTATAGTCTGTTCCTGCATTTTCAATGACTACTGAACGAAGATGATTTTTCTTGTTTAGTAATCTGAATTTATGAGTACCCTGAGTATTTACAGTTGTAAATCCAACAGTATTGATACCTGAGTTAAAATCGTTAAGTGTTTCAAATAATTTTATTGATGATATGCCAACTACTTCTGGGAAATATATTGATCCATTTGATAATGTTTTATTTTGATCAGTATTAGATCCTTTAAAGGATCCTACACCTAATGATAAATTATTGTTATTATTATATACTAATGGTTCACCACTAAGTAAATTATGTGGTTTATCAAAAATAATTTGATCATTTGCAATATCAACACCACCTCTTGTAGCAGAATTTCTGCCATCAAATGATAATTCTCTAAATCTTTTAGATACAATTGGTTTTAATATAGCACCAGTTCCATTACCACCACTTAATGTAAGTGATAAGACATTTTCAATATCAAAATCTTGTTGATCAACAAGAACTTCTTTAAGAGTTCCTTGAATAACAGGTTGAACTAAAGCAGTTGTACCTGATGCAACTTGAGGTAATATAATATTTGGAAGATTTATTACATCAAAATTACTACCACCATTGAAAACCTTTACATCTTTAAGTGGGCCATAATAAATTTTATCCAGTGATTTGTAGTTTGTTATCTCTACACCATTTACCAATATACCGGTTGAACCGGGTTCTGTAGGTGTCGATGAACCAGATTCAATATTTGCTTCGGTTGGGAATTTTTTAAGTATCTTCTGAACACCAATGAGTTCGTTTTTATGACGTAAAAGTACAAAACTATGACTTCCTGAACCACTTGATGTAAATTCTAAGAAATCTGAGATTGGTATGAATGATCTTGAACTGTATATTCTTATCTGATTCTTCTGTGATAATACTTCAACGTAATATACACCCTCTTCTAAACCTGTTAAAGGTGTACTTGAAGGTTTATAGAATATTGCATCACCTGTTCTAAATTCAGTATCAGTTGCAAATGATATAATTGAATATTTTTGTGTTACATTATTAAATCCTTGCAGAGAAGTTCCTGTTGAATTAGGAATAACACTCTTTGATACAGTTTCGGTAATGTCATATGATGGTAATGATGAAGATGCAACATAGTAATTTTCATCACCGTCATTATAAGTATTCTGAACATTGGATGTAATTACATTATTACCAAACTGTAATTGTGATGTAGTACTAAAAGCCCTATCTAATTTTCTACGAATATTATAACTGATACCTGTTGCAGGAGTGAATCCTACAATATTATCTAATATTAATTGCTTATCCTGCAATCCAGTCGGATTTGTGGTTTTAATTACTGCATCGGATACATCTACAATCTCAGTTCCTCTCCTTATAATATCAACTTTATCACCCTCTTTTAGATTTGACTTATCAAAGTCAGATTTAAGTAAGAATGTCGATCCATTAATTGAGTCAATTTCAAATGTACATGATGTATTGTAAATCCATGAATTAAAAAATACTTCTTTTTTGGTTTTGTTTACACTTGGATTTGGTACTACTTCTCCTAAATTTTTAACAGTAATTCTCTCACCTTCACTGGTAACACTGGATCCTGTTCTTTCTAGTAATTCAAAATCAGATAAAACACCTGTTATTCTTAATTCTACTCTTTTAGTTAAATCACCATCTTCATATCCAAATATAAATTCATCAGCCCTTACATCGTCAGTACTTGAAATTGATGATCCAATACCGGTACAGTTTAAGAACTGGTTAACAGTCTTGTCACCGTATGTAATTGTGTTTATGCCAGATATTACTGTCCCTGTCGTTCCGAACCCTACAGTCGAATCTACGGTGATTACAGAGGATCCTGCAGATACATTACCTATTGATTTTGATTTTCCGGGTATGGTAAATGTACCATTAATACCACTTCTATCATTGAATCCTACAAATAAACTAATCTTGTAGAAAGTCTTTCTATTTCGTGTTACTATTTCAACTTCTGATACCGAAGCATTAGTTTGTAAATCATCTGATTTTGTAACTGTTTGTCCAAGTAATTTATTTGGATCACCACTTATTACCTCTGCTAATATTATTTCTCTACGAATATACTCAGCACCAGATGGTTTGACTAAAAATTCTTCTAGGTCAATGATCTTTGGAGACAATCCATACAAAACATTAAACAAAATGCGGAAAGATTCTGCTGTTCCTTTAGATTGGTATAATGATTTGGATTCTTTAATGAAGTTACTAACATCTAAATCAGATATAAATTTAGTATCTTCAAGGCCTGGTGTTAGAGAAGTCTTTACTTTCTTATAAAACTCCTGTAGAAACAGAACACTTAGGTTATTAACTACAGAATTAGCATCATGAACACTTGTGGTTGATTGTGTGAATACTAATTCACCGGGATTATTTGTATCAGTAAATGATGTGATACCACTAAAACCTCTTACACAACCTGTAAAACTATTAGTTGTAATACCAGTATATGTAATTACCTCATCATCTATCTTTAAAAGACCATACTCATTCGGAAAACCTTTAGTTGTCGATACTGTAATAGTATCACTTGCAGTTGTTATACCTGCAGTAAGAGTTGTAACACCAACAATTACCTCTGGTGTTAAATTATCTAATTTAATATATTGATCTAGATTGTCACTTAAATCTACTACACCACCTCGATGCTCCTGAGAGATGTAGTATTGCTTTAAAAAGTCAACTGTCTTAGGACTTTCTGAGAGTATAAACTCAGGAAGTTGACTTTCGATTATTTGCTGAACTTGTATACGTTTTTCGATTCCAGTTCCTATCATTTTATGACCTGTTTAGTTCTCCGTTTGAGTAGGATGATGTTACCTTATAGCCAACACCAGATATTTGCTCACCAGATGTAATAGTGTCCTTCACCATATTTATGGTACTACTGGGGATGTTAAAATCTAAGTATAGATCTTGTAATCCTATGACATCATTGGATTCTGGGAATGCCTGTACTTCGACAATATTATTTGCCTTTTCAGTTTCCGTAATGTTAATTGTAGTTAAATTAACCTCACCATGAATATAATCAACAGTTCCTGCAGATTTAACCACAACAACATTGGTTCCTGTTTCCAAATCCTTTTTAACTACAGAGACAACTCCAGTCAGTAAATCTGCATTTGGTGTATCAGTAATATAAACAGTATCACTATTACCTTGAATTTTAAATCCTGTACTCTTAATGTTCAATCCACCAGGCTTTACATTAAATTGATTACCAAAACATAATTCATACTGAGCAAACTGATTGATCAGTGCATTCAAATTACGACGTATTTGTATTCTTGTAATGTTAGAGGTAATTGCTTTATCAATATTATCAATTACATTCAATACCTTACTATACTTAAATCTACCACCAAATCGATTTACATCTCCTGATCGAGAGTAAGTTGTAAGAGATGATGTAATTTTAGTCTTAAGATCATTTACATTTTCAACTGCAGTCGAATTATAGTATATGAATGATTCAACTTCCACATACAATACCTGTAGATCTACAATCTTTTGATTAATACCTGTTAAAGAGTAACTCTTCAACTTCTGTAAAATTTGTGTTTTATCAAAGTCAGATACAAAATCACCATTCTTTGGTTTAATAGTAATGAATACCGTACCAAATTGAGGTGGATCTAACTCTTCACCACCCACGACTGATACACTTTCTGTGTTAGGATATACAGTTTGGATTATACTTTCGTAATCTCTTGCTGTAACTGCCCTGTACTGTGCAGAGTAGAGTCTAGGTGCAAAATATTTAACTGAGTCAATTGATTCGATGTCACCACCATTTGAGGATGCCTGTATAGTATCTACATTTGGTATTGATGTTGGTACTACTATATTATTGTTTGAATCTTGAAAACTACCAGAGAATGTAAACACAGATGGCCCATTACCATCCTTACCTGAAGTAACAACATATTGAACTGTAATTACTGCACCGTCTTCTATTTTTTTACCAAATGTTCCATCACCAAATAACAATTCATAGTTCTCATCCTGTACTTCCTGTATCAAGAATGTCTCAGATGCGGATGTAACATTAACAATGTTATCAATTAAATTATACTGTTTACCTAATCCGGGATCTGCAGCACCTTTTACATATACGACAATTGAAGATGTGTCAATAGATGAGTTATTTAAAATAAATCTTTGCTCTAAAGATCCATCAACAACAAATTGCGATGTAAGATAAGTTCCTTCAAGAACTTTAATTGGTTCATCTACTGTTCCAAATTGAGCAAGTCCACTATTTACTGTAGTTGTTATGCTTTCAGATATAGAAAATACAAAATCACTATCATCCTGAGTTCCAACACACACTAGACCGGGTTGTAGAGTTATTGTCGGACTACTTGTATTAGTTGCAACCTGAAACTTAATTGATGCTCTGGCTGCCGTTTTAGAGCGTGGTACGTAACCAATGTTTCGTGCAAGTGATACAACGTTCTCTCTTAGAGTTGCAGAATCAAGAAATGACTCATTTACAACCAAGTTTGAGTTGAATGCAGAAATATACGTATTATATGCAAGGGTATCAATTAGTACAGAGAAGTTAGACCCTTCAAAATCAAAGTCTGAAAAGTTGGAATTTGCTCGAAGATAGTCTTTAATCTGTTCCCTTATCTGATCAAAGTCTAAATTGGTGAATTTTGTAAACGGCATTATCTTGTGGCTTGTAATATGAACGTAAAGTCTTGTTGTGGAAACTCTTGACCAATAATATCAAATAGTACATTCACCTCAAATTCATTCTGATCAGGTCTAGGTTCAACATTCACTTCTAAATTATCAACTCTAGGTTCAAAGTTTTCAATTGATATTCTTATTTGATCCTTGATTGCTGATGCAGTACCAAAGTCAATAAAGTTATCAAATAGTAAATCACGAACCTCAGATCCTAAAATCGAGTTAAAAAATCTTTCAGTCGGTATTGTTTGTACAATATTCCTTACAGACCTCTTAATTGCGTTTTCATTACGCAATACAGTAAGATCTTTTGTGACAGGATGAGGTGTAAAAGACAAATTTATGTCTTTAAACGCTCTAGATATACGTTTTACCGCCATTTAACAGACTTTTTTTATTATTTATACCTATCTTGCGAAGTCTTTCATAATGTAATCATCAGAATCGAAGTAATTTAGTATCCACCATGCAAGTGAACGGGGATTTTTGCTACCACAAGTGAAAATATCGAACGCAACACACTGTTTTTCAGGCCAAGTATGCAAAGCAAAGTGACTTTCGGCAAGTGTAAGGTTAACAGTCACCCCTTGAGGTTCAAATTTATGAAGAAAGCAGTTTAAAAGGGTGTATTTTTCTGCTTTGACTGCAGCTAACATCTTATTTGTAAGATCTTTTGCATTATTCAACTTATCAAAGGGTACATTGTACACTTCAACTAATAAATGAGTGCCCATATGAGCATTTTTCACGTTTTTCATGTAGTTTCTGAATTTTCACTTAAAAATTGAGGTTTTTCTTCCTCTTCATCCTTGTAATATTCATGTCCATCGTACTCACTGATCAATTTACGACCACTTTTCTTAAATTCTTCTGATTTATCCACTTTAATTACCATTTTTTTGTCTTTTAGATTGTATTTATCCAATATCTTCGGGTGAAGGGATACCTTTACTCTTTATAAATGACTTATTATTCGTTTCATAGTCCCAATTTTCATCATTTTTGCGTTCTTTTGATGTTTTCCAGAAATAATTGTCCTCTGAACCCAATCCATCACGGTCATGACCGTTTTCAACCTGATAATATACTGTTGATACCTTAAAATCGGGCACTTTTGGTTCTTCTGGTGTAATACTATTGTCATATATCCTCATTCTGTTGTTTGGATAGAGGCAAAACTGACCATTATCCAGCTCTAAAAGGTTATGAGACTTGTGTTCAGCAGGTTGTTCACTTGTAGAGTAGTCAATTGCGTCTACACTCTCATGATAGTTGTCTAAAGTACAAATATAAGTGCCTGTTTGATTGCCAAAGTCCCTTGTCATCACTTCAAAGTGCATTGAACCGATAAATTGCTTCTGTACTGCCACTACACCATAGTCCATACAGTTCCAAAACTGCAGGTTATGTAATGTCATATCCGGTGTAGGAGTCTCAGGATCAGTTGTAAATGCAGAGATTGGTAACTTATCGAACATTGCAGCATAATCAGGTAGATAGGTTTCAAAGTAAAAAGCCCTACCGGGAATTGACTTGGCAGCAACCCATACTCCCTTTACAAATTCACCATGACCACTCTTATGATCAGTCAGGTATTCTTTTCTTACCCATACTTCATAGGAGGGTAGATTGGCAATTAGTGTACTCATCGGTTTAGTTTGCGTTTAAGTTCTTTGGACATCTGTTTAGTTAATTCACTATCAAGGTAAACTAAGTGTTCACGAAGTTTCCTTTCATCTTCATTACCTTCAATGTAATCATACAAATGATCAATGTGCTCTAGGGCATACATTAACTTCGTTTGTTTATTCATTGGCATTTTCCTTTCTCCTTACGAGCCGAGTTACGCGGTTTATTCTTCATCAGTACTCATTTCAACCTTAAATGAACTTGGGTCGTTCTTTCCAGTAAGATAAAACTCAATGGCAAAGTCCTGCATCCGATCAAAACACTCAGATTGTGTCAGATCGGTGTACACCTCTTTACCATCTTGCAGTATCGCATACTTTGTGGTCTTCATATATTTGGGTCGTACTTAAACAATATGTAGATAACAAAGATAAAGGCAATCAATAATATTGAAAAGAATGTAATCATAATTTAAATAATCCGAGTTTTTTCATGTCCGACACGAATTCGAGGGTCGCACCAGATTTCATAACCAGCCTCTTTGGCATCGAGACAGAACGAGACATCTTCGCCACACATATCCTGTACTTGACCAGACTCAAAGATCTGCATCTTTGGAGCAAACCAAGGATAAGGCATTCTCTTCTTACCGTTCTCATCAAAGTCCTCAAAGACTCCCTTCTGTATCAGTAACCAACCGAATCCTGCATAATCCACAGTGAACGGTTTCTTTCTCTTCTGTATAGTATCGAGTGTTTCATGATTCATGACTCCACCATTGTTTGAGAAATCTTCCTCATCTAACCAGTGAGCAACTGATGTAGTACGACCATCTTCAGTACAATACCAACCAGATACAATTGGTCTGATCTTTGAACTATCTACAACAACTTGCTTGTCATTATAAGTAACTGCTTCACTTGGAACTGAGTTAAGGACTAACTGATAGAACTTCTCTGTCGAGAAAACAATATCAGAATCGATCCATAACTGCCAGTCATACTCAAGTTTACCATCCCAAGGTAATTGATCAGGGCCTCTGAGAACATTTGCTCCTAGACACTTACATCTTGCAAAGTTTACCATTGAAGAGTAATCCTGAGATATCTGTATACCTCCACCTGCTTGTACAATATCAAAACATAATTGTACGAAGTTCTTCAAGTAAGTATATGAAACACCTCTACCGGGCAAACAAAATACTATTTTCTTTCCTCTTATTAACTGCTTTGCTAATTCATAATCCCATTCAGGTTCTTGTTGAACAGGTTGTTTGGCTTTCACCTTAAATCCTTTGGCCATAATTGATTCAATGTACACATATATTGTAACTCACAGATATCTATATGTCAATAAGCAAATCTCTATGGGCGGTTTTTACTCCTCTTCGGTTTCTTCCATTACTACACTATCGTCATCTATCTTCCAATTTAACTTTGTATCTTCGTACCAACCCATTTCGTTTATAATCCATTCCGGTATAATCGCACAGTATTCACCTGTCGAAACATCAACCTGTATAGAAGTAATTTGGCCACCGGAATTTTTTTGCATATAATAAAATCCTGTCATCGTTTTTATATAGCGAAAAAAAAATTTACAATGAGTGTAATAGTTGTCTCGCTTTCGTAACACTTTATAGATTGGGAGTCCCATGCGTTTTTATAAACCGCCCCCCATAAACGGGGGGACTGGCTGTGTCACGAACGAATGACCCTATGCGAAGATGGGGTCTGCGTACTTACTGCAAGGGTGTGGATTCTCTGGTGAGCAACCAAAGGAAGCAATGAATGTATCTAACTCCTTTACATCCTGTGGGGTCAAGTCGTCAAACTCAACTGTTGCGATGTGGTCAACTCCCCACTCTGCAACTTCAAATACGAACTCTTCCCAGTCACAGCATACATGTGCCACGTTTTCAAAACTATCACTCTTAAGTATTCTGTCTGCGATTGCTTTTGCTTTGTTCATAGGGGGGACTCCTTTGTGTATGTACTTATTATAAAAGAGATGCTCACGGATTGCGAGCATCTGAAACAATTGTTTATATTACCAGACTTCTGTTGGTGTGGTGATCCTTTGAATTAATTCATCCATTTCTTTTTGGTCTGCCTCTCCGTAGTCTGCTCCGTCTGGTGTAGAATGAAAACCACACATCACCTGCATTTGAAATAAAAATTCGTTGTAGTCTTTACACTCTGCTGCTACGTTGTAAATTGCGGGTTCGTTGTTAATCCACAAGGCACAGTTCCAAGTAGTGTAGTCTGTCCATCCGTTGTAAGTTTGATTTGTCATAGGGGGGAAATCCTTTGTGTATACATCTATTATAACGCATTACTAACTGTGAGCGTGGAAGTTAACAAAACTGAAACATTGACGGTCTACCAGTTTATAAGTACCGAACCCATTATCAAATACAAATCCCTCTGGGGGTACATAATCCCATTCATACATGGTACGAATGGTAGCTTCATGGCAGCAACTGGCCAACATTTGGTGCTTCATATCATTTACTAACAACCATAAACGGATAAGGTTAATATCACATAGATCCGTGAACTCTTCGGGTATTACCTCTCTCTGTTCACGTATACACGCATTAAGTGCTTTCTTTATCTTTGCTGCCTCTCTTTTGCTGGCAAACTTAACCAGTTGGGCCATTTGCTTTGCAAAGTTTACTTTCTCTTGAATATAAAA
>Ga0208159_1000078_pt1 | contig 35217 bp, 49 predicted proteins | sample 9_EtaG_FD_184082 | JGI IMG/M metagenome (GOLD analysis project Ga0208159, IMG submission 184082) | Marine viral communities from the Subarctic Pacific Ocean - 9_ETSP_OMZ_AT15188 metaG (SPAdes) (version 2) | ecosystem: Environmental > Aquatic > Marine > Oceanic | place: Pacific Ocean | collected... | reverse complement strand
TCTTATGAGCAGAAGAAAAAGTAGTTCCACTCTTCATAAGCCTTTTCATTAGAGACATATGCTTCTTTGTATGATGCTTACTATGCTTCTCTAATGTTTTCTTTTGTCTTTTACTTAAAGCCTCACCTACAGTCTTCATGATCTATAACCTCCACCTCTAGCCTTATAAGTCTTGGCAAGCAACTGTGCCTTTCGTGCCGACCATTGTCCTGCCGCAGTGCCATGAGTAGCTCTTGCCTTTATAGACTTAAATAAACTCTCACGCATTTTTGGTTTCGTGTAAACCCCTGCTTGATTAACCTTACTCATGTCTTTTTATTCCTTGCTGCAAATGACCTAGCTGCTGCTACACTACCAAAGCCCCACTTCTTTAATGCCAGAGCTTTTCTTGTAGGTCTACCCTTTTCATCTTTCATCGGACCCTTCATCCCTGCAAACCTAGCAGCAAAAGAAACTCGTCTTGGATTCGTACCCTTCGGAACAGGCTTCTTTAAGTTAGCGCCTTCTTTACGTTTAAAATATTTCCTACCTGCCTCAGTCAACCCACCTGACGGACTCTTGTGTATCTTTCTCATGCTGCGTACCTTTCTAGAAAAAAATGTGAGTGAAGGACTACTGTCACTCTACATAGAGCAGTTTTTGACCCCACCCCCCTCACGTTAGGTCAATGGACACTTTAATATCCCCTGCTACCTGCACCTGCGAACGATCTATAGGCTTAAACCCAGCACGATCTAACAGATCCTTCGAGGCTTCAAGCTGCACATACTCTGACTTAGCACCAGATGATAACTGCACAACTCTACCCAATGCTTTAGCTGCATTCATTCCAAACGCATCACTCATTGCTTCCATCAAGTACTGTCGCACATGTGCAGTTTTCATCGCTTTGTATGCTGAAACTCTACCGCTATTGCCTTGAGCGTAGCCTGCCTCATGTGCAGCTTGTGTGAGGTTGCCGCCATTTGCTACAAACGCTTCAACCAATCTACGTTGTCGATCTGTTAGATCACGCTTAAAACGTGTTACTGCGCCCTGTGTCATTTTATCTCCTGTATCAACCCCCCTTCTTTGTTCCCCCCTTTTCTAGCACATCAACATAAAGGCTTGTCAACGCACAAATGACACATCCGCAGTAACTCATTCTATAAAGGCTTGGAACATACTATAAAGGGTCTAGAGCTGCAAGTTTTCTTCCTTCCTCGTTCCAGTGGCGTCTTAGATCATAGCGTATTCCCCGTGTTCCAAGCTGCGGTCATCCTCGTCAAAGACCTTGACAACAGGGAAAAGTCATTCGCAACAACTTCCCTCTTGCACTGGCGAGAGTGCTCTTGCGATAGCTGTGTCTAGTTGCGGTTAGGTCAACTTGTGTGGGAAGATGTTGCGAATAACAACCTGTCAGTGGACAGGTTTTCCCAGTTGTCTTGTTAAGGTCTGTGTCGAGGATGGTCCTCGCAAATGAAACAAGGAGAATACACATGACTAAGAAGCAACTTACACTCGTTGAAAGAAAACTTGCAGTTCTAGACTGGTTTCAAGGTACTCAAGACGTTATACCGAATGAGCGTTTTATCGAAGGCATCGCAAAAGATGAATGTTACATCTCACACAACTCACTTAACTATAAGAAAAGAATGTTAGCTGATAAGCTATCTGAGTATGAAGATGCCGTAGAGAACAACCTGCTCATTCGAGCGGATGCATTGCAGAAGCTTATAGATAACATCGAAGAGGAGATGTCGCTACTTGAAACCAGACATGAGGCTGACCTCAGTGTTTATGAACAAGTAACAGGTAAGGCTTGGGAGCCAGCACCTAAAAGAACCGCACCTGCGAAGATGTCTCAAGAGAGAATAGCAGCTTTGAAAGCAAAGGTGGCGTAGATAGCCACCGACAAGGGGTAGCGACAGCTGCCCCTTTTGCGACAAAGTGCGTTGAAAGTGTGCGTCCGCCATAGCGGATCGCTTCCGCGCAATAGCGCGGTGGCAACCGAAGCGGAGCGCAGGTGCAGGGGTCACTCCCCGAGGACACTCAAACTTTGACGCAAACATTACTGAGGAGCGAAGCGAATGAAAAAAGCATTTGATATTATGGTAGAGCTATTAAAAGCTGTTATCATATTTGGTTTACTATTTATTTTTATATCAACATTAACATAAGGAGTTAACAATGTTGGACTTTACTAATCCTACTTGGGATTTCCCAGTAGAACTACAAGAAACTTATGACCGTGATGGTAATAAGATTGAAGGTAATCGTGTGGTTGTACGAACTGACACTGGCGAACACATGAGTCGTGGTGTTGGTGACAGATACAAGATTATTACGCACAGTGATGTAGTCAATAGTATTATGGATTCTATTGATGAAGTAGCTAACACTCTTGGTACTAGCTATGAAGAAAAGTTTCATCTCATTGATGGTGGTCGCAAGCTACGAGGTGAAGTAAACTTTCCTGATCTAAAGATAGAACCACAGCTTGATGACATCATTACATTTCGCATTCAGTTCTACAATTCATACGATGCTAGTTGGGCATTTCAACAGCAAGCCGAAGGCTTACGTCTTTGGTGTATGAACGGCTGCACTACACCACATACTGTAGCTAAGACTTGGGCAAAACATACAACTAATGTATCTGTTCAAGCTTCAGCAGCTAAGATTGAGAAGGGTCTGCAAGCATTCAAAGAATCAGATACTTTGTTTAAGCATTACATTGATTATAAAATAAGCAATGAAGATGCCGAAACATTTTTGGATCATGCGTTGTGCAAAACAAAACAACGTGGCAATCCACAGTATCCACACTTTAATAAAAGCAGACGCGAAGAACTCTTACGCATGTGGGATAATAACCGCGCATACATTGGTAACAATCAATGGGCATTGTATAATACACTGACTGAGTGGGCTACACATACGGATCACTTGGGTAGTCCAGAGAATGCTCGCAGGTTGCGTGAGAATGAGATTGCCAAAGCAATGAACTCAGACAGGTGGTATAACCTATGATTACAGTTCAAGTTAAAAACATTGAGTCACTATTACAGTGGCTCAAGACTTGCCCACATGATTACGCAATATCATCAATGCAAGGTGGGTTTGTTCATGTAAAATTTTTTATTTCAATGGATGAGGTAGTAGATTATGGAAGAGAAAAAGCATTCAAATAAAATGCAGTTCAAACCCCATCAACTGAGGTTCATAGCTGAGAAGATATGCCCTCATGTTCACTGGCCTACAGGCATCAAAGAAATCGGCACACTTCTAATGCAAGAGTGTGACGATATAAACATAGTTCAGTTTATGAATGAAGCTAATGAGGCTTGGGAAAAAAACTATCAATCAAAGCAAGAGGAGATAGACGATTGGGTAGAGTAACAAACAAAAATGTAGCATTAGCTATAAAGCAAGCTCTCATACATATACAATCAGAAAAATGTACTGAATGTGATGGCGATGGTAAATTAGAAAAAGTAACTTGGCATCCACAAGGGTATGAACGTGACATTGGATACGAGAGTTCAACTATAGTTACATGTGATGAGTGCGGTGGCGATGGGAGAGTACCATGCGAGACATAGATACAATTCTTAATCAAGCATTCAAAGCATCGTTCTGGAAATACTTAGAGGAGAAACACAATGGAGTCACAGAACAAACAAATCAAAGCACATCTTGAACAGGGCAATACAATCACTGCAATATCAGCACTTGCAAACTTTGGTTGTTTTAGATTAGCCGCACGTATCAAGGATCTAAAAGACACTGGTATGAGTATTAAAAAACGTATGGTTACAAACAAACAAGGCAGACGATATGCAATGTATTGGTTAGATGCACATGAGACACATGCATGGAAGAAGTCTTGACTATCTAACTGCATATGTGCATATGCTTCGGCATGTTAAAGAGTTATTGGGATCAGATCCTAGAAAAACATCGTTATGTAGACATGCCGTTGCATAAAGTTTTTATTGTAGCAAAGATACCTACGTCTACTTATTATCGAACAGTCAATGGGCGTAGTGAAATAAGCTATGAAACTGCAAAGAAAGTTTATCAAACATTAGATAGATTATCTAAACGGTGGCCTACAGGTTTGATTACACCAAAGAAAATCAATGGCGCAGTTTCAAAACTACACAAAAGCAACAGAAGTAACTGAGAGTTACACAAATCTTGTTGATGCTTTGATAGCCAGACGTAAACATCTTGGCCTGTCACAAGAAAGACTTGCAATGGAGATTGGCTGCACCTTATCTTTAATCCACAAATGGGAGCAATACAAACGTGTGCCATCTGGTTTCATGTTAACGTGTTGGTTAGATGCACTTGGCGCGAAGATCAAAGTCTGTTCGTACAAAGATTAAGTCAGGCACATGCGAGTGTGATAGCTGTGGTATTGTCACAGAATATTTTGTTGCAATATTACATGCTGAGAAACCTGCAAGCTATCATATGGTTTGCTTAGATTGTTATGAGAAAGACATATGGGAAACAAGAATAAGCAGAAAGGTAGCTATCACGAACGATGGTTCGTCAAGTGGCTCGAAGAACAAAACATCGAAGCAAAAAAAGTTCCACTCTCAGGATCGCTCGGAGGAGAATACTCAGGCGACATCCACTTACCGTCACTGGTGGGACGAAATCTAGTAGCTGAAGTAAAGTATCGCACAACATCTAGTTTTCCCAATGCTTTCAAAGTCTTAGAAGATAGAGACCTAGCATTTTATAAAAGAAAAGATGGAAAAGAAAAAGTTTGTGTGATATTATCGGAGGATCTTTTTAAAGAAATAGTAAAAAGGATTAAATAAAACCCTGCCACATAGGAGAGAGACAGGGTTCTATATAAGGAGTCAAACATGTCAAAGCATAAACATGTTGTACGCTGAGATATTACTACGAGAAGTAGTACAGTGGCAAGTTGAAAATGCACACGCAAAACTAATTATGATGCTCATAGCAGACCATACGGATCTTTATGGCATAGCATATCCAACGATACCAAGGCTGTGTAAACTATCAGGATTAAGTAGAAGCTCAGTTATTCGAGCAGTAAATTATTGTGTCGAACACAACTATCTAACTAAAGTTGCAGGTAAAACAGGTACTGCAACTATCTATCAATTCAATTGTTTAAAAGAGGAGGGTGTCAGCGTGACACACCAAGATGATAATAATGTTACTAAACTAAATAATAATACTACTTGGGGTGTCAGTGAGACACCTACCTTCGATGACTTCTGGAATACCTATCCAAGAAAGATAGCCAAAGGTCATGCTCGACTTGCGTTTGAAAGAGCACTGAAGAAAACAGATGCAGTAACTATACTCACGGCAGCAGCTAAGTTTGCTGAGACTGTTGAGCACAAAGAAAAACAGTACGTGCCACACCCAACCACATGGCTCAATGGTGAGCGATGGGATGATGAGATAGATGATGTCTCAGGTAGATCAAACACTGATCGTCTTGATGATATTATTAACTTTGATAGGTACGCATTCGAGAAGCTGAGTATATACAAAAAATGAAATATGATGATCGCACACGTATCGTAGGTTCGTGGCTACAGCAATTACTGCGTAGATACACACCGCCTACTGGCATGGACAATGAGACACTCAAAGAAGAAATGGTTTTGATTGTAGAAGATGTAAACAAACACATACCTTCTCAGTTCAATGACGATATGTTCAAGGGTGTTCTAGTTAGGATTGACGGACAGATCCGCGCCATTCATGGAGCGCGGACATGGCCGACAATCAAAACATTTATAACTGCAACCCAAGAAAGTGTTAAAGTATACGATGTAAAAGAGCTTACTTCGTCTGTAGAGTTTAGCCTTGATAGATTTCGTTTGGCTGAGAAAAGAATTCTAGCAGGTGAAGATGTAGATGATCTTTACATTCAAGACACTTTATCACGTGAACAACTACTCGAGCGTGGTGTTGTAACTATGGATGATATAAAAAAGTATGTTGACCCTACTGCGTAGATGCAGTAGAACTATACATATATAAGGAGCAAATGTTATGGACAGAAAGAATTTTATTGGCGGCAGCGATGCCGTTAAGATAATGAATGCTGAGTGGTATGAGCTTTGGCAAGTCAAGATGGGTCTAAAAGAACCAGATGATTTGAACAGCATACTTGCAGTACAACTTGGTGTTCACACTGAAGAGTTTAACCTAAGATGGTTTGAAGAAAACACAGACCAAACTGTAGACTCAAAGCAAATGATATTTGAAAATAAAATATCTGGTGTGCCATACAAAGGTACAATTGATGGGATGGTAGGTAGCAGTATCATTGAAGCAAAGCACACGTTTCAGAATAACAAGATGGAAGATGTGCTTACACAATACATGCCACAGATACAGCTATACATGATGTTGTCTGAGTCACCTGCATGTTTCCTGTCTGTAATCTTTGGCAACAACAGATGGGACTATGCCAAAGTAAGATACGATGAAAAGTATGTTGAAGGTATGAAAACAATCATCAAAGATTTCTGGGGATACGTTGAACGTGGAGAAGAACCAGTAGGTATAGATGAACCTAATCTATCTATAGATAAAATACCTGTAGATGAAATGGTTAAACGTGATGCCAGTACAGACAATATGTTTATGGATAATGCAGTTACATATCTTAACAAACAATGGGATCACAAGCAGTTTGAAACTGCAAAAGAAAACTTAAAAGGAATGGTCGGTGATGATGAACGTGAGGTTTATTGTGACCAATTAACTGTGAAGAGAGACAAACGTGGATCACTTCGCATCAATGTAAGGAGCAAAGCATGAGTAAAGAAACAGAAAAGTTTAATCTAGAATTATGGAATGAGGTATCAACCTCTGATAAAAAATATCTTAAAGATGTAAGTTATGGTCAAAGAAAGTTTACTGCTATTGATGCACATTATCAAATCAAAGCAATGACTCAAAAGTTTGGTCCAGTAGGTGGGGGATGGGGTTATTCTGTAGATACAATTATTCACAACCTATCGCCAGATGATACAGTTGTTATAGCTAATGTAAGTGTATGGCATAGTGGATCACCAAACAATGTATTCGGTCCTGTCTCTGGCTGTAAGTCTCTTATGCGTAATGGCAAAGTAGATGAAGATGCGCCAAAGAAAGCTATGACTGATGGGTTAACCAAAGCACTATCACACTTAGGTTTCAACGCTGATGTATTTCTTGGTGAGTTCGACGGTAACAAGTACACCGACAAGGACAAACCTGATTGGTAATTACTACCAAAGAAATGGTTCAACAAGTACCCTGCCCAAAGTGTGCAGCTAAAGCAGGGGAATCTTGTGGTCACAGAAAAGATAAGTCTCGAAGTCACCACGCAAGATTAGTAGCAGCACAAAAACATTATAATACAGGAGCCAAAAAAATGGCAGAATATGACAATACAAATAAAGGTGCAGGATTTACACCATACCCAGATCAGAAGTTTATTCTCTCTGGCAAAATGGATCTGCAAGGCAATGAACGCAAGATTGTAATGATGGCAGGTACAACCAAGAATGGCAAAAATATTATTGAAGTATATCAACGATGTTCAATTATGTTTGAAGATACAGAAGCATCTGATGGTAAACCAAATTACTCTGGGCCATTAGATGATTACACAATGACTGAGACTAAAGATAAAATGCGAATGGCAGGTTGGCGCAAAGAACACAACGGTAATAAAATGATTTCTTTTCAAGTAACGCCAAGTATTGGTGGAGATAAAGATGACAAAATACCGTTCTAAAGAAACATGGCCTGAGTTAAGACAGCGGCACAAGGAAGAGAAACGGAGGTTAATAGAAACTTGTGCCAAAGCTAACCTTACAATTACCGAGGCTTCTCGGATGATTGACATTGACATGGGGCAGCTAAGAACAGAAGCTTGGCGATACAACATTCAGTTTGCAAGGAGATATAACAGTGACAAGAAAACGGCTATCTCCTGCTCAACAGTTTGAACTCAAGTATCTAAAACAACAAGAAAGAAAATGGTCTGAAGAAAGATTTAAATCTGATAAAGATAAAAACGCAGAGATAAAACACTTTCATGCAAGAGAAGATCTAACGCTTTTTGTTTCTAAGCTAAGAAAACTAGGCTATCATATTTAATCGTGAGGACAGGGGCAGTATAACCTGTCCTCTTTACTATTTTAATCAAAGCAAGAAAGATAAACAATGTTAAAATTATTCTACACACTACTCGTTATTGAGTACGTTGTTGAGGATCAAGAAGTAGCAACCAGTATTATATTCCCAAGCGAACAAAAATGTTATGATGCTATGGGCGATGGTGTATTAGATAATTTGTATGATATACTGGCTGATACCTACGGAAAAGAGATTATGATGTACTGTAAAAAAACACCATTCATGTCAGGAGTTCAGCAACCTGATGTAAAACCAAAGGTAAGACCAGATGTGGACTAAGAAAGATAAAGAATGGCTAGGGTATAAACGCAAGATGTCTGTGCAAGACAAAAGCAAGATTAGTTTATCAAAGCCTCCTTGGGAAAAAAATTTATCTGGTCAGCTCAAAGTGAGGACCGTCATAAAACGGACGCTTCCCTTGGCTACGTCTAAGATCAATGTAAGCTAATGATGCTTCTTCCATTGTGCCTTGCCAATCTCTCATGTTTAACCATCTAACATTTGGATCTGCTTGCCAAGCACCACCCCAAGTTACACTAACTCCATGCTGATCTCCTGCCTTTTTCATTGCATCAGCTATGTTATCGTAAAGTGTTTCTTCCCAACTTGCTCGAGAACCAACGTAAGCCATAAGATCAACAGCATGAGAGAATCCGTCTACCTGCCTTCGATGAAAGCTGTTCATAGTTTTACTTGCACCTTTAGCCACAAGTTCTTTCTGTTCTTCTTCGGTACGCAAACCACAGATACAACCAAAGTCTACATCAGTTAGAGTTATAGCTGTAGTTACAACCTTAACCAAATCAGGATGCACACCTCTGAGTTTGCTCATTGATCTGTCTGATAATTTAAATGCCATGATTAACCTTTCTTAAAGAACTTTGTCGCAGAGCGCACAGCAAAGCTACTGGCTACGATAACACCTAAAGTATACTGATACCACTCAGGCATCTGCTCTAGTGCTGTGAACCCCTCAGCAACGACTGTGCGACCCCATTCACCTGTGAACACTAAAATAAGTGGGATTGAAAACAATAAAACTAGCCACTCGTCCTTCCAAGAATTCTGAGAACCTTGTGCCATAATCCTTTCCCAGTCTTGGACTGAGGTTTCTTTGGAGACAAGGATTTTTGCTTTGGCTTCGGCTTCGGTGAGTTTGAGTTTCGCGTTTGCTTGTTGGGCTTGGGTTTTGGCATTTAACCAACCTCCTGCTAGTTCAGTTATCGGACCTATTAGTGTCTGGAGCATAGTGTCCACCTCTGTCTGTCTTTGCTTCCTTGCCTAACCATAACGCAAAAGACGCAGAAAGCATAGCAGTAACTAAAGATACAAATGCAGACTGTTGCGTGGTTGGATCTTCTAACGTCATAAACCAAAGGCATACTTTCCAAGTTAGAATAATCTGACATAAAAAAGCCAGGCGAGGTAAGATCTTTAGTTCATCTAAATAATTAGCTGTGATTGCTACCATAATATTTCCTTGCGTATTTGTAAGCTACTCGCTTGTCCCTAGTTATAATTATAACATAACCTTTATTGTCATAGATTATGTATCTTCCCTTCCATTCTGTAATTGTCACCGTTCAATTTTTATACAGACCACTTTGCTATTTGTATTTGTAACTAAAACTTTAGCTTCTTTTAATCCTTCTTTGCATGCCTCTTCATTTGAATGACTAGAGATATGATAGTGATCGAATGTTCCGCTAATTACTTGCAGCCAAAGAAGTACCCACATCACCACCGACCTTGCCATTTACCGAGGTAATAGAAAACGCAGAACAAGATACCACCACCGATAACAAAAATAATGAAACCAATACCAAAGTTAATAATTGCATCTATCTGTTCCTGTTTTCTGTATAGCTCTTGCTTTCTTTTTCTACGCATTTGCGCTTCTATCTGTAATACTTCTTTCCAAGCACTAGGTCCGTATGTCCAAGAGATATGATCTTTGATTTCATTTCTCATTTGTTCCATTTTCTTTTTATGTGCAAAGATTTCTAAAGCTGTTTCTTCATCAGAACCTTTAAATGTTTTCTTCCAAAACGGAGGGTTCTTTTCTCTTTCTTCTAGATTAGTAAAGTCAGAGAAAGCTTTGCCCCATTGCGAAAGCTGCCCTGTCATTTCTTGAAAATCTTTCCCTGCTCCAATCGCTGCTTTGAGAGCCTTAAAGCTTCCTGTTGCTAGAGCTACACAAGATACTGGGTCCATCTACTCGGGCGCACTAGGCCAATCATCATCTTCAAGAGAAGGCCAGTTCTCATTGGTAGGAAGATTACGCAATGCTGCACGATATGTAGCCCAAGAAGTCTTAGCTTCATCTGCTAATGGGCTGTCGTTAAACTGTGTCCAATCGCTTGAAGCAAGTAACTCATTGCGAGTGTTTCTATTTTCAACATCAAGCATAGCAGCTACAGACTCAGACCTTGCTTGAGTTTCGGCTGTTTCTTCTTCCTCAGTTAACTCAACAAGTCTATTATTAATTTGAACATAAGCCATTAGGAAGCACTCCTTATCCTTTGACCGTAGATAGAAACAGAGCCAGATTGCATTTCAAAAGCAGCTTCAAATTCTCCAAAATCACTTGGTGTTTCATTGCTTGGATCAATTAAAAAATTTCCGTCTGTATGATGATTCCAAAAACCACCAGCCGTACCTTGAGAAGTTTTTATATATCCAATTATAAATGTATCTCTTGGATAAACTTCTACTCTTGCATTTATTCTATCGCTTACTCCAAAAGTCTGAGAACCATTAGAATAAAAAAGTGATTGGTTACTATTATTAGAATATTGATAACCAGTACTGTGTCTATGAGCAATCATGTAAACACCATAAGAACTTCCACCAGAATTTCTAACACGCCATGACATATACTGGCTACCACCATCTATTTTTATATCTTTAAACTCATATAAATAACCATCGTATTTAGTTGCATCTATACCATCAGAAATTCTTAGCGAACTAATGTTACCTGTTACATCAATTTTTTTAATAAACTCCCACTGCGATTTTGCTTCTATTAAAGAATTTACTTGTGAAGTTGAAAGTCCACTTGAACCACCACCATCAGAACTAAGGCTACTTCCTGTAGATAATCCCATGTTAAACTCCTATACCGTTGACTTCACGCCAAGCAACTGAATGCCAAACGTAGGGGCAGAAAAACTTAATGCAGTTGCTTCGGCAGAAGTTAAAGTTCTAGTTTTTTTCCAATGTCCTCTGTTCGGACCACTTATTGTTTGTGACCCTACACTCATACTGGTTTCTGTTGCAGCTTTAACTGTTAAGTCAGCGTTCATTTCTACAAGAATTCCGTTGCTATTAGCTTTAAAATTAAATCCACCACCAACATCATAACCCATGTTTGAGTCTGCTAAATTAGAAACATCTTGCCCATTAACACCTAAAGCACCTAAAGCACCTGTATTTGCAAAAATGCCTCCACTACTTCCATGAAGTTGTTGCTCACCATCTGAAGTGTGTTGTTGCATAGAAGATGAATCATTGTCTCTTAGAGTTGAGTAGTTATTAAAAACATCTTGGTATATACTTGAGCCATTATTAGTGTGATAAAAATATAACTTGTCATTTGTTTCATCTACTGAGACAACAAAGTTTTTCGAACCATCTAATTGTGCTTGTGTAGTCATATAAAATCTATGAAAGTTACCTTTTGTAGAGCCTTCTAATCTTATGCCGTAAACATATTGATTGTATCCACTGCTAGGCTTGTACCAATACCATCCATGTGATGCCCTAGCTCTTGGATAAGATGAAGTAGTAAATGGACTATACCCATTAGTATGAGAACCGCTAACAGACATGGCATTAAAACTATTTGTTGTTCCACCATTTGTATATAAATCTGCAAACCTTAATGATGTACTTTCCATGTAGTACATTTTGTTGTCATAAACACCGAATGGTTTGTAACTATCTTGTCGATTAGCGCCATCATTATTATTATCTAAACGCCAATACCTACCTTGTTGGGATGAGTTTCCATCGTTAAGTGTAAAAAAAGCATATGGGTTTCCATTAGCATCATTCCCCATGTAATAAAGATCAGTTACATTTGAGGGGCTAGGTACATTATTTGTATAATAACCAAAAGGTGTACCATAAGCATTGCCTTTGGTATCTTTATAATTAATATTAAACATACCCTCACTAGAATTACCCATCCACCTCAATTCTTCTAAAAAACTTAATGGATAATCTGTAGTCTTAATTTTAAGCGTAGAACTAGGCGGTATAATTAAACTACCAGTTGCATTCGATGTAATGCTACTCACATTAAAACCGTTAAGTTCTAAATGTGTATTTGTTAAACTAGATGTGCCATTTACGTGCATATCTTTGATAACAAAACTTGTGTTCGCATCTGTAGTTAAAATTGTATGCTCACCATCGTCCAGCTGCGTAGCCCCTAATGATGTAGATTGAAAAATACTTTCGAGTGTGTCAGCCATTTCTTATCTCCTATTCAAACGCCAGTGTTGAGGCGAAAGAAAATGCGCTTACGCCAGTAAGGTTAGAGCCATCAATAGCTCCTAGTTTCCCGTTGCTATCAAGCTGTGGAATGTTGTTTGCCCCTGTGCCTACGTTAAGGGCTGCTGCTGTGCCAAGAGTAGGTGAGCCAGTAAGAGAGCCGTAAGCACCATCAAAGCTATCTGTGATGCCATACCCTGCTACTGTTGTAGGTGTTCCTGTTACTTCACTAAAAGCAACCCCACCGTCTGAAAGAGGATTACCTTGAGATATTAAGTTTGCTAAATCTCTAGCTTTTGTCATGATGGATCTCCTAAAACTAATACCGTATCTCCGTCAGTCGCATGACCGACCCGATATGTTCCTGATGTTGCGAGGGTTGTACCGCTAGGGTTCGCAAAGAGCTTTTGCCCTTTATTAAAAGACGAGCCAGACAAATCTACTGACCTGTTTAAGATACCAACAGACCCTGCTGCACCTGATGCAATAGCTTCTTTGGCTTCACCAAAATGACTGTCCATATTTGTTTCATTATATGGAGGAATAAATGAGTAAACATATTGTTGGTTATTTGAATCATTATTATATGTAACGCCCATTTGAGCAGTGCCTTGAAAGTTATGAAATGTTGGATATTCTTGAGAATAACTACCACCAACCGTTTCGCTTGGGTCTAATGTAATAGTTGTTACTGCGCCCTGTGAGCCAGAACTATCTAAAGTAAAAAGATCAACTTTTCTATGTAAGCCACTAGCACCAGTTCCAGCACTATGCGCAAATAATTTTGCAGTACGATTAAAGCCTAGACCACCACTTTGAGTTGTACCATTTACAGTTACAGCAAAAAATGAAACAGTTAATGTTGATTTATCAATAGTAAAACCTTTTACGCCACTACCGCAAAGAACAATACCAACATTACCAACAGGGTCATAACAAACATCAACATAATCAGCACCAGTTAAACCAGTGTCTGCTCCTGTACCATATGTAACAGAACTTGCTGTTGCAGAAATTGGCATTATCCAACAACTTCCACTTGCACCAGTATTGCCATGTACTATTGCGTGGACACTTCCACCGCAATGAGCGCCATGCATTCTTGTATTAGGAATTTGATACGGCATTGCGCTATTTTGATTAGAGCCAATATTATAATTTATTGTGCCGCCAGATGAATTATTACCATTAGAAGTAAATGAACCTGTACCAATTTTATTATTATTACCTCGCCCAACAACAATTACCGTACCATCATCATTAACACCGCAATAACAATTATTTTGACCAACAGCATTACTACCACCAATATTATAATCGCTGCCTTGTGAGTAATTAGACCCATTCCAAATAATAGTTCTAATCCTCATTTCACCCGAACCATTTCGGTATGCAAAATAAAAATTATTAGTAGTATTATAATCTTGCGCCATCATATTAGCATAAACACTACCTTGAGTGTAAATGTGATTTATAGAAAAAGCGCCTGTTGAGGAATTATAACCGCTATAATAAATATCTGTTTGATTATTATTATTAGACATCGCAAATAAATATTGATTATTTGCTGAGTTATAAAATGCCCATTGACCACCATTTGCTCTAAAACTTCCATTCCCACCAAGATAAGTTTGTGTATCAGAAATATTTAGATTAGACGAAATTGAATTAAATGTTACTGGCGCAACCGTACCATTATTATTAAGAACAACTAAGTCACCATTAGCTACGTTAGCACTTGCTTGGAATTTGCCTGTGGGGTCACCACCACCACCGCCAGAACCACCGCCTGTTAAACTTGATAAAGTACCCATTAGCTAACTCTCCATTCTGAACCATTGTAGACAAGCGCAAGCTGTGCATATGCCACATCAACAATCAAAGTTGTATCTCCATTAATATTGTTTCCGTTTCCTGCAACAGTTAAATTGTTTACAGAAAAGTCTCCTGCTATCTGACGTATTTCTACAAAGTCACCTGTCTGTGCAGAAGATGGTAATGTCATTGTAAATGCTGCGCTGCTTACATCACAAGCATTTCTTGTGTTTTTGGCTACTGTTGTTGCTGTAGAAAGTATATCAAATGTAGTATTGCTACCTGTTACTGTACCAGTTGTTTCTATATCTTTATTAAATAGAAACTTGTCACCACTAGACTTGTAAAGCATCGTGGCATTAGCACCGTCAATCGTAAGTCCACCATCATTAGCAGCAGCCGCATCAGCAGCACCATTTGCTATTGTAATATTCTTATCAGCAACATCTAATGTTGTACTGTTTACAGTTGTTGTAGTGCCTGAGACTGTAAGGTTGCCTGAGATAACTACATTACCGCTAGTATCTTCATTGACTAATTTTAGCCAGTTACCTGCGTGTGCAAAATAACCTGCGCCAGTAGCATGAACATGAGCAAACATACCATGATAAGTTGAGGCACTAGGAAGATCACTTATCTGAGAATAAACATTGCTATACTTTATTTTGTGAGAACCAAAGTCTACATCTGCACCAAGCACTGCATATCGAGCATCAGATTGAGCCTGAGTGTAAACACTTGTTAGTTGAAATGTACCGTATGCAACATATTCAACAACATCACCTGCTGCTAAACCAGAAGCAAATACAAATGTTGTACCGTTTGTTGCTGTAACATCTGTACCTACAATCTGCTTAACACCATTAAGGTATATATCTATGAAACCACTATCATATCCTGCGGTTGTAAATGTTGTTTGTGCAGCCGTAGCTGTAAATGAACCTCTTGAACTTGTACCATTTACACTTGATCCTGCGTTTTGAAAGCTAGAACCATTGTAAACTTTCATAGTGTCTGTAGAAGTATCAAACCAAAGCAAACCCTCTGTTGGGCTTGATGGTGCATTTGCACTCACTTCATACTTATCGGCAAAGTTTGCTACTGAGTTTATATTACCTGCAACAGTATTAACATTAGCTATATTTGTTCCAACAGTATTAACATTTGTAATAGCACCAGAAACAGCACCAATGTTATTAGAGCCATTTAAATCAGCAGCAACAGTATTTATGTTTGTTGTTGCAGCAGAGTTAGCAATTGTTTGAATATTTGCAGAAATACCTACAACACTTGTAACATCAGATGCTATACCTGCTACTGTAGTAACATTAGCTGATATTGCACCAACAGCATTTACATTTGAAATATTATTAGCAACTATATCTATTTCAGAAGATGCTTCATTAAGATCATTAGCTACAGTTTCTATTTCAGATACAGTTTCAGCTAAGTCATTAGCTACAGTAATTACACTTGCAATGTTTGTAGCAACAGAATTAACAGAATTTATATTAGAAGCTACCGTTGTTACATTAGATGCAACAGAAGCAACAGTTGTTATATCTCCAGATATAGGACCAAGAGTTTGTATGTGAGTGCTATTACCTGCAACAGTAGAAACATTACCAGATATTCCTGCTACTGTTGTTACGTTTGTTGCCACCCCTGCAACCGTAGTAATGTTTGTAGATATTGGCCCTAATGCAGCAAGATCACTTTGTATCGGAGCAAGAGTTGTAATTGCATTTGTAGCTATTGTACCGTCTTGTATATCAGCTAGTAATGCTATGTCTGTAGACGCAGCAGAAACAGTTTGAACATCACTAATGCTTGGACCTGCTTCTACCGCGCCAGTTGATGCATTGAAAGCGAGCGTCTTTCCTTTACGAGTGTCAACAACGGGGAGGACGAGCGACACCGCAGCATCAAAATCAGTAAGTTGCAATGCACGATTAGCTTGATCTTGCAAATCAGCAGAGATAGCTACAAGTCTGTCAAGCTCTGTATTAAGAGCAACAATGTTAAAAGCACCAGAAACAGGAAAGTCAGTTGTTCGTTCAAGAGTTATATTACGAGTAATGACAACAGTAGACCCACCAGCGCCACCTGTGACAGACATAGAAATAGTACCAGTAGAACCATCGCCACCCGAAACAGTGTAGTTAGTAGTAATTGTTTGTAATGCGCCATTTATAAATACGTTTAGATCCGCATTGTCAAAAAATTCAAACGGTACTGCAAAACTTGTTTGTGTTGCTCCTTGTGCTACAGTGTAAGAAATACGCGGTGAATTGTCTGCAATGTTAATTGTCATATTAAACCCTCATTTGGTCACAAATTAGCGTTGTTTATATTTTCTATCAACGCACAAAAAAAGACGCACAAATTAGAAAGATCTAGACAAACCAAGAGTCATTGAATTCATGTCGCCTTTCCAAAGCCACACTCTCATAAACGGTAAACTTCTAGCAAATGTTTTCATACCCTCACCTGCGTCACCATTTAAAAAATCTCTTAAAGGATTGATTGTAAGATCAGCTGCAATGCTTGGACCTGCACCCATAACACCAGTAAAAGCATCTATATAATCTTCATCTTGAGGGAACTTAGGTTCAAGAATACCCTCCATATAGTTACCTCTGCCAAGAGCCATACTTGTATTCATAGAAGTATACAAAAGATCTGAGTAAAGAGCTAATAAGCCACTTTGATCAAATGCTCTAGCAAATCTATCTGAGTATGCCATTTCATCCCACTGCCTAGCACCACCTGCGCTTAAGTTACTTTTAATAGCAACAGCCATATAGCCTAATCCCATAGCTGCTAGAACTCCTGCCATTCTATTTTTAATCTGACCCTGAGAATAAGCACCAGTTACTTTATTCATTGCTGCTAGTGAATAACTAAAAAATTGAAATGGCAAACCAAGAACACCAGACTCTACTCTTGAGTATCCAGTAATAATATTATCTTCTTCATACCCAAATCTTTTTGCTATCCTATGCGGAATATAGACAACACCATCTGTAAGTATAGGTTTATCAGCAGGTGTACCCATCATAACAGTATTTAGTATTCCGCTTTGAAGAGCAGTTCTAAATGTTTCGGTTGTGTCTGGTCTTACTCTAGGTTGAGATTGTATTTCTTTTATTGCCAAATCATTAATTGCATTTTCATATCCTGCATTATCAAGCTTTCCATTTTTAACAAATCCTAACTTTTCAGCACTATTTAAATTATGCATTATCTCATGCATCTTAACAAACTGAACTAAATCATCAGGCGTTCTAATTAAACCTTTAGGTAAAGCCTTTACACCTTCTATCTTTTTAGAATCCTGCGCCCATACTCTAGACTCAAAATACTCAGTACGAATATATTCTTCATCTATAAATATTTTTTTAGTCTTGCTGTCATAGTGAGCAGGTACATAATCACCAGTTTTCTTGCTATATCTACCTGTAGGGCCAGTAACTATTTTTGCTGTATGATCTGGAAATCTAAGAGTGCCATCCCATGCTGAAGTATTAGGAAGATACAAACCTCTAGCTGTTTGTTGTACTGGTGCTGCTGATATTTCTTGAGCTATTTCTTCAGTAATATTATACCTAGCTAAATATTGTATGTCTTGAGAGCTAATAGGATCTTCAGCATCTTTAGCTGCCCAACGCTTAGAAAGCTGAACTAGTTTATGTCCTCGAATAATTCCATCTAATTCTTTTGCTACCTGAGTAACTGGACCTAAAAGATTAGCAACATTGTAAACACTTCGCATTGTATCCCAAGCTGAAGATTGCAAAGGATTGTTTGTCATGTTGTCTGTAAATCTTATATGAGCAGAACCTTGAATAATCTCAATAGCTTCTGCTATTGCATCTAATTCTTCTCTATTAAAATTACGAACATTTTTATCAAAGACAGACACAAGTCCTTTAACAATATCACCAAGCTCATGCTCCATAACAATACGAGAAAAATCAGGTATAGCAGAAAATCCTGCTGCACCTAGATAATTCATGTATGCTAAGTCTTTCATTATTTGGGCTGATTTAAAATCAAATCTGTCAAAGTTTTTAACAGGTGATCCAACAATTCTGTCGTACATATGCTTAAAGTTTAGTTTAAATCTATCAATGTCTTTTTGACTGTTACCCTTTAACAGCATTTGCTCTTCAATATCTTCAACAACTTCTTTAATATTTCTATTACCAAATGCTTTATTAAATTGATAAACACCACCAGTTCTGTGACTGTATGATTTCATAATTGCTATTGGGTCTTGAACAATAAAATCAAAAACTAAACGATTAGGTATATCTAGTTGCCTGTGTCTAAGATGTTTAGACTTACCAAGTCCATAAGCTATTTGTTCTGGATCAACTATATCTTTAATGCCAAGTATATTATCAACAGTTTCTTTTGCTCTTTTGCCTAAAGCATCATCATCGGTTGGCATTTGTTTAGTAACAAATTTACCATTTTGTTTTACAAAAATAGTATTATTATCTCTATACCAATTAACTAATATTTTCTCTAAAGACCCTCTGTCTTTTTTAATTTTATTTATATCCCAATATCTAGGCATAAACACATCTTCATTGGCAGGAAGTTTTCCTTTGGGAATATTCTCAAGAGATAATCTATTTTCGTCTATAGCAGCAGTAAGTTCTGTAATTCTTCTTTCATAAAGTCTTGTAACAACAGCAGGGCTTTTTTTATTTTTCTTTGCCCATCCAACTAATTTACCTGCTCGTTCTTTTTCTGTCCAAGAAGCTAATTTTTCTTGATACCTTTTTAATCTTATTTCTTGAATTCTGATTTTATTTGAAATGTTAAATGTATTTCCAAGTAAACCTATTTCCTCAAGCCTATCTTGCCACCTTTTGTAAAATACATTCATAGCATCAACAGCTAACTGTTCTTCTGGTGTAAGATCTTTTACACCATTAACTCTTTTACGATTAACCTCTGTTAGCCATTCTCTATAACTTCTACCGCTAGGTGGTTTCTTAAATATTTTGTTTTTAAAATTTGCACTTCTTTCAATAATATCATTTGTATTAATACCAAGAGGTCTACTAGGTTCTTTAATACCTAAACTATTAGCCCAATGATTAATAAGATTATTATTTACTTGTACCCATTCTCCTTCCATAATCTTAGCTTTTTGATATATAGAAGGGCCAATAGATATACCCAGTTTATTCATATTAAGAAGTAAACCACTATCGCCACCAAGCATAAGCATTGCTTTCTTAGCACTGTTATCCATTTTAGATTGCAATACAGTTTTTATTGGCGTTGGTACAAACTTAAAGAATGGACTATTAATAAATAAATTAGGTGCAATATCATAAGGATCTTTTATCCCTGCAATCCTAGCATCTTCTACACCTCTTAAAGCACGTTCACGATTAACAATATCAATAGAGTCTTGTGCTTCTGACTTAATTCTTAATAAACCAGTTTGTTCTTTAATTAATTCTTCAACCTTTTCCGCAGAAAAAGAATCATCTTTAAAAGATTGGTCTATCTCTTCTATTCTTTTATTTACACCAAAAATTGTACCTTCGTTTGCTTTAATTTCAGCTTCTAAATCTTTTGTACCTTTACCTGCAAAAGCTCTTTCGTCTCTTGCTCTAGCATTAATTAAATCTTCTGGTGTTAATTTACCGACTTGTTCAGAAACTCCTGCTGCTTCAAGAAACTCTTTATGAGTTTGTTCCATTTTTCTATAAGCTGCTGCTCTTCTAGTTAATGGAATACTAATTGCACTATTTAATAATCCACCAAACACTGCTGTAGCTCCAATGTTTAATGCTGCCTCTCCTGCTGTACCAGTAGGATCATACGGTGCTCTTAATAGTTCTAACCCTGCTTGAGTCGTACCTGCTGCAACAACACCTCTAACAGCCGATTTTCCAAGCCCAATAGCAGGACCACCAAAAGGTAAGGCTATAAGATTAACAGGATCAATAAACCCTGCCCCCATGTTCATCCAGAACCCTGCTCTCCCCATAGTTTCTCTATTATCTTCAAGTTCAAATAATTGAGATTTAAGAACACTCATATGTTCTGCATTTTTAGCATGTACTAATGTATCAAAGTATTCTTCATAACCTTCTATTTCTGGTCTAGGATCATAAGTAAAATCCATTTCAACATCACCAAACCTTGCTTCGTTTCTGGCTTGGTTAATAATAGGTTGATATGTGTATCCTAACTGAGCACCAACAAGTTCAAAAAACTTAGGCTTTCTTTCTTCTGCTTTAAAATTATCTAAAGCACCTAATTGAGTTTCAGAAAATAAAACATTAATTGCCATTACTGACCTGCTCCTGCATATGGAGAGTCCTCATATCCTTCTGGAAGAATATAGCCTTCATCTACATCAGTAGATAATCCTTTTTGGATTTCATCACCTTCTATTTTGCTTTCTCTTATAGCATTGATTTCTTGCAATGTGTAAGTGTTCATAAATTTTTCTTTATTAATACTTTTTGCAAAATCTACAACATCACTTTCTCCTGTAGAAAATCCAACAGGATAACCTGATTTACCAACAACAGGAATATAATTACCATTGTCATTCATAACAACCATAAACCTAACTCCACCACCTTGATCTACACCTATTGGCATAAGGTAAGCTCTATTAGATGCAGGATTATCGTCAGTAGAAATCATTAATGATTGACCGTTAGGAAGAATATCCATTAACTCTTTATTTACTTTTTCAACAAAAAACTCTTTTACACTAGCGTCTGTAAAAATATGATTAAAAGAATATCTAGACTGTTGACCTCCTTCAGACGCAGCATCTATTACATAACCTTCTGTATTTGAAAACATTCTGTTATAATAAATGTTTAAATTTTCACTTATACTCTCAGCACTCATACCAAGAGAACCCATATACAAAGCATAAGATCCTAGCATTTTTATTGCTTGAGAATTGTTTTTAGCATCAGGAACTTCTAAGGCTACAAAATCATTTACAGTTAACTCAGGCTTATCATGCTTATCGCCAAACTTTCTTTTCATACTAAGTTTAACTTCTTCTAAATCTGTATTAGCTAATCTGTTTGCAATTTCATTAACTGATTCATTAGTCATTAATCTTGCAGTAATTATGGCTTCTAATTTTCCTGATGTTTCTTTTCCAAGTAAATGAGATATTATATTTACACTAGGTAAACCGCCTTTAGGCTGAGAAGAAAACTGTTTATATAATGTTATTAAGTTTAGTGCTTGATCTGGGTTTTGTGTTGGCACTCCATCAGCAAGACTTTTAAGTAAAGTGTTTAAGGTTGTTGGAAGAACTCCTGCATGAATTGATTGCATAAGAGCAAGAGCAGCAGGGTTTTGAGGTGTACCATCTGGCCTAGTTGCAAATGTTTGGTCACTTAAAAAAAACTCTGTTGCAGTCATACCGCCAGAAAAATTAACAATAAGTTCTTCGGCAGCTTCTTTATTTGATGCAGTATTAGCTAATGTTTGACCACTAAGTATTGCGTTTTGTGCTTCTCTTTTTGCAAAGCCAACATTAGCTTTAGATTCACTTGAGTTTAGTCTAGTAGCTTTTGTAGAAAGCAACGATGAAATCTGACCATCATTTAAATATTCTTTAGATTCATCAACAGCAGCTTTAAGTTCTGGTGTAAGAGAATCTTTTTCTATTCCCATGCTTGCATATGTTGCTGCATCAACAATTTTATCTGAATTAATACTTGAGTCTCTTTGTATTGCATTATTTAAAATAACATTAGCTCTAGCTACATTTAACTCTGTTGTTCTTGTATTCTTTTGAGGTTGGCTTAAGGATGATGCATTTATATATTTTATAGCTTCATCATAGTTAGCTACTGGATTTAGAATAAAATTCTCAATAGTTTCATTAATTTTAACCTCTTCTTTAATCTTAGCTTTTTCACTATTTCTTATATCAACCTGTCCTAAACCTGTAATGAACTCATCCATTTGAGGATCGTTAAGACCACCTGTTTGTCCTTTAAGATGTTTAATTACCTCCATAGCCACACGAGCATTGCCTTTTATAAGGCTTCCAAAGTTACGCCCTGCGTTACCTGTGTCGTAGGATTCTTGTAATGCTTTTACTATATCTGGTGGTGATAAATCTGTATTGTCTTGTAGCCACTCATATGCAGGAATTAATAAACCAAAAGACATTCTCATTCTAACGTCTAGCTTTTCTTGATCTGTAGAAGGAATACCTTGACGTAGAACAGGGTCTTTTAATTCTCTATCATTTAATAAATTTTCAGTTGCATCATACCTGTTTTTAAGTTCATTAATCTTAGAATCCTCAGTAGGAAAATCAGAAGAGTCTAATACCTCTGGGCCAACTCCTCTAGAATTATTTATAGCTGTGTCATATTTGGTTGTGCCAAGAAGAGCCTCAGTTGCACGCCTATCTTCAGCAAGTTTAACAGATTGATACTGACCTTCAACAAAAGTTGATAATGATTTAATAGCATCATAATCTACAGTTGTTATGGTTTCGCCATTTACTTCAATGTCTTTTTTTAAGAACTCAACCGCGCCTGATAAAACTTGTATTTCTGTGTCATTAAGTTCTTCATTTAAACTGTCATAGTTTCCACTAACTAAAGAATTTAAAACATTAGAAATTTGATCTGAGTTTAAACCTACTAATTTATCACGCAAATAACCTCTTGCATAAGAAAGCGCGGCAGCTTTTTTGTAAGCCCTAGCCTCTTCTCTTGTAAAATGACTTGATGCAAAAGCATTTTCTGAAGTTGATATTATATCTTTTCTAATAATATCTGCTCTATCAAGATCTCCATTAGATACTAATGTTTCTAATGCATCTAACTGATCTTCAAGACCAGTAACAATTACAGAAGTTGTTTTTGTTCTTTCTCTTGCTGCCGCCTTGTCCATAAGGTTAAGGCTTGTTGTAGTTGTAAGAGCTACACCTGATTGCATAATATAATTACTATAGCCAGTAGCCTCAGAACCAGTTGCCATGCTATCAATATACTGGTGCATTTGATCTTTAAATAACTCTACACCACCATCTTGATCTTGATATTTTATAGCAAGTTCTTGGGCTTTTACTTTTAACTGATTATCAATTTCAAATTGAAATCGTTTAGCTATTGTTTCTTGATATGCTTCTTTACCTACGCGACCTAAAAAACTATTATCTTCTACCCAACTAAGTGCCTCTGGTTTACCTGTAATAGGATCAAGAGTTGTGATTTTTGATATGCTTTCTTCTTGAGCAAGTTCTTCACCGCTAATAGCAGCTTGCCTACCCATTTCACCAATAGCTAATTCTGTTAGTTTATTTGTAGCAGCAGCTATTTTTTGGTATTGATTACTGCTTTGCTGTCGAACAACACCTACAGGACCAAGACTACCTACCTGTCTCTTTTCTCTAATAACACCCATTTAGCCAGTCCCTTTAAAAAACTTTGGATCTAAGTTCTGAGCAATATTTGTAATGCCTGTAATAAGATTTGCAGTTGCTTCAGCTTTTAATCCTGCCGATGCGCCTTGCCCATACTTGTAAGCAACAGCAGCAGCTGTAGCTAACTTAGCTGCTTGAAGTTCAGCAGATCTTTCTATGCCTTCTAAATCCTCAGATGCAATCTTTCTATTCTCTTTAAGAAGCGCACCAACAGATCTATCTTCTCTACCTAATGCACTAAAGAAAGCAATATTCTGAGATTCAGCAATTTGCATATCTCTAATACGTCTATTGGATTCATCTATTGCTTGAGCCTTAGTAAGAAATAAATCATTTACATGTTGTCTTGCTTCAAAGACACCTATCTCAGCCCTACGTTTTGCTTCTGCTCTTTGTGCATCATAAGACTTTTTTGTGCCAAGCAAACTTAAACCTGCTAAAAATACATTTAAACCCATTAGAAAGATACCTCTGCAACTAAACCATTAACTTGAATAAACATAGGAGCAGTTTGTGTAACTGTTACCTGCGGATCTTTATTATACCCAAGTAAATAAAACTCTCGCTTACCTGTAACTGCTTGTCTTGGTTGGCTAAAGTCATTGTTTACTTTTCTTATAATTAATTTTTTATTATTTACTGATACAGATAATGTCTCAGACATATCAACTATAACTCTACTTAAACTTCTAGGCTGCCCTGTTTCTGGACCAATTGCAGTATTAACATCTATAGGATTAGTCTTTAACTCTACATCAAAACCAAAACCTACTTGACAGCTTGTAAGAGAAGCGTCCACAGACGAAACATCAATCTGACCATTAGTTACTGTAAACTTACCTAAGTAATCTGTAGCACTAATTACATCAACTTCTGCACCATTCTCAAAAAAGTTTGATACAGTAAACACTCCTGCTGTTCCAGTATATGCGTTTCCAAGATCTAAACTTACATTTTGATTTAGTTCAGTGAATACAAAACTATTTGTACCAGATCCAAGATTGGTCTTAATGACAGCAAAAACCCTGTTACCAATAGCAGTAACAGAATGAAAAGAACCGTTTGTTTCAAATCTTGTCCAACCTGCAACACCCTCAACTCTATTAAGATTATAAACAGCTATCTCACCAGTAAAGTTCTGAGCAAATACAAATGACTCGGCTGTGTTTACCGCGCCACTAATTACACACATCTGAACTGGATCGCTTATCAAATGAGAAGAAAGCAAAGAAATTGGATCGGCTTTGTAAGCTTGCTCACTATCATCAAATACAAACTGACGTATCATCTTACCGCCAATCTGACCAAAGATTGTAGCACCATAGAAAGGTTGTGGTCTTACAAACGTAGAACCAAAAGATGTTTGTCTTTTTACTCTAGCATTAGAAGGCGTAATAGGTTGATTTTCAAATGTAGGAATAAAAAACTCTGACCCTGCGGTAAAAATATGTATGTCTCTATTAGAAACAAAATGACGTATAGTAGCTACTTCACCAATACTCATAACAAGTTCTAAAGCATCATCATCTTGAGCAGTACCAATATCAAAGTTATAAAACAATCCTGACTTACTTGCCCAAACAGTATCAGGTTGAGAAAGCGTACCACCAAACCAAAGTCTATTTTCATGAAAGCCAACAGCAGCAGGATAACCTCTTAGCTCAGAATAAGATTGCTCCATCCATTCAGTAGTAGGTGCATGAGTAACAATCTGTATGAATCCACCACCATCCTCAGATGTATTAGCTGAACCACCACCTGTAACAATATATCTATTTTCATCAATTACATTTGTTATTGATCTAGTACCATTTACATTACCTGCACTTACACCACCAACAGATGTTGCATTTCGTATAGTAATTGAATCACCATTAGACATACCATGATTAATATGTGTTATTTCTAAATTACTAGATCCATCAGTAGTCCTAACAGCATTAGGATCTAACTCTACAAATAACTCATCAACAACTCTACCAGTTGCTTGTGTGCTAGACTGAACAGAAGTTATAAATATTTCTGAACCATGATATAACAATGTAATACCAACATGTTTACCAGTAGTATCAAAATAAGGCGCACTAGTTGTTATAGTAATAGAATTACCTGTGCTTGCAGATGGATCAAGTGTAACGCCAGTAGGATGAAAATGATAATAAGGCTGAAAGATCTTAGCTCCACCTGCTTGTAAAACAAAATTAAATTGTTCTACTTGAAAACTATTAAGGCCAGTTCTTACTATTTGCTGACACATAAAAGTATTGTGGCAAACAAAAAGAATATCACCGCCCTGTGCATAAGTCATTTCATGCAGATACAAATGATCCCATTGCAAAGCATTTCCATCAACATCTTGTGTTAATGTTGTTGCTAAACTTAATGCACCTGTTACAGGATTTATAAAAAAGATTTCACATTTCTGATTTGAAAATGCTATTACATATTGTTCATCATCTGAAAATATAAATGGTATAAGTCTTATTTGCTGACGTATAGCAGTGTTTTCTGTAATAGCTGTAAAGTCATGTAATGCTTGAAAACCACCACGTTTAGCTACACCACCTTCTGTTCTAATAAAAAAGTTTTTAATGCTTTGTGCTGAAGAGTTATAAATAGCCGAATCCGTCCTCGAAACCAAAGACGGACTTATCTCACCATATTGAAAGTTTGTAATTGGTATTCGTGCTTTTTGCATTAAGTGCGCCTATTTGTAATAAACCTCGATGTTGTTATCTTGCGAGTTGTCTGTTGCTGTGAGTCAGTTGATCTAGCTTTTGCTATTAAGAAATCATACTGAGTTGACATTAAAGATGATAATGCTGTGTCTCTTATTAATGCAGTAGCAAAGACAGTTGCCATTGCATATTCAACACAAAGAGAAAAATAAGAAGGCCAACCAACTTCATCAGCTCTAAATGTAAAATCTAAAATCAATTCATCATTTACACTGGCATCACAGAATATTTTATTACCATATATATTATACTGAATTTGATTGTCATTAACAGTAACAGCGTGAACAAAAAGATAATCAGGCAATTGATAAGCTGCACTAAATCTACCAGTAGGTTCATCTGTTAATCTATTTAAAACAACCTGATTAGTAGCAAATCTCCATCTTGTAGATGTAAGATTAGTTCTAGCTATATCCTCATACATATTCCCTGCAATCAGGGCTTCAGTTGTATCGTCTTCAAAAGAAGTTATTGGCTCTGCGCCAACAAGAATTAAAGCTCTACTACATATATCAATCGCACTATTAGCAGGGGTACTTAAAGCCATATAAAAGTATGGGGGCCGAAACCCCCACTCCTATTAGTTGTTATCTAGAACTTCGTAGATACCGTTATCATCAATTGCAACAGCACCCATAGACATCATTGATGTTGCTAAGTGTGCGACTTTCATAGGTACATAGTTTACCTCAGTTGATACATCTGAGTTAATACCAATACCCATAGCACTTGTGTGATAAGCAAAGTTCTTACCTCCTGCTACAGCAGACGTTGAAAAGATCTTGAAGCCCAAGAACTCTTTCATTGTCATACCACCTGCAAATGGTAGGTTTTGCGGACCAACAAAGTCTGATGATGCAAACTCATTTATGTTAAATAAGTCAGCGTAACCAGCAGGAGACATTGCGATATAACGCTGTCCATCTTCTGGAATATCAGCAGTACCCATTGTTTCAAACAATGTAAGTAGGTCAGCTTTTGCTAATGCGCCACTTGTATCTGCAATCTGAGTAGAGTTAGCACCTGCATCCATAGCAGTAATAATAATCTCATCAGTCTTACGTCCAAGCGCACCTGCCGCAGACTGAGCAACAGCCTGACGTTCGTTGATATTTATTTTCAACTCGTCAAGTTTGTCGATAAGTTCAGCAGCATAGTGATCTGACATTGTTACTTCAACATTAGTGTGAGCTAGTTCCATTGTACTTAGATCACCGTTTCTAGTTTTTGTTGAAGCTGATCCAGTGCCTATTTTCTGGAATCGTGCAGTTGAACCTGACACATTTGTAGAGCGAATAGTATTCCGTAGCTTGGAACCCATACGCTGATACGCCATGTGAACTTCAGTTTCAAACTGCTTTATAAAGGCTTGGTCTATTGTATTAGCCATTTTTACAGTCCTTAATTGAGTTTCCGATTGCTACGAGTGTCCATTCTTACATATCAATTCGGGTATCCAATCAGGGCCGATCAATGCGATATGGGTCGTAATGACCCATTCAAACAATAATTTTATTTAAAATGCAACGCACAAATTAAATTTATTGATTATGAAGTTTTTGAAAACCTTCATCAACTTGCTTTACAAAGTCATTATTTCTTTTAGCAGGATTCCAATATCTTTCATCTCCCATCATTTCTCGGAGACTTTCTTCTGTAATCCTTCCTACTGGTGTACCATCAGATCCAATTGCAGGAGATTGTAGTTTAGCTATAACAAATTCCAAAGCCTTAACACCTTCTGCGGTAGAAGCTAAATCTTCTATAGATTCCATATACTCTTCTGGGAAAAACTGCCTAGCAAATAAATCAACAGCTTCTAGCCTTGCATTTGCATTATCACCAAGTTTCTTTATTTCCTCTTCTGGATCTGGTAAGAAAGAATCTTGTGCTTGCATTACTTTTTCTAATCCTTCAGCAAATTCTTCTTGGCTAAAACCATAAGTAAAAGCATGATCTGCCCACCATCTAAGAGTTGGATCATTTGTGTCAATGTTATCTATATCTACAAAATCAGGCAGTTGATAATCATCGGCAGAGCTTGGCCTGTCTTTAAAACTTTCTTCTTCTATTTCTTTTAATAATTCATTTCTAATATCAACATCCTTAGTGCCAAGCTTAGACTCAAGTTCTTTATAAGCCTTTGCTAAATCCTCACCTGTTTTATATTTTTCTGGCAACCACTCAGGACGTTCCTCAGTTTTAGTTTCTAAATCTTCTGCAACTACAAAGTCTCTTTCTTCTTGAGGTGGTAATTCTGTTGTTGCTTCTGTTTCTTGAATTTCTTCACTCATTGTTTTTAACCTTATGTGATCTTTGGATATGACGCTCTATTAGGCCAACAAGATACCGTTGACCTTCTAAATGACGCAGTTCATCAGTAGAAATATTAGGACCACTTACCATTTCAATGGTTATACTACGCAAATACTTAAGAACCTCTTGACCAGTAGGTTCAGAAAACAAAGAGCCAAAGTTAAGACTTATCTTATTTTCTTCTGTTTTCTTTCTTGTTATTCCGTCTAAACCAATGTGACTATTCTGCGGCAATAGGTGGTCCTGCTTGTTGTTCCTGTTGTTGCATTTGCATTTGCTGCATCATTGCAACTATCTGTCTACGCTCTTCTGCGTCACGAATCAAGGTGTCAGGTACACCAAATTTTTTAGCAAGGTGAATAGCTGTTTCTTCAGAGTTAATTAATATGTTTGTAGTCTCAGGTCCAAAGTACGCATTAACCAATTCAAGAAACCTAGAAACGGAAGTTATATCCTGATTAGATTGAGCTTGTGCTAATGGAGAAACAGAACGTATCTTGACCTCTCGACCATTAACAGTTGGCATTTCTATACGCCCTTGCTTCTTAAGAATGTAAATCACTCTTTGTAATACTGGCTGTACTAACTCAGCTTGCAGTCTACCAAATGCTGATCCTATCCTGCGTGATAAATCTGCCATACGTTCAGCTACTTCTGTAGCAGATGCAGGAGTTCTATCTGGATTTCCTAGCATATCATTGTATAATGCACGCTTTATATTCAAGCGCATATCACCTAAAACTATATCAGCAACATCAAATCTTCCTGCTGCTTGTATAGGTTGTAGCCCACCAGATTGAGGAGACTTCGGTATTATAGTTCCTGGAACTAGATTAATAGTATCTGGGTTAATAATACCGTCATCATCCATCTGATAAATGCCAGATATAGCCATCTGAGCATTTTCCAAGATAAGTTGAATAGTTAAGTTTGTAGTCTTAATAGCAGATAAAGCATTGATTAATGGACCTCGACCATACACCTCACCTGCACATTTAGACCACCTAAAACAAACATATGGATTAGAACCAACACCAGAAAACTTTCTTTCAACAATAGCTTCTTTTGTAGACATATCTATTACATAATACAGATATGCTTCCTCATTACGTTTTGTGTAATCTTTGCATATAATCTCAAGGGTTGTGCATTTGCCTTCTGGATCTCTATCAATTCTATTCTGTATCTTCATGTCAAACTTTGCATCTTCATAAAGTATAGGGAGATCAGAGTTCCTTATATTCTTACGCTCCCGAAAGACATGATCTATTTTATCATCAGGTCCAGTATCAAGAACAACATGGGGTAATGGTATTGCTGAGAATACTACAGGATTAATTGCATCGCCTTCATCTACACAAAGGATACCAGTACCTACTGCTAGATCCATAAATGATTCATGAACTTCTTGTCCAAAGTTAGAGTTTTGTAATATCTCAAAAACATACTCTGTTACTTCATCAAGATCATTTTCAATAAAATCTTTCTCAGAGTCTGGAACTTCTGAACCTGCAGTAAAGTCAGCCCACCTAGCAAAGTTAGGAACTAAGCCTGATTGTAGTCTAGATGCAAATTCTTGAACACCAACTACTGCTGTTTCGTCAAAGATCTTATCATCTCTACGCTGTCCTGCTGTTTCAAAGAAAAATGATTCTCGTTGCGGCAAAGCAAACTCATAACATTCTTCAAAAAGATCAACAAAGTTCTGCCTATGCGCTTTTGCTTTCTCGTATCTTTCTAAGTATTTTTTTGAATTTTGTATCATAAGAACCTACTATAGTATCCGATTCCACCAGTAGAACCAGTAATTAAAGATCTTCTACCTGCTCCACCTCTGCTACCAGTTCCTGCTTGTCTAGTCTGTACGTTTAGTTCTCTTTCAGATCCAGACAAAACTCTACGACCAGAACCTACTTCTTGAGTTCTTTCTAATCTTTTTCTAAGCAAAGATTGTTTTGCTCTAGCTCGTTTTATTCTTTGTCGTCTTAGTTCTTCTTGAGCCAGTTTCTCCTGATCTGATATAGCGTCTTCTGGATCGCGTGTGTAAATACTTTCTGCTGTTACGGATGTACCACCAATAATTCCACCTGATGATGTAGTAATATCATCTCCACCAGTTACTACAGTATTATCACCACCAGTTGTAACTGTATCAACATCACCAGTAGTAGTTGCGTCTCTAAGAGCAGCTTGTTTAGCTTTCTTTTTTCTTCTAGCTTTATTACGTTGCTGTGCTTGGTATGCAGGATTTCTTGCTTGCAGCGTTTCAAAACTTGCAGTATTCGGTCGAGGTTCTGGTCTTACTGTACGAGTTGTACCTCTTTGCGGCTTGCCCTTAACAATTTTTTTTGCTCTAGTTTTTTGAGCTTTCTTTTTAAAACAGCTACCCATTTAAGTCTCTCCTGTACTCAGAACCTACAGATTCATAACCAAGTCTTTCTATTAGTTTATGTGTTCTTTCCAAAGATATACCTGACGAACTACCATTAACTAAGAACCTAGCACCCTTTTCTTTTGCCCACTTTTCAAAACATCTAAGCAATAGAACACCTATTAAACCACCACGATACTCAGGTCTTACATACCATATATCACTATTAGCAGCAAAAGTTTGAGAAAAGTAAAGCTGATATATACTACCAAATATAAATCCTACGTTTTCTCCACTTACTTCAGCAACGAATATGCAAGACGCATCATCTTCTATTTGACCTTCTAAGTACCTAGCAAACACAGCATCGTCAAAAGGTATGTCATTTAACTCACTCTCAGCGTGAAAGTCTCTTGCCATTTCAAAAATACAAAGAACATCATCCCTTGCAGCCTGTCTATATATTGCTTTGCGGTTCATCATGTTTCCTTGCAAAACATAGATTTAAAATAATTTCAACGCACAAGTGACCATACACTAGGCTTTTTACCAACACTCTTAGGTTTTCTAGTAAATACATCAAAGTCTTTTCTAGCGTTTATAACTCTTGCAGGTTTCTGATTTGACATCAAGGCACGACCTTCTCCTGCTCCCAACATTAAGTATTGTAGTGCATCATGTATGTGAGAGTACATATTCTTATCAGGTTTATCTGCATATCTCTCACCACTTACCTCCATACGTTTATAAGCATAGCCACCATCAAATCCCTTTATAAGCTGAGAGCAACGTCTATCAACTAAAAACGCAGGTTTACCTTCAACCATTTTATTAAGTTGTTGCGCCACTGATTCCAAGCGAAGATCCACAGAATTGCTTGGGGCGGGAAATGCGCGTAGACCAGCACCTCTAAGTATGTGAAAAGGGGTAGATTCGTCCGTTTGCGCCCGAAAATCCCCTGCTGGATCACCATATATATAGACATCGGAAGCTTGAGAAAAACGAGTAGCGATTTCATTTCTTAATACCTCTGCAAATCTAACAATGCCCATATCAAAAGCAACTATCTCAGATTGAATTAGCCACCTGTTTCTAACCTTCTGACCTATAACAGCCGCAGGAGTAAGCCCAAAGTCTATACCAATATATAAAGGAAGACCTGCTGCTACTGGTATTTCTTCTTTAGCAATGTGTGTTTCACTAGCAAACATAGGATATACTGGCTTTCCATCTTTAATAGTGCCAAGTCTATTCATTACATAGACATCAATCCAAGACTTTGTCTTACCCTGTATTAAGTTTGTATAATAATTCTGAAGCATGTTCTTTTTATTTTCAGCCTCATCATTAGACTTGTAGTTTTCTACTTCACCATCTTCATTATATATTTCTTTCATACCAGATGGTTGTGTAAAAAACTGCCAGTTATCAGGTTTGACTAACATCTTAGCCTGATCTCTAGGAATGTGATCTGGTATTGGAACTTCGCCTGACATAATAGGCCACCAGTGATCTTCTTCTGGTGCGTTAGTATCTGCAATAACACCTGTCCAACTAGGTCCACCTTCACGCATAGAAGGAAATCGTCCAACCCTCATAGTGCAAGCATCAATAATACTCTTGGGTATCTCCCTTGCTTCGTTAATCCAGATGCCTGTTAGTTCGAGGGACAATAATTTTTTAACATCTTCTGGACGATCAAGAGCAAGGAAGATAACCTCTAGGTCTATGTCTCCTTTCTTTATGTGATGGGTATAAGGCACAGACCAAATAAATTTACCCCACTCATTCTCAGGAAACCAATCAAGCCATGTCTTAATAGTAGTCGTTCTAAGCTGTGGGTTTGTATTTCTTATGATAGCCCATCGACTTCTGCGTATACCACTATCATTTTTCTTCTGAGAAAGAGCGCGTCTAAATACTTCTACGCAACAACCAACTGACTTTCCAGAACCTACAGGACCACGAATACCACGAAAAAACGTATCGTCCTTCATAAATTTTTTTAGGACTTCACCATCAGGTTTGTATTTAAAGTCTGTCAATTTTGTGATCCACTGCAAACTTTAGCATACGTTCGACCACATCAGGTGCAATAACATCAATAACTTTGTCAGCTTCCATGTTAGTCTGAAAGTCTTTTGGGTGGTGCTGAAGGTGTACTTTCTTTACAATCCTGCGTAGTAACTCACGGTCATGCTTAGAAATAGAATGGCTAAAGGTCATTCGTCCTCTAGCTCTACCCTTTTAGGTTTTGCATACGCTTCATTTATATCTGGTGTAGAAGGGTCATCACCCTTGAGTCTGCCATTGGAGCTTCTGGCTCTCTTTGGCTCTGGCCCTTCCACCAACCTGCGAGACTCAGGGGTTCTGGTCTTACCACTATAAGTTGTTCCTGCTAGAACGTGAGTTTCGCCTGTATACAATTCACCATTAGTCAAATACCAAGCCATTAATAACTTCCTGACATAAGTGTTTTCTTTTTCTTTTTCATAGGCTTCTTCTTTTCTTCCGAAGCTTTCTTAGCTGCATTAATTCCCTTTTTAGTATATGGGAACTTCTTTCCTTGAACATTAGGCATTTCTATATCTCCTTACCTTGTTAGCAATCTTTTTCGGTTGAGCCACAAACTGTTTACCCTTTGCCTTACCCTCTCGTTTGGCTCTGGTTGTAGCGCGATACTCAGCATCACTAAGAGCAGCGATAGCCTTAGAAGGAAGGTAGCGTTCACCAGTTTCGCTAGACTTCTTACCAGACTTAGTTCTCCACTTCTGTTTGCCCCAGTTTAGTAATGATCGTTGTGTTGCTTTCACTATGAACCAACCTGTTGTTGCGCTTTCTTATGAGCAGCAGAAAAAGTAGTTCCACTCTTCATAAGCCTTTTCATTAGAGACATATGCTTCTTTGTATGATGCTTACTATGTTTTTCTAATGTTTTCTTTTGTCTTTTACTTAAAGCCTCACCTACAGTTTTCATGATCTATATCCACCACCTCTAGCTTTATAAGTCTTAGCAAGCAACTGAGCCTTTCGAGCCGACCATTGCCCTGCCGCAGTTCCGTGAGTAGCTCTTGCCTTAATCGAATTAAATAAACTCTTACGCAATTTTGGCTTTGTGTAAACCCCTGCTTTATTAACTGTACTCATGTTTTCTTATTCCTTGCTGCAAACCTTCGAGCCGATTCCTTAGAACGAAAGCCCCACTTCTTTAATGCTAACCCCAATCTAGTAGGTTCTCCCTTCTCATCTCTCTCCGGTCCTGCCATCCCACCAAACCTAGCAGCAAAAGAAACTCGTCTTGGATTTGTACCTCTAGGAACAGGTTTCTTAAGGTTAGCACCTTCTTTACGTTTGAAATACTTTCGACCTGCTTCAGTCAAACCACCAGACGGACTCTTGTGTATCTTTCTCATGAATTACTTTTAGCCTTCGCTTGTATAATCTTTTTCTGCAAAGAAGGAGGTAATGTTTTCTGCTTCTGAGTTAATAAGCTCTTGTTCTTCTTCTTTTTCATAGTTCGGACCTTTCTTGCTAAAAAATATTTTACAGAGTTTGTTTAAACCTTTTTAGAGAAAAATGCTAGTGAAGGACTACTTGCCACTGTAGCTTTGCAGTTTTTGACCCACCCCCTACTATGACAAGTCAATGTTGACTCGTATATCTCCTGCAACTTGTACCTGAGAACGATCTATCGGTTTATATCCTGCACGGTCAAGTAAATCTTTCGCAGCCTCAAGCTGTACATACTCGCTCTTAGCTCCTGTCACCAGTCTGCGTAACTGTCCTGCGGCTACCGTAGCACTGAGTCCAAACTCCTCTCCCATCCTCTGCATCATGTACTG
>Ga0208159_1000075_pt1 | contig 35368 bp, 34 predicted proteins | sample 9_EtaG_FD_184082 | JGI IMG/M metagenome (GOLD analysis project Ga0208159, IMG submission 184082) | Marine viral communities from the Subarctic Pacific Ocean - 9_ETSP_OMZ_AT15188 metaG (SPAdes) (version 2) | ecosystem: Environmental > Aquatic > Marine > Oceanic | place: Pacific Ocean | collected... | reverse complement strand
ATACCTATGCTTGATGGAAATACACGTACAGGAGATAATTTTGTGTCCTTTGCTGTTCGAGAAGGAAACCCAACTTTTAATTATGACACAGAACAATATGAATTGCGTGATACAACGTATCCTTTTTCAATACTTGCTGAAGCTAAACCAGAATTTGCACATAACTTTATTGATGACCTTATACGTATAAATAACCAAGAAGGTGTTTCTACAGAAGAAACTGCCCCAATGATTGATTTACTTAATTATATTTCTGAAAAAAGAAACCGTTAACAAATCAAACAATGAAAATAACAATTGAAATTACATACTTATCAGCTCTGGATAATATCTCTGTATCCAACTTACCTATCCCCCTAAGTTACTCGTGTAGTGAAATATCTAATATATCTGGGGCTGATATAATTTATATAGGAGAAAACAATGGCAGATGAAAAAATTGGCCCAATACCTGAGCCAGCAATGACTAATGAAGAATTAATGGAACTTATGGAGAATATATTCACTCCAGGTGCAGGAGCTATCAAAACGGCAGGAAAAGCAATCCCTACAATAGGAAAAGCAGCAATGAAAATACTTAACAAAATTTTAGGTAAAAATAAAGAAGCAATTAAAAATATTCAACAATCAAATAAATTAAGAGAAAAACTTTTTAAAAAAACACTTGAAGATAAGAATTTTATGAAAGACTTAGCAGAAAGAAATCCACAAATGGTTATGGATGCAAAAGGAAATTTTATTGGTGCTACAAAAGAAATAAAAAAAGCATTACCAGTAATTCAAGAACAACTTGCAAAATATACTGGACGAATGCCTATGAAATATACACCTATTGCAAGAGCAACTGCACAAATACCTATGCAAGCACAAGTTTTACCAAAAGCATCTAGTAGCATTTTAAAACAATTAGCAAAATTATCACCTTTAGCAACTTTGCAAAGTGATTCGGAATTACAAGAGCCTTTGATTCCAAATGAAAATTTAGATTTTTCTTCAATATTAGAAGAATTAATATCAGAACCAAGGTAATAAATGAAAAAAACTTGAGTAGATGTTTGGGCATCGGAGATACCTGTTAATAATAAAAAAGCTTCACGAGAATCATATAAAAAGGGAGGCAAAGTAACTCCTGCGTGGCAACGTAAGGAAGGCAAAGACCCTAAAGGTGGTTTAAATAGAAAAGGTGTTGCTTCATATAGAAGGGAAAACCCTGGTTCTAAATTACAAACTGCTGTAACTACTAAACCATCAGAACTTAAAAAAGGCAGCAAAGCTGCAAAACGTAGAAAATCTTTTTGTGCTAGAATGAAAGGTATGCGTAAAAGACAAAAGCCTAGTAATAATACAGGTAAAGATAGATTATCGTTGTCATTAAAAAAATGGAATTGTTAATAATTGGCTAATTTAAACTTAAATGGTGATATTTCGCAAAATGAAAAAATATTGGAGATGGCACATAACGACCTTATTGTTTTTGGTAAACTATTTTCTCCACAAGATTTTTTAGCTTCAGCAACACCAGATTTTCATGTTAGTGTAGCAAAATTGTTACTAGATAGAGATATCCAACAATTGGCACTTGTCATGCCTCGTGACCACGCAAAGTCAACTTTAGCAGCATGTGCTGTATTACATAGGTTTTTATTTGCGAAAAAAGAAAGCCCAGAATTTATCGCTTGGGTTGGCGAGGCACAAGACCAGGCTATTGATAACTTAAACTGGATATCCACACATATATATGAAAATCCTGCAATACATTATTATTTTGGCGATTTGCAAGGAGATAAATGGACTAAAAACGAAATTGTATTAAAAAATAATTGTAGAATGATTGCCAAAGGTGCTTCTCAAAGATTAAGGGGTAAAAAACAATTATCTACAAGATATACTGGAATAATACTAGATGACTTTGAATCAGAGTTAAATACAAAAACACCTGAAGCAAGACAACAAATAAAAAACTGGGTAACTGCTGCAGTATATCCAGCGATTGATTTTGATAAAGGTGGATTCTTATGGTGTAATGGAACGATAGTGCATTATGATTCATTTCTTAATGGACTTGTAAAAAACTACCAAGCAGCACAAAAAACAGGTGAGGATTACTCCTGGAATATTGAAACACATAAAGCAATAAAAGATGATGGTACTCCTCTATGGCCTTCTAGGTGGCCTATGAAAAAAATTGAGGAAAGGAAACAGTTTTACATTGATTCTGGAACTCCTAGTAAGTTTTATCAAGAATATATGAATCAGGCCAAATCTCCTGAAGACCAAATATTTAGTGAAGAAGATATAACGGAAAATTTTTATAAAGGGTCAGTTAGATATAACGAAACAAGTGAATCTTGGTATATTAAATTAGATGATGGGAGAATTGAATATGTCAATATTTACATGGGTGTTGACCCTGCTTCGACACTTAGTGCTAGGAACGATTATAGTGTCATCATGGTTATTGGTGTTACTTCTGAATACGATTATTATGTTATCGAATATTGGAGAAAACGAGTATTACCGATGGACTGTGCCGACCAAATATTTAAAATTGCAGAACGATATAAAAAAATTAAAAGAATAAACATTGAAACAATATCGTATCAAGAAATGCTTAGAGATTATGTATATAAACGAAGTAAAAAAGAAGGTAAATTTTTACCTGGTATAGAAAAAGGCATTAAAGGATATGGTAATCAAAAGAAAAAAGACAGGTTGTTTGAAGGTTTGCAACCTATGTTTAAAGCTGGTGCTGTACATTTAAAAAAAGATATGCATGAATTTATTGGAGAATTACTTGATTTTCCAAAAGGAAGTCACGATGATACTATTGATGCATTTTGGTTATCAACACAATATGCTAAAGGCAATAAAAAAGCTAGCAATGTAAAAAAACAAAAAAAAGGGGAATCATGGGAAAGTCCAAAAAAGAAATACAATTGGATAACTGGAGCAAGGTATTGATTTGTATAATAAATATATATTATATTTAGAACTATGATAGAAGCAGATAAAAAAGCAATATACATAAAAGAATTATGGGACAGATGGCATGATGCAAGAGTTGATTGGGAAGACCATGCACGTGAAGATATCGATTTTTATTTAGGAAATCATTTTAGTAAAGCAGAAGCTGAAGCTTTAGCAGAAAGAAATCAATCAAGTGTACCATTAGATAGATTGTATGGAGCAATTGAACAATTTAAAGCTATAATAACATCAAAACCTCCTAAATTTTCTGTTTTGCCAAGAGAAGATTCTGATAGCGATTTAGCAGGTGTATGGAAAACAATACTTGAATATATATGGAATATATCAGATGGTAATGAAGTATTTAAACAAACTATACATGACTACGCAGTTACTGGATTAGGTTATTTTTATGCATATATCGATAATGAAGCTGATTATGGCAGAGGCGAAGTTAAATTTACATATATAGACCCATTTAGAGTTTGCGTAGACCCAAATGCAAGAAGCAGATATTTTGATGACTCATCTGGAATGATGCTGTCTACTATATTTACAAAATTTCAATTATTAGATTTATATCCACAATTATCAGAAGTTAATGAAGAAAATGGCAAAATGTTAATTGATGAAATTGAAGGATATTCTGAAGATGAAACATATCCATCTCCTAAAAATAATAGAACAGTTGGAAGTTTTACTCCTGATGTTGTTAAAGATTATGACCATGGAGAAGGTTCAGAAAAATATCAATTAATTGAAAGTTTTTCTAAAATTAAAGTGCCATATTACAGAGTTTTAGATACTCAAACTGGCAATGAAAGAATATTAGACACTCAAAATTTAGAAATGTTTTTACAAGATAAAAATGTTGCAAAAGCAGCCGAACAAGGTATGATTGATATTGTTGAAGTTTTGCAAACAAGAATACAACTTACATGTACATTGGGACAAATAATTTTATATGAAAGAATATTAAATACAGATAAATATCCAATTGTTCCAGTTCCAAATATTTGGACAAATACACCATATCCAATGAGTGATGTAAGAAAAAATAAAGATTTTCAAAGATTTTTAAATAAAACAATGTCATTAATAACTTCACATGCACAAGCATCAAGTGGTTTAAAATTATTAATACCGCAAGGAAGTGTTGATGATATAGAACAATTAGAAAGAGACTGGGCAAATCCTAATGCAACAATTGAATATGACCCTTCATTTGGAGAACCTCACTTTCCTTCGCCACAACCATTATCTAATTCTGTAATGCAATTACCTGGATTAGTAGAAAAATATATTGATTTAAATATGGGTATATTTGAAATGATGCAAGGAAATACTGAAGTAGCTCCTAGAACATCTTCAGCAACGATGATGATGGAAGATTTTGGACAAAGACGTAGTAAGTCTAAATTAAGAGATATTGAAGGAAGTTTAAGAAGATTAGGGCAAGTTGTATACAATTTAGCAAAAGGACATTATACGTTTCAAAAAACATTTAGAATAGTTCAACCAAATAATGATATGAGTGAATATATGGTTAATTTTTATAATGATAAGTCCCAAGCAATATCTGAAATGCAAAATGATTTAACAATAGGCCAATACGATATAAATGTTATTGGAAGTTCTACAATGCCATCAAACAGATGGGGAGAATGGTCAATATATATGGAAGCATATCAAGCTGGTCTTATTGATAGAACTGAAGCATTAATGAAAACAGATATTTTTGACAAAGAAGGTGTGTTGCAAAGAATGGATATGATGCAACAATTACAATCTCAATTAGGTCAAGCAGAAGAAATGATTAAAAACTTACAGGGCGATTTACAAACAGCAAATAGAGAGTCTATTGCTTCAAGAAAAAGAACTGAAGTTGAGAAATTTAAAACAGAATTAAATAGAATTAAATATGATGAAAAGGCTGTTAACGCAGAACAGTCTTCTAAACTAACCAATGCAGTTAAACTCGAACAAGAGAAATTACGTTTACGTAGTCAAGCTCAAGAAAAAGACGAGAGATTGCAAAACAAGGAGAAATCATGAATAATGCACTTGAAGACGGAAATCTTCCTATGGAAGGTCAATCCAATGATAGAGCAGGGCATCAAGACAAGTCGACTCAGCAACAAGAACAATCTGGTGATTGGAAATCACAAGCTAAATATTTTCAATCAGAAAAAGATAAGTTACATGTTGAAAATCAAAAACTAAAGCAATATGAAGAAGTAGGTAAATTTTTGGAATCAAGACCTGACATTACGCAAGCAGTTGCACAAATGGCTCAGGGTGGTCAACCAACACAACCTCAAAGAGTTGCTATGGAAAAAGATGAGTTTGACCCATGGGAAGCCTATAACGACCCTAAGTCTAAATCGTATCAGTTTCGACAACAAGAGTTACAGGATTCTATTAGTGGAGCTGTTCAACAACAAGTATCTGGGATACAAAAACAAATGGGAATGGATAAACTTCAATCAGAATTAGCCGCTAGAGGTTTAAATGCTGAAGAAATTAATTCATTCGTTGATTTTGCAAGTAAAAACCCAGCTGAATATGGTGTTGATGGTGCTATTAATATGTGGAAATCTGTAACGCATCAAGAACAACAAGGGAGCAATCCTTTGGATTCAATTCGTAGAACTCAAACAATTCCTCAACAAGCTGGCATTCTTAATGGACAAAGGCCTGTAAGGGAATCTGATGATGATACAATGTGGAAAGGTGTTATTGGTGCTGACAGAGTGTCGAATAAATTACCTTAATAACAAAACTCTACTTGAAGGCATTTATATGCAGCTGATAGAGAGTAAAATTGGAGACGCAAGTCATGGCAAATAGTGCAAACACAATCAGAACTGGTTCTCTTTCCAGTACTGGTGCTGCTACTACAATCGCTAATGCTCACGATGCCGCACACGGTGTTGCAGGTGACCAACGTAGATTATACGACCTAAGTGATAGAGTTGCAGAATTAAGCCCAGAAGAATCTCCATTTTTTGTATATTTAAGTAAAGTAAGCAAAGTTCCTACAACTGACCCTGTGTTCAGATTTTTAGAAAATCGTTCTAAAATTGACTGGACAAATAGGTCTTTTACAGCTGATTCAGCTTTAGGTTCATTGGCAGCTGGTGTAAGTGGCCAGGTGGCATTTGATTCAAGCGGAGCAGCAGTAGATTACCTTATTAAAGGTATGGTAGTTGCAGTTGAAGTTGTAGATGGGAAATCACATGCAATCGTAAGACTAGATTCAGTAACACACGAAACAACACAATCAACATGTCAAGTTACATGTTTAAGTGTTGGTAATTCAAGTGAATCTGGTTATGATGCAATTGCAGATGGTGATAAAGCTCAAATCATTGGAACAGCTTTTGAAGAAGGTTCAGGTTCTCCTGATGTTTGGTCTAAATCTTTAGACGATGACTTTGGATATACCCAAATCTTTAAAACAGCTTGTGAAATGACAAATACAGCTATTGCTACTAATTACAGAGGATATGCAAATGAATGGCAAAGAATCTGGAATTTAAAACTAAGAGAACACAAAGTAGACATTGAAAGAGCAATGTTATTTGGACAAAAAGGAAGACAAAATGGTGTACAATCATCAGCTGGTCTTGTAGGTGATATTATTGTTAGAACTCAAGCAGGAACTCCTGGTTCGCTATCTTATAGCTCAGGAAATCCATATTTTGCTGCAGCAGCTTCTACTTCAATAACATACGATACAATATTATCTGATATGGAAGTCTTTTTTGACCCTGCAAGGGGTGGAAGTTCAAGTAAACTTGCTTTAGCAGGTCTACCTGTAATATCTTATTTCAACAAGCTTGGAGCTAATAGCTTCCAAGATGTTTCTGCTGGTGATACTGCAGGAACAACAAACAATCCAGCATATCAATACAATATGAATGCTAGAGATGGTGCGTTTGGTCATAAAGTTCAAATGATTAATACTGTACATGGTGATTTAAATTTAATTAGAGAGCCATTATTCAGAGGTATGTCAGGTGGTATGTTATTACTAGCTGATATGAATCAATTAGCTTATAGACCTCTTGTTGGAAACGGGTTAAATAGAGATACTTCAATAACAACTAATGTGCAACAAGCAGATGAGGATTTAAGAAAAGATATGATTCTTACAGAAGCAGGTCTTGAAATTACAATCCCTGAAACTCACATGTTGTATTCATTTACTGACTTAAATTAAGGAGGAATGAATAATGAGAAGTGATTATCTAAATGAAAACAGTTCACTAACTGGTACTTATGTAAAAAAAGTTAAAAAAATTACTGAGAACTATACGGTGACTGAAGCAGATAGTGGAACTGTCTTTTTAGTGCATCCAACTGCAACAACTGAATTAGATTTGCCAACTGTGGCAGACCTACCTGTAGGTTGGTGTTGTGAAGTTTGGGTAACTGAAGATACAGATGGTTCTGATGGTGGAATGGGCCAAAAAGTTAATATTGACTTTGGTTCTGGAGCTGATATCGTAGGCTTTATAGCATCTATTGCAGATGCTGCAGGTGATGTTGCAGTTAATAATGATGATTTTATCAATTTTACTGCTGCAGCTAGTCCTGGCGACCATGTTAAAATATTTACTGACGGAAATCGTTGGTATGTAGAAGGCATGGCTGCTGCTTGTGGTTCAGATACATTGTTCCATACTGATGCTGCTTAATCCAAATCAATAAGGATTAATAGTTTTGTAGAACTATGGGAGCTATCGTATAAAGGGTAGCTCCCGAATCTACTAAAAATTTTAATAATAAAAGTACGTTCATGCTCAAGCCAGAGCTTTAAGTACACTCAAACAAGGAGAATAAAATGGCACAAACAGATATACACAAGTATACAGTAGTAGAAAAACTCAACAAAATGGATGTTGATTTAATTGACATTTCAGCAACATTAACTTCAGATGGAACAAGTGGAGATTTAATGTTTGATGTAACTGAAATACCATATGCAGTTTCTGTAAATGGTGGTGCAGGAATTTTACAATCAGTAGTAGCAATAGTAACAGATAATTCAACAGATGCAAGTGGAGATGGAGCTAATATTACAGGAGGATTTAAACTTGTTATTACATCAGATTCAACTAGCATAGGTTCTGTAAGTGATGCAATAGGAGCTGATACATCTACTAGAGCAGTATTAGATGGGATATGTTGTATTACAGATGTTACATATGTTACTGACCATGGTTATTTTGGAGTATTTAGCAAAGATAATATAGGAGCAATAGTTAAAGCTGCATCAGGCAGTACAAGCTTATATGCTTATGGTATAACAAGCTCAACTAATGACTATAATGGTGCAACTATAACATTAAGACTTGGATTTGTAAAAGATTAATGTTTAAATCAAAAAAAATAATGATGAGTGGAGATTCATTTAGAGATGAATATTGTATAGATTTTGATGGAACTAATGATTTAATTGATGCAACAGCTACAAATCATATAACTACTGGAGATTTTACATTTACAGCTTGGATAAAAGCACCTGATTTTCATGATGTTCGTATTCTTAGCAAATGGGAAAGCGATAATAAAAGATGGAATTGGTGTTTTAATACTGCTAATCCTCCTAAAATGCATTTTTTTAATAAAATAGGTAGTAATTATCGTGCTTCATATACTGGCACTATTGATATGGATACCTTGCAAAATCAATGGGTTCATGTTGCATTTTCTTCTATTAGAAGTGGAAATAGCACAGGATATATTAATGGGCAATATGATGATGCAGATTCTGCTCATACTGATACAATGGAAAATAGCGGAGATATGTCTATAGCTTCTTATAGAACTGATACTACTACAGCAACTTATCCAATGAAATTATCAGAAGTAACTATATATGATAAAGCATTAAACCAAGCAGAAATTCAAACAATATATAACGGAAGGCAGCCATTTAATCATATAGAATCATCATTTTCTAGTAATTTAAAAGCATGGTATAGAATGGGAGATGGATTAGAACATGCTAATGGAACAACAGTATATGATATGTCTTCTAATACAAATAATGCAACTATGACTAATATGGACGCAGGTTCAGATTATGAATCTACAGGAGGTAAATAATGGCTAAAAAAAAAGGATTATGGGCAAATATACATGCCAAACGTAAAAGAGGAGAACGTCCAGCAAAACCTGGCGAAAAAGGCTATCCTAAGACTTTAGATATTATGAAAGAAGGTGGTTCTGTTAAAGGATTGAAAAAAGTATCCAAAGAACTTTTAAAAGCATCAAAAATGCATAAACGTCAATCTAAAAAAATAGATAAACATTTAAAATCTATGAATCATGAAGGTAAGTTAAAAGGGCCATCACATGATAAGGGTGGTATCCCAATTGAAGTTGAAGGTGGAGAGTATATAATTAAGAAAAAGTCAGTTAACAGTAAAACAGAGCCAGTATTGGAATATATAAACAAAAATGGTAAATTACCGAATAAAAATGATTATAATTATCCAATAACTGACGCAAGGAAAAGGAGTAAAAAATAATGCCAGAAGTAGGAAATAAAAAATACCCTTATACTGAAGAAGGTATGGCTGCTGCAAAAGCAGAATCAGAAAAAACGGGTATTCCAATGAAAGATGGAAGTATGAGAAGTGAGCAAATGTATGCAGGTGGTGGTAAAACTGGATATAATATGATAGGAATGGAAAGGCCTATGATGATGGGCGGTGGTAAAATGAAAATGAAATACAGACATGGCGGCATGACTGGAATGAAAAAATATGAAGAAGGCGGAAAAGCAATGAAAGCTGTTGACGCAGAAAAAAATCCAGGTTTATCTAAATTGCCTAAAAAAGTAAGAAATAAAATGGGATATATGGAAGATGGTGGTAAAATGCCAAAATATAAAGATGGTGGACTTACAAAAAGACAAGAAAAAACTTTAAAAAAACATTCAAAACATCATACAAAAAAACATATGAGTTCAATGAAAAAAGATATGATGGCTGGAAAAACTTTTAGTGCTGCTCATAAAAAAGCTATAAAAAAAGTAGGAAAATAATGAGAATATATTACTGCAGTAAGTGTTCAAGAAAAACCGAAGTACCAAAAAACACAACTAAACAATGTGAATGTGGAAATGTGTTTGGAACTACAGGAAAAGTATCAGACCATATAAATATGAGAACAACTTGGAGCGGACAAACAAAAATTGAATTTAATTCAACAACAGTTGATGAATCAATTAAGGCAATGAACAAAGGTAAAAGATAATGGCTAATTTTGATGTACAAATATTAGATTTAGTAAATACATCAGAATTTATTGATAACTCTGACAACCAAACAGCAATGGATGGTTTTGCAACAGATGCAGTTAAAGAAATCATTAACATCCTTCCCAGAGAATTAAAAATAGAATGTGCTACAATAACTTCATTAACTTCTTCTACTCCTATGGATTTAGATGCAGCTGGAAAAATATTTCATGTTACTCGTGAAAATGCTGATGATGGTTATCAAATAGGATGTAGAGAAATTAATCCAATTTATGGAGGTTCAACAGAAGATTCAAGCAGTTTGCATAAAGCAAGTGCAACTGACCCTGTATATTGGATTGAAAGTGATACTGGAGGAGACCCAAAATTATTTGTAAAACCTAATCCAACTGGAAGTCAACCTGCAAGAGTACATCATGTAGCATTTCCAACTGTTGACGTATCAGCTGTTTCGTCTATTGTTAACTTTCCAGATGAAGCTGAATATTTAGTTGTTTTATATGCAGCTATTAAAGTAGCTGAATCTTTAATGATTAGCGAAGAAGACCCCGAATTATTTGCTCCAATTATATCAACATTAAAACAAGATTACGATAAAGGCATACAAATGTTAATAGCTCAAGGAATGCCTAAACAACAAGAACAAGGAGCTAGATAATGACAGCAAAAAATATTATAGAACAAATTGAAAAATTATTTGGCAGACAGCCTGAGCAATATATGTTTCAATTAATTAATGATGCACTTGATGATATTGCTGCAAATAAAAGAAACAATACAGAATCTAAAACAACAAATTTAATTGGTTATGACAGATGGTATACACTTCATGATGATGTTGTGCAAATAGATAGAGTTGAAATTAAAGATACTAATGATAGATACGTTATGATACCAAAACTTGCAGACCCTCATAAAATATTAAGAGGAGATTCTGATGGGATTGTTACTAGCATGGGCTCAGATAGCGATACAACAAATGATTCGTTAACATAGGAGAATTATATGGCAACAAATAAAAGAACATACCCAAATGATTATTTTGCTTGGTATAATGATGATGAAAGATTAGCTATTTTATGCCAAGATACTAGTTCTTCTTCAACAGAAAAAACACAAGAAAAATATGATACATATCAAGGAGCTGATGTCTCAGCTGGTATAAGAATCACATATAAATCAAAATATGCAACAATTGATGCAGTTACAGAAGATTTAAAAACAACTGCAGGATTAGATTCAGGTTTACATCCAGCTGTTGTATGTTATATAAAAGCTAGAATGTTTGAAGATGGAGGAGATTTACAAAGAGCTCAATATTTTAGAGCAATGTATGAAAAAATGGTACATCAATATCCATTAAGAAAAAGCGGAGTAAGAACTTTATCAGTTCCTAGATTATAAAATAGTTTTTTGAAATAGAGGTAAGTATGACAAATAAACAACAAAGTGTTGTTAGGAGAGCTATTGTTACTCCTGATAAACACTTTCCTATACACGATAAAAAGGCCATAAAAATCGTTTGTAAGGCCATAGAAATTGTAAAACCAGACATTTATATTGATTTAGGTGATACTGGTGAATGGGAGCACTTTAGTTCGCATTATTGGAAAGGAAGAAGTGCAAAACCAATGGAGGATTTAATTCCTTTATTAAATAAAGATGTAAAAGATGTAAACAAGGGAATGGACATAATAGACAAATCTCTTGATAAAGTAAATTGTAAAGAAAGACATTTTGTTCAAGGAAATCATGAAGTTTGGCTTGATAAATTTGTAATAAGATATCCTTATTTACAACAATACAAAACAGAAAATGCTTTAAATATAGAAAAAAGAGGGTATGAATATCATCCCTACAATAGAAAAAAACTATTAAAAATTGGAAAGCTTAATTTTACTCATGGTAAGTTTGTATCTAAGTACCATTCTTTTAAACACTTAGATGTATACGGTGAAAGTATTATGTATGGACACACCCATGATTTACAAAGACATACTAAAACTAATGCAGGTGGAACTATAAGTGCATGGAGTTTAGGATGTTTAAAAGATATAGAAGCAGATGAAGATTGGCTTAGTGGTAGATTAACTAACTGGAATCACGCATTTGCTATAATAGATTTTTTTAAAAACGGAGACTATAAAGTTGAAGTTGTTGAAATAATAAATGGAAAAACCTCATTGTGGGGTCAAGTAATAAAAGGATAACCAATGGATTGGCTAGTTATATTAGAAAGATACGGAATCCCCTTAGTTGTAGCAGTAGCCTTTTGGATATTCATTCAAAAACAAAATAAATTTATTCAAGATGAACTACAAAAAGAACTAAGAGAATCTTTTACTCGTGTTGAAGGAATTATTATAAAACTAATAGATAACTCCAAACGACAACAATTAGAGCAAAAAGGTATCGAAAATAGCTTTAAAACATTAGTTACTATAATAGCCGAGTTAAGTGGCAATGGTTTAAAGGACAAATTTATGAGAATGCAGGAACGCAATGAAAATAAAAAATACTAAAGATTTTGAAACAGATATAACGTTGCATCTAACTACAATATCAGGAGATGTAGGGCATATAAAAGAAAGAGTTGATGAAGTTGTTAGACATCTTGAATTAATGAATGGACGTTTAAGAGCTGCTGAAAATAGTTTATCTGCTCATAAAGCTGTAGGCATTACAATGGTTACTGTATTAACAATAGCAATAAGTTTAGTAGGAATACTGCAATGATAGAGCATTTTAGAGATTTACTTTATTTTATGGCAGGATTTTTTACAACATTTTGTTTAGGATATATGTTATATAAGGATGAAAAATGATACAAGCAATTATAGTAAAAGCAGTTATAGGTAAAATTATGGATGCTATTGAAAAAGCAGACGATAAACGTATTGCAAGTAATCATGATGCTAGAATTACAAAATTAGAAAAAATGGCACATCCTCAAGCAGATTGGATATGTTTAGAATGTAAATGTAAAGCAACAAGAAAAGAAGTACCAACCAAAAAAGGAGATAAGTAAATGGGCAAGATATTAGGTGCAATAGCTACTAAATTATTAAGTCAAAAAGTAATGATTGCAATATTATTGCAGTTAGGAGATTGGCTTGTATTAAGAAGCGAAAATAAACTTGACAATAAAATATGGGCTGAAGTAAGAAAAGCTTTCCACGAATCTAATGCCTAAACAAGTATTAAAAGTAGATAATTTTAAAGGTGGTGTAAACTCTCTTTCTGATGCACGAGACATTGAAGATAATCAATTTGTGCAAAATTGGAATGCAGTTACAGATAAAGATGGTGTTATTAGAGTTGCAGGAGGAGGAGAGTATTATCTTCAAAATTTACCAATTGATGTAACTAATCAACAAGCTGGATATGGATTATTTGCAACATCTGCAGATGTAGGTGGAGAATTAATTGAAGGTAATTTAAATTTTGCATTTGAAGAAGGAGCTGTAGCTGGATATGCATCAGGAACTCCTTCAATAACTTTAGCTTCAAGTCCTACGTATAATTCAAGTACAAATCATGATGCAGAACATTTTTATAAAAACAAAACCATTACTATATATAAAACAGCTGATGGAGCAGCTCCACAAGGAGAAACTAGAAGGATTACAGCATATGCTGCAGATACACAAGTTGCAACATTAGATTCAGCATTTAGTGCAGACCCATTAACTAATGGTACTGAGTTTTATAAAATATTTAATTGGTGTGGAGATGGTTCTACTTTTGGTGATAGTGGTTCTACTAACTATGTAGACAAAGGAGGAACAGATTTTCCATACGATGATACTGAATCTTATAATCCTGATTATAGTGATTCTTATTTTTTAAGAACAAAAGTAAGCGATATTACAGATGAATTATCAAAAGATTTAGGGCATATTACTTATAATGCAAAAACAACAGGTTCTGATTTTACAACAGATTCAACAGATATTGGAGCTACTACTTTAAAAGCAGGTATTGATTACACATTATCATTTTATTGTAAAGCAGCTTCAAGATATTATGGATACATATCAAATGCTGTTCACGATGGAAGCAGCACAAATGAACTTGAAAGAGTTCCTTTTGTTCAATTATATTCAAACACAGTTACAGATGGAACTAATACAGGGTTGCATTTGTCTCAAACTCAAAATGGAATATTATTTTTAAGCGGGACAGATGGAGGAAGCCCTGCTTATGAGTATGCTGATGACCTTACAAAAAATTATATTACAAATGGAGATTATGAAACAGGTGCTTTTGATGGAGGTTCTTTAGGATATAGTGATACATACGACCCTCCAACTGATTGGCTTGCATATGACGGGTTTGCTCATAATACAAATAATGTAATAACTTATTCATATATAAGCGGTACTAATTATTTTGGAGCAGGTACTAATAATGAGGGTGCTACATTAAATATGGCATCAGGTAGTGCTTTTGCCTGGGAAAATTCTTATTGGGATTGGTCAACTGGAGATACTGGATTAATAGCTCCATCATTTGTTCCTAATTGTTTTTTATATCAAGAAATTACAATTCCTGATAGTCAATGGTATGAATTGTTTTTTGCATATTCAACAAGTGCAAGCGGAATGAATTATGCTATAATAGATAGAACAAATTTAAGAAATACAGCTGTTTATGCAGCAGAAGCAAAATCTCAAAGCGATGGAGATGTTGTTTTAACAGTTGATAATGGTAGTGGTGCTGCATCTGCGGCAACTGATACATTATTAAAAAATAAAATTATATGTAAATCTGATGGCACAGTTTTAGGAGTTTGCACCGCAGTTAATAGTAATACTGAAATAAGGTTTGCAGCAGGAACAGCTTCCAATATAGCTGATAATGACGTTTTGTACACAGCTTCATATATTACTCCTTGGCAAACTTTGCAACATACAGGAGCTTTAACAACTTATAAATATATTGGAGAAACAAATACTAATTCAATTCCTAAGCCTCATAAATTTTTTGCACCAAATAATTCTGGAAACGATATAAAAATAACCGTAGCTTTTGCTCCACAAGCAGCTAGCACTAATATTAGATTAGACGGAATATCTTTAAAAAAATCATTCCCAGATTTATTATCAATGGCAAATAAATCTAGAATAGGTAATCCATATAGTGATGATATTTTAGGATGGAATAAATATCAATTTAATTTTAAAATTCCTTCAGAATATAATGATGCAACAGATTGGGTACTAAATTTAAATGGAGGAAGTTTTGGTTTTCAAAATGGAGCAACAGGAAGTGTTGATAATCAAACTGTATATTTTGCAGGAATTAGTTTAACAACTCAAACAGAATCAGATAATTTAATATTTTTAAATTCAAATGGAGCTAATGAATCTGAAATTATGATTTATTCTGAAAATACTACTAAATGGGTAGGAAGTTTAATTACATTTGGTTCAGGAAAACTTGCTCCAATATATACATATATTAATGGAATGTTAAAAATATCTGATGCTAATTTTAAATCAGGAAATAGAAGCAAATTACTATATTATTCTAATAGAAAAAAAGTTAGCTATTCCCAACAAGAAAAAGGTTACAAAATAAGAGATAATGCATTGTGTACTCCTCCTAATTTACTTGTTGCAGCAAATCAAGATTCAGCAGAAATAAATGAAAGATACGATGCTTTAAATTATTTAAATAATGTTGTTTTTTCTAATGAAACAGATGGAACAGAGCCACATCAATATAGCGATGGAGGAGCTGAATTAAATTGGGAAATTAGAGGAGAGGGTAGCACTTATTTGCAAAGGTTTATATGGCATACAACTAAAGATGAAGAAAATGAAAATGACACAACTCAATTTTTTAATAGTCCTGGAAACAGATTAAATACTGCTACAACTCATGTAAATCCTTTTTATTTATTATGGTGCGGACAATCATCTGGTAGCGGAGATATGACAAACAATGATATGCAGTCAAGTATTTCTGGATATAGCGGAGGAGCTGTATCTAAAGTTGAAATTTATTTTACATATGATTTTTCATCTGCTTATAGAATTGGTGCATCTGGTACAATTTTTACTGATAGTAATTATAATTATTTAAAAAATATGAGACATCCTTATTTTAATATATTTGTAGGAAAACAAAATGGAACTGATATATTTGATAGTGGTAGTGTTCCTACAGATAATGATAAAAAAGGTTTAATTATGGGTGATAATGCAATATGCAGCATGGAAAATATCCAAGAAGCAGAATTGTATGTTGATGATGAAGTTTGGGACAAAACTTATGATGAAGAACATAATATACAATGGAAAAATTCATATTTTTGGGATTGGAGTACAATAGAATCAACTAAATCAGGCAGAAGAAAAAGCGGAACAAAATCATTTAAAGCGGTAGCTACATTTAATGAAAATAATGCTATTGCAATAACTGAAGATATTTTATTAAAATTTGAAACAATATATCCTACTAATAGTGAAGGAAATTTAAGAAGTTGTATAGGATATGAAAGTAATACTAATAATGATGATTGGGATTTTACTAGACATGAACGTGTAATTATTAATAGTATAAAAGTTTATTTTCAAGATACAAATTGGACAGCAGCTGTAGACGGAGTAACATCTGATAACATAAATGATACTAAAATTAATTTTAATTACGGTTCTGTTGCATCAACTGAAACAGCAGTAGGATGGGCAGGCAGAATATTTAAAGCAGGTGTATCATCTGTAAATATATTTAATGAAGAATCTAATTTAAATGTTAGCGATTTTTCTATTGGTTCAAATACTGCAACATCAGCAGAAACAGAAGAATCTAATATTAATGAAGGAGAAGCTCCTAATGTTGATATATATGTGGGTTACAATGTTATAAATGATGATTATAAAAAAGAATTAAAATATTATTTAAAAGATACAGAATCTGACATTTGGTATTTGCAATTTTATATAGATATAGAAAAAAATAAAGTTTATTCAACAACATCTAATTTTTCAGCATCTGGAATTAATGACACCGCAAACAAATGTTTTAAATTTTCAATTCCAAGGTCAAAAATGCTCAATTTTAATGAAATTGATAGTTATGAAGCAGAAACATTAATACCGCAAGAATTAGCCGAAAAATCAATAGAAGAACTTGTTTGTGACTACAAAGCAGCAGTTGTTGCTAATAATAGATTGTATGTAGGCAATATCAGGCAAAATTCTATTATATATCCTGACAGAATGATTAAATCTCCTATAGGAAAATATAATATATTACCATCTTCTAATTTTATTGATGTTGCAATTAATGATGGTGATGAGATTACAGCATTAGAATATTACAAAGATAGAATATTACAATTTAAAAATAAAAAAGTTTTTGCAATTAATGTATCAGGAGATTTTGAATTTTTAGAAGATACTTTTGACAATGTAGGAATTTCTAAACCATGTCAAGTAACAAAAACACCATTTGGCATTGTTTGGGCAAATAAACAAGGATGTTTTGTATATGATGGACAAAAATTAACTAATTTAATTGAAGGAAAATTAGGAACAGAATCTTTTCAATCTACTATAACTAATAATTATTGGTATGTAGGTGATTCTCCTAATATTGCATATGTTCAAAAAACAAAAAAATTAATAATAACATCAGATAGCGAAGATTGGCCTATAACTGCACGTGTTGATGGATATATATATGATTTTACTTCGCAAGCATGGACTTTTACGCATAAACAATTTGCTGCAAATGCACAGCCTACTTCAACATTAAGTCAGTCAGGCAATTATTCAAATTTTGTTAAAGACAACAATGGAGATATTTTATATTTTGTAAATACAGCAGGAACAGATTCTATTATGAAATGGAGTGATAGTTCTAGTGTTCATACAATTGCAAATAGAGATGTTTTTTATTTTATTACAAAAGATTATACTTTTAGTGGGCCATCAATAAGAAAGAAAATTTATAAAGTATATGTTACTTTTAAAGCAGCAGCAGCAATTAGTGGAACAATAACAGATGCTGATTGCTCAGGCACTACTATAACTTTTACAACAAGTGCAGCACATAATTTAACTACAGGAGATACAGTTTCTATATCTGGAACTACAAATTTTAATGATGATAATTTAGCAAGTCAATCTGTAACTGTAACAGGTGCAACTACATTTACAATGACTCGTTCAAGTTCAGATTCCAATACAAATGAAACAGGCACTTTTACAGCATTATTTGTAAATACAAATATTAAAGCATATTATAGTACAAATGGAGCTGATGGAACATTTACAGAATTTAGCAATACTGCTAGCACTAATTACGGAGCAAACGGATTAACTGATTCTGGAGCAACAAATAAATGGATTACCGCTGAATTAAAACCTTCATCATCAATAAACAACGTATATTCATTTTGTTTGAAATTTGAAGGCCCAGGTGTATCTATTCCTAGTACATTTCAAATCAATGATTTTTCAATAGTTTATAGAGAAAAAAGACCTAAGTAATGGATAAATTATTACATATAAAAGGGTCAAGAACAAAAGTATTAAGTTCTTTGCCTACAAATTCATTTGGAAACGATGGTGATATTGTATTATCTGCTATTAAAGGAAAAGGTTTTTATTTATGTGCAAAAATTAATGGAAGATGGTTTGTGTCTAATAAGCTAGAAGATTTAAAAAAGATGGAAAAAACATCCATTAGAGACCTTTCTGTTGATAGATTAAAAATAAAAAACACTACATTAACAAAAGACGAATTAAATAATCCTACAAGTAATTTAACATTTAATTTAAAAGAAGGTTTAACATTAAGAAGAATTTCTGATGATGCTAATGCCGCTGAATTAATTTTACAAAAAGAAAGGTCTGATACTACAATAGATGACAATGATTATGTAGGCAAAATATTATTTAAAGCTTATGATGACCAAGGAACTCCAGAAATAATGACTGCTGGACAAATAAGCACGCAAGTTTTAGATGCTTCTTCTAATAATGAACTTGCAAAAATGGCATTTTCAGTATTAACAGATGAATTTTCAGATGCTGATGTTCCTTCAAATTTTCTTAGTGCAACAGGCATAGGAAGTGGATATGGCAATGTTCAAGTTAATTTAGGTTCAGGTACTGGCACAGATAATTTTATTCATGGTCACACAAAATTTACTGCATCAAATCATGGCGGTGAGGCTACAAATGGTAAAATACATGTAATTCCTTATGCAGCTGGAGCTAGTCCTTATATATTAATTGAGTCATTAGCAGATAATGGTGATTACCTTAAATTGCAAACAGATGCTTCAGGAGCTTCAACAATATCTACAACTGATGATGGAGGAGCAAATGCACATTTAACATTACAACCTGATGGTAAACTTCTTATGGAAATGGCAAATCAAGATGGAGAAGATGATGGGTGGGCAGTAATAAATAATGCTCATAATATGATGACTTTTAAAACCGAAGGAGGAGCAGAAAATCTTTTTACAATATATGAAGCAGGAAGTCCAGGAGTAGATAAATTCCAAATAGAAGTTCAGCAAAATGGAGTAACAAAGATTACTACTTATGATGCAGCAGGAGCTGATGCACATTTAAAGTTTGAGCCTGATGGTAGTTTTTTAATCAAAGAAACTGCAAGTGCAGGTGCTGATGCTGCAGGATACGGTCAGCTATGGATTAAAAACGACACCCCTAATAATTTATATTTTACAGATGACACAGGTCAAGATGTTGCTATAACTAACAATGGTTCGTTAAATGCACCTAAAGCAAAAACATATTTAGATTGGTATTATTATTTTGCAAGCTTGAGTTCTAATGATACTTTTTATGTATCACTGCATCATGATGAGTTTGGTGTTACAAGTAGTTTAAATACTAATATTGATGATTATGATGACACAACAGCAGAAGATATGTGGAGAGTTTTGAGGTATGCAGGCAAAAGAATACCTTACACAGGTGATGTTACAAAATTTATGGTTTCTGTTGAATCAACAGGAGCATCAGCAGATAGTGATGTTGAGGTAGGTGTGTGGGTTGCAAATAAACCTGTATTAGATTCACAATTATCAAGCACTACAAATATGACTATAGACAATTTAGGCTACATAACATTTGATTTTAGTGCAGCATCAAGATTTTTACATAAAGAATTAACATCTTTTAATGCAACATCAGTCAATCAAGGTGATTTTATGTTTATAACTGTTAAAAAAACAGTAGGGACAGATGGAACATATTTTAATATACATTCAACTGTTACAATGGATATTGATTAACAACATGGAAGATTTGTATATAAAGAGAATTATTATTATATTAAAGAGCCAAATAGCAAACAAAAAGGAGTTTTAAATGGCAAGAAGTGTTTCTGCATATGGACGTGCCAAAACAAGGGAAAGTTTATTATCAAATTTATTAGTTTCACAGGCTAAACAAAGAAAATCTAAAGTAGCTATTGGTAAACAAAAAAAGAAAATGCAAAGAGAGTTTCAAAGAGAAACTCAACAGCTATACGACAAAGCATTAGCTGAAGGCAAATCTCCTTTAGGAAATGTTTTTAAACTCGCTAATTTAGTATCTACGTTATCTGGAAATCCATTAGCAGCATTTCTTGTTAATACAGCAACAAATATGTATATGAAAGACAGGCAAAGAAAGGCTTCAAAAGGATTGCTTAATTTAAACATGTCAAGATGGGGTGATACATTTTTATCAGAAGCAGGAGACAATTATTTAAGTGGAGCAGAAGAACAGCAAATTACTCAAAGTAAAGTTTTATTAGATTCATTAATTGCAGGAGGAACTGCAGCAATGTCAGCAGGCGGATTTAAAAAAGGATATGGTGACCAAACTTTTGTACAAGCAGCTAAATCAAAAGCGGGATTACCTAAATTTGATGCATTTATAAAAGACCTAGGCACAGGGCAAGGCAACAAATTTAACGCAAGAGATATGGCAGTAATTTCTTCAACATTGCCGCAATTACTTAGACCTTTAGCTGAAGATTGGCAAGGAAAAGGTAAATATAACACGTCTCAATCAAACGTTTTAAAACCAAAATATGAAGCAGGAAGGTCTCAGTTTCCTGCTTTTCAAGGATATAGAAAATATGTTTAGACAATCAATAATAGACAGTTTACAATCATTATTTCCTGGAATAACTTGGTCAGGATTGCAATCATTAAACCCTCAAGCAATATCTGAAGGAATTGCAAGTGCATATGGATTGCAAGAGCAAGACGTTCCTTCAGAAATGTTTCAATCATTATCTCCTGGGTTATTTGAATCAGCACAATACCAAACATATGCTCCTATGATGGCTGCAGAAGGTGACACTTTATTATCTAATTTAAAAAGTACATTAGGAGGAGTTGATGTTTCTAAATCTTATGGTGGTTTTGCGGGAACAGCTGCATCAGGAAGAAAAGAAAAACAAGCTAGAGATGTTTATGGAAAAGGATTAGGCGATATGTATTCAAATATAAGAGGAATGCAAACTGAAGCATTAACAGGAATACAAAGCGGAATAGATACATGGAGACAATCAGCAGAAGCTATTAAAGGATATTAAAATATATGAGTATATTTGATACCAGAAAAAAAAACGAAACAAATCAATCAATAGATGCATTATCTAAGTTAATTCAATCAATAGGATATTTAAGTACTTATGAAAATTCAACTGAAGATTCAACTGGCATGTCAATTAGCGATATAACAAAAATCTCTAATTTAAATACAAAAACCAATGATGCTAATTCAACATTAATTGACAATATTACAAATGATAATGATTTAAATTTTGCTAAAGAAATTGTATTTAATTCAGATACATATAATTCTCCAATAAGCAATAGTCAAATAGATGCTCAAAATAATATTAATAAAATTAGAAATAGAGAAATAGAATTAGGAAATTTTAAAGGTTACATGGAAAAAGCAGATAGTTATTTATCACAATGGGATGCAGGAGAAATATCATGGGAAAATATGACAAATGAAGATTTAGTAAATTTAAAAAGATTTACAAGTGATTTTTCAAGCATAACTACACAATATAAAACAGAAGGTGGTGAAGACAGAGCATTTCCAATTCATAATTTTATGTATACAAGTAATAAATCGGGAAGAAATCAATCTCAAATTATAAATAGAATAGAAGAATTAAGAGATTCTGAAGATGGAGCGATTATAGCACTTAGAAGTGGAAATATAATTGATGATTATGAAGCTACTTTAATTTCTTTAGGCGATGTTGAGGGGTTAAAAGATTACAATAAATATAGTGCACAAACAATATACAATAATTACAAGCACACACAGTCTTTAATTAAAACTAAAACTTCATTAATTGACAGATTTGATTTAAATGTTTCTACAGGCCAATATAGGGCAATGACTAATGCTGAAAAAGACAACTACAGAAGCAGTCAAACTGCTGTATTAGAAGCTGCTGAAGCAGAATATTTAAGTACTTTTCAAAATTTAGTTAGAATTTCAGAGCCAGGAGATGAATATTATGGTTTAGATGCAACAGATACAAATTCTCAAGATTTTATAAATTATTTAGAATCTGAAAAAGAAGAAATACAAAATTTAGACCCTAATCAATTTGTGCAAAGAAAAAGAAACGAAGTAAAAGTATTAAATCAAAAGTTAAGATTTTTTGAAAACAAATACAAAAGACAAACTGGAATTGATGTATCTGGGGGTGGAATTGATAAATCAAATTTAAGAAAAAAAATAGATGAAAAATTAAAACAAGGTTCTATAGGAGATACTCCTGAAAATCCAATAACTTTAAATCAATTTAATGTACCTGATGATTCTGAATTTACAAATAAAGTATTTAATAATGCTACTGTTGGTTATTCTCCTAGTTCTAATAAATATTTTGTATTAGAAGAAGATGTAGAAAAAGATGTAAAAGAAGAAGTAAAGCCATCTGATTCTATTAAAGATTTTACTTTGAGAAGGTCATCATCAAGTAAAGATTTCGAGAAAAAAGTAGAAAATTTTTGGATAAATTCTAACAAAGATATTAAAAAAGAATTTGGAAGTTTAAAAAAATTTAAACTTTATGCAGATGACCTTTTACTTAAAGTTTTTGCTGACAAATATGAAAAAGCTAGCAAATTAACAGAAAAAGATTTAAAAATAGCAGAAAGCATAGGCATAATCAATCTTAAAGATATCAACCTTGAAGATATTAGATATTAACAAAAAATGACTCAAGAATTACAAACTTTATCATATAATGATTTTCAAGATTTAGGAATTTATTCTATGTATTTAGAAGAAAATCCTTATGATTTTCTAGAAGATGATTCAGTAGAAAGTGTATGGGAAAAATTTAAAAAAGACTATGATGGGGATTACAATTTTGTAGACCCTACACCTATCAACGAGCTTACAGACTATCCTCCAAATCCAGGCGATATTAACACATCTTTTGATGAGCTTGATAAATTATTTAAAGAATCAGATGAAATAGTTAATGCTGTATTTCAACCAGATATAGCTGAAACAGAAGAATCAAAAAATCCAAAAGAAACAAAAGTAGGATTTGAATATAAAGGGCAAGTTCATTCATTAGACAGACCTGTTTGGAATTACATAAGCCAACTTCCAAAAGAAGAAATAGATGAAATGTATAATGCATATAGCATTGAAACAATGGATTACGGTAAAAAAAGTTTTGCAGATTTTTTAAATTTTGATGCTAGGCCTATTGGATTTGATTTACAAGAAGCAGCTGCAAATGAAAAACAAAGAAAAAAATTAGAAGGTTACAACAAAGAAAAAGAACAACTAATAAAATCTAAATCAACATCAGCATACACTATTCCTGGAGTAGGAGCAGCTGCAGGAAAAATTGGATATGAAGATGTAAATGTAACAGAAGAAGCTTCAAAAATTTTTGAAAAAAGCGAAGAAGGTTATAGATTAAAAAAGAAATGGGGATTATTAACTGTAGAAGATAATTATAATGCTACAATTAAAGGATATACCCTTGGAGATGCTCCTATGTTGGGTAACCCTTTTCAATTGTTAACAGAAAATGCTTGGCTGTCTGAAGACAAAAGGAATATGGTTAAAAGTGGAGTAAATCAAGGTATTGCAAATATGATTTATGCTGGTTTTTATAAAGAAGATGCATACGATATTCCAGAAGATTATGAACCTGATTGGTTTGAAACAACAGGGGCTTCAATGATATCTTTAATAGACCCTACTTCTATTTTTGGAACAAAACTTATAATGATGCTCGGACAAACAGCTACTAGAAAAATACAACTAAAAGGCATTGAATGGTTGTTTGGCACAAATACAGGTTTAGCAAAATACGGACAGCCATTTTATCAAAAAATTTCTCCTTTTATAAGTAGATACATACCTAAATGGCTTACAAAACATGTGTCAAAATCACTTCCAAAAACTACATTAGGATATAAAGTTGCAGATTTTACATCAAGAAAACTTCCAAGATTTTTATTAGAAAAATCTATTCCTCATATGACAACAATGTCTATGCTTAATACTTCACATAGTATATTTGATTCAGTAAGAAATCAAAGATTAAAAATTGGAAAATATGAAAATGGTACAGGTGATATTAATCCATGGGATTTAACTGTTGATGCTTTTCATGGCACAAAAAGAGGTTTGCAAACTGGATTTATGATGTCTATAGGAAACTCAGCCCTTGGAAGATTTGGAGCTTGGACAAATAAAAGAGCATATAAACCTTACGGAAAAGGAATTATGTATGGAGATAAAGGTAAAGTTTTATCACCATCTAATGCAGTTTTGCAACAATATGGTTTTAAAGCTTTAAATAACATTTCAAAAAACCCATTAACTCAAATGGGCACAACAGGCCTTTCATTTGCTGCATCTGAATTTGCTTTTGATAGCGAAGCTAGAAAAAACTATTATGACCAAAATGGAAATTTTAGTCTTACAAAAACAGCTCAAAATTTATTACAACATACAACTCTTGCAGCATTTTATACGGGGTTATATCAAGCTCCTCCCTATATTAAAAAAGCAGTATTTCCTTCTAGAAAAACAGGATTAGTAAGGAAACAAGACAATAGTTTTTTTGAAGAACTAAATAGAAATATAAAAGATGCAGAAAAATTTAAAAGTGCTGCTGATAAAAAAAATAGAGAAGTTGACCCTGAAGTAGCAAGTTTAAGCCAAGCTGTACAAAATATACAAAAAAATACAGGAATAAATTTAAAAACTACATATGTAAAACAACATATGGATAAATCAACACAATCTGTTGAAACTGTAGATGGATTGCAAGGCATTAATGAAATATTAAATGATGGATATAAAATAATTCAAAAATTAGCAATTAAAGATAATGATGGAATTATAGTTGACTATGATTTAGCCAAAATTACACCTGAAGAATCATTACACATAACACATATATTGCCTACTGCTATGGAAGCATTGGCTGGTTACAAACAAGAATTTTTAGAGTCTGAAGAAGGAAAGCAAGAATACATAAAAATGTACGAAGAAGATAATAATGTTAAATTATCTGAGCCTGAAAAGAAAAATGTATTAAATGCTTTACAAAAAGATATAGATAGATTTGATTTATTAATAAAAGAAAAAAATGATATTATAAAAGGATTAGATAGTAATGCCTCTAAACCAGAACCAGTATCAGATAACAAACTTTCAAATTTAGATGTTATAAACAAAGAAAATAAAGTTTCTGTTGTAATAGCAAAAAATGGACAACCAGTTATTGATGAAAACGGTAAAATACAATCATTTAACATGGATAAAGAAGATGCAGCTAAATACAAAGAGTCTGGCGAAATTATGTATGAAAAAGACGTTGATTATGATGCAATAATAGGTTCTAAACCAACCAAAAATCAAAGTGTTGGACAAAAAGGACTTGAACTTGGACAATTTCGACAAATTGTTAGAGAAGAATTGGAAGGACAAAGAGAACGAGACAAGCCAGTATTCTCAAGCAGGTTTACAGAAGAACAATTAGCAGACCCTCAAAATTTAGGGCCTACTTGGAAACAAGATGCATTAAAAAGAATTAATATAAGCGATGCTTTAAAGAATTTTTTAAATACTTCTAAAAATCAAATTACTACTCCATATGATATACAAATAATAGATAGAATTGTTCGTAATAAAAAATCACTTAATGCAACTAAAACATACTTAGAACCTTTAAATAGTTTGTTAACATTTGCAAAAAATAAAACAGGGAAAGTTTCAATAGCACAAATTTCAAAACAAGATGTATATGACTGGAGAACAAGCTTAATAAATCAAAGAAAAGCAAAAGGTGCTGCTCCTTCTTTAAATCAACATGAAATAACTATGTTAAATTCGTTGATAGGTTTAGCATCAGATGGTTATATGCTAGCTCCTGTTACAAAAGCTGAAACAAAAGAATTTTCAAGAGAACAATTATCTAAAGCATATACTACTGAAAAAGGTCAAAAATCATTACCTCCTAATATTTATTTTTTAGGAGAAGTAAGAAAAATAATATTAGATTTATCTTTAAGTAAAATTCAGAATGATGAAAGATTGGGTATGGCTTTTAAATTGAGTTTTATAGAAGGATTGGTAAGAGATAGAGAAATTAATAAATTAGCTGTTAAACATATAATTGCTCCAGACCCAGAAACAGGAACAAAACCTTATATAGATTTAATTACAGAAGTAGATGATGGAGGAGCAAGAAAAAAACCTGGCTCTCCAAGACCTTTATTTTTATCAACTGAAACATATAACACATTGAAAAAAATAATTAAGGACAATAAACTTGACCGAAATGATTTACTTTTTCCAAAAGATAAATTTGGTTCTGCTAAAATTACAAAAACGTTGCAAGAAAATATACCATCAGATAAAAGATTGACAGCAAAAGCTTTAAGAATTGCTATAAAAACATTTATTGAAAGAGGCAAAAACGTTGACGGAAGTGATGTATTAACAGGCTCTGAAAAACAGCAATATGCTATAATGGCTGGGCACGAACCAGGTGAAATAGAGGGTGTGTCAACTTCACAAATAAGAACCAGATATACAAAAAAAACAAACTTTCTTGACATACAAAAAGAACAATTAGAAATTGTTAAAAAAATAAACAAAAGTTTAGATGAAGTAATAAAAAACGAATTAAAAAACAAAAAAGGCGGAGGAACAGGCGGAGGAGGCTCAAAAACTCCTGCACAAAAAAAGTTAGAAATTCAACTAAATAAAAAACAAAAAACACTACAATCAAAAGAAAATAATCTTTCTAAGATGAAAGAAAAAGGGAAGGATAAAACAAAGTCATATGCTAAAACTCAAGATGCAATAACAAAAATTAAAAATGAAATTAAAGTAATTGCAGAAAAACTAAAAAAATTCACTCCAGCTATTATTGCAGGAGCTGTAGGAGCAGCTGCAGGTATTCCATTTGCAGGATTGTCTATTAAAGATGTTAGTGGAGATGACAATAAAATTGTTAAAAATGTAGTTAATAAAACAAAAAATACTGACAATATAAGTATGGAGAAACCTGTTTATAAGAAATTCGTACAATCTGTAAGAAATGTATTTAATGAATTTGCAAAAGACATGACACCAGGAGAACAAACAGATTTTCTTAAATACTTATCTTTAAGAGCGGGTATTGACAAAGAAATATTTTCTAAAAAAGATATAATATCTGTTAATGCTTCTCAAGAAGATTTAATTAATTTTGCTGAAAGTTTATCAGAAACAGCAGGTTCAAGCAAAAAAGAAACAACAAAAAGATATTATAAAAAACTATCTAAAATAGAAGGAGCTAAAAATCAGTTAGCTGCTCATAATAAACCTGAAAAAGACTTTTTTAAAATGGCTTTATCAATGTTTAGCCCTGAACATCCAAATTGGAAAAATGATATAAAAAACATTAATCAATTTGATATGACAGTTGAAGAACTTTCACAATTAAATGCAGCAATAAGCAATGAATATGGAGCTTCTGTAGACCCTAAATTTTCATATACATATGCATTAGCAAATGAACAATCAACTGCAAAACTTTTTAAAACAATAAGTGCTAAAACGTTAAAAAATTACTATAGAAAAAGTGGTTTTACTCAACAGGTAACAGCAATGGTTGACAACGTTGTTTCTGATTTTAATAAAATAGGAGCATATAAACAAGCTAAATCAGTTAAACTTTTAAAAGAAGATTTAATAAATCATTATGTCTATGAAGGAATGGTTAAAAATGAATTAAATCGTTTTGAAAATGATGCTTATAAAATACTATCACAAGGAGAATATGCTGGAACAGGAATAAGAAAAGCAAAAGGTGTAACACAGCTTGGAAGAAAAAAATTCAATGAAATTAAAGATATATTATCCAGGGCTCTAGATGTTGAAAGATTTGCTTGGGCAGAAAAACATATAAAAGAAAATCCTAGCGATGTTGAATTTGCAAGACAATTTTCAGCTATTGAAAAATTACATTATAAAGTATTTGATAAGAATAAAAAGAAACAATATGGCGATAAATATATTAGTATGTATTTAAGAGAAGATACTCCTGAATCTAAACTTGCAGAAAGATGGTATGAATTTACAAATAATATCAAAAATCATATTATTACTAGCATGAAGCTTAACATGACCAATGAGCAATATAAAAGATTTGCAAAAAAATATGGAGTTGATTGGATTGAAGATGCATTTTATTTTACAAGACCTATAACAAAAGAATTTGGAGAACATTTTGATATTAATCAAAGAAATGTTCAAAAAAGAATACAAAAAGAAGCGGCAATAATTGCAACAGAAAAAGCAAAAGAAGCTTACAATACAAAAACTCCCACTGATGCACAAATTTCAGAATTTCAATCAGTTGCAGATATGGAAGCTTCAATATCAATGCTTAGTTCTGTTTCATATACAGGAGGAGCTTTAATTAATCCAAAAGTTCTTTTTGATAGAAAAATGTATTTAGGTGAAAGAGTTTATATAGATTCTGAAAATAAATGGGTTGATGTTCATGAATATGCATGGGCAGCAATTGGCCCAGGATATACTGGTGCAGCTTCTAAATTAGGTGCAAATTTAGCTTATTTTCCTTACTTAATTAATTTAAAAGGGTTGCCACCAACAAGACACAACATACCTAAACTTTTATTGGCTATTGAAAAAAATGGCGGGGCATTTGGAGAAATGTTAATAAACCAAATATCTCAAAGAACATTAATGCCTATAGGAAATAATATGAGGCAATTTGGAGGTATTTTAAAAGGAGCGACAAGAGTTAATACTTATATCACAAGAGCTAATCTATCTTGGATTACTAACTCTACTAGAAATTTAATGTTTGGTTGGAGACAGAATGCTATGCAATTTGGTTTTACCAAACAATTTATACCTGCATTAATGTCTTTATCTTGGGCAAAAAGAATGGATGCAAAAGATTGGGGAATACTTGATATGTCTTTATCAAAGATACAAGATGAAGCTGTAACTTTAGGATATTCATATACAGATGTAGCTAAATGGAAAAATCCTATGGATAAATTACTTGATTTTGTTTTTGATAGGTCAAGATTTTCCAGCACAGAAGAAATAGTCAGAACTACAGCAGTATTAACATCTATAATAGAACTTCCAATATTATTTAAAGATATAAACACAAAACCTATATTAAATAGTCATAAAAGAAAAATTAAAAATGCGGAAAAAAGATTAAAAGAATTTTATGAATTAAATAATAATGAAATTGAAATATTTAAAGCAATTGGATTGGGAGATGCAAAATTAGGATGGAGCGGTTCTATTGCTGGAAAAGACATTTCTGAAGCTATGGATAAAAGATTTAAAGGATTGGAAAATATATCTTACATAAAACAAGATGGAGCTGTAAAAGATATTTCTTTATTATTGCCGCATGAAAGATTAAAATTTCAGTTTGATATTGATTTGTTGCATCAAAAACTTATCACAATGTCACATATTAAATCTCATGGAACTTCAGACCCATTATTTGGGGCTTATTGGATGAGTCAAAGAGTAGCAAAACCTTTTATGATGTACAAACAATTTGCAAGACAAGATTTTTATAATACTGCAAGAGCATTAAAAGCAGCTGTAAGAGAAAAAAGTTTTGACAAAATCGGAGGGGCGATTATAACTACTGTTGTATCAGGGGCTGGAAGAACAGGAGATTCAAATGCAACATTTAAAATTCTTGATAGAACTTACAAATATGGAGGTCTTTTATATTTATTAAGTCAACTAGTTTCATCTGCAGATGACCCTGCTGAAATGGACGAAGGTGTATTAAAAAAGATAGCAAGCATGCTTATAAGGTCAAATTTTGGAGGAGATATAGCAGATTTAGCAGCTATGTTTACAGGTCATAACAGAGGAGCTGTAGATGTAATGGATATTGGATTTTATGTTAGTACTGGGGCATTGCAAATAGCGGAAGCAGCGGGATTATTGTTTGAGGCAGGTAAAGGAACTTTAAAACAAGTAGCAGAACCAGATGTTACATTTTACAAATCAGGATATTTTGGAAGAAAATTAAGAGCTTCAATCCCTCCAGAAAAAGCACTTGAAGATGCTGTTAAAGGTATTTTTTCTACATATAGAGGTATGACCGATTTACATAATGCATACACAAAGCCTTATATGAATGTTAAAAATCAAATAAGAACATATCAAAAAGATTTTAAAAAATTCTATGGAGATATTTCTGCGGGGTCTTTTCCAGAGCACATCAAACAATCAGAATTAGCAGGAGTAGATTATGCTTTTGAACTTATGAGAGTTGATGAAAACGGAAACATAAAAAATCCAGGAGATGTGACTGTTTTCTGTGATGCTATCAAAGATGCATATAATGTTGCTATAGAAACAAGAATGCGTCTTTATGGAGATGATTTTTCTAAAGCAAAAAAAAGTGCTATGTCTTCAATAGTTAGTAAATTAAAATCATTAAATCCTATATTAAATGGTAGAGGAATATATATAGATGAAAAACAATTAGACAGAGTTAGAAAAAGCAGTATTTTAGAAATAGCTGAAAAACAAATGTTTAACGTAAATCTTAAAAGAATGGAGTCAAAATTAAGCCCTGCAGAATTAAATCAATGGATAAAAGAAAATAAACCTGTAGGAATGTCTGAAAGAGAATTGTTTTTTAAATATATGGAAGAAAAAGCACTTAGACAAGGTTACAAAAAAGATGAATACACATCTGTATTAGTTAAAGGAGAAAAGATGTATAATGCTAAAGTAGATGCATTTTTATTACATTGGGACAATTATGTTAAAACAAACATATCTCCAAAAGCAGAAAACTATCAAGAATTTCAAAGTCTTGTGCCTTTTATTGCTAAAAAGCTAGGGCCTGAAGTTCAAGAGCATTTAACATTTTTAGAAAATTATAATAAAAATTTAAAAAACATGCTAATGAATAAATCAGAAAAAGAACTCAAAGGAGAAATTTTTAACATTTATCCAGGAGCAGGCGAGTTATTAAGCAAATTTAAACCAACATACTTTAAACCAGAAAACTGGAAAGGACATTGGCAAGGTCATTGGAATAGAGCAATGTATGATAAAATTATTGAAGAACATAAAAAATCAAAATAACTCTTTAATTGGCAATAAAACCAATTGACTCATATTATCATCACCACCCATAACCATTTTTAATTTACCTTGATTTTGCCTCTTTTTTATTAAAGCTCTTAATTCATCAACTTTAAATATAAATCCGCCCTTAATCACGTTATTTACAGACAATAAATGTATCCATACACTTGCTTTGGTTGTAGATAAACCAGATGGTTGTCTTTTATATCTTATTTCAATACAAATATTGCCAGTTGTTTCCCATATATCTCTTTCTGTTTTTATCTCTATTTTTGTGTTGCCTTCAAATAATTGCTGAGTAAACTCCTCACCTATCCTTCCAAACAACATATCTTCTTTTACCTTTAAGTCGTGTGACTTACAATATCCTTCTTCTAATGGCATCCATTCTCCTTCATGCTCTATATAAGCATTGTCTTTGTATTTGTTATAAATATCAATTAGTTTTATCACTTAGTCCAGCACCTTCAATCGGTAAATGCACTTCTGCAGTAGCTTCACAGTTTGAACAAGAGAAACTACTTATAATACCTTTTCCCTCAAGTCCGTAATCCTCATAATCAAAATCATTGCCCCATATCATATCGTGTCTACAATGCCAGCATTTCATTTATCTATCTCCCCATATTTAGATTTGTATCTTTGCATAAGCATTCCAGCTTCAGATGTTTTTTTAATCTTTATCAAATGCTCTATTTGCTTTTGCAGCTTTCTTTTTTCTGTATTTAATTTTACTTTCTCTCTTTTTTTTTGGTTTGCTTGTCTTTTATTCCCCATCAAAATATCCTTCCTTTGCATAATGTGCAATCAATATTGCATCAGCAGTTGCTAGTGTTATCTTTTTAAGGTTAGGATATAACTCCTTAGCTTTATCTTTAAGCCAATTCTTTCTATCCCTTGATATCATTCCTTTAGGACAGCCAAACCATTTCATCCAGTTGTTAGGTAGTTCTGTGTATGTTTTTACTTCATGTGATGCAGCTATGCCTAACCATTGTCCATAATTAACACCGTATGTAAATGCCCTACTTGATGCATTGTTAGGTCTTGCCCAAACTCTCTCCATCAAAAACTTTACATCTTCTGGTGCTGTGTCTCCTATTGCAGATAAAAAAGTTGCCGCCATATCTACAACCTTCTTAGGACATTTTACAGCTTGTATATCTCCTTGTTCATCAATTACAGTTAAACCACCGCTAACACCTGGGTCAACTCCTATGTACTTAAAATGGGATTTTTCCATCAATCATCTCCTCTATTGAATTAAATATTTTACATTTATTGCCTTGATATCCTAAATCTACAGAACCACTATCTCCATATCTGACCTTACCCGCAGATATTGTTAGGACATTCTTGCCTTTTCCTTTTTCTCCTTGCACCTTATAATCATAGTATGTAAAGAATACATTCTCAGCAACTTGTTCTATCGCTCCACTCTCTGCTAAATCAGATAGTTGTGGCTCAAATGTTTTGCCTCTATATTCTATACCTCTATTCAATTGTGATGCTAAAACCACAACAGCACCAGTTTCTTTTGCTAACCATTTATAATCATTAACAAGCTGTTCTATTTGCAGTCTTCTCTGGTCTTCCTTGCCTTCGTATGAAATCAACTGGATGTAATCATCGAATATAACATCTGGCTTAAATTTCTTAATCTCACTTGCAGACACACTAAAATCTCTAATATTATCAAACATCAAAAACTTATCGCCACTATATTTTCTTTTGATAAACTCTAACGTTCTATTGACTTCTTGTAAATCATTATTATTAAAGACATTCTTTCTTACCATAGAATATGATAGTTCTTGTGATTCTAAACATATAATCTTTTTAAGTAGTTCTGAATTAGGCAACTCTCTACTAAAAAACATCGCCTTGTGTCCAGATTCCAATACATTTGCCAGCATATTTATAAGAACAGTTGTCTTGCCATGTCCAGGTCTACCACCTACTATGGTTATCTCTCCTCTAGTCAGTCCACCAGCAAATCTATCAAGACTGCTATATCCAGTTTTTATAAGCTTAGATTCTTTATTCTCTATCGTATCTAATGTTTCAGTAATAATTTCACTTATATCAGATTTAACAGAGGGCCTTATGTCCATCAATTCTCCAAATACAGAATGTGCCTGACTTATAGATTTATATACATCATCATTATTGCCAAGTGCTCTTTCTCTTATTTTATCTGCATGTTCTATTATTTGTCTAAGTAGATATTTCTGATAGACTCGTGTTGCGTAAAAAGATGTCGTCCCTTTTGCACAAGTTTCATTGTGGCAATCCACAACATATATCTTGTCTAGTCCTTCATCTATTTCATCTTGTGTTATTGATGTGCATACGGTTAATACATCTATATGCTCACCTTTCTTTCTCATTTTTGTTATCTTATTCCATAACAATTGTGCCTTGGGTTGATAAAAAACACCTTCTTTTGTAAAGAATCTAGCAACATCTTCATAGTCACCAGGCTGTTTAATTATCGAGCCAAGAACAACATCTTCCGTCTGTTTGTCGTACGGTAATGGTGTTCCCATATTTCTTCTCCTATTGAACAGATTTTTATACTGTTCCTTTTTATTTTAATGAACTTTTATCGTGTGTAATGTTATAATTTTAGACATAAATCCCCTATGAGTCCTAGTAAAAAAAACTCATTTGGGAGGAGATATTGATTTAAAAGATAATTAAATATCTAATGAACCGTATTCTTTCTCCATTAATGTTCTTATTCTAACCATAACGGTGTCAATTAAGTCTTCTGTAATTAAAACATCATTTTCGCTTATATTACCTAAATTTCTTTTGTAATAAGCTAAATCATCTTTTAACCATTCTATGACCAATTCCCTGTCTGATTTCCCTTTGTATCCTCTTGGCAATTATTCTCCAGTATTGCTTGAACTTCATCGGTTAACTTCTCTAACTCTACTTCGTTTACTTTATATACCATACTTTCATCGCTTGTAGGTATCAGAGTTATAGGCTCTCCCTTGAAGTAAAGTCCCCAATTATTACTGTTGAGAACCTTGAGGATTGTTGTTTTAATATTATCCATTTTGTTTTCCTCTTTTTCTATTACTGCTCTTTTTTTTTCTAACTTTTCTTCGTGATTGAGAGCATCATCAATACAAAGAAATCTTTTATCATCACTTGTCAGCCACACTATCGTCAGTTCGTGTTTTAGCATCTTCTTCAGCTCTTTTGTCAATGTATTTTCCAAGTTTTTTTTCATGTTTATTCATTTCTATATAACTACTTAGAACCATCTCCATTTGTATCATTCTGTTTTTTAGAATTTCTGTTCTTTCCATCATTTGATTTACTGCTGTTGCTACTTGCCTTATTGTTGGCTTTTTTGCCATCTTTCTTCTCCTTTTTTTCTTCAGTTATTTCCTCTGATTCTTCTTCGTATTCAAAAACAACTTCATTTAATTCATCTAACTTT
>Ga0208159_1000074_pt1 | contig 35429 bp, 32 predicted proteins | sample 9_EtaG_FD_184082 | JGI IMG/M metagenome (GOLD analysis project Ga0208159, IMG submission 184082) | Marine viral communities from the Subarctic Pacific Ocean - 9_ETSP_OMZ_AT15188 metaG (SPAdes) (version 2) | ecosystem: Environmental > Aquatic > Marine > Oceanic | place: Pacific Ocean | collected... | reverse complement strand
CAGCAGCAGCAGATAAAACTCAAGTTACAAACAATACTAATGTAAATAAAATAACTGCATCTACTGCTAAAGGTTCTGGAACTCCGACTACTGGTGATATGAATTCTATATCATCTAGAACTACAATGCCTACGGGTGGAGGTTCTGGAATGGGGCAAGTTAGCGCAATGAAAAATGAAATGGCAAGTCTAGCTAATAAATTTGGGCCAGCATCAGCTTCTAGTCAAAGTAACATTGGTGCTATGACAACTAAGGTTGAAAACTCATCTAAATCTCCAGTTAAAAAAGAAGCTAAAACCTCATTAGATATGGAAAAAGATTTATTAGCTGAATTAGAAGGACCTGGTTCTAAAACTTTTGGTATGTAATGAGAATAGACTCATCAAATATAAAAGAATTAAATTTACTTAAACATTATAGAATAATAAGAAAATGGGCTTGTAAAAATAACAACTTAAATGATGCAGATTTAGAGTTGTTGATATACTTAGAAAGTATAGATAGATTTACAAAGCAAGATTTTAAAACCGGTACGTACTCATATAGTTGGGACAATAGGCGCTGGAACAGGTTGTTAAAGAGTGGTTGGATAGTAGTTTGGAGAGAACGAAATAGAACAACACAGAAATACAATATATATAAAGTTTCTACAAAGTGCAAACAACTTACAAGTCGTATGTACCGTATCATGTTAGGGGAAGAAGATATCCCTGTTACTAGAAGTAACAAAATATTTAACCGCAGTAATTACACCAGTAAGGTTCTTGCTGCTTCAATTATTAACGTAAATAATGATAAAGAAAGATGGTAACAGTAAATAATAAAGCTTTAATGCCTTACAACACAGGAGGTAGTCAAGTTGGACTTCCGGCTTCAGCCACTAATTTAACAGCAACAGCTGGTTTGTCAGGATATACTGGACCAGTTCAAGCAGCTGGAGCAATTCCAGTGGTCGAAAAGAACCCTGCTGATGGACAGACAATAATAACTTAACAAATAATAATTATGCCAAGCGAAGGATATAATCAAATACCTGCGGGTAAAAAGAAAAATTGTAATATGAATTATTACAAACCTATGGGAACTAGATCAATGGAGTCAAGGCTTACTAATGTTAAGACAGATCTTAAGGTAGAAAACATTGAGTACAAAGGAAACGCTGTACTTAGAGCTAACAGAGGTTAAAATGGAAGATATAAAGCTGTATGTCCTAAACGCACTTTCTTTTGGTGTAACTATGATGGATTGGCTTGAACCCGTTTTAAAAATAATGTTACTTATTGTAACTATAGGTTATACTGCTCATAAATGGTGGATGATGAAAAAATCTAAAGATGAGACAGATAAATAAAATTATTGTACATTGCTCTGCTACCAGGGAAGGTGAAAACTACACTGTAGATACAATACGTAGTTGGCACATTGACGGTAGAGGTTGGAGCGACATAGGCTATCATTTCTATATTGACTTATATGGTGAAATACACAAAGGTAGGGATATAGCTAAAATCGGGGCTCACACGAAGGGTCAGAATAGAAACTCAATTGGTATATGCTATTGTGGTGGCGTTGAAGCTGATGGTAAGACCCCGAAAGATACTAGATACGACTGTCAAAAAGATAGTTTACTAGCGGTACTAAGAACACTTAAAGCTATGTATCCAGAAGCTACAATACACTCACATAGGGATTTTGCTAATAAAGCATGCCCATCATTTGATGCTACTAAAGAATATGAAAATCTCTGAAGGAACAGAATTTAAAATAGACATTAAAACTATTATAAGTATAATAGTTGTGACGTCGATGTTTGTAGGTATGTACTATACTCTGCAAGATGATATATCTGATGCTAAAAAAATGCCTAAAGCTGTAATAGATAGAATAGAATACGATCTAAAACAAGATTGGCACACGCAACACATAAACAAATTAGAAAGTGAAGTTAAAGAGCTTAGGGATTGGTGTAGAGAAATAGATGAAGAACTTTATAAAAAGAAAAGATAATGGCTAAAGCAAAAACTAAACGTAAAAAAAATCCATGCTGGAAAGGTTACGAAGCGATAGGTATGAAAAAAAAAGGTGGTAGAACTGTGCCTAACTGTGTTCCTGTAAAAGGCAAAAAGAAAAAGAAAAAATAATGGCAAAGAAATTTAAACCACATCCTATGTATAAGGATTGTAAGACTAAAATGGCTTTTACTATGGAAGACCATAATAAGCTTAAAGAAAAAGGTTATACACACAAGCAAGATAAAGCTTGTAAAAAGAAAAAGTAATGGCTAAAAGTGTTGACGCGAAATATGAAAAGCGTAATAGAAAAATGCGCTCAGATTACAAAAAAGAAACAGGTAAGACTTTAGGTTCTAGACAAACATCTGGTACTAATAGTCGTAGAGTTTCCTTTGCTTGTAGATTTGGCGGTATGGCTGGAGGTATGAAAAAGAAAAATGGCGAACCTAGCAACTTAGCAATGGCACTTAAAAAGTGGGGCTTTAGAAGCAAGGAATCTGCTAGAGCATTTTGCAAAAGAAATAAAAAATCTAAGAAATAATGGCATACGGTAAAAAAATGACTAAGAAGAAAACTACAACTAAAAAATCTTCAAAACCAAAAACTAAGAAAAAGAAAAAGTAATGGATAAGTTAAAAGAAATTATCAATCACCCATTATCTAAATCAGTTGCTTTAGGTATTGTTGGTGCATTATTATTAATGGAAAAACACCCATTATATGCTGGAGTAGCATTAGGTATGGGACTTAGAGAATTATTATTAGCTTTTAAAGCTGATTAAAAAAATAAAATTAAATGGAATCAAATAAATCAAAAGGTCTAGGAGACACTATAGAAAAGTTTACAACAGCTACAGGTATAAAAGCTTTAGCAGATAAAATACCAGGTGGGTGTGGATGTAAAGCTAGAAAAGAAAAATTGAATCAAATGTTTCCGTATGGAAAAAAAGAAAACCAAGAAAAAGTTTAAGGAAACTAAAGTAGGTATATTTTTAAAAAACAAAGCTCCTAAAATATTAGAAACAGTAGGAGAATTTTTACCTGAGTCAGGAGGTTTAGGTATTGTAAAAAATATAATAACAAGTGATACTAATATAAAGCCAGAAGATAAAGAAATGGCTTTGAAACTATTAGAGCAGGATATAGCAGAGATGAATAATATATCTAGCCGTTGGCAAAGTGATATGACTTCAGACTCCTGGTTAAGTAAAAACACTCGTCCCTTGACTTTAATTTATCTTACGTTAACAATGACTCTATTTGTAGTTTTGGATTCAACACTGCTTTTAGAGATAAACAATGGTTGGGTTTCTTTATTAGAAGCTTTATTAATAACAGTTTATGTAGCGTACTTTGGTAGTAGAGGCGCGGAAAAAATCAACAAAATAAGAAAATAAATAAAATGAGTGTAATAGGAACAACTTACAAACAGCCTAGAGTTTTAGCTCACGACGCTGTAGCGTTAAAAGATTTACCAAGCTCTATATATAGACCAATAGATAGACTTGAAATAGTGCCATGGGAAATATGGGGTAAAGCACGTGAAAAATTAGCATTGGCTTTTATTAAAGGTAAAGGCAAAGGTATAAATCCTTTATATACTATACCTGGAACTGGAGGAACAGAGATAGATTTCCGCGAAGTGTACGGAGGTAAAGGATTTGTAAAAGATGAAATTTATAGAGCTATAACAACCGGTGCTGAAGGAACAGTTTTCGATGTAAGGGTTATAAGTGTCAATAGCGAAGGAGCTATACGCATGGCGGAGTATGTAACTCCTGAATGTAAAAGTGAACAAAGCACCAACTTAAATAATGGAGAATTATTTAATGTAATGTGGAGTCCTAGAGCTGACCAGGGAGTAGACGACGGCGAAAGTGCTGTTAACATGGGTGCTGTGATATTAAAAGCTTCTGAACCTTGGGAATTTGGTGCACCTATAAATCCAGCTATAGAAGATCTAGAATCAGACATTTCAATTGATTTACCATTGCATAGGATGCAAGATTATTTTAGAAAAAAACAAATAGTTAAATACACTTATAAAGATTGTGTATTTAGGTCCATGCCTGAAGGTTCTAGTTTATATGTAGGTATAGACCTTAAGTCAATAAGAGTTGTAATGGAAAGTGGAAAGCTAGCTTTGTTTTCTAATGTTTCTGCTGGAAGCTTTTTACCTATATTAGCGCTAACAGTTGTTGAAGCTAGAGCCGCTAATGATGTTGTTATTCCTGACGGCCTTACTGAAGCTCAGTATATTTACGAAAACGTACTTAGCTTAACGTAATGCCACTTATACGTATTAGTAATAGCATTTTATCTAGTAGTGTATTAGAATTAACTAATAGAAGACCAGACGCTCCTGCACCTGCACCAGGTCCAGGCCCAGGCCCAGGTCCAGAGCCAGAATTACCAAATTGGCAAATTATAATTTTCAATAACACATCTAACCAAATAGAAGTTGCAGATGTTAAACTTTATAATGATAGTATAGATGTAAATACACCAATAACTTTAGAGTCAAATAATTTCCCTACTCAACCAAATCAACTTCCACTTGTTAATTTTATAGGTGATGGTAGTGGTAATACAATTGGTATAGTAAATTCTACATCAAATATGAATCAACTTCTTACAATGCCAGGTCAAGTTCCAGGAAGTCTATATTCTTATGGACTTTTAAATTTTCGTGCGGATAGTGATGATCCTACTAAGTTTAATCCTATAGCAGGTGAAAACATGACAGTAATAAAGAAAAAAGTAGGTAATACATTTGTTGACGCAGTGACAGCCACAGCTGTGTACCAAGGTAGTAATCCACCTCTATTTATTGATCCAGATCCATTACCAGGTTCTTATGAACTTATAGTATACTATCAACAAATAAACCGGTAACAATTAAAAATAAAATAAAATAAAATAAAATGAATAAAACAAAAATAACACCAGAACAATTACAAACAATTCAAGACCAACAATCAAGATTAAATAACTTATTAAATCAAATAGGTTATGTAGAAGCTCAAAAACACGCATACTTACATGAGTTTGCAGATGTAAATATGAAAGTGGAAGAATATAAGAAAGAATTAGAAGAACAATATGGTCAAATCAATATCAATGTTGAAGATGGAACTTATACTGAGATAAAAGAAGAAGAAAAAGCTCCAGACCTTAAAGTTGTTAAAGAGGAGGAACCTGCTAATGTCTAATAAAATAAGAAAAATTAGTATAGGATCTGACTATAAAAACGATGCAATGCATTACTCCGTAGGCCAAGAGGTTTACGGAGGTCATCAAATTTGTGATATATTAAATAGTGATAATGATGGAGAATATTTAATATACATAAAGAAGGAAAATGAAATCTTACCATGGAAAAAGTTTAACAAAAACATGGCTATCTCAGTGGAATACAATTTAAGTTATAGTGAATAGTTTATATGATTATATTATCGAACCTATAGGAGAAAGATACAATAATAAAAAAAAGATCGGTAATAAAGAATTAATATTAAACACTAAGATTGAAAATTGGAAAGCTATAAACAAATTAGCAAAAGTAGTAAGTATCCCAAAAGCTTACAATCTACCTATCCAAGTGGGTGATTTAATCCACGTTCATCATAATATATTTAGAAGGTTTTATGATATGAAAGGTAGACAAAAAAATAGTAGATCTTACTTTAAAGACAATCTATACTTCTGTTCCCCTGATCAAATATACTTATATAGTAGAAATAATAATAATAAATCTTTTTTAGATAGATGTTTTGTTAAACCTATTAAATCTAAAAAATTAGGTAAAAAATTCATACCTAATAAAGGTATTTTAAAATATGATAATGCTATATTAAACAATTTAGGTATATTTAAAGATGATGTTGTAAGCTTTAGAAGTGCTAGAGAGTGGGAGTTTGAAATAGATAGTGAATTATTATATTGTATGAAATCAAAAGACATTTTAATTAAGTATGAAGACGAAAGAAACGAAACAGAAAATAATCCAAGCGGGTCAACTTGCGGTTGCGGAACTAATCAAAGTTGCGAAAGAGCCGATAGTGGACACAGGGGAAGATGTAACTGCGGATCGTTTGAAGAATGCCGCTGCAACTAAAAAGTTAGCAATATTTGATGCTTTTGAAATACTTAGTAGAATAGAAGAAGAAGAAAATTTATTAAGTGACAAGCCTAAAAAAGTAAAAGAAGAAAAAACTTTTAAAGGTTTTGCTGAGGGGAGGAGTAAGTGAGCTACAATCAAACGCTTTGGAAAGAAATAAAAGATGTTGTAAATCCTAAAATATTATCTAAACAAAATAGATTAAAAAAGTGGGAGTATGGTTATAATGCAGATTATGACTTTGTAGTTATTAGTAAAACTGGACAAATTGGACAGATCATTGAAATACAAAACCTCCGCATTGCATTACCAACGGAGCATGAATGCTTTAAACGAAGCGAAAAGCAAGAGGAACAGCATTGGGAAAAACAAGAATATCCAAAAGCGTTAGCTAGAATAAAAACAAGATTTGATTGGGAAGAACATCCTACAGATTTTAAAGAACAATGGTACGATTATATAGATAATGAATTTAAAAAAAGAGACGAAGGTTATTGGTTTTATAATAACGGTGTGCCTACTTATATCACTGGTACTCACTACATGTACTTGCAATGGTCAAAGATTGACGTTGGTGCAGCCGATTACAGAGAGGCAAATAGACTCTTCTTTATCTTCTGGGAAGCTTGTAAAGCGGACAACAGGTGCTATGGAATGTGCTATCTTAAAAACAGACGGAGTGGATTTAGCTTTATGTCGTCAGCTGAACTGGTCAACCAGGCAACAATATCGTCTGACGCTAGATTCGGTATCTTATCTAAGACTGGAGCAGACGCTAAGAAAATGTTTACCGACAAAGTTGTACCAATATCCGTTAACTATCCGTTTTTCTTTAAACCCATCCAAGATGGTATGGATCGTCCTAAAACCGAGTTGGCGTATAGAGTCCCAGCTTCAAAGCTTACTAGGCGTAAATTAGATGACAATATAAAATTAAAAGAATTACAAGGTCTTGATACAACAATAGACTGGAAAAATACGGGGGACAACTCTTACGATGGTGAGAAATTAAAAATATTAGCACACGACGAATCAGGAAAATGGGAACGACCAGACAATATATTAAACAACTGGAGAGTTACAAAAACTACACTAAGACTAGGCCGAAGAATAGTAGGCAAGTGTATGATGGGCTCAACTTCAAACGCGTTAGATAAAGGTGGAAATAACTTCAAAAAATTATACTACAATTCAGACGTTACAAAAAGAAATAGAAACGGACAAACAAGTAGCGGATTGTATTCTCTTTTCATCCCTATGGAATGGAACTACGAAGGATTCATGGATACTTTTGGATCACCTGTATTTACTACGCCAAAAAATAAAACAATCGGAATTGACAATATCCCAATTACAATCGGAGTTATAGAGCATTGGGAGAATGAAGTTGATGGATTAAAAAGTGATCAAGATAGTTTAAATGAATACTATAGACAATTTCCAAGAACAGAGAAACATGCTTTTAGAGATGAAACAAAGTCTAGTTTATTTAATCTTACTAAAATATATGAGCAAATAGACTTTAACGAAGAAATTAATAATTCAGCAACTATCACACAAGGATCTTTTAGCTGGATGAATGGCGTTAAAGATTCTAAAGTTATTTTCAAACCAAACAACAATGGTAGATTTAAAATTTCTTGGGTACCACCTTTCTCTATACAAAATAATGTGATTGAAAAAAATGGAATTAAAAAACCTGGTAACGACCACATTGGAGCATTTGGTTGTGATTCTTACGATATTAGTGGTACTGTTGATGGTCGCGGCTCTAATGGATCACTTCACGGATTAACTAAATTTTCAATGGAGGACGCTCCTCCTAATCACTTTTTTTTAGAATATATAGCAAGACCTCAAACAGCGGAAACATTTTTTGAAGACGTTTTAATGGCTTTAGTTTTTTATGGTATGCCAATACTTGCTGAAAATAACAAGCCGAGATTGTTATACTATTTAAAGCGTAGAGGTTATAGAGGTTTTAGTATGAACAGACCTGATAAAGTTTGGAACAAATTGTCAACAGCTGAAAAAGAAATAGGTGGTATACCTAATTCAAGTGAAGATATAAAACAATCACACGCTGCTGCAATTGAAGCTTATATAGAAGATTACGTAGGTAAAATGGGTGATGGCTATGGAGATATGTATCATCAATCAACCTTAGAAGATTGGGCAAATTTTAACATAAATGATAGAACGAAACATGATGCTTCTATTAGCTCTGGTTTAGCTATTATGGCTTGTAATAGAAATAGATATAAACCCAATGAAGAAAGAAAATTAAAATCTGTAGATTTAGGTTTTAAAAAATATGACAACAACGGTATTACATCGAAAATAATATAATAAATGATTTACACTAATACACAAAGTTCATTTCCTGACCAGGTAGTACCTCAAGAGGAAAAAATGACTCTAGACTATGGTTTGCAAGTTGCAAGAGCTATAGAAGGAGAGTGGTGGGCATCTGGAGTTGGTGGAGCTAGATACACTAACAACTACAACATATTTCACAGAAGAAGACTTTATGGTAGAGCAGAACAATCTATACAGAAATATAAAGATGAACTTTCTGTAAATGGTGATTTATCATATTTAAACTTAGATTGGACACCTGTTGCTATAATACCCAAATTTGTAGATATCGTCGTAAATGGAATGTCTGAAAAAATTTATGACATAAAAGCTTTTGCTCAGGATCCAGCTTCTCAAGAACAAAGAACTAAGTACGCTAATAAATTGTATAAAAATATTCAGACTAGAGACTTTATGAATGAAGTTAAAGCTCAAATGGGGATTGATTTGAGTGAGGTTGCGAATCAAGAAAATGTACCTCAAAATGAAGAGGAGTTAGAAATACACTTACAATTAGATTACAAGCAGTCAGTTGAAATAGCTGAAGAAGAAGTTATAAATAATGTATTAGACAGAAACAAATACGAATTAACTAAGAGAAGAGTATATAAAGATTTAGTTGAACTAGGTATTGGTTGTGTTAAAACCAACTGGAATAAGTCAGAAGGGGTTGTTGTTGATTATGTAGATCCTGCTAATATAGTGTATTCATACACAGATGATCCTAATTTTGAAGATATATATTATGTTGGTGAAGTTAAAAATATATCATTACCTGAACTTAAAAAAGAATTTCCAAATATTAGTGAAGAAGAATTAAAAAATATTCAAAAGTTTCCAGGTAACACAAATTATAGAAGAAATTACAGAGGTAATAGAGACAATGATACTATTCAAGTTTTATATTTTGAATACAAAACTTATGCAGATCAAGTATTTAAAATAAAGAAAACACCAACTGGTTTAGAAAAAGCTTTAGAAAAACCTGATACATTTATGCCTCCACCTAATGACGGCTTTGAAAGAGTAAGTAGATCAATAGAGGTTTTATATCAAGGTGCTAAAATACTAGGTCATCCAATAATGTTAAATTGGCAAGTAGCAGAAAACATGACTAGACCAAAGTCTAATTTATGTAAAGTTAACATGAATTATGCTATATGTGCTCCTGATCTTTACAAGGGTAGAATTACCTCTCTTGTTGAAAGAATGATTACGTTTGCTGATATGATTCAATTGACTTCTTTAAAGCTTCAACAGGTTTTATCAAGAATGGTTCCAGACGGTGTATACTTAGATGTAGATGGTTTATCAGAGGTTGATCTTGGTAATGGAACTAGTTATAACCCACGTGAAGCGTTGAATATGTACTTTCAAACGGGTAGCATTGTTGGTAGATCAATGACACAAGATGGTGACATGAACCCTGGTAAAGTTCCGATACAAGAATTACAAACTAGTGCTTCTCAAGCTAAAATACAAAGCTTAATACAAACTTATCAATACTACTTACAAATGATAAGAGATGTAACTGGATTAAATGAGGCTAGAGATGGAAGTAATCCAGATAAGGACGCGTTATTAGGTTTACAGAAGCTTGCTGTAGCGCAATCAAATGTTGCTACAAGACATATACTAGATGGTGGACTTTATCTTACTCTTAGAGCTTGTGAAAATATCGCTCTTAGAGTTGCTGATTCTTTAGAGTTTGAGTTAACAAACGAAGCGTTAGTAAATAGCGTTAGCTTATACAATGTTGCTACATTAGAAGAAATGAAAGATTTACATTTGTATGATTTTGGTATATTCTTAGAACTAGAACCAGATGAAGAAGATAAACAAATACTAGAGCAAAATATAGAAATAGCTTTAAAACAAAATCAAATAAACCTGGAAGATGCTATAGATATACGTAATGTTAATAACTTAAGATTAGCAAATCAATTATTAAAATTAAAACGTAAACAAAAAGCTGCTGCTGACCAAAAAGCACAACAACAAATGATTCAAGCACAAGCAAAAGCTAATGCTGAATCTGCAGAGAAAGCTGCTATGTACGAAGTTCAGAAAAAAGAAGCTTTAGCACAAACAGAGCTTCAATTAGAAAAAGGTAAATCAGACTTAGAACTTCAACAAATGCAAAGGGATTTTGAAAATAAAATGAGATTAGCTGAACAGCAGTTTGGGTTTGATATGCAGTTAAAGCAAATGGATGTTAGAAGAGACGAAGCTAAAGAGCAAATGATTGAAGATAGAAAAGATCAAAGAACTAAATTACAAGCGACTCAGCAAAGTGCTATGATACAACAAAGACAAGATGGTTTATTACCAACTGACTTTAGTACACAACCTAACGGTGAGCCACTAGCAGAGCAAACAATAAATCAAATACCACAACCAGAAAACACAATGCCAGGAATGGCTATATAATTATATAATATCATATCATGGAAAAAAAAGAAGAAGTAAAACAAGAAGGTGAATTTAAAATGAAGAAAAAAAGAGGTAGACCTAAAAAACTATCTAACAATAATTCTGAAACACCTAAAATAGAAATAAAAACAAAAGACGATGCCGTTCAAGAGCCAAAAGCAGAGGAAACTGTGTTACAGTCTGAAAAGAAGGAAGAAAAACAAGAGTTGGGATTGCAAGAAGTGGGATCAACACACAAAGAAGAAACTTCCAAAGAAACTGTAGAAAATACAAAAAACACTATAGTAGAAATAACTGAACAAGAAATTAAAGAAGAAGTTAAAGAAACTAAAAAAGATTTAGAGGAAGCTGTAAGAGATGAGAAAGTTCTTGGCAAAGCTTTACCAGAAAATATTGAAAAGCTTGTTTCGTTTATGGAAGAAACAGGTGGTAACATAAATGATTATGTCAGATTAAATGCTGATTACTCTAACGTGAGTGATGATGTGTTGCTAAAAGAATACTATAAAAATACTAAACCACATTTAGAAAGCGATGAAATAGATTTTATTATGGAAGAGCAATTTAAAGTGGATGAAGATTACGACGAAGAGCGAGATCAACGTCGAAAAAAACTCGCAAAAAAAGAAGAGGTTGCAAAAGCAAAAAACTTTCTTGAAGATTTAAAAACAAAGTATTACGAAGAAATCAAGTCGAGGCCTACCGTAAACAATGAAATGTCTAAAGCAAGTGAGTTTTTCAACCGATATAACAAAGAACAAGAGATAGCTAAGAAGCGTCATGAAACGTTTAAACAAGATACTAATAAACTTTTTTCTGAAGAATTCAAAGGTTTTGATTTCGCTTTAGGAGAAAAGAAGTTTAGATATTCTGTTAATAACCCTAGTGACGTTGCTGAAGCCCAATCTGATATTTCTAATGTGCTTAAGAAGTTCTTAAACGAAAACGGAGAAGTTGTAGATTATAAAGGTTATCATAAAGCTATTTATGCTGCTAGAAACGCAGATACTATTGCGCAACATTTTTATGAGCAAGGCAAAGCTGATGCTGTTAAAGATGTAGTTGCTAAGTCTAAAAATATAAGTAAGGATGCTAGACAAACTAGTTCTGAAAACGTATATTTAAAAGGTCTTAAAGTAAAAGCGGTTAGTGGTGTTAGTAGTTCTAAATTAAAAATTAAAAGATAAAAAAATAAAAAATGGGACAATTTGAATCGTTTGGGCCTGGATTATTGCCTACACAAGATCAATCAGTTTTATCAACAAACTACTTACAGTGGAATGACAAGAATGGAGAAAACTTTGCAGATTTTGCACAACAATATCTACCTGAACTTTATGAACAAGAAGTTGAAAGATTTGGTAATAGAACGTTATCAGGTTTTTTAAGAATGGTTGGCGCTGAAATGCCAATGACATCTGATCAAGTTATTTGGTCTGAACAAAATAGATTACACATTGGCTATACTGATGTATCAGTTAATGGAACTACATTTACAGTTAATTCTGCAACTCCACCAAATGAAGTTGTTATTAGAAAAAATCAAACTTTTGTAGTTTATGATGAAACTAATAACTTAACGTTAAGAGGTTTAGTTACAGCTGCTCCAAATCCTGGAAACACTGGAGGAATTTCTTTTGAAGCTTTACCATACACGGTTGCTAACTGGGGATCTTTAAGTGAAAATGGTTTAAAACTTTTCGTTTATGGTTCTGATTTTGCTAAAGGAACTGAAGGAATGGAAGGATCTGTAACTCCTACTTTCACTCAGTTTAGTAATAGACCGATAATCATTAAAGACAAATATTTAGTTAATGGATCTGACACTGCTCAAATTGGTTGGGTTGAAGTTGCTACAGAAGACGGAACATCTGGATTCTTATGGTATATGAAGGCTGAATCAGAAACTAGATTAAGATATGAAGATTATCTTGAAATGGCTATGGTTGAAAGTGTTAAAGCTGATCCAAACGGCGGTTTAGCTGGTAGTGGATTCGCTGGCGGAGCTGGTGCAGGTACACAAGGTATGTTTGATGCTATTAGAGAAAGAGGTAATGTATACTCTCAATTTTCTGGTGCTGCTGCTCCTGGAGCTGGTGCGTTAGGTGATTTTGATGCTATATTACAAGAACTTGATTTACAAGGAGCTATTGAAGAAAACATGTTATTTTTAGACAGAGCTACTGCTCTTGACTTTGATGACATGATTGCTGCTCAAGCTGGTGGTGGATATAACGCTACAAGCGCTGCTTCTTACGGTCTTTTTGACAATGAAGCTGAAATGGCACTTAACTTTGGTTTTTCTGGTTTCAGAAGAGGTTCTTATGACTTCTACAAAACTGACTGGAAATATTTAAACGATGCTTCTACTAGAGGTTTAGTTAACGATATTAAAGGTGTAATGATTCCTGCTGGAACATCTACAGTGTACGATCAAATGTTAGGATCAAATATCAGAAGACCTTTCTTACATGTAAGATATAGAGCTTCCGAAACTGATGATAGAAGAATGAAATCTTGGATTACTGGATCTGTAGGTGGTGCTTATACATCGTCTCTAGATGCTATGGAGGTTCATTACCTATCTGAAAGATGTCTATGTGTTCAAGCAGCTAATAATTTTGTATTGTTCGTAGACTAATTTATTAACCTTTTAAAAAATAAATTATGGGAACAATAAGATTTAACTTAATAAAAGACAATCCACAGTCTCCATCACCTTGTGGTAAATGGGTAGATGCGAACGGAGATGAGTTTGATGAGCCTTGTGCTGAACCAGATGTTGATGTTTATGAACTAGTTTTAGATCCAACTAGTACATACGCTTATGGTGCTATTTCAGGTGATGAATTAACCCTAAATATACAACCTAGTGTCGGTGGTGCTGAGACTTTAGAAATAAAGTTTCCAAATTTTTCATTGGAAAATGAAGAATATTGGCCTAACGCAGTTGGTAATGGATTTGAGGCTTTGGGGCAAATATCTCCTTACCAAGCTATAGCAAATAGCGGAGGTAATGCTGATGATATTAAAGCAGCATTTATAAAACCTCAAGTTGATAAAATCTTTAACCTAGCAGCTCAAGGTGAAGGTGCAGTGGTTGATTTTTCAGTTGTTCTACCGATAATGACAGAAGCTCAAAAAAATGATCTTGACCAGCGTCGAGATGAGGCTTCTAGTTGTAGAAATGAGTTGCAAGCTATTATTGAAAAAATGAAAGTTGCAGCTGAAAATGAAGGATACCCAACTTTTAGATTACCAAAAAATGGGCCATTGGTTGAAGTTGCTACTTTTACCGCGGCGGATGCAGAAGCTTATGCTGCAAAAGTTTGTGGTAATAGTGGATCTCTTACTTTAGAAGCTATTGGTTATAATACTATTAGTGATTTCAAAGATGTAATACTTAATACATAAAATAATAAATACACCTCTCTATAATTTAGGGAGGTGTTTTTAAACCTATAAAAATGAAAAACTTAGAAATTAAAAAAGTTAAATATTCTACTAATGGGCCAGCTGTTATTGGTGTTCAAAAAGAGACGGTTGCTTTACCAGATCTTGAAAAAGACATACTTTACGTTGACGGTACAGAAGAATATTTTACTATAAAAGGGGTAAAAACTGATGGTAGTTACTGGGGTGGTTATTTTCTTTTTCAACAATCTGACGTAGTTACTTTAAGTGAATCGTTTAAGGAATTTATAAAGTACGTAAGTGACAATAATATTGGCGGTTATAGAACTTTTAATAAAGAATACTTAGACGCTATTACTCAATATGATGCAAAAGAACCTCCCTCTGTTTATGGTGGATATAGAGCTAATTTTAAAAGATCTTTCTTAGATTTTTTAAAAACAGATAATACTGTACTTGAAGTTAAGGTAACACAATCATTACAAGATACTAAGCTACTAGAAATGTTAGCAAAAGATTGGGAAAACACAATTGCCTCTAACAATGATAATACGCAAACTTACAGACAAGGAAAGCTTCCAATGTTTGTTAACAAACCAGCTATACTTTCAATGCTTATTTCATGTGCTACTTGCGAAAATTTAGAAAACGGAGGCTTAAACAATCCTTATAACATTGTAGGATCATCTTATCCAGGTGCTAATGTAAGGGTTTTTGAAAGTTACGCTTTTTATGATGGTGTATCTATGCAAGATGTGGATAATCAACTTACAGCCGGAATAGCTGAAGCTATAGATGAATCTTGTTCTAGGTTTGTCAATAAAATGAAGCCGGAAGGTTTTAGTGAAATTACAGGTAAATGTCAGGAGGAACTTGAGCAAGAAAAGGAAAACCTGGAAGACCAAGTGAAAAACATTGAAGAAGAACAAAAGAACAAGGAGAGCGAAAGAGCAGACGCAAAAGAAACACAAGAGCAATTAGAGGAACAATTAGCAAAAATTAATGAGGATATTCTTACTTTAAAACAGGATTTAGAGGATATTGAAAGTGAATATGCTGAATGTCTTGATGCGGCAGGATCAGATCCATCTGCTATAGCAGCATGTACTGAGGCCTACAACCAAGCTAAAAATGAGAAGGAAGAAGAGTTAAAAGAGAAAGAAGGTGAACGTACAGAACTTCAAAAAGAATTAACAGACACAAACGAGCAAATATCTTCACTCGATGCTGAAATTGCTTCTTTAGAAAATCAACTCGCTGTTGCTCAAGGAGCTCTTCAAAATGTGGAGGATCAAACAAATTCACAGGAAAAGTGTGCCGATATGGTTGAGGCATTTTGTGAGTCAGAAGAACCACCCTCAGAATCTTAATAATTAAAAACAAAAATTATATTATATTATATTATGGAAAATGAAAAACAATGGGAGATAAAAGATAGAAATTATTATTTAAAAAATAATCAGTCTCCAGTAACTTACACGTTATCTTCAAAACATACAGCTAGGTATCCTTTATTGTATTTTGATGAAGATATAAAAGCTCAACGTGAGCTTAGGTACGCAACTAACCAGAGTAGTCCTTTTGTAGATGAACAAAAAGGAATGGCTACTTTGGAGCATATTGTTTTTAGAGATGGAGTATTAAACGTTCCAAAAGAAAAACAAGCATTGCAAAAGTTGTTATCACTATATCATCCAAAAAGAAATAAAGTTTATACAGAGTTAGATGAGGTTAAAGAAGCTACTGATGAGTTACAAGTGTTGGAAAGTGAATTTAAGGCTATTTCTTATGCTAGGGAAATGCCATTAGATCAAGCTGAAGCTGTATTAAGAGTTGAGGTTGGTTCTAGTGTGTCTAACATGAGTTCTAAAGAGCTTAAAAGAGATTTACTTATATTTGCAAAAAGAAATCCTTACTTGTTCTTAGATTTAGCTACGGATGAAAACGTAGAATTAAGAAATGTGGCTATAAAAGCAACTGAACAAAAGATAATTAAATTATCTCAAGATCAGAGGACTTTCGCTTGGGCTAGCAATGGTAAAAAACTAATGCAAGTTCCATTTGAAGAAAACCCATATTCTGCTTTTGCAGCTTTCTTAAAAACCGACGAAGGTATAGAAGTTTTTAATTCTATACAGAAAAAGTTAAACTAAGATTTAACATGTAATAATAGTAGTTAGGCGGCATAACGCCGCCTTTCTTTTTATAAAAAAATTATAATGGCTATAAACGTAAACACAGTATATCAAACTGTCTTGTTGATTTTAAACAAAGAACAAAGGGGTTATCTAACACCTGCTGAATTTAATAAAATAGCCAGTCAGGTACAATTAGAAATATTTGAAAAGTACTTTGAAGACTTAAACCAACAGTTAAGAGGTCCTGGCTTTCAAGACGAATATGCGGATAGGGTGGATAATATAGAGGAAAAAATATCAATTTTTAAGACTATTAATCCAGGTATATATACTACTGATTACTTTTTAATTCCTGAAGATCTTCATAGGTTAGGTGGTATTATATATAAAAATGAACAAGAAGTTCAAATGACTGATCGATCAGAGTACTTAAGGTTAAACATGTCTAATCTAACCAAGCCATCTTTAAAATATCCTTTATATATACAAGAAGGTGATAAAATTTACGTTTTTCCGGAAAAAATTAAAACAGATATAAGCTTCTCTTATATAAGAAAACCTAAACCAATTGTTTGGGCTTATAGAGAGGGACCACAAGGTCAATATATTTGGGATGGAGCACCAACTGGTAGTGGTCCAACAATACCTTCTACTGGTTCTGTTAATTTCGAGATAAGCGAGCAAGATCAAGTTGAAGCCGTACTTAGAGTTTTAATGTACGCTGGTGTTGTTATACGTGATCCTCAAATCGTTCAAGCTGCATCTGCTGAAGCAGCTAAAAATGAACAAAACCAAAAAACATAAAACATGGCACAGTCACCTAATGGAGGAGCTATAAATGAAACAAACGAACAGTATTACGTAGGTTCTCAAAACAACATAGCTAACTATACAACCACAACAGACGTAAACGGAAATTCAATAACGACTTTAGATTCTATGGTTTATACTTTTGATGAAGTATTGGAAGTTGTTAACTGGGATCCTAACAGTGTTGATTTTCACTTAAACAATTTTATATTAGAAGTTAGTCCAGATGGGCTACATCCTTATAAACTCTGGGACGGAACTAGCGGTCCTAACTCTCCTGCTGGACCAAATGGATCTGGTGGTGGTTTTAAAATAACAAAATTTTCAAATATACACTCTTATAGTACTTTAACATTTAATAATCCTGATGCGATAGAAGATGGTTATTATGTTAGAGTTAGTTTAAAATCTAATATGGTAGATGGTGCTCCTAATTATGGAGATTACCAATATATATCTATATTTGATATAGTAAACAACTTTATGATAGGTTATGTAGGTAGCGACAAAATCATTTCAAAAGTAAAAAGAAGTGATGTTTTATTTTATGCTAAAAGAGGTTTACAAGAATTTTCTTACGACACTTTAAGATCTGTAAAAGCACAAGAACTTACTATTCCACCTAGTCTTTCGGTCATAATACCACAAGATTATATAAACTATGTAGGTATATCTTGGATAGATAATCAAGGTTTTAAACATCCTATATATCCCACTAATTTAACTACAAATCCTACAGAAACTCCTATTCAGGACACAAATATAACCAATAATCCTTTTGGTTTTAATTTCCCTAGTTCAGGTTACGGTATCCCAACACAAGATAATTTTGGAGAAAACTTAGAAGGTACATCTATTACTGAAGAAAGATGGGGCAAGCAACCAGGTAAAGAAGACGGAGCGCTTGTTGATGCTCTTTTTAGAGAAGGTTTAGGAGATAGTATATATGCTAGAAGAGAAATAGGCTTGTTGGGTCAAAGATACGGTATAAATCCAGAGTTAGCAAACTCTAATGGGTATTTCACAATAAATAAGCGTGAAGGCAAGCTTTCGTTTAGTAATAATTTAGTAGGTAGGTTAATAATGTTAGAGTATATTTCCGATGGTTTAGCTTACGATGAAGAAACAAAAGTTCCTAAACTAGCTGAAGAAGCATTATACATGCACATAGCTTATAGTATATTAGCTACTAGAAGGAATATGCCTGAGCATATTATACAAAGATATAAAAAAGATAGAAGAGCTCAATTAAGAAACGCTAAAATAAGATTATCAAATATAAAGCCCCAAGAATTTGTTCAAGTAATGAGAGGAAAATCTAAGTGGATTAAATATTAAATTATGGCAGAGGCTAAAAATACTTTTATACAGTCTAAGATGAATAAAGACTTAGACGGCAGAATAATACCTAATGGTCAGTACAGAGACGGAGAGAACGTACAAATAAGTAGATCAGAGGGAGATGACGTTGGTGCGTTGGAAAATGTATTAGGTAATTCTTTGTTAACTGACTTAGGTTTTAACGATAAAACCCTAACCTCTATTGGGGTTCATTTTGATACTACCACTAACTGTATATATTTATTTTTAACAAATTATAGTGATTCTTCTAATAACCAATTAAATAATAATTGTTCTAGCATATCTAGTGCTAAATGTTACATTGTAAAATACAACATAACAAGTGGTCAATATAAAATATTAGTAGAAGGTTCTTTTTTAAATTTCTCAAAAACACATTTAATAACAGGTATTAATCTTTTAGAAGATTTGCTTTTTTGGACTGATAATAGAAATCAACCTAGAAAAATAAATGTTAATCAAGATCCTGGATATTACACCAACGAAGATCAAATATCTGTAGCAAAGTATTATCCTTTTGAAGCTCCTATATTATTAAACAATAATTTAGATGATGACACTTCGTCAGTAATGTTTTCTTCCTCTATGAAGGACACAACTTCTAAGTATTTGCCTATACATGCAGCTGCTAAAGTAAAGTCAATAGATGAAGCTACAGGGGAAGTGACTCTTTATGGTTGTTATAGAAACATAAAAGCAAATACTTCTCCAACTAGTTTTGATGGAAATTTAGTAACTGGAGGTAATATAAGCATAAATGGCTTATTACTAGATTCATTTACCTTAAATTGTAGTGCATCAGAGACACGTATAACAACTTCAGGTGGTGAACTTGATGTTGATCAAGGAGATATATTATATTTTCAATATTTAAACCCAGATTTTATTCAAGGTTGGGCTGGTGATCCCGATTATTTAAAAGACAAGTTTGGTAGATTTAGCTATAGATTTAGATTTGAAGACAGAGAATATTCATTAAGCGCTCCTTTTACTCAAATAGCTTTTGTTCCTAAACAAGACGGTTATTTCATAGGTAATAAAGCTACTGATGTTACATTTAGCACTGATCCCGCGGATGATACGAAAGATGCTAATCAAACTTTAGTTGGTCAAGAAAGCGAAGCTTTTGATACAACTATAGTTAGCTTTATGGAAAATAAAGTTTGTGATATTAATATTGGATTATTAGCGCCTCCTTCTGGTTCTATTGGTAAAAGACTAACTTGGGATAAAGTAGCAACAGAGTTAAAAGTTTCTGAAATAGACATATTATTTAAAATGTCTGATACTAATAATGTTTTTATTGTTGATACTTTAGAACTATCTGAATTTGCTAACTTAAACTCAGAATATATATATTATAATTACCAAAGCAAAAAGCCTTGGAAAGTTTTACCCACTAATCAAATAACTCGTGTCACTGATGTTGTTCCTATAAAAGCACAAGCTCAAGAAGTGTCAGGTAATAGAGTTATATATGGTAATTTTGTAGATAAACATGGTTCTCCAGCTAGAATGGATTATGTTTTAACAATTGGTGACAAACCTCCAATACCAGACAGTGACACTGATCCTGAGTGGAAAAACCATAATTTTTACGTGAGAAAAGAATATCAAAATCACACGTTAAAACAAAATAGAACTTACCAAGTAGGCTTAATTTTAACAGATAGATATGGTAGAAACTCAAACGTTATATTATCAGATTTTTTACCTGGAAACGAAAATCAAGGTACCGCAAAAAATTCAACTATATTCCATGACTATAGAAGCACTCAAGATAGAATTATAAAAAATCCTGATGGCTTTGGTTTAGCAGACACCTGGCCTGGTGATCAAATTTCTATAATATTTAAAAACATTATAGATGAAGATAAAAATCCAGAAATAGGTTATCCAGGGATTTATTCAGAGGCGGACGGATCTATTAGCTCTGTAATATTTAATACAGAATCTAGAGACACTACTCAGTTACCGTCTTTTAATCCACCTTGTGAAACCCAACTTAGAATTAAATCTACCACTGGTCACGAAAATGCTGTTATAAATGTTGTTATAGGTATTGGTGGCGTGGTTGAAACAGTTGTAGTTGTCGAGTCCAGCAATGGGTGGGAAGATGGTCAACCTTTTTATGTTGATTGGCAAGGTCTAGAACCTGGACCTGAGGATTGTTCAGCTCAGTTATTTGGTAATAATTATGGTGGAAATGTAGTAACTTCAAAAGCTAATCCTTTAGGTTATTATAGTTATAAAATAGTTGTTAAACAAACAGAGCAAGACTATTATAATGTTTACATGCCAACATCTTTAGCTGGATATCCTTGTAATCAAAACGTGGATGGTAAGCTTAATGAACAAGATGGTAATGTAAAACAATTTGTTTACCCTGTAAATCAAGAAAATTCAACTTCTCACATAGTTTTATTTAGTGATAATATAAATAAAGTACCTAGAGATCTTCAAGAAGTTGGTCCTACTCAAGAGCTTTATAGAAGTAATGCTGACTTGTTTTTTAGAGTTGAAAGTTTTTTACTTGATGCTAATACTGATGAATTTTCAAGTAGACAGTATCAACCTAATCAAACAGGTAATAAAGTTATTTCAATAGCTAACATGTCTAAACTTGACTTAGGAGAGTTAATATTAAGTCCATCTGTTCCTATAATACCTAACATGTTTTATAAAGGAGATACAGATCCTTTAATAGGTAGAGTAAATACAGATGAAAAATTTGGTATTTCTATAGGTGAAAACGACGGTGTTACAAATATTTGTTTAAACACTGGTCAACCAGAGTTTCAGCAAGCTACTAACACCGCAGTAGAACCAGCTGTTCCTTGTGTGCCTGGAGATGACTGTTATATAGAGCCAAATGTTACAGTTTGGAATAGTAAGTATGGTTATGGACCAACATTATGTGTAGCAGAAACAAAACCTGTAGAATCCACTATAGATATTTTTTACGAAACAAGTACTAGCGGCTTAATATCAGAGCTTAATAACAGTATAAGATTTCAAGATAACACAGCCCCAGCTGGTATGAGTGATCCAGGTATTTCATGGGAAGAAGGTCAAGATTATAACACTGCTATATCTTCAGTTTTTCAAGCGGTAAGTGCTAATGGTCTTCCTGTAGGTCCAGCTGCTGCTATAGAGCTTGTTAAAGTAGTTAAAGCTGGAAACACTGTATGTACATCTCAATTTGAATTAGTTAATTTAGGTAATGGTGAATATCAAGTTTATATAGCACCATATAATTCTACTAATAATAATAACTTTATATATAGTGTTAATAATGGAGAAAATCATTTTAATTTTACTTTTGATATTATAAATTTAGCCACGCAGTCAAGAAGAACTGTTGTTAAAGATGGTGAAATTAGCAATACAAAACCTAATGATAGAACTAATCCACCTTGGACGGCTATAAAATCAGCTTTAGGTGTTGCTTCACAACCTGTTACTGCATGGAGTACCGCTGAAAGCTTACAAACAATGTCTTTAAAAGCTGAGCAAGGTTATCAAAAATATGGATTAACATCTTATGACGGTTTTTCTGGATCAGTTTTCCCCAATGAAAGAGGATTTTATCAGTACATAGCTCCTGAAGCTGCTTTTCCAAATGAAGAAATAAATTTTGGACAAATAAGACCTACAACTCAAAGTTATATAAATGCAAACCCATGGTATATGAGTCAAGACACAGACACAAGTTCATCTTGGGCTTATGCTCAAGTGCAAACTATGGATGCTTTCTTTGCTAATTTTGAAAGATCTGATAGAGAAAGAGGTCGTCCTTGCAAAGGAACAAACTCTTATCTTTTTTGGAGCACGTTTGCTTCTAACTTACAAAACCCTGGCTTGTACAGTGGTCAGTTAGATTATGGCTGGTTTGGTGGTCCAACCGGGCCAGGTGTTAGTAAAACTCCTGGTAATGGAGTAGTTAGTGGTCAGTATAATGATTTTGCTAGAGGAACTAACGATTATAAAGGATCTTTAAATACTACTAGTACTAATAGTGTTAGTGAAAAAAAAGGAACAGTTCAATTTGCACCTATATTAAGAGAGTTATATCGCTATAATTCAGCGCGAAGATCTCAGAAAATATATGCTTTAAGATCGGATAGACAAGGTTATTCAGATAGATATCCATATCCTGGAAATACAAGTGGTAAAAAAGGAAAAAAACCAGTGTATATTCCATGTGTTCAAAACCAAGGAGACTCAAATGGGATAATGCCTGGTTGGGGAGAACAAATAACTTGGTCAATATCATCAGGTCCTTATGGTAATTATGGAGGTACTAGTAATGTTGTGTTTCCAACAGAAACAGCATTTACTGATACTGTTTTGTATAATGGAGAAACTTTAACTTGGAATGGAGAATTTTCAGCAGCTAATGGTACTTGGGGTAGTGTACAACCAGATCAAACCCCACCTTATGGACCTGGAACTGGTATTGAAATGGAGTGGAGTATACCAAGAATGTATCAAGTAAGTATGATGGTACCACATGGTGAAACGTTTTCTGTTTGTAGTAGTTATCCTAAAAAATATGGATCAAATACGCTATTTAATCTTGCTGCTGCAGGTGGTTTAGCTGTAGTTTTTGGAGTTGCTTTAGCTCCAGCCGTACTTATTGTTTATCAAGATGCTATTGATATTTGCTGGTCAATAACAAACTCTTCAGATACTAAAACCGTTCAATCCCAGTTGATGCCTGGGCAAAGAGCTGCTGCAAGTGCAACTAGAGGTGCGGACGCAAAGTCTTTTGATATGCAACCAGCTGGCGAAGTTATATTTGGCTTATACCCTAAAGACTGGTTAGATGGCAACACTGATCCTAGAAATAGAGATTATATATTAAAGAAAATGCCATCAGGTCCTATATACTGGGATCACGAAAGTGGTACTAGACCAGGTTCTCAAGGAAGTGATCAACTAAGCGCCGATTTTGGTGAAGCGTATGTTGGTCAAGCACAGAATAATGGTAGACATTATTGGCCAGATATTCAACATTTAATAGATACAGAAAGTGAGTTTTCAGAATATTCAGAAAAAGTAGACGATGGAGTTCCTGATTATTCTTTAGCACCTGACTTTATGAAGCTCCAACACGGTAGTAACACTTTTTATCAGTGGCAAAGACAATATGGAAGTTGGTTTGCATTTTGTGGTATTTCACAAAGTTACGTGTATCCTAGAGGTAGAGGAACAGGCGTTTGTGGTGGTAGAGACGCGGATAATATTAGGCAGGTTGGTCAATGGATTTTAAATAACAGTGTTACTACAGCTCATGAAACAGATAAAGGTTATTTATTTCATTTAGGAGGATTGTCTAATAAAATAGGTAATCCAAATAGTAATATAAGATTTTTTGCAGAACAAACATACTTTGGAGATCCTAATCAGGACAATCCTTCAAGAGCGGTTGTTTATGCTGGAAACCCAAGTCTTCCTTCTCAATCTTGGAACCCAGAATCTTTGTCAAATAGTTTAACATCCGTTATGACAGGTAATGGAATGCCAGGTGGTAGATACGTAGTAACGTTGAGAGCAACTGACGTAAATGGTAGTGGACTTTATGTTGAGTTTGATGTTCCTGTTCAACTTCCGTTTTGGGCAAGTAGAACTAACTCACCTTTAAGGTAATATAAAAAAAATCAAGTGATAATATAGATATGGCTTATCAAATTCCCGTTAAATATTTTAACTCGTTTTGGCTTAAAAAAGTTGTAGGCGAAGACTTTACAGATAATATAGAAGATGACAACTCTACTGTGACAACAAATGTTAAGGGTGGTAATAGCGCTAACGTGGCAGATACGTTAAACTATATATTACCAACTTGGCCTGGTTTACCTTGGGGAAGCGAAATAAGTAGTCCTCTGCCTAATGATACTAGTATAACAATATCTTATCCAGAATTTCCCTGGGGTGGTGCTTTAATAAACCACAATAGTAGTGCAGAAATGGGTGAAAAAAGACAATGGTTTGTTGAAGAAGCTAGAATAAGAGGTGGTTATAATAATACTACGGTTGATTTTGGTGTTAAAGCTTATGCTGTGGAAGAAAGCAATAAACAATTACATCGTTTTAACGCTTTAATATATTCAGGTATTTTTAATTCCAGGACAGGTGTAAACAACACGAATGTTTTTTCTACTGCAGAACCTATTACTAAATCATTAGATCCAGAAAATGGTAGTATTCAAAAGTTGTATGCTTATGATACTAATCTTACAGTTTTTCAAGAAAATAAAGTTAGTAAAGCTTTAATTGACAAAGACGCTATATACTCAGCGGAAGGTGTTGGTACTCCTGTAACTTCTGCTAAACTTGTAATAGGTCAAATAGTACCTTACAAAGGTGAATATGGTATTAGTAAAAACCCTGAGTCTTGGGCTCAATATGGTTTTAGACAATATTTTTCAGATAAATATAGAAATTGCATACTTAGATTATCTAACGACGGTTTGACAGAGATATCAAACTATGGAATGACAGATTACTTTAGAGATGAATTAAATATAACTAAAGACTACAAAGTACGTAGTACTTTAAATTTTATTTTAGAACCATTAACAACTAGTACTGCTAGTAAAATAATTACTTTTTCTGTAAATTCTACAGAAAGCTGTGATTGTGATAATATAGAGATTGGATCTTTATTAAATGTTGGAGGTAACACTTTAGATAACACGTTTGTAGTAGATTATTCTTATGATCAATCTAGTGGTGATTATGGTAGATGTGAGGTAACGGTTTCTTCTAGTTGGAATCCTGCAACATACGGAGAAACTGCGTGGCCTAGCATCATTGGATTTACCACCTATAAAAGTGATAAGATTATTGGTGGGTTTGATAATTACAATAAAAACTATGTGGTTTCTATACAGCAAGAGACTACCTATAACGCTTGTGGAACAATTCCTTTTAGAAAAAACAATGGAGTAGATACTATAACTTATAAAACGGTTAACTTTGACGAATCTATAAATGGTTGGGTGAGTTTTTACAGTTATAATCCAACTTTAATTGGTAGTTTGAAAAACAATTTTTACAGTATTGATAATTACAACATATATAAACACTACAGCGACACACAACCTAACAATTATGGTAAGTTTTACGATCGTAGATATTCTTCTTCTATAGAGTTTATATTTAACCCTAAACCATCAATTGTAAAAAACTTTCAAACAGTTAGTTATGAAGGTAGTAATGGCTGGGAAGTCTCGCATTTTGTTTCAGATTTTACTGAAAAGCTTTATGATGTTTTTTCTGGCGCTTGGTATCCTTCACAAGATTTAACGAATCCTGTTTTAAGTTTATCTGATGGCGAGTTTACAGATCCTGTAACTGGGTATAAAAACTACGCAGGGTTTTTCTTAAAAGAAAATAAATATGTTGCAAACTTAATTAACACTTCACCACCTATGGAAGGTGAAATTGTATTTGGACAAGCAATGAGTGGTATAAAAGGATATTATTCTACAGTAAGATTAACAACAGATGATACTACAGATGTTGGAGGCATGAAAGAATTATACTGCGTGGGATCCAAGTGGGTTGTATCATCACAATAAAATTAAATGAAATTAAATATAAGAAAATTAAATAAAAAAGATTTACAAATAGCTAAAAAGTGGTGGGAAAAATGGCCTGATTGGGTTGCACCAGCTGACGATTTTTTACCTGAAACAGGTGTGGTTGTACAATCTAATAACACACCAGTGGCTATAGGTTTTATATATTTAACCAACGCTAAAGTATGTTTATTAGAATGGATAATTTCTGATCCTGAATATAGAGAATCAGATAGACAAGTGTTAATAGAATTACTTATAACAGGCGCAGAAAACATAGTTAAAGAATTAGGTTATAAATATATGTTTAGTGTGTGTAAACATAAAAAACTAATAGCAACACATAAAAAATTAAAGTGGCACGTAGATAAAAAGCCATCGTACGAATTAACGAAAATTTTAAATAAATAATTATGGGACTAGTAACAGCAGCTATAGTATCTACTGGAATAAGTGTAGGCATGGGTGTAGCATCGGCAGTGAAAGCAAATAAAGATCAAAGGAAGTTTGAAGCAGAAAAAAATAAACAAGAAGCTATACTAAAAGATTTAGAAGCATCAAGACAAGATGTTATAAATCCTATGGCTGGTTTAACTAATGAAGCTGAAAAAATAGGTGTTGCTACTCAAGCTGCTAGATTTCAAGCTGAAGAAGCTGATCAAGCTTTAGCTAATACTTTAGACACTTTAATGGCAACTGGAAGTGGTTCTGCTGGAGCTACTGCTTTAGCTCAAATGGCTTTAAAATCTAAACAAGGCATATCTGCTGATATACAAAAACAAGAACTTTCTAACGCGGTTAATATTGCTAATTCACAACAAGTAATTAACCAACAAAAAGCTGAGGGAGAAAGGTTTAAATGGCAGAACCAAGAGTTTAGAGAAATGGATAAGCTTAATAGAACAGCTAATCTTATGGATAAAGCTGAAGCTCAAATGTATAATGCGGAAGCACAGAAATGGGCTGCTTATGGAAATATAGCGGGTAGCGTTACAGATGGTATAGGAATGGTTGCTGGTGGTATTAACACTAACAACATGGCTAGTCAATTAGATGCTGCAGCTGCGGCGAATAATACAACTGGGACTGATGCTGTTCAAACAACTGGTCCAATTAACTCGTAATAAATAAAACATAAGATATGGGGTATACTGATCCAAAAATAATTCTTAATAGAAGCGGCGATGTTATTAATAAAGAAATATCAAACTTTAGAAAAAATATGCGTTCTGAGTTTGATGCTATTAATGCTACACAGCAGCAGAACATTAAGGAAAACATGCGCATACTTGAACAACAAAAGCAAAAAAGAGATTTAGGTGATCAAGTTTGGTATCAAAATATAGAACAATATAGGCCTGAAGGAGGGTATGCAGCAGACACAAAAGCTTTCCTACATAACATGCATAATAAATATTGGGATCTTATGAATTGTGACACTCCTGATTGTCAAGCTGAGCTTAGAAGAATAAGAGAAGTACCAAGGCAATTAGCGGAACAGAGAGGATCTTATGACGCTTTAATTGAAGATTGGGAAGCTGGTGCAAAAATAGATGGTGTTAACCCAGGAGCTATTGATGCTGCTAATAATAACAGTTTAGCAAACTTACTTCAATATGGTAAAAATGTAAAAAAGCAATACAATTTTAAAACAGGAGATGTTGAATATTTACTATTTGATGAAGAAAACAAACCTGTTTTAGATGCGGATGGTAATCAAAAAATAATCAGTGGAAGCAGTTTAGTTAAAGGAGCTTTAGATGGTAGCATGGCCGTTCAAACTTATGGAGATCCTGCAAAATTAAGACAAGAATGGCAAGCTGGATTATCTGAAAAAGCAGATTATAAGTCAATGGTTCAAACCATAGATGATCAATCTGATAGATATAATCAACAAAAAAGCAAGAACTATAAAGTAGCTAATGATCACTTAAGGTCTTTTGTTGAAGGTGGTAAGCTAGATAAAATAATGTCAGACAGTAATGAAATGCGTAGAAGTTACCCTGTTGTTCTTAAAGGATTAATGAGTCAAGCAACTGGAGAAAATCCTGATCAAAGATCTATAGACGCGTTAAACGGTTTAGGTTTGTTAGGTGAAGATAAAATAGCAGGAACAGCAGATGATGTTGATATAGATCAAATGTACGCTACACAAGCTCAAGCAGGTACTTGGCAAGGTAGCGCAGAGCAGCAAGCAGCTGTCGAAGCTTATTTTAAATATCTAGACCCTCAAGATGGTTTGATAAAACCAGACGAAATAGTTACATCTAGAAAGCTAACTGACGATAGCTATACCACTGCTCAAAGAGCGTCAATAGCAAAAGCAGCGTTAAAAAACCAAGGCGGATCTAGCTCAAAAGGTAAAATGACAGAAAACCAGAGAGTAGATGCAATATTAAAAATAGAAAAGAAAGTAGAAGAAGGAACAGCGACTCCAGAGGATAAAAAAATTCTTAAAGAATTAACTAAAGGATATGAGTCTACAAATCAATCTAGCAGTAGTGATATACCTACAAGTGGCAAAGTAACTAAACTAACAGGCACTTCCAAAGAAGAACTCGCAAAGGAATTAGATGCAAAAGATAAAGCATCACCACCAAAAAAAGGTGACGTTTATGAGTTTGAATCAAATGGTAAAACTAAATCAATAATATATAATGGTGAAAAATGGGAGCCAATGGGCCCAAAACCAGCTAGCGCTATGAGAGGTTCAGGTCCAGCTGTTGAAAATACAACATTACAACCTAACACGCCAACATCTACTGATGTTAAAAAAGACAATACTAAGGTAACTTTTAGAAGTTCTATGAATTCAAAAGATCAAGCTAGAGTTGATAGATTTTCTTTAGATGGCTCTACTGGAGCTAATAAAGCCAACATACTAAAAGATGGTAAAAAAATAACAGCTAAGAAAGGTCTTGTAACTGTTGATGGTGTTAGAGCAGATGGTAATAAACTTGTTGTAGATGCAAGCGTAATGGGTACATCTCAAAAGGGAGATTTAGGATACTTTAGTAAAACTAAAAATGGATTTACTTTTACAAAGGGAACAGATTATAAACAATTAGAAGGTGAAGACAAAGCTGATTTTGACGCTTTTATAAAAGCAGTTGAATCAGATCCAGCTTTTGCTATGGAAGTTCAAGCCTCTGTTAGTGGTAATAGTAAATTTAATAGTTCAGATTATAAATAAATTCAATATGCAAGATCCAGAAGAAGATTTATACGCAGGTTTATTTGACGATGATGTTGTCGAAAACGTAGAGGTTATAGGTGAAGAAGAAACTGAAGATGATTATGACTGGTTAAATAGTATTCCTCCACCAATTAGCAATGATATATCTTTTGAAGAGTGGAACGTTAAAGGTGAAGGTCTTTTTGATAGTGCTGAAGAGGATTTAGAAGATAAATTAGCTGCTAAATATCCACATTTAACTTTTGATACACCTGCAATGAAAGGTGGTTATATACATGATGAGCTAGATGTAACAAATGAAGATGGAGAGGTATTTAGATGGAGAATGAACACAGATTATAATGCTTCAAGATCAAGCGGTAATGTTCCTTCTGGTGTACCTAGTGATGTTGAAGGTAGAGAAGCTCAAAGTAGAGCTGATTATATAAATTTTTTAGAGTTCGCTAATAAATCTAAATTTAATAAAGAAGGTAAATATAAAAATTCTGATGACGTAAGAACGTTAGGACCTGACTATATGGTTAAAAACGACAAAGGTCAAGATGTTGAAATGCAGGTAACACCTGGTTTAACTAAAAAAGCAGCAGAAATAATGAGATCTAATCCTCAGGTTAATTCTATGGAAGAAGCTATAGATATAGCTGTAGATACTGAGTTTGGTCAAATGAACATTGCTTGGCAACAAGACTTGCAAAACAAAAAAGCTAAAGAAAATTTTGATTATCAAAATGAAGTAAAGTCGTTAATAAACGAAGGTTTTAATCCTAATATAAGTGGTGATGCTGAGGGAACTATGTCTAATGATGAGCTTAATAAGACTATACAAACTTTAGAAAAGTTGGGTATGCCTAAAGAAGTTGTAGCTACAGCTAGAGCTAACGCGCAGAATAATCAAGGTTTTTTAGATTACTTGTCTAGTGGTGGTTCTGCTAGCTCCATGAATTTCAATGCTGGAGATCCTTCGTTTACTAGACCATCATCTGTTGCAGCTAGAGGAGTTGTTCAAGATAACCAAGAGATAAGAAATAATATTAGAGAGTGGTTAGATGGTTCTCAAGAGTGGGGTCCTAACAATAAAGGTAAGCAAGTTATGACTGCTTACAATGATTACATTAATGAAAAAAGTGAGAGAGAAGAGAATGAAAAAGAAATTGAAGATGTTAAAGAAAAAGGTGTAGATCAAGAGTTAGTAGACAAGTTACAAAAAAACATATTAAACAAAGAAGGCAACACTCTTACTAAGGAAGAAGCTAGGTTAAAAGCGGAAGAGGATGCTATAGCTTTAACAGTTCAAGACAATAGAACTAAAAGAGCTAAAGAAGATGGCGCTAGAATACTAGAAGCTGAATTACCTTTTTATAAAAGCAAAGGTGAGTTAAAAAGTTTAATTGCTGAAAAGCAGGCCATTGACAAAATGGAAGCTGGTGAAGAAAAAACATTAGCATACAAGCAATATAATGAAAAGCTTCAAGACTTTTTAAATGACGATGAGATTAATTTATTAAAACAAGATGGTAAGTTTGTTAGAAAAGATAGACAAAACCAAGTAGATGCACTTAATCTTAAAAATCAAAATAAGAAAAACGATTTAAAGGATTTACTTCTTGAAGCTCCTGATAAATTAGATGAAAAATTACTTGATGTTGACAGAGAGCTTTTAAACATTGCTAAAGATCTTAAAAGAAAAGGTTTAAGTGAGACTATGAATGAGAGTACTTACTTTCAATTATTTGGTGCTTTAGGCCAAGAATTAGTTGGAGCAGAGGGTAGTGCTTTTGAAGACTTCAGAAAAATAAACAAATGGGTTGAAACAGGCGAAATGCCTTCTCTTCTTACTCCATTACCTCAATCTGACCAAGATAGTTTTTTATTTGAAAGTAATGCTAGTGCTAAGGATAATTTACCTAGCAGGTGGAATGAGTTACTAGATTATAGATCAACATTGCTATTAGCTCAAAGTTTAAATGCAGATCCCACAACTTATGAAAGCACTGTAGGTGATGGATTTTTAGCTGGTGTGGGTAGATTTGTAGAGGGTATCGGTGAAGCTACACCAGAAGCTATAGGTATGAATGCTCCTTTAACTGAGGATAAGCAACGTGAGTTAGGTTTTGATATAATAGAAGATGTTTATGGTATAAAAAAGACAGATTCAGACGTAAGGAATTTAGCTACTATAGAGCATGATCTTTGGAAGAGTTCAGGTAAATCAATACCTGGTTTAGTTCGTATGGGAGCTGAGATATACTTAACAACTGTAGCAACTGGTGGCGCGGGATTAGGTCCTGCTGCTTTAAGAGCTGCCACATTTAGAGGTTTATTAAGATCTGGTATGTCAAAAGGAGTTGCTAAAAGCGTTGCTTCATATACTAGCGCTGTGATGACAGAGTATATTGGGCTACAAGGTAGTAATGCGATGGAAAGAGGTTTAGGTTTTGGACCTGGTATAGAAAATCCAGAGCTATTTGCTTTAACAGCTAGTGCAATAAGATTAAAAGGTGCTCAAGCTTCTAACAAATTTAATAATGCTATATTAAAAACATACGAGAATGGTAGTGCCGCACAAAGAAATGCTTTAGAATATTTTTACCAAGTACCAACTACAGCATCGACTAAAAGTGGGGCTTTAAAGTATACTGGAAGTGTTGTAGATAGAACAGTTAAGTCTATAAGTAGAACCGCAACAGCGGCTAGTGGTAAAGTAGTAGGAGCTGGAACAGGTGCTTTTACTATTAGTGCGGCTGATAATGTGGGAGCTGTATTAACTGGAGATAAAACTGTTTCACAAGCTTTAAATGATGTAACAGATCCTGCTCATTTAATGGAGTTAGGTGGAGCTTTATTATTTCTAGGATTATCTAGACCAGATAGATATAGTAAACAAACTATAGAAAGATTTAGAACAGAGATTGATTTATTAAGAGGTAATAATCCACAATGGAATAAACTAAGAAGATCTCTTGGAATGAAAACTGTTTCTGACGGTAATAAGGAATATAAAGAAGGAGAAGAAGCTTTTAGCAATAGGGTAGACGAAGCTTTAGAAGCTAAGAAAAAAGAAATAAACGAAAGTGATAAAACTGAAAATCAAAAGAAACAAGAAATTTCTAACTTAGAGTTTAATGCTAATAGGTTGAAATTAAAAATACCGTTAGATATATTAGCTAAAGATCTAGCTAATCCTGAAATTATGGGTAGCTTTAAGGAGCTGGAACAAGCTGCTTATGCTATATCTATTGGTGGTTTTAATGCTAAAAACTTAGCTGTAATAGAAGGCGCGTCTTTTACTAGTGATGGAACGTCTGGTTTTAAAATGTTAGAGTTATACGGTCTTGACAAAGCTCAAGCGCAGAACGTAGTAGACTTTAGTTATTCTATGAGAGATATAGCTACTAGACGTTTTCAAGGTGATCTTAATAACCCTAACTTTCAAAAATATATAGATGAATCAATAGCTGAAAGTAGACTGGAAGGTGCCAAAGAAAAATTAAAGAAAGATTATGAAGCTAATAGATTAGATAAAGCAGATTATGAAACTCAATTAAATGAAATCGATTCTAAATTAAATGATGTTTTAAAAAATAAAAAAGATTTAATTGAAAAAGGCAAAGTAGAAAGAACTAGCAAAGAACTAAAAGAGATTAATGAATATAAAGAAGCTGGCTTTGATATAAAAGAAATGAACGACGCTGAAATGAAGAAGTTCATGGAGGAGAACGGTGGTAATTTTAGTCCAACTGGTTTTGGTTATCAAGGTGTTGTTAATGGAAAATCAATAGCTTTAGTAAATACAGAAGCTACAGCTAGAGAAAATGTTGGTGGAACAGCTGTGCACGAAATATGGCATCATCCATTTGAAAGAAGAATAGGTGATGAAGCTATAGAGGCTAGAGCAAGAGTTATAGCTAAAGATACTAGAGATATAGAAGGAGCAAGAAAACAAGCAGAGCAAGAGGCTAGAGAGTATTTAGATAACTTTATAGGAGGTTTAAAAGAGAAAGGTATACTTAGCATGGTTAGTGCTGAAATGTCTAAAAGACCTGGTTTTAATGATGCTGTGTTAGAACAAATTGTATCAGGTAAAGAAGTGCCACTATCAGAACTTAAAGAATTTCTTAATGAGTTTGTACAGTTAAATGAAAACGGTGCTTTTAATAACTTAAAATCTGAAGCACAAAGAAAGTCTAGTGAAAAACAAAGCACTAAAGATCTTACAGAAAAAGAGTACAACGACGCGTTAAATGATCCTATTAAATTTGTAGACTTTGTCTTGAGTGGCAAGTATAATAGTAAGAATATTAATGAGTTTTTAAAGCGTGAAGCAGATGCTTTAGGTGTGGAAACTGAAACAACGGGTTTACAAGCATCGGAAAAAATAATATCTAAAGGTAGTAAAGATGCTTCTGAAGTAAACAAAAAAATTGAAACTAAAATTATTGATCAAGGTAGTGGTGGTGTAAGAGTTAGGGATATAAAAGATTCTAAGTTTAAAAAACAAATTACAGATGAATTAACTAAAGCTAATAATACCATGATAGAGGTTAGAGCTAGAAGAGCAGCTAATAATCCTAGAATACAAGCTTTAGAACCTTCTAAAAGAGTTTCTGAAAAAGAATTTCAATCTGCTTTTAATGCTGAGTTTGTTGAAGCTTTAGGTCAGTACAAGCCAGTTGTTGATGGTAAAAGAATACCATTTGGAGCATATATGAATCAACGTTTGACTCAACGATTTAAACAAGCTTTAGACAAAGCTAAGCAAGGTCAATTTGAAGGTCCTGAAGTTAGATTAGAACAACCCACCAAAGAAGGCGAAAGAGGTTTTGATGCTGAATCAAAAGATCTTAATCCTGAGGAAGCTATGATAGCTAAGGAGTCTAGTAAATCTGAAACTACTAAAGATACTAAAACAATAAATCCATTAGAAGCTCCAAATGTAAAACCTAAAGCAAAAGAAATTGAAGACGCTATAGACTTTACAGAGGCAGACGCTGTAAGTATGCGTACTGGTGGTTTTAAAGGAGTAGGAGAAACTTATGGAGGTAAAGCTGCTTCAATAGCGTTTGATGTTCCTGAAGCTAAAATAATGGACTCAAAGAAAAATCTTACTTACGCTAAGAAAATTAAAGATGGTATTCCAGAACCTTCTGAAGCTGGTAATATACAAAAAGCTTTTTCTAATAAAAGTAAAGTAGAAACATTTATAAAGAATCTACCTGAAACAAACGTTAGTGATATGGAAACTAACATTGGTTTAGAAAAGTTAGATGTGTCTAGAGATGTTTATGGTTATGGTACTGGTATGAATAATAGAGTATTAAATACTTTTTATAATAAAACCGGTAAAAGGTCTAAAGGTTTAACTAGTCAAACTGGTGTATGGGAATTAAAACCAGAGTTTAAAGGTAAAATATCTAATGAGACTATAGCTAAAGTACAAAAAGAATTAGGTATTACAGAAGCTGGTCAATTAAATAAGTATGATAGAAATATTGGTCAATTACTTAAAGGAGTTGCCAAGCTAGAGGGTTATCAAATAGCTAATACAGTTGTAAGAAAAAAGATAGAAGGTATGGATATTAAATCCGCTATACCTAAAAAACAACTATTAGCAGATCTAAAAGCTGGCGCAAATAAATTCCAAGCATCGGAAAAGATTAAAAAATCTATAGAACAATCTTTAAAAGATCCAAATTTAAAACTACCTGATTTAATAAAAAGAAACAAATTAAACAAAGATGAAGCTAAGTTTATTGGTAAAGCTTTACAATTAGGAGTTGACAGTAGGAAAGATTTATTACAAATTATTGGTGAAGCAAAAAGAAATTTATTAAAAAATAAAGAAATAGTAGAAGAACTCGATAGATCACCAGGGGAATTAGCTAATATACAGAAACAGTATACGTCTTGGAAAAAAGCATATCCTGAAATTGGTAAAAAGTTTAATTTAAAAGATATAGAATATGTAGCTAAGCCAGAATCTGCTTTATTTGAAGGTGA
>Ga0208159_1000072_pt1 | contig 35540 bp, 57 predicted proteins | sample 9_EtaG_FD_184082 | JGI IMG/M metagenome (GOLD analysis project Ga0208159, IMG submission 184082) | Marine viral communities from the Subarctic Pacific Ocean - 9_ETSP_OMZ_AT15188 metaG (SPAdes) (version 2) | ecosystem: Environmental > Aquatic > Marine > Oceanic | place: Pacific Ocean | collected... | reverse complement strand
TATGGGTAAAACAAAGGACTACTTCTACAAATCATTTTTTATACGATAGTTCTAGGACATTTAATGCAAATGGAGAGTTAGCTTCAAATGAAGTTGGGGATGAGGGTTCTTTTGATAACAACCTTTATGGTTATATTTCCGCAGCAACTTCAGATGGGTTTACTGTTTCTAGTGGCACAACAAATGGAGATGATTTTAATCAATCATCAAGAGAATATGTAGCATGGCAATGGAAAGCCAATGGTGGTACGACAGCTAGTAATACGGATGGAGATATTAATTCAACTGTACAAGTCAATCAAGATGCGGGATTTAGTATTATGACTTACTCAGGCACAACTGGAGATGTTCATACCATAGGACATGGTTTAGGAGTAACACCTGATGTTTGGATTGTAAAACAAAGAAGTGGTAACTCAGAATTTCAAGATTGGTTCTTTTGGCATAAAGATATGGCAGCCAGTAATGTTATTGATAACAGTATGATGTTTCTGAATACAGACGCTGCTGTAGCAACATACACAGGTATTAATGCTGTTACGAGTAGCACTATAAGAGTTAAAAGTTCTACAACCGCACAAAACGGAGACACTTATGTAGCTTACGCCTTCGCAGAAAAACAAGGCTACAGCAAGTTTGGCAAGTATATCGGTAATGGAAATGCAGATGGTCCGTTCGTCTATACAGGCTTTAAACCAGCTTTTTTGATGGTGAAAGCTACCTCTGCAACAGGATATTGGAGGATGTGGGACACTGCTAGAAATCCTTTTAACCTAGCTGACAATACAGTCCACGCAAATGTCCCAAATGCAGAAAATGCTCATGGCTCAGATGAAGCTGATATTTTGTCTAATGGATTCAAGAGCAGAAATGCAGGCACATGGCATAATAGTGATGGTGTGTCCTATATCTACATGGCATTTGCAGAAAATCCATTCGTAACATCAACAGGCATACCAACAACAGCAAGATAGGAGTATAATTTTAATATGTGGGCATTAGTAGAATCAAATAACGTAACCAAGGTTTATACCAGACCAACAGCAATAACCATTGGGGATATATCTTATCCGCAAAATATTTTTATGCTTTGGTCTAGCGATGAACTTGAAGCAATAGGTATTTATGAAGTTATAATAAACAACACCAATTATAAAGACCCTGAATATTACATTAACACCAATCAAACTTTTGCGTTTGCAAGTGGAAAAGTAACTGCATCTTATGGTACAGCTACAGCAAGACCTTTAGATAATGTTTTGTTTACAGCAGACGATGAGCCTCTTCCAGAGGGAACATCTATTGGTGATGTAAAAACACCAGGAATTAGACCTCAACATTTAAAAGTTATTACAGATCAAGCATACGGACTTTTACAGCCTAACGACTGGTATGTGGTCAGAGAACAAGAAGCTGGTACAGCTATTCCTGCTGATTGGACTACTTTTAGATCAGGTGTAAGAACTACAGCAGCAGATATGCAAAGTAAAATAAACGCTGTAACAACTGTAGATCAGTTAGCAGCTTTATACGTTTACAGCGATGCTGAACCACCAGTTCGACCATTAGGTGAATGGCCAACTCCACCTGAGGAGTAAAACATGGCGTTACTACCCGTAACTCCGCCACCAGGAATCGTAACCAACGGAACTGATTACTCAAACAAAGGACGTTGGGTAGACAGCGATCTTATTCGTTTTCAAAATGGTTCACTTAAACCTATCGGTGGTTGGGAAAAAATTAAAGACACAGCTCTTGCTGGCACTCCAACAGGAATGTATGCCTATAAAACAAATGCAGGTAAGAATGTTTTAGCTGTTGGCACTAGACAAAAAATTTATGTTTTATTTGACAATACTTGGTATGACATTACACCATCAGGTTTTGTAACTGACGCATCAGAAGATGCGCTAGGTTTCGGTGCATATCAATATGGCAGAGAAGATTACGGAGATGCAAGAAGTCAATCAGGTTTATTCTTTGATTCTCAGTCTTGGTCTTTTGATAACTTTGGTGAACACTTACTCTTTTGCTGTGCAAGTGATGGCAAGATCTATAAATGGAGGCCAGACTCAGGCTCAGGCTCACCCGATGCAACAGGTATTGTTCTAACGAATGCTCCAATTAATTGTGCTGGTGTATTGGTTAGTAATGAACGACACGTTATCGCATTAGGTGCTGGTGGAGATCCAAGAAAGGTTGCTTGGTCATCAAGAGAAACTACTACAACATGGACAGCAGCATCTACTAATACTGCTGGTGATTTACAAATACCAACAGGCGGTAAAATCCTAAGTGGTATTAAATGGCAAACAGATATAGTTATCTTTACCGATACAGGTATTGCTAGAATTTATTACGCTGGATCACCTTTTATTTATGGTATTCAAGATGCTGGTACTAACTGTCGTGTAACAGGCCCAAGAACAGTTGTCTCGGCTGGTAACTTTTTGGCATGGATGGGTGAAAACGCTTTCTTTATTTACGATGGTAATGTTAGAGAGATACCATGCGAAACTCACGATTTTGTATATGACAACTTACAATACAACTTCCGCAGGGTTTCATGTGGTGGACATAACTCAAACTTTAATGAGATTTGGTGGTTTTTTCCAACCTCATTATCAACACCTAATAAATACGTTATATGGAACTACGCAGAAAACACTTGGTCTATAGGATCTATGGACAGAGGTTGTTGGATTGACCAGGGTGTATTTGACTTTCCTATTGCCTGTGATGCAGCAGGGTTTGTGTATCAGCACGAAAGCACAACATTAAGCAACTCAACAAACATTGGTGATGCTGTTCCGTTTGCAACAAGTGGGCCTATTGAAATAGGCAATGGCGATAACTATGTGCAATGTAATCAGATTATTCCTGATGAAGAAGCTAATACATTGCCTGGTGTAACTATTAGTTTTAAAGGTCGATTTACTCCATTAGGCCCTGAAACAGATTTTGGATCATTTACTTTTGAAACAGATGGCTACACAGATGCAAGATTTACAGGCAGACAAGTATCTATGAAAGTTACAGGAAGCACTACACAAGATTTTAAAGTTGGTAATATAAGGCTTAATTTACGCAACAGAGGGCGTAGGTAATGGCAAGACGAGCCTTAACCAAGCCTGGTGAAAATTATGATGCTTCATACCAAAGCTATTTGGTAACAGAAATAGAATACCGAGATGGTTTAAGTTTTAAAAAAGGCGAACGTATTGAAGCCAATGGTGGCGATCAAACAGAAGTCGTTTTAGTGAGTCCAAATGGAACTAAGTATAGAATCACAGTTGACAATAGCGGAAACCTCTCTACCACCCAAGTTGCGTAAGGAAAACTGGGAGGTAGAGTTTGATAGGCTCGAGCCACACATTATTAGTGCATTAAAGTATCAAGATAGGTATAATCTAAGTGATATTAAAGAAAAAATCAGACAAGGACTTTTTCACATTTGGTCTGGTAAAGATGCTTTTTATGTATCTAGCTTTGGTGAATTTCCTAAATATAGAGTTTTAAACTTATTTCTATGTGGCGGAGACTACAACGAGCTAGAAGAAATGCTTAAAAGCATAGAGCTATTTGCAAAAGAACATGAGTGCAAGTACCTTACTGGCGGTGGTCGTAAGGGTTGGCTAAGAAAACTACAACATCTTGGCTTTGAACAAGAATATATGGTCAAGAAGGAATTATAATTATGGGTTTAGAAACAATAATACCAGCAGCAGTAAGTTTATATGGCGCATCAAAAGGTAGTGGCGATAAACAAACTGTTACTAATCAAGTTGATCCAGCGACTCAGGCTAGATACGATGACTTATATGGTAGAGCCAAGGGCATAGCTGGTCAGCCTTTTGTACCTTATACGGGCGCAAGAGTAGCAGGATTTAATCCTGATCAATTACAAAGTTTTGATTCAACCAGGGGTTCTTTTCAAGATTCTATGTCTTATAACCCAAGAGGGTTACTATCTGACATGGGTACACAACCTTTAAATATTCAATCTTTTCAAAACCCTTACAACACACAAGTCATTGACCAGTCTTTAGCTGACTTAGATAGAGCAAGACAAATTAGATTACAAAGCGATCAAGACCGAGCTATCGGTGCTGGTGCTTTTGGTGGATCTCGTTCTGCTTTATTAGAAGCTGAAACTAACAGAAACTTTGCCGATGCAGCAGCTAGAACATCAAGCAATCTTAGACAGTCTGGTTATAACAACTCTCTTAACGCAGCCATGCAAGACAGAAACTTTAGAAGTGGCATACAATCAGGATTACTAGGCGATCAATACAGAAACCTTGGTTTACTATCTGGTATTGGAACTCAGCAACAAGGTCTGCAACAAGCAGGAATGGATGCTGGTTACAACGAGTTCTTACGAGCATTGGGTTATGGCCCTCAACAACTTGGTTTATTGCAAGGAGCTGTCTTTGGTATGACTCCAAGTGAAACTCAATCTACATCCAATAAACAAGGTATGCTTGGTAGAATTGGTGATGCAGCAGATTTATACGATACTGTTAGAGGATTTTTTCCTTAAACCAATCATCAAGCAACTTTAATAGGTAAACAATGGCAATAAATAATAATATCCCAAACTTATTTCAACCTAGAGTTCCAGGTACAGCGTCTATGCCTATAACATACGACAGCACTCCAAATTTGTTCAACATCGATCAAGCTCAAGTTCAACAAGCTATTAATCAAAACAATCAAAACAAGATTAATGAAGAACAAGAACGAAGAAAAAGAGCAGACCAAAGTATGAAGTTGCAACAATTCGCTGATACGATGCGAATGATTAATGCAAATAAATCAGGCAACTATGGAGCTTCTAAAATTTTCTCTGACAGAATTGCACAACGAAAAGCATTGTTTGAACAAAAACAGAAAGAGGCATTACTAAAAACGCAACAAGAAGAATTTGTAAAAAATAATCCTCAGTACAGAAACGCAATTCAATTAAATACATTATTCCCAGGCATCAATTTACCAACTGAAAAAGACAGAAGAATTGTTGAGGGAGCAGATAAACGCAAGTATTATGCAGACACAGGAGAATTGGTTTTACCCAATGTTAAAGTTCCAATAGATAATGTGGAACAAAACAAAATGATTCTTAGCGAAAGAAAAGAGGTTGGAAAAAATTATAAGCCAGTAAACGAAGCAGTTGTTGGTTATAAAAAACTAGAAGATGCTTTAAAGCAAAAAACTGGAACAGCAGCTTATACATCATTGGTTTTATTTATGAAGAACCTAGATGGATCAGTTGTTAAATCAGACGAAGTTAGAGCGTTTGGACAAGCGCAAGGACTTCTTGGCAACATAGCAAAACAAATAGAAGAAACAAAAGGTCAAGGTATGACAGATGAAATGAGAGTTAGTATTCTTAACCTTGCAAAAGCATCCACTAAGCATATGATTGATGGTTACGATGATTATTTGGCTGGTACAAAATTGGCTTATGATGGCATAAAACTTCCTTCTGAATCAATTTTCTCTGGATATAGAATTGATAGAGAAGGTTTAGACTTTGCTCCAGCAACAGTTGACTTTTTTCTACCAAGAATAGAGCTTAAATAACAAAAATGAGTGAAATAGCTGAAACAAAAAAATATGGAAACGTAGTAGTTCCAGATGGCTTTGGAACTGCATCGGATGCTGAACAACAAGCAATGTTACGAGAAGCGTTAGGCATAACATCGAATCAAACACCCCCGTCAGAACCAATGTCAGCAACTAGATTTGCTGGTGGAGTATTAGACGAAACATTGCAGGGATTGACTCTTTATTCTTCCGATGAGATTGGTGGTGCTGCTTCTGAAATTTTAAACATTCCTAAAACAATTTTTACAGATCAGGAGTTTGGTGATGCTTATAACAGAAGGGTAGCTAAAAAAAGACAAGACTATAAAGATTTTCAACAAGCCTATCCAAAAACTGCTGTTACATCAAACATAGTTGGTAGTGTTGCTCCTATAGCAGCATCACTTTTATTAGGTGGCCCTGCTGGTGGAGCTTCTACTATAGCCCCAACTCTTGCTAGGACAAAAGGTATTTTAGACAGCTCAAGATTATTGGCTGGTGGAATGACAAAACCTGGTGCTGGATTAGCTCAAAAAACAGCCGAAGGACTCAAAATGGGAACAGTACAGGGAACATTTGCTGGAGCAGCTAGTAATGAATCTGATGCTGAAAGCATTGGTGGAGTTATTGCTGATAAAGGTGCTGGTGGATTGGTTGGCGGTCTTACTGGAGCAGGTATTGGTACAGCATTGCCTCCTGTAGTATCGGGTGCGCTTTATGCGGGTAATAAACTGTTATTACAACCAATTATTAGAACAGCGCAAAACTTTTCAAAATCAAACCCAACATTTACATCAGATGAAGTTGTTGCAATAAAAGACATTGGTAAACTATTTTTAAATGACGAGATTTCTCCAGAGCAAGTAATAAATCAAATCAAAAAAAATGTTAGTGCAGACAAATTAGAAGGTGTAACTCCAGTTGAAATATTGGCTGACTATGGCGGTGATGCTGTTAAAAGAAAACTAAGAGGAATGAATATTGTTACTCCTGGAACTAAAATTTCTACCACTCTTACTGAAAGAGGAAGCGGAACTGTTGAGCAGAAAGGTTCAAATATATTAGAAGGAGAGCAATCAAACATTCAATCAACAAGAGTGGCAAGTTCCTTAGATGAGTCTACAAAAAAAACAATTAAAACAGAGGGTATTGATCTTGGTGATGGTATTGACGAAATACAAAACGCAATACAAAAAAAACTTGGCCCGTTATATACAAAAGCATTTGATGAAAACAAAACTGTTAGCAATTTAGATCTTTATAAATTTTTAGAAGTTCCAGCAATTAAAGCAGAATACAACGCTGCAAAAAACGCATACTTATTAGAAACACAAAAGTTAAATCCTGGTAAAAGAATTTCTATGGATGATTTGAATATACCAAGTTTTAAAGATTTATTTATTAGAAACGCAAACGGACAAATTACTGGAGTTACAAAAGAACTGCCATTAATGTTTTTAGATCAGATAAAAAGAGCTGTCGATACAAAAACTTTTGCTCTCAAAACAACTACTGGTTCAAATAAAATAGACAAACGAACAGTTGATCTTAGAAAAAATGTAGCCAATCAGTTTAGAGATTTGTTAAAAAATTCTGTTAAAGGCGATGATTATGCAAATGTTCTCAACCAAGCATCAGATAGATTTGCTTTAGGTGATGCTTTTGAGATGGGTGCAAAATTAAGAAAAAAATCAATACGACTTGATGCTTTTAAAAAACAATTTAACTCTCTTAAAACAGATGCAGAAAAAGATGCTTTTAGAATGGGTGTATTTGAAGAAATACTTAATGATGTAAACACAACAACAGACACTACAAATTTAGCAAAAAAACTTCTTGATACACCTGCGGTTGCAAATAAAATTAAAATTTTGTTTGAGGGTATTCCTGGTGGTGGAGAGGCTTTTATTAATAGATTGATAAGAGAAGATAAAATTGCAAGAACCAATCAAACTGTTTTAGGTGGTTCTAACACAGCAGAAAAACAAGTAGATGCAAACAGTATGCTTCAAAATCTATCAGACGCCTTTGTAGCATTAACAGGCCCAACAAGCTCTGCTGGTATTAGAGCTGAAGCAAACTTAACTAACAAAGCACAAAATGTTTTATTTGATAAATCTGGTAGAGAAAGAAGAGCTTTGCTAAACACCATGTTAAGTCAAGATCCCAAAACACAAATAGAGATGCTAAACCTTATGCAACAACTTCAAAGACAATCTCAAATAGAGTCAATGAGAAGTAATTTTTTAAGATCAGGCTCAATAAGAAGTGCATCACCATATTCGGCAGAAGCAGTAACAGGTTTGTTATTAGATAACTAAACCATGTCCAGAAAAACGGAAAGGATTGGTCGTAGTGGCGAGTTCTTGACCGCATCAGTTCTCTCTCTTTTATCCGATACAGTTTCAGTTATACCACATGGCTCTCATGCAGACATATTGTTTGAGTGGGAAGATAAGATTTATAAATGCCAGGTCAAAACAAAAAGTAAAATAGGAACACATGATAAAGGTTGGCGATTTGATTTTCGCAGAGGATCTCATACAAAAAATAGAAGCTATGATAAAGGCAACATAGACATCTATGCTTTGGTTTCTTTAGAACATCAAACTATCTGTTTTCATCCTTTTACTTGCAGCAGAATGCAAACTACTATATCGGATCAAATTATGAAAAATCTTTGCTCATTAGACAGTTTTGAAACAGCAATGGGAAAAATAAAAATGACAACTGTATGACAACTAAAGTGTCATACAAAGATAATTCATTGGTTGCAATAGGTTAGTTTTTGGCTTAAAACAGCCATTAGGGTGTTTAGCTCAGTTGGTAGAGCATCTCGTTTACACTTTTTAGTTTTGAAATTTCCTCAATAACACTCAATCATTTTTTTCTTAATTTACTTGCAAAACTATCTAATTTGATTCATCATTAATCATATAAATACATTCAAGATGTCATATAAATGACAACTGGATGACAACTGGAAAATGAAAACTGAAACTGGAACATTCACAGACTTATCTAAAACTTTAGGCAGATGTGTGAGCGTGGCAGATAGTCCTTGTATCGGATTGTGTACTGTTACCCAATGGGGTGATGATCGCTGTAAGGGGTGTGGAAGGACAGCAACCGAGATAAGGGATTGGGGAATTTTCTCTGACACAGAGAAAAAAATAATTAACTTGCGTAATGCTTCAGAACATTACGACATCAGACATCTAAAACGAGGAGTAAAAGATGAAATTAAAATCCGACAAACAGATTAAAAAACTTAAAATTAGACCTACAGGATATTACCTGTATTACAGGTTTAACAATAAACGCAGGGCCATGAAACTTTGCTCCTTGGATTTACCAATAAAAACAGCAAGAGAATTAGCTATAAAAAATTTAGAGTTACTTGCTAATGGTGTTGATCCAATGAATAAATCAGATCAACCTACGTTTAATGATGCTTTTGGTTATTATGTTAATAAGTTAGAAAATAGAAATTCTAGTAGTGTCAAAGAATACAAAAGCGTTTATGCAAGAGACATTGAAAGTGAGATAGGTGGTAGGCAGCTTGAAAACATAAGTGCTTTTGATGTGCAGCAAATACATGACAAGGTAAGTAAACGTGCGCCTATTGCAGCGAATAAATGTTTAGAGATTATTAAAGCTGTATTTAATCATGCCAAGTTTCCAAACAATCCAGCCAAGAGTATAGAAAAAAACCCAGAGGCTAAACGTAAAAGATATTTAACAGAGGAAGAACTTAGCTCTATTGTTAAGATCTTAAACTCCAAAACCAAGCATCCAGAGTTTATGCAATCAGTCGCTTTTGTTTGGTTACTAATATTAACTGGCGCAAGAAAAGGTGAGATTGCAAATGCAACCTGGTCAGACTTGCAAGATGACAAGCTAACCATTAAAGATCATAAGACAAAGCGTTATGGTGATGACAGAGTTATTTATCTGTCCAAGCAAGCCATGAACATCATTAACTCTTTACCAAGAACTAGCGGAACTATCGTTGGCATTAAAAGTCCGAGAAAGTTTTGGGAGAGTATAAGAAAACAAATCAATGCACCAGATTTAAGATTGCATGATCTTCGACATAGCTACGCATCTTTTGGTATTGGTTTAGATATGAACCTAAGTATGGTCGGTAATTTGTTGGGCCATAGAGATATTGCAGCAACTCAACGCTATGCACATATCCATGAAAAGGTGTCAGTTGAGAACGCACAGAAGATTGGCGACCATATTCAGAAAATTATTATGAATGGCTAATTTTTACTGGTTTTAAAGAAAAACGGATTCACACGAAGCTCATGGTAGCGTTTTGTTGGCTTGGTCTAAGGTTTACTATTAACTAAGTAAAGATGTTCTTAGAAACGATCTAAAGGCTTATCAGTACAATAATGCTACAAATCAAGCCAACTAGGGCAAATTTCATTATTTCTTCGTGGTTCATATTACAGCTCTTTATAATGCTCGATTAATTTATTAAGATACCAAGCAGCTTTCTCTAAATCCTGGATGTTTTCTTCTTTGTCTTTGTAACGATAAAAGTATTTCCAAATGTTGCCTTCCAAGTAAGCTGGAAAGTTATTTGGGCCAACGCGATCTTTTATTAAGTCGATACATTCTATTGCACCCTGATAGTGTGCTGGTTTATTAACCATATCTTTTTCCCCTTTCATTGCTTCATCCCATTCTTCTTTTGTTGCATCATTTATAGACATTCTTGCTCCTTATAATCAATAAAATTTCTATGTAATTTTTATAAATACTTTTTCGTAAATTTTTTTCTGCATAAATAATATCAATTAAATTAATATTATTTTTGTTCACTTACTTGCATTATTAAAATCTCTTAGGCAGAATGTTACCACAGAGGTTATCAAATATGAATATTAATGAAAATGTTTTAGATGGCAAAACTTTATTGTCGCCTGAAGAATTAAGCACCAGGTGGGGAATATCAGTTCGCAGTCTTGCAAACAAAAGGGCCAAAGGCAGTCAACCTGGTTATTTTAAACTGGGAAGAAAAGTTTGGTACGACCTCGAAGAAATCCAAAAGATAGAAGTTCAGTCATACAAGAAGCCAAGAAGTTAATTGGTTAACGCTAGAAACAAAGGGCGCAGAGGAGAACGTGAAGTGATAGATGTCATAGATAATTTGCTAGGAATAAAACTAGAGATTAACTACAGTCAAACATTTGGTGGCGGACATGATTTGCTTGGTTGTCCAGCATATGCCATAGAGGTTAAAAGACGTAAAGCAGTATCACAAGCTGATTTAAAAAACTGGTGGGATCAATCAGTTAAACAAGCACTTAAAGTTAATTTGTTACCTTGTCTTTGGTTTAGAGCCGACAGGTCAGATTGGAAAGTAGCCATACCAGATGTCTACGCACATAAGAACAATTTATTTCCCATAGAAGATTTCAACATAGCTTCAACTATGTCAACGGAACTATGGGCAGCAATAATGAGAGAGGAGTACAACATTGGCACACGCGAAGTTAGCACCGAGTAGTATAAGCAGAGTTATTAGATGTCCAGGTTCAGCGATACCTAATGCTGAAGCACCTAACACATCTTCGTTTCCTGCTGCAAGAGGAACAGCAATCCATGAGATGTGTGAGCAGTTATTAAAAGACAGATTAGACGGAATTACTCTTTCTGATTATTGGTTAGGTAGAACAGTAGAGTTAGAAGGTTTTGCTATAGAGATAGGAAAAGAGGAAATAGACATTGCAGAAACTTATGTCAACTACATTAGACAAAGAACCGAAGAACTAAATGGCAAACTCTTAATTGAAGAGAAGTTATATCTAACAGAAATTAGCGAAGATTGTTGGGGAACAGCAGACGCAGTAATTTTAGGAGAAGGCAATCGTATGGTGGTTGCTGATTTAAAGTCTGGAAATTATCCAGTCAATGTTAGTAAATCCAGTCCTATTGGAACTTACATAAATGAACAATTATTAACTTATAGTTTAGGTGCATTAAATAGATGGGGAAATGAAAACACAGTCATAGAAATGACAATCATTCAACCGAGCAAAAGATCTTTTCACAAAGATGGGCCTATTAGAAGTTTTGATATTCAAGCTCTCGATCTAGTAGATTGGGGTTTTAATATCTTAAAGCCAGCATGTGAGGAAGCATTGGGTGAAAATCCATCATTCCATGCCTACGCATCTCTCGATGAGAGTGTGAAGGAACATACTGAGGATTGGTGTCGGTTTTGTGCTTACAAACCCGATTGTTTAACATTTCAAAAACATCAGGAAGGTGAAAAATGAAAGAAGAAGAGAAAGCGTTATTGTCTTTTACTGACAAAGACGGAAACCCCAGGGAAATCTATAACAAAGATTTAACTGATCGTGTTCGACCTTTGGTTGAAGAGATCCAACAGGATTTGCAAGCCGAACAAGAACTTTTGAAAACATTCAACGATGCAGTAAGAATTGTGCATCACATGGAGTCTATTCGTAAGAATATACGAAATGCTTTGGATAAACTTGAAGCTGGATTACCAGCCTATAAAAAGCCAGTAAAAATTCATGGCGTTGATGAGGTGGAGAAATGAGTTTAGCTGCAATACAACAGAAAGCGAAAGCAAAACCTCCAGTTATAATAATGCACGCATTATCTGGTTTGGGTAAAACAACATTAGCAGTTGCGTCTAAAAATCCTATAGTTTTGCAAACGGAAGAGGGTTTAGGAATACTGACTAAGCATAAAGATATTCCACATTTTCCATTAGCAAAAGATTACGATACTTTTATAAGCTATTTAAAGTCTTTGGTCGATGCAGACAAACTAGAATATGAAACAGTTGTTGTTGACTCGCTTGATTGGCTTGAAACCATTATCCATGAAAAAACTTGTGAGGTTGGCAAACAACCAAACATATCTAGTTTTGGATTTGGTCAAGGTTATTCATTGGCTCTTAAATATCACAGAGAGGTAATTGATCTTTTATATAGACTAAGAAATGAAAAGGGTATGAAGTGTATTTTAATTTGCCACTCAGCAATCAGAACATTTCACGATCCTACAACTGAGGCCTATGATAGATTTGAGTTAAAACTACACAAGGCTGCATCCGCTCTTTATGTAGAAGCTAGTGATATGTGTTTGTTCCTAAATTACAAAAAAGGAACTGTTAAAGTACAAGGCAACAAGGGTCTTACCAATAAAACTGTTCAGTCAGGAAGGGTTTTGGTAACGACTGAAAATCCTAGTTGCATGGCAAAGAATAGATACAATCTACCAGAGTCAATAGACTTGGCAACTCTTGGGGATGACGAACATCCGATAGAGGCAGCCGAAAAGACTTGGGCCGAGATTGGTAAGTTAATCAATAAATCCTAATGGCAAAGTTATCGCATGACAATGCCCTCTACTACATGAAGAGGGCAAAAGTTTTGTTGGATTATGTTGAAGAACAAAATGGGGAACACGATCATTTACTACCCCAAGGTGGTAACAAGGAGTTGGTAGAAATTATTAAAGACTTGTTATTTTTGATTGATCGTACAGGCGACTTTGAAGAGTACGATCTCGGATAAGTTTTTTTAAGTGTTAATTTTTTACGGAGGTAATTATGGTTGATTTAACACAATTTAATGATGGTGAGGCGTTTGATAGTACAAATGCAAGTAGTGGGGGCGGAAGTTCAATAGAACCAGGTCGTCATATTTTGCATTATGCTGGTTCGGAAGAAGTCTATTGGGAAGAACTTGATAGGAAGGTTATTAGAATAACTTTTGAAATCGATGGAACTACTATGAATGTCAGAAATGACTTTTGTATGCAGTACAACAAGCCAACACCAGATAAAGCTGAAGGGGCAAAAAAGAATGTCGAAATAGGCAAAAAGTCTTTGATGCTTCTTATGAACGCTGTGGGTGTAAAGTCTATGAAAAATGCTAACGAGCTAAGTGGCAAGTCAGTATCAGCAGAGTTAGTTAGAGCTGAATCTGGTTATTTGGACATAGACGAGCAGTTTGGCAATACATGGCAAGAAGTAAGTAAGGTCAAGTCTGAGCCGAAGGTCGAAGAAAAAGCTGATGACACAGACCACAGCGAAAACATACCTTTCTAATTATGATCTGGTATCTCGGAGGCCAACCTTATGTGGCTATTGTCATGGGTTGGCTGCTCCGATGTTTACCATGTTTCAGGGTAATAGGTATGGAGGGTGTTCATTAGATCACTTAAATAAAATTCAGCGAGGAGAAAAGATGCAAGAGATTAAAAATTTTGCACAAATAAACGAAGAGGGTTTAGATTACGCTTTGGGGAAAGCTAAATCGGTTTATTTAGATACAAAAAAAGCAACAGGATCGTTTGAGATGCACAAATGGTCAAAAGAACAACGAATAAAGTTTGTTAGTGCCATAGTTCACTCTTATCTAAACCATGCTCATCATCAAGCAAGGACAGGTGAGAGTAAGAATGACTGATCTAACACAATTTTTTGGAGAAGAGGGCCTAGCAATAGATCCTAACTTTGCTTTTGCCAACAAGGGTAAAAGTATTCAAGACTTAATTAACGAAATGCAGACGCATGGTTTGTTGGTTGATTATATAGACATGAGTGGTGAGTTAGTGCGCTGCAAGGTAGGAGCAGTTGCAAACTGTCGACCTGATAAAGTAGGCGAGGCATCTGGGTATTATGTTTTCAATCAGATTGACCACGAAAAATTTGTTTGCGTCTTTGGTAACTGGCGCAGTTCTTTTGAGGGGAAGTTCCTTAGTTACTCAGCCAATGATTTAACACCCGTAGAAAAGCAAGACCTACAACGCAAGTTGGAAGAGGCAAATGCCAGGAGACAAGAAGCTAAAGAAAAGCAACAAGAAGAAGTTGCTATATACGCAAAAGAAAAGTTTGAGTCGGCTGAAGAGGTGGTTCAACATAAGTATTTAGATAGTAAAAGTGTTAAAAGCTATGGTTTAAAACAAGTAAATGGCAATCTACTTGTCGGTGTGTATTCTATCACTAAAAATGATAATGGAACATTAGCAAAAGACATAAAGTCGCTACAATATATTCAGCCGAATGGAGAAAAGAAATTTGTTGGTGGTGGAGCTGTTAGAGGTAATATTAATCTTATTGGTTGCGATGTTTATGATTTATTACATTTACCTAATTTAATTGTTTGTGAGGGGTACGCAACAGGAGCTTCGATCTACGAGGCTACAGGTGTTCCTTGCATGATAGTATTTAGTGCCAATTTCTGTTTAACAGCGTGTACGAGACTTCGCGAGATAACAGGTCATAGCACAACGAAGCTAATTTTAGCGTTAGACAATGATGAAAACCAAGTTGGTAATACAAAAGCCAATGAAGTCGCGACAGCAATACCAAATTGCGTTGTAAGATTGCCAAGTGTTATTGGTGATTACAACGATTTAGCAAGTCAAAAGGGGAATGAGCAAGTCAAACTAGAGCTTATGGACAGTAAGTTCAATGTTCGTCAATTTGCCATTCGGAATCTTGTAAACTCTCCTCCTCAGATCGAGTGGTTGATTGATTCGTTTGTTCCCCTTGCCAAGCCTGGAATTTTGGCTGCTGTTGGAGGTGTTGGTAAAAGTATGTCAATGATTCAACTAAGTCTAGCAGTAGCAACAGGTGGCAGTTGGTGGGGTAAAAAGATACTGCAACAAGGCAATGCAATTATTTGGTCTAGCGAAGATTCATTAGATGAAATCCACAGAAGAATTGATGCCCTTGATCCTTTAGGCAGGCGGTTTGATTCTCCATACGATGTATTTGTTGTACCTATTCCCGACATGAAAGAGCCAATGATATTGCTTAGAGAAGAAGGCATTACGCCAACTGGTCAAGAAGTTTTAGATGAAATGTTAGGTATTCCTAATTTAAAACTATGTGTATTTGATCCCTTACAAGCATTTGTTACAGCGAATATTAGTTCTGATAACCAAGCGGGCCAGTTATGGGGAAGTTATTGTTCAAACATTAGTGCAAGGATAGGTTGCAGCACGATTACTGTGCATCATTTATCTAAAACAGCTCTCACAGATAATTCAGACGATGCCATGAGTCATAGATCACAAATTCGTGGCGCAAGTTCGATTGTAGATAGCGTCAGATTTGCGATAGCCATGTGGATTACCGATGAAGAAACCACGGAGAAAATATGCACAGAACAAGGCATTGACTATGATCGCATGGCGGTGGTTAAAGCTGGCATGGTGAAGTCAAACTCTGGTAATGTAGATTATGCGGTTAAGACTCTTATCAGAAAGAAAGCAGTATTAGAGTTATTAGACGATAAAAAGGTGTTTGAATGGAATTAAAGAAAGATACAGTTAAGGCAGTCATATTTATAGAGGATGCAATTAATCTAAATCAAGATGAGCTGAAAAAAAAGTTTAAGGAAGCGGTTGAGAACAATAAGATCAACCATTTTGAAATTAAAACTAGAGGTAAAGGAAATGAAAAAAACAGCTAAGAAAAGATACGCTATTAAACTTTCAGCTTATAAGTCTAAAAAGAGAAAAGAGAATAAAAAAAGGAGTACAAAATGATTAATTATCCGTGCGGTTGGTTTGATGTTGAACAATTACCAGGAGGATCAAGAGCAAAATGAAATGTTTTAATTGTGATGCCAATATGAAGTTGGAAAGAGAAAAGAATATTAGCCGATACAACCATTGTTTCGATCTTAAACTTAGTTTTAAATGTTTGGAATGTGGAGCTGTGGCAAATGCTTATCCACCAAAAGACGATGCAATTAAATTAGGAGAACAACATCATGGGTAAAGGTAGCGATCCAAGACCAGGATCTTATTCGCAAGAATATAAAGATAATTGGGAACGTATTTTTGGTAAAAAGAAGAAGCAAAAAGAGGCTGAAAAGACCAAAAAAGATGCTAAGTAATTCGGCATATGCCTGTGCATTAAATGGCATATGTGTGTGCAATAAAAAGCATATGGGTGTGCATACATCCTATAATCTATAAACTAGAGAGATTGACGCTAAAGCGTCATATCTCTGGAGGAAATATAGGTAAAGTTTACAGATAAATTTAATGGGTAAATGTATATAAGGTTTCGCCAAAAAGAGAGAGAAACATGAAACAACTAAGAGATCGAATGATAGACGTAAGAGATACTTTATATAAGTCAAAGAGGCAAAAGGGGTTTATGTCCTTGTGGCTAACAAGCCAACTTAATACATTATTAGTATTAGAAATCGCGATAGCAGAGTTAGGAGGAGACAGGCTAAACTTCGAGAGGTTGGTTAAGCTATTGCCTTATAGTTTGGGAAGTCGGTCAACTGTAGGTTATGTGCTGGATGATTTTGTTAGCAGGAAGTATTTAGTGAAGAATGTCGGGAGCGATAGGAGGAAGCGTGTTTATAGTGTGAGTGTTGGGGCTATGAAGTTGCTTGATAAGTGGTTTGAAGAAAGGGCGGTCAGTCTAAGAGAGGTTGCTTAGTTGGATGCTTACTGGTGGATAACAACGGATGCAGTAGAGAAAAATAGTGGTTTGGTTGCTTTTGCGGTTAGCAAAAGATACGAGAAGAATTACGGGAAGTTAAAGCACGTCAGTTGGAAGTGGTATAGAAAGCAGATCGATAGGAAAGATATTGGCCTTAGAGAGAAAATGGTTTTATGGTGTTTGCTGGAGCGATATTCAATGCGGTCTTTTTCATCGCATGATAGTGGTGGTTATATTGCCTTGATGCTGGGCAGTCATAGAAACACGATTAATAAAGCGATTCAAAAGTTGATGGATGCAAAGATTATTTGGTGTGCGATAGAGGGTGAGAGGGTAATGCTGACGAAGCTGGAGAGGGGGAAACAGCATAAGCACTTTTTGCCTGTTGGTTTGAGCGTTATGCTGTCCGAGGAGAGTTAGTTAGAGTCTTTCAACTCCTATAACCTCAAAAGACTCAATTCCTTTATTGTTTGTTAAGTAGTGTGGGCCAAATATGTCCTCTCCTCTTATCCAAGAAATAATTTCTTTAAATCTATCTAAATCCATTCCGCCTCTAAGCATATTAATGCGATAGCAAACAAGCTGAACATTATCTTTGGTATATCCTTTGTTATTGTCCTTGCGATCAATGGACATATTAATATCTCTCATTTCAATAGCATTCTTTTTCCAAAACATAAATTCACCAGTAATTGCACATTTTCCATTTTGGCTATCATAAATTTCTAAAAGATCGTCTATTGTTAGTTCATATTCATAACCTTGTTTTTTTCTTACGCTTTTGCTTTGAACAATTAAATGTTTTAAATAACTGTTTATAGTTCGTGAGATGGATTCATTTCTTGCTATTTGCTTACATGATCTACAAGTGCTAATTCTATCTGTTCCTTGGTATTGAGTTTTAGCCTTGGGTTTTTTTTCAAACCTATCTAATGGCTGTTCAATATTACATTTATTGCAAGTTTGGGTTTTCATAAGTTCTCAAATATCCTAATAGCTATATAAAGACCTATTAAGACAGTAAGCCAGATTGTGAAACCTATACCGAAAATGAAGCCTATTATCTCAATCATATTTGTTCTACCTTGGTTTTTTTGCGCTTGTCTCTGGGATATTCAATAACCACTCTACCGCTTGCAAAGCGTGTCTCTATTCTGCCTTTTCTAATATCAAGCATGGTTATTTGTCCGTCTAGCTTTTCTTGGTCTAAGCGTTGACGTTGTTCTTCTACTTTGTCGCTGTGCTGTGTCATACGTTCACCCTTTTTTGTTTTTCAAGATCAAAACATGAATGATGAATATCTGTTATCTGTCCTGTATTGGGTACAGTTTTCCAGATACTAACAATCTGCTCGCCTGTTGAATTGTCAAGATAGACAGTTAGATTGCCCATAGTTATATAAGCTGACGTGTCTGATCTTTTATCTATTTCAAATAATTGCATTTTTAGTTCCTCCTATTGAAATGCTAATTGCTTAATTAAGTTTTCTATTGAATCTAGGGTTTTTTGTTCATCCCTCGTTAATTTGCCTGCTTGCTTTTCCTTATCAATTAACTTTTTTCCTGCTTTTGATAAGGCATTAATTGCAATGTGTCGCTCTGCGTCTGTCGCTAAGATTTTAAATAGTGGCATTATTGCTGGGCCTCGTTCTATAAAACTGTTTTTTGGTCTTGTTCGTTTAGTTTATCTTCGTAAAAATAAACTATTGCAACTGTTCCTTTGGTGGCACATTCTGAAATTCTGTAATCAATCTCAGGCGGTATATTAGATGCACCTAACATATCTGCTACATCATTAATTGTAATTTTATCTTTATGCATCAGATAACCGCCTTAACAATAATAATTAAACAAAAAACCATGAGAGCAACAAAGATTAAGTTCTCTGTCATCTCTCTGGCTATATCGTGCCATGGTTTAGGCTGTCTTGGTTTGTGTAGTTTGTGTGCGTAGTCTTTCATTACGCCACCTCCTTTAAAATTAAATCATCTTCATGGACACATACATCGCCAACATGTCTTTGGCCTCTCCAAATTCTCACTTCAACCATTTTGTCTGTGTAGTAATTCAAAACATAAGACTCATGGTTTCCATTATAAATAACATTATCTCCACTTTTAAATTTAGCCACTATGCCACCTCTAAAATAATGTTATCTTTAAAAGGTATTCCATCATCAATGAACCATTCATAATTTCTTTGATAAACAGAAAAAGGTGAAAACTCATTTATTCTTGCTTTTGTTGTGTTTGTATACCATCCATTAGTATTAAGAATAATCTTATCTTTATAATGAATAACTACTTCAGTATTGTGTAGCCTTACACCTAAACCGCCATCATCCCTAATCACTAAATAGGTATTGTTTGCAAGTTTTCTTTTTCTTGTCTTTGAAAGTTCTTTTAATTGCTTATATGTATCCATCTCTCTCTCCTAAAATACGCAATCTTAATTGATTGCTATACCACGACAGCCGAGCATAAAACTCGGCGTTAAATCGTGGGGGGAGATGTTAGCTTGTAGCGCCTCTAATAATTAATAATGCTTGGTCTATAATCTCTCTCAAAATTATTGTTCCATCTATGGCATCTTCGACAAGGGCAAAGCAGAACTCTAATCTTTCTTGCTCTTCCTTTTCTGTCATTTGGTATGACTTGCGCTGTAAATATTCGCGGTTGCTTTCTGTGTTGTATTTGTCCATTTTATCTCCTCTTTAATAATGAATAAGATAATTGTCGTTCATCTTTAATCATATTGCAAGCTATCTAGTGCAAATAATGGCTCTTTTTCTAGGTTATTTGCATAAAAGCCTATAAAATGGGGATTTTAAAGGAGCAAAAAAAAATCAATTTATGAGCGAAAAAAGCACAAAATTAGCAAAACCTAAACGCGGAAGGCGTGTTATTAGCTTCGATGAGTCAGAATTAGAACGCTTAAAACATTACGCGGGTTTGGGTTTAAATCAGCAAGAATTAGCCGAGGTTATGGGGATTTCATTAAGTACGCTTAGAAGGCGTAAGAAAGATTCTGAGCTATTTGAACAGCATATGAGGGAGGGAAGAACAAAGGCGGTTTCAGATGTTGCAAATGCCTTATATATAAACGCCACCCAAGAAAATAATATTCAAGCTCAAATATTCTTCTTAAAAAATCGGGCGGAATCTGGCCAGTGGGTTGATCGTCAAGAAACAGTAAACGCTTCAATCAATTTGAATGATGTAATTTCTGGAGCAAAAACAAGAATTGGCAACTATACGACAACTGAAAGACAACCAAAGATAATAGATGTTGTAGATACAAGCTCTCAGGGTGGGGAGCATCTCGTATCTAAGAAGTTGCACAATAAAAAGAAGGGTTAGCGGTGGTTATATTTTATCTCCCCCAAATGAACAGCCACCAGCAAGGCATAGAAACCCTAGCGGATCGCTCCTCGCATCAAGTCCGCGTCATTCCTAGCCTTGCCCTGTTAGTTAGTACTTACTTACATAAGTTAGTACTTACTATCGCTGTATACCCCTCCCTTGCGTTTTGATGCGGGGGTAGCGTACAGGGAACTGTTAAACTAAAATTTTTTTATTTTTATGAAATACGGAGTAGAACAAGAAAAAGCATTGATGACTGAAATCTGGTCAATGAATGTTAAAGACGATCCCTACAACTTTGTTAAGTTCATCTTCCCCTGGGGAGAAAAGGACACCCCCCTCGAAGAATTTACAGGCCCTCGCAAGTGGCAGGAAAAAATTTTGCGGGATATTTCAATTAACATCCAACGCAACAACGGACAAGCAACACCAGATATGTTTAGACTCGCTGTCGCTTCTGGTCGTGGTATAGGAAAATCAGCGTTAGTTGCATGGTTAATACTTTGGATGCTTTCAACCAGACTTGGTTCAACCACAATCGTTACCGCTAACACCGAGCAACAGCTTAGAAGTAGAACTTGGGCGGAACTAGGTAAATGGCTAACCCTTTCCATTAACAATCATTGGTTTACAAAAACAGCTACCACAATTAAACCCGAAGCGTGGTTTGAAGAAGCACTAAAAAGAGATCTAAAAATAGATACAGGCTACTACTACGCACAAGCGCAGTTATGGAGTGAAGAAAACCCAGACGCATTTGCTGGTATTCACTCTAACTACGGAGTTTGTCTCATCATGGATGAGGCATCAGGTATTCCCGCACCTATCTACAGCGTATCAGAGGGATTCTTTACTGAACCCACCGAAAACCGCTATTGGTTTACCTTCTCTAACCCACGCAGAAACACAGGACCATTCTATGATTCCTTCCATTCTAAGCGTAAATTCTGGGAATTAGAGCAAATCGACTCACGCACAGTCGAAGGCACAGACCAAAACCTCTTCCAATCTATGCTTGAACAATATGGTGAAGATTCAACAGTCGCTAGAGTCGAAGTTCTAGGTGAGTTTCCCCATGCAGACGATGATGCGGTTATACCAATGGAACTTGCCAGAGCTGCATTAGGTAGAGATGTTGCGTTAACCTCAAGTGATCCGATAGTTTGGGGATTAGACGTAGCAAGATTTGGTGGTGATAACTCAGCACTATGTATCCGCCAGGGCAACACAGTTTTTGAAATTAAGACTTTTAAATCTATGGATTTAATGCAATTATGCGGTGCGGTTAAAAACTTATACGATGATGCAACTGCAATAAACAGACCACAAGAAATCCTTGTAGACGTAATTGGCTTAGGTAGTGGTGTGGTTGACAGACTCTCAGAGCAAAATTTACCCGTCAGAGGTGTAAACGTAGCCGAGTCTCCAGCGACCAGTAAAAACTATCTTAACTTGAGAGCAGAGCTATGGTTTGCGATAAAAGATTGGTTGGCGCAACGTGATTGCCGACTTCCTTATGATGATGAGCTTGTAGCGGAATTGGTTGCGCCTTCCTATAAATATACATCAACAGGAAAAATAAAAATAGAGTCAAAAGAAGAAATGAAAAAAAGAGGAATCAAATCACCCGACAAAGCAGACGCGCTTGCATTAACGATGGCAAGTTCGGCAGCAAGTTTTGGTGGAGGAACTTCCTTTTTGGGTTATAATTTCAAGAAACCTTTAAAATCCAAAATTCTACGAGTAGGTTAATGAACAATATAGAAGATTTAATGAAAATGTTAAATTTACAAAACATGAACATTTTACAAAAAAACAAACAAGTTCCTTTTGTAGACAGAGTATTAAATCCAAGAAATTATCCGAGTCCTAGTATTTTTGATGATGCTGGAAGAATGCAAACGCATTTTATGTCTGCAACGCCAGACAAAGATGGTAATTGGTTTGCTTATCCAAATATAGTTTTTGAAAATGGTAAATATAGAAAGGTTAATAAAAACGAAGATGAGGCTTTGGCTGAAGCAATAAAAAATAAAAATGTAGTGTCTTTTGGTAAAGATAAAAACTCAGCCTTAAATTTTTCTAAAAATTATAAACCTTTAGAATTTAAAGAATATTACAAAGGTTTGTTACAGGAATAAATATGGAATACAAGAAAGAACAAGATACAGTTAGCCAAGAAGCCAACGAAGAAGAACTGCAAGGCATCCTAAAATCAGAACTAGACGATGCTAGAGATTACATCGAGCAAGTAGGCGAAGATAGAGCTGAAGCAACTGAATATTATTTAGGTGAATCACCGCAAGGCCAAAGTTCCATGCAGTCAGAGTATGTTTCAACAGACGTTAGAGACAGCGTACTCTTTATGCTTCCGTCTATCATGCGTACTTTTTTTGGTACTAATAAAATCGTTGAGTTTGTACCTCGCAACGCAGAGGACATACCTCTAGCAACCCAACAAACCGACTACATCAATTACATCATTCAACAAAAGAACCCTGGGTTCAAAGTTATGTATGACGTATTTAAAGATGCGCTTATTAGAAAGACTGGTTTTGTTAAAGCCTATTGGGATGACAGTATTACTGCATCCACTCACGAATACACCAACGTATCACCAGAGGGTTATCAAGCTCTTATGTTAGATCCTGATGTTGAAATGGTTAAAGAGAAAGCAGAAATGCAATCTATGACTATTATTAACCCTGAAACTGGTGAAGAGATTACACAAGAAACTCCTGTAAGTTATGACTTAACTATCAGACGAGTTAAAGGTAAAAACCAAGTTTGCATCGAGTCCATACCACCTGAAGAAGTTTTAATCTCACGTTTTGCTAGAGACTTACACAGCTCTCCTTATGTTGCACATCGCATGATTAAAACTGTTAGCGACTTGGTTGCTATGGGTTACGACAAAGAAGAAATGGAACAATACGCTGGTTCTGGAAACTTAATTGATGCTGAAACTTTTGAAGAAGAAGAAGCAAGAAATCCATATTCAGACGGAATTTACGATGCAAGAAATGATGGCAACCAAAAAAATGTTTTATATGTAGAACACTATTTATTTTATGATTTAGATGGCGATGGAATAGACGAAAGGATAAGAGTATGTACTGTAGGCAATGGCTTAAATATAGTAAATACAGCTCAATGGGATGACCTTCCGATAACTCTCTTCTGTCCTGATCCCGAACCGCACACCTCCATCGGTTCTTGTCCAGCAGATTACTTGAAGCCTATTCAAGCTGCTAAGTCTCAAATTATGCGAGACACACTTGATAGTCTGGGCCACGCCATCTTCCCTCGCATGGGAGTCGTTGAAGGACAAGTCAACATTGACGATGTTCTCAACACCGACATAGGACAACCGATTAGAATGCGTGCGCCAGGAATGGTGCAACCATTTGCAGTTCCTTTTGTTGGCAAAGAGGCTTTCCCAGTTCTGTCTTACTTAGACGAAGCGAAAGAAAATAGAACTGGCGTATCTAAGGCATCTGCTGGTCTGAACGCTGATGCGTTACAGAGTTCGTCTGCTTCAGCAGTTGCCGCTACCATGTCAGGCGCACAAGGTCGAGTCGAACTTATTTGTCGACACTTTGCCGATGGCATGAAAGATTTATTTAAACTGGTCAACAGCTTGGTTGTTAAGCACCAAGACCAACCAGACATGGTAAGACTTAACAATGAGTTTGTACCTATTGATCCTCGTTACTGGGATAGCGACAAAGATTTAATTGTCAACGTAGCAATATCTAAAACCAGCGATGCAGAAAAACAAGCTGTGTTATTACAGGTAGCAAACAAACAAGAACAAATCCTACAACAGTTAGGCGTAAACAATCCATTGGTATCACTACAACAATACTCCAACACGCTTTCTAAATTAATAGAGCAAGCTGGGTTCAAAGATACTAAGTCCTTTATCAATTCTGAAGTGCCACCCATACCACCGCAACCACAACAACCAACACCGCAAGATATGTTGGCTCAAGCTGAAATGGAAAAAGCAAAAGTATCAGCACAAAAAGCTATGATAGATTCTGAAACAGATCGCATGAAAATCATTATGGATGATGATAGAAACCGAGATGAAGCAGAGGCTAACATTAGGCTTAAAGCTGCTGAACTAAACGCTAAGTATGGCGCACAAATCAATGTAGCAGAGATCAACGCACTTATGGAAAGAGATAGAGAAACCATAAGACAAATTGCTAAGACCAATGCACAAGGATTGTTCACAGGTAATGGCAGCTAAAATATTTGATATAGAAATATTAGAAGATGACATGGTTTATGTCGGCTCTGGAATACAAGCTAGAGACGAAAGCCACGCACTAGCAATTATGATTATTATTTCTAATGGTATGGTGAACGAAGATTCAGAGATACTTAAATTTGAAGAAAAAACTTTACATTAATTATGGCAACACCAAGAAAGGGTAAGGCAAAAGTAAAAGTAACTAAGTCTGGTAAAAGGGTTAGTTATGGTCAAGCAGGAAGAGCTAGTGATGGTGGTCGAAGAGTAAGACCAGGAACATCTAAAGGTGATTCATATTGTGCTAGAAGTCTTGGTATAAAAAAAAGATTATCGAAGAAAAAACAAAATAACCCAAACACTCCAAACAATCTATCAAGAAAACGATGGAAATGTGTTGGAGCTAAATCAAAAAGAAAATAAGGAGGCCATTATGCCAGGTAAAAAGAAAGGACTATACGCAAACATTCACGCTAAACGCAAAAGGATAAAAGCTGGATCAAAGGAAAAAATGAGAAAGGTTGGATCTAAAGGCGCACCAACAGCAAAGAATTTTAAACAAGCAGCGAAAACTGCAAAGAAAAGGAGATAATTATGCCAGGATATTCATACGGAAAACCAATGAAGCCTAAAAAAAAGAAAGGCAAAAAGAAAAAAGCTAGAGGTAAATAATATGCCATTTAGTAAATATTCATCAAAGCAAAAAAAACTAGCTAGAGTAGCAAAACCTCGTAATAAAATTACTGGTGCTGATTTTAAAAAACTTAAAAAATCTAAAAGGAAAAAGAAATGAAAGAATTAACTAAAAGACAAAAAGATACTCTTAAAAGACATTCGGTTCATCATACAAGAAAGCACATGACCGAAATGAGAAAACTAATGAGATCTGGAAAAACTTTTACTGCTTCTCATAAAATTGCAATGCGAAAAGTTGGCAAATAAACTTTTATGAAATTTAATAAGATAAAAAACCTTGTTGGCTCACTTGCACCAACGATAGGAACTGCTTTAGGTGGCCCGATAGGTGGCATGGCTGCAAATATATTATCTGAAGCATTAGGCGTAAAAGCAGATCCACAAAGTATTGAACAAGCAATCCACAACGCTACACCGCAACAATTATTAGAACTTAAAAAAGCTGAAAAAGATTTTGAAGTTCAAATGAAAGAGTTAGATGTAGATGTGTATGCTTTACAAACCAAAGACATACAAGACGCAAGAAAAACATTTAGTGGTGATTGGACTCCTAAATTTTTAGGCTCATTAACTGTTGTTGGTTTTATTGGTTATATATTTATGATTACTGCATATCCTATCGATGACTCTTCAGACGATATTGTTATGCTTATTCTTGGTTACTTATCAGGCATAGCATCAGCAGTTATTTCATTTTACTTTGGTGCATCAAATAAAACATCTGAAAAATAGTGTGGGCGTTTATGAAAAAGAAACACGAAATAGATTGGGAAAAATATCCCAACTTTTCACCCAAAGAGTTTGCTTGTCAACATTGCGGTGAAAATGGTATTAGTGAATTATTATTAGATAAGTTACAATTACTGAGAACGGAACTTGATTTTCCTTTTAAAATTACATCTGGTTATCGTTGTAAAGATCACCCGATAGAAAAGAGAAAAGTTAATCCAGGCGCACACAGAGATGGTCTTGCTGCTGACATAGGAGTCAGAGGACACAAAGCATACGAAGTGATAGCCAAGGCAAGTGAGTTTGGTTTTACAGGAATAGGTGTCGCACAAAAAGGCGATAGTAGGTTTATTCATTTAGATGTATCAGCACATCAAGTTACAAGGCCTAGACCTTGGATATGGAGTTATTAAGGAGACATTATGGAATTTTTATTTTGGACAGCAATTATAGTAATAGGAACAGGTTTATGTATTAGACACTTCCAACCTGATAGATGGGAAGCTTTAAAAAAGCTAGTTAAAAAATAATGGAGCTGTCTCCATGGATATTGTGGAACGCCCTCATTACATTGGTGTATATACCTATAATTACAAACATTAGATCTAACTCTCAAGAAGTTAAAAGAGTTGATATTCTTTTAAACAAAACAAGAGAAGAGTTGCCAACTAAGTATGTAACCAAACATGAGCTACACAAAGACATGGATAGAATCTTTGATAGATTCGACAAAATAGACGAAAAAATTGATAAACTATTAAATCTATGATTAATATGAATCCAGAGTTACAAGCAATTTTAGATATGATTGGTGGCAATGCTAATCAAGACATGGGTTATTCAAGCGGTCAACAATACGCACAATCAATCGCTGGTGGTCAAAACGTACCAGGCATGATTGCACCAGGCGTAAGTTATTCAATGGAAAGACCAGAAGGCTATACACAAAGTCCATTTTACAATGCTGGGCCAGTACCAGTTATGCCAAGCGCACCAACTCAAGGCAATCCATTAACAATAGAAAATCAAATGCCATTTGCTCCAGCAGGAGTAACACAGCCAGAAAGATACACACCAATGATTACAAATGCAGAGTCTCTTAAAAACCTATCAGACTTATTTAATGCAAATATGCCTAGCGGTAATCAAGTTTCTTTTGATCCATTTATTGATGGTGAACCTATGGCAATAGATGACTTAATGCCAAGCGTTAGCTCATCACCCATAGACTTTTCATTTAATCCATTTGAAGAAATAGCACCAGTTGTAGAGCCAGTTGTAGAGCCAATGGTAGAAGATTTACCAAGCGTAGGATCATCACCAATAGATTTCTCATTTAATCCATTTATTGATAATTTGCCTTATGCACCAACAGAGATTGATCCAATACCTCAACCAGTAGATGTACCAGTTGATTCAATGCCATCTTATTTTGTACCTGAAACTCCAGTTGTATCTTTACAAGATAATCCAACAGGCCCAGTTGATATGCCTGCGGAAGTTTTTGAAGATAGAATGGAAGATATGATGGATTACGATGACTTACAGGATATTGTAAGAAACAAAGATTTTTTAACTCAAATACCTGCTGAAGATGGCGTTAGAAATCAATATCAAGTTGAACTAGACAATTACATTAACGAAAGCGAAAACAAAAAAGAAACTTACCTAGATACATTTCCTATTGGTGGCGCAATCAATCTAGGCATACCAAACATTTTTGAAAACGTAGTAGCTCCAGCAGTTATACCTGGACTTGGTATTGTTAAAGAAGCAGCACAATCATTTAATCCTCCACCTCCATCACCTTCACCATCATTTACTGCGCCTAGCTCTGGTGGAAGATTTTATAACGACAACACAAGGTTTCTTTTAAGATAATGGCATCACAAGAAGAAATATTAAAATCAAACGAAGCTGAATTAATCTTAAACAGCGAAACATTCAAAAACGCTATAGAGCATCTTAAAGACGAATACGTCAATCTTTGGTTATTAAGTAAACCAGAAGAAGTAACCAACAGAGAAGCTCTCCACAAAGCCATCAAATTACTTCCCGAAGTAGAAAAACATCTACGCATCATAATAGAGAAAGGAAAAATCACAAAATCACAGCTTGGCAGATTACACAAAGTTGTGTAAAAAGTGTGCTAATTTTGTGTAAATACTGTTAAAATAACCTTTTACATTTTAGGAACTTATCATGGCAACAACGGAAAAACCGACTGCTTTACAATCCAACATGGAAAAAGCAGCTCATTCAATGGAAGCTCTGCTGACTCCTCAAGAGGAAGCACCAGTAGAACCCCAAGAAGAAGCAGCAGTAGAAATTACTGAAGAGGCAATCGACCAAGAAATCGAAGAATTGATTGAGGAAGATGAATCTGAAGATGATGACTACGAAGAAGAAGAACAGTCAGAGGAAGATCAAGTAGAAAACTTGGAGTCCGAAGAACCTCAACTCTACACCATTAGTGTTAATGGCGAAGATAAGCAGGTTACCCTCGAAGAACTCCAAAGTGGTTACAGTCGTCAGCAAGACTATACGCGCAAAACGCAAGAATTGGCTCAACAAAGAAAAACCATTGAGAACCAACAACAAGAGTTAGCGCAAAAAGACGCAATTTATTCTCAGTTGCTACCGAAGTTAGAGGCAACATTGAAGGGTGAGTTAGCTAATGAACCAGATTGGAACGCTTTATACGAAGCAGATCCTATTGCTTATGTCCGAGAGAAGGACATTTGGAATGAGAAGAAGCAAAAGCTGCAATCCGTACAAGCTGAACAGCAAAGGACTCAACAAGAGGCCCAAGTTGAACAGCAAAAGAAACTCGCAGAGTTTGTTGAATACGGAAACCAACAGTTGCTAAATCAAATTCCAGAATGGCAAAACAACGAAGTTGCTGCAAAAGAAAAATTAGCAATTCGTGAATATGGGATCAATGTCTTAGGCTATACGCCTCAAGAGATGGACTCAGTATATGATTATCGAGTTTTACTCGGTTTAAGAAATGCTTGGTTACAACAAAAGACAGTAGAAGCGACCAAAAAGAAGCCAACTGAAAAGAAGGCTGTGGCTCGGACAGCAAGACCTGGCACTTCAAACGTACCAAAAACTTCAACACCTGTGAAAAAAGCGCGTCAAACTTTAGCTAAAACTGGAAAAGTCCAGGATGCAGCTAAACTATTTGAACAAATAATTTAAACTTTTTAATATAGGAAAATATCATGGCAAAAGTAACAAACGCTTTTGATACATATACGGCTACTTCTGATAGAGAACAGTTAAGTAATATTATTTACAACATCTCTCCTCATACAACTCCGTTTATGTCAGCAATAGGAAAAAACTCAATTAAGAACGTAGTTTTTGATTGGCAAACTGAATCTCTACCAACACCAGTTGGTACTGGAAATCTTGAAGGTTTTGAACTCTCAAGAGCAGCATCAACTGCTACTGTTAGAAATAGCAACGTAGCAATGATCTCCAAAAGAGATGCAACTGTAACTGGCTCTCAACAAGCTAGTGATCCAGCAGGTAAAAAGTCAGAAATGGCTCATCAACTTGCTATTATGTCTAAAGCACTTAAAAGAGATATGGAAACAGCTCTCTGTCAAAAAGGTGGAAAAACAACTGGTAACGCGACAACTGCTCGTTTAACTGGTGGTTTTGAGTCTTGGGTAAAGTCTAATGTTGACAACGCAGCAGGATCAACTCCTACTGGTGGTGGAACAGCTCCAACAGACGGAACTCAAAGAGCTTTGACTGAAGCACTTTTAAAAACTGCTTTACAGTCTTGTTTCTCTAATGGTGGAGAGCCTTCAATGGCAATCTGTGGGCCTGTTAATAAAGGAAAAATCTCAGGTTTTACTGGTAGATCACAAGCAAGACAGTTTGTTGACGCTACTACAGTAGAAGCTAGTGTTTCTATTTATTCTTCAGACTTTGGAGAACTAAAAATCGTTCCATCTAACTTTAGTAGAGAAAGATCACTATTATTAGTAGATCCAGACTTTGCAAAAGTTTCTTACCTAAGAGACTTTGAATCAGTTGACATTGCCACTATTGGTGATGCTGTTACTAAAATGATAGTCGTTGAATACGGACTTGAAGTGAGCAACGAAGCTGCTCATGGAGCAGTCGTTGATTTAACAACTACATAAGTTAGTTAGATTTAGGGTGGTGTAAAAGCCACCCGCCTTTTTATTTATGACGACAAAACGAACTGTTACCGATCACACAACTGGCTACAAGTCAGAGTTCATCACCGAAGATGACAAACTCGTTTATCACACTACCCAAGACGTTAATCCCGTCATTGACCACGTTAAGAAACTTAGAGATAATACAATTAAGCCTGGAAAGGATATGCGACACATTGCTGAAGTTCCAATGGTTATTTATCAAAAAGCTGTTCGAGAAGGCTGGGATAGAGATAGAGCAGCGTGGAAGAAGTGGTTAAACAATCCAGACAACAACGTATTTAGAACATGGCAAGGTAAAGTATGACTTATGCAGAATTAAAAACTAATATTGCAAATTACTTAAATCGTTCAGATTTAACGTCATACATTGATACTTTTATTGACAGCACCGAAGCTGAACTCAATAGAAGATTACGCACAAAAGAAATGATTAAAAGAGCTACTGCAACAGCAGATAGCCAATACTTAACTGTACCGACAGATTGGCAAGAAGCCATTAACATAGAAATTACATCTAATAACTTTTCACCATTGTTTCAACAATCTATTGAAAGTTTAGATGTATATAGAAAAGCAAATAATAATATTACGGGCCAACCAATTTATTATGCAATGGTAGATGATTCAATAGAATTAGCACCAACTCCTGACAGTTCTTATACCCTACAGCTCACTTACTATGCTAAAATAAATGCGTTAAGTGATTCTAATACAACTAACTTTGTTTCAACGGATCATCCAGACGTTTATTTATATGGTGCATTAAAACACGCCAGTATATTTTTAATGGAAGATGAAAGAATACCTTTATTCACTAATCAGTTTGAAAAGGCATTAGAAGAAATAAGATTAGAACAAGAAAAGGCTGCATTTGGAAAAGGATCTTTAATGCAGAGAAGAAAAACTTACGGAAAGACTGGTAAACGAATGTATTACTGGGCGAACAATTAATTAGGAGAATAGAATGGCAGGATTTACAGATTATTTAGAAGATAAAGTTTTAGATCATGTATTTGGTGGAAGTGCTTATTCAGCACCAGGAACATTATATGTAGGCTTATTTACCGCAGCACCATCTGACACAGGTGGCGGAACAGAGTGTTCTGGTGGTTCTTATGCTCGTAAAAGTATGCCAGCAATGACTGTATCAGGAACTTCTCCAACAACAGCAACCAATGGCGCAGCAGTAGAATTTGCAACTGCAACTGGAGCTTGGGGAACTGTAACTCACGTTGGAATTTTTGACGCATCATCTAGTGGAAACTTAATTGCTTGGGCAGCTTTGACAACACCAAAAGCAGTAACAAGTGGAGATGTTTTCAGATTTAATGCTGGCGAATTAGACGTTACTTTAGCTTAATAACATGGCCTCAGTAGGCTATGGTGCTTATAACTACGGGATAGCTGCATATGGCAATCCTCAATATCAAACTGCATCCGCAACAATAGCTCAAACATCAGGCGTAAGTGCCTCATCTAACATTGTTTTTGGTGCGTCTGCTACTTCAGCACAAACCAGCGCATTTACTTCTACTGGTACTTTAGTATTACTTGGCCAATCAACACTTGCACAAACAAGTGGAGTTAGCGCAGCAGGTCAAATTACTTTATCTGGTTCTGCAACCATAGCGCAAACCTCTGGCTTTAGTGCATTAGGTCAACTGGTTGACGAAACACCAGCGATCATAACTCAAACTTCTGACTTTAACGCAAGTGCTAGTGTTTTATATACAGTATCATCAACCATTGCTCAAACCTCTGGTATGACTAGCGGTTCAGACATATTAATAGACGGATCAGCAACCATAGCTCAAACAAGTGGAGTTACTGCAAGTTGTGTTTTAGTGCATTTAGGATTTGCAACCATTGCTCAAACTTCTGATTTTAGTGGATCTTCAGTATCTACATTTGGTGCTTCTGCAACAATTACACAGACAAGTGGATTTAGTGCCAATACAAATACAACACATGGCGCAAGTTCCACGATAGCAGAATTAAGTGGATTTTCGGTGGAAGGTGGCTTAAAATGGAATGACCAGACTGTAGCAACTACGACTTACACGAATCAAACTCCAGCTACAACAACTTGGACAAATCAGACACCATCAACAACGAATTGGACTGATATAGCAGCTTAAAACAGGTAATTTTTTATGGCAGATACATTTACAACGAATTTAAACTTAACCAAACCCGAGGTCGGTGCATCTACTGATACCTGGGGAACAAAAATCAATACTGACTTAGATTCAGTTGATGCAATTTTTAGTGCTTCTGGTACATCGGTAGCAATTAACCTAGACGGAGCAGTTATTGATAGTTCTGTCATTGGTGGAACTACTCCTGCTGCTGGTACTTTTACAACTTTAACAGCAAATACATCTGCTGGAGTTGGCGGTGGATCTACAAATGGAGTGGCCATATCACAAGGTGCTATAGCCATTAAAAATGGTGGCACTAAATCAAGAGTTGATTTTTATTGTGAGTCAAGCAATGCTCATTACACAAGATTAGAAGCTGCGCCTCATGCCTCTTATTCAGGTAATCCAACAGTAACTTTACCAACAAGCACAGGTACATTAGCTTTAACTAGTGGATCAGTAGCAACAGTAACAGGTGCAGCACAACCAAACATTACAAGTCTTGGTACGCTTACAACGCTTACAGTAGACGACATAACTATTAATGGTTCTACTATATCTGATGCAGGTGACTTAACAGTTGATGTAGGTGGAGATATTAACCTTGATGCTGATGGTGGAGACATTAATTTTAAAGATGGTGGTACTCAGTTTGTAAGATTTCAACAAGATGGTGGAAATGTAAATATTCGACAAGATACCCAAGATAAAGATATATTGTTTCTAGGTGATGATGGTGGTGTTGGTATTGCAGCCCTAACCCTTGATATGTCAGATGCTGGTACAGCTATTTTTAACCACGACATAACACTTCCTGATAATGGTAAAGCTATTTTTGGAGCAGGTTCAGACTTGCAGATTTACCATGATGGTTCTAATAGTTATATTGATGAAACAGGAACAGGCGATTTATATATCAAACTTAACGATGAGATTAGAATACAAGGACAAAATGGTAATAATTTAATTTATGGACAGGAGGGTGGTAGTGTGGGTCTTTATTACAACGGAAGTAATAAATTTTCCACCACAAACACAGGTGCTACAACCACAGGTCTACACACCTCAACACAATCAGCAAACATTACACAAGTTGCAATTACCTCAAGCTCTAATGCAGTAGCTTGGGATGCGCGAGCAGCAGCTAATGCTTATCACGTAACTACAGAGAACACGACTTTTTCAGCACCATCAAATGCTGTAGAAGGTGCAATTATTTCTGTAGAGATAGCACAAGGTGGTACAGCAAGAACAATAGCCTGGAATACAGTCTTTGAATTTGCAGCAAGTACAGCACCAACTGTTACAGCTACCGCAAATAAAACAGACATCTTTAGCTTTAGATACAATGGTTCTGTCTGGCAAGAGATTGGCAGAGTACAGAACATGGCTCAAACATAATGTTAGAAATAATATTGGCATCTTGGATTTTTCTAGGATTGATATTACCTAATCCCGAGGACAGTTAATGGAAACGCTACAGCGTACAGCAAACAGAGGAAGCATATCTACTGGTGGGTATGAGATTGATAATTCTTGTGTATTTGTTGATACTGATAGGTCAAGCACAGGCAATGGAGCAAATTCTCATTTGCATTTTACCCCATCAAGCACAGGCAATAGAAAAGTTGGAACATTTAGTGCATGGGTAAAACGATCACATATTGATTCGCTAGATGCCATATTTAGTTCAGGGCAAAACGATCAACATTTTAGATTTCAAACTAATGGAATAAATATAAGAGACTATAACGAATCAACACAATTACAAACTAATGCAATTTATAGAGATACCGCAGCATTTTATCATTTCGTTATGGCTGTTGATACTACTCAAGGAACTGCTGCTAATAGACTTAAACTTTATGTAAACGGAGATCAAGTAACCTCTTTTTCTACTGAAACTTACCCAACACAAAACCAAGACTGGAACTTTAATTATACTGGAAACAAAATGTTTATAGGTGCTAGAAGATGGTATAACGATGATGTTATACAAGGCTTGGATGGATATATGGCTGATGTTTATTGGATTGATGGACAACAATTAGCAGCTACAGACTTTGGTGAATATGATGATGATAGTGGTATTTGGAAACCCAAAGCTTATAGCGGTACTTTTGGAACTAATGGGTGTTATTTAAAGTTTGATAATGCTTCTGATTTAGGAGAAGATTCAAGTGGAAATGGTAATGATTGGACTAAGGTAAACATCGCAGCAGCTAACCAATCAACTGACACACCAACCAACTCATTTTGTACACTTAATCCTCTTGTAAATTTTAAATACACAACCAATGGTATAACAGAAGGTGCAACAGAATTTGGTGATGATACAGGTGGTGGTGTTGGTGGTGCTTTTGGCACTATGGCAGTAACTAAAGGCAAATGGTATTGGGAAGTAAAACTTACTCAACAAAACTCACACTATATAGGAATAAGTGCTGTTGATGATGGCGATAATGTTACATCTTCATCTGACCCACATCAAATAAATTCAAGTTTTAGATTTAATATATTGGGAGCAAGAATTGAATATATTGATAATGGAACTAACACCAATGGCTCTCTTGATGCTTTTGGAGACTTTCACGCAGTAGGAGATATTATAGGCATAGCGTTAAACATGGATGATAACCAAATTAGCATTTATGGTAATGGTGTATTACAAACAGGCGTTGCTAATACTTCTATATATGATGCAGCAGATAAAATGGTAGTGCCTTTACACGCAACCATTAATGATGAATGTCAATATAACTTTGGTGGCTATTCAGCATGGACACCTTCAAGTGCAGCAAGTGACGAAAATGGCTACGGAACTTTTGAATATGCACCCCCATCAGGCTACTACGCCTTATGCACAAAGAATTTAGCGGAGTACGGATAATGGCTTATACAAATATAGACGACCCATCAGCATATTTTCAGACTGTTCTTTGGACTGGTAATAATTCACACCCAAGAACAATTGCTAATGATGGTAACTCTGACTTACAACCTGATTGGATATGGGTAAAACAAAGGACTACTTCTACAAATCATTTTTTATACGATAGTTCTAGGACATTTAATGCAAATGGAGAGTTAG
>Ga0208159_1000071_pt1 | contig 35560 bp, 49 predicted proteins | sample 9_EtaG_FD_184082 | JGI IMG/M metagenome (GOLD analysis project Ga0208159, IMG submission 184082) | Marine viral communities from the Subarctic Pacific Ocean - 9_ETSP_OMZ_AT15188 metaG (SPAdes) (version 2) | ecosystem: Environmental > Aquatic > Marine > Oceanic | place: Pacific Ocean | collected... | reverse complement strand
CTCAGGGGGGGGGTATGCTAGGGGATAGCAGGGGGGGTGTCCCTAGAAAAAACGCCAAAAAAACTAACCTTAAAAAAAATTATTATTATGTGTAGAGCAGGAAGTGACATAGGATATTGCGATAGCGATTGGAGAGAAAACCATACTATTGATATCAGACCAAGCGATTCATCAGTAGAAAACTACTTACAGTCTATGGGTTTTGATGAGATAGATGTAATGACAAGTGACAACGATTTAGATATTTCTTTTACATATGAGGGTGTGTTCTATGCACACTACGATTTGGATTGGGATAGCTACGAAAACTTTGAGCTTGTAGATTATCTTAGAGATGCTGACCAAAAAGAATCAGCTTGTTGTGGTGCATCATTTGATGAAGATATCAGAAGATGTGGTTATTGTAAAGAAAGTTTATAGTTGATTGATTAAAGTGTTTGTTTTTTAGTGACTTTAGATTTATCTAGAGTTCAGTAGAGTAGGTGGGTTTACTTGTAATTTCCTCACCTACTTTTTTTTGTGCTATATTTTTTTTGTAAGAAACTGCGACCATCAAGTAACTGTCAAGAAACTGTCAAGTAACTGCTGAAGAAACTGCCAAGTAACTGCTAGGGTCTGCTAAAAAAAATGTGGTGGGTGTGTTTTTCTAAATTTTAAAAAAAAACACCGTTCTGACAGATTGTCATTAATTTATATTTGTATTAAATTTTTTAATTTTTATTAGGATATTAAAAAAGATTTGTTAAGGGGCTAAACTTTTTTAGTATTTATATAATTTTTTTATATATTTGCTAAAGTTTTTAATCAAATTATATATTATGAAATTACACACAAATCCAAAATTATTAGACAAAGTAAAAAGACAAACAGAAATCGAGCCAAGTGGAACTAATGTGGTGATGCTTCTAGCTTTTGTATTTATATTTTTACTACCGACTATCAACGCTATAATCAAATTAAATTTTTAATCTTATGAAAAAGCAAACATTGAAACAGAAAATAGATTCTATCATATTAGAGCTAACGAATCAAGGATACACAAAGAAACCTTATTCAGAAACCACCCCAATAAAATTGGGCATTAGTCAAAGCGACTTTACAAAAATTAGTTATATTACAGAAAAGCGACAAAATGAGCTAATTAAAAATAATGTTGTCAAGTCTAAGAAATTTACAAAGGAAAACAGGAAAAAATATTTTTATCATACCTCAGCAAGTAAATTATTAAAAAAGTTTGTTAATATTGATTCAGACGATTTACAGCCTTATGCAGATAAATTAAGCCAATATATCATAGAGCAAAAGAAAATTGATTTAAAAGCATTTGAGGGCTCAGAAATAGCAGAAATTTACAATATGAGCCAACACCGATTTGGAGAAAAATCTTGTATGCAAGAAAAACATAAGAGCTATTTTGAGATTTACGAACATTTGCCCGTTAAACTATATGCACTAATTGAAAATGATGAGTTACTTGCTCGTTGTCTTGTTTGGTACAATAAGAGAAACGACAAAGAAAAACAAATCTACATAGATAGAATCTATTCTTTTGGGAATGATGAAATAACTAAAATTATGTATAAAAAGATAATTTTTAAGATTCGAGAGATTGAGAAGCAAAGCCAAGACACCCAAATCAACGCCTATAATTGCAGAAACTTAATTTGGGAACCGAATACAAATTATTGTTGTCACCCTACTTTTAATTATATTAAATTTGTGAATGAAATTGAAATTGACGAACTTGAAGCAGTACCCTATTTAGATACATTCCAATATTCTTGTGGTAACTATTTACAAACTGATAAGGATTCAGATACAAGATACCAATTAAATTGCACAGGCGGAACCTATGAAGATGTAGAGCAGATAGTTTGCGAGTGTTGTGGTGCTTCAATAGATGAAGATTATGAGATATTTTGCGAAGATGTACACGAAACACGCTGCGAAGATTGTTCGAGATGGTCAAGCGTAGATGATGTTTTTTATGCTGAAGAAAATGTGACCTATATAGATGGAAACATTGAGAGCTATGTGCATAATGATGACATACGAAACTAATTTATTAACTTTAATTAAATTGCTTATGATATAAACAAATTAGAAAACTACACACCGACAACAATATTTTTAATTATTGTTATTATAATCGCCTTGCTTTCGTAGGGCGTTTTTTTTAAATAATTGCTTACAAATTTTCTTTATTTATACAAATTATCACAAATCTAACGCACTTTTTTATTGATTTACTGACATTTTGGCAAACAAAATCCGTCATTATATATGGATTACCAACATAGCCACATATACGCAGCCATAACAAATCCTAATTCAATTTTATATGTTGTTATTTTTAGAAAAGTTGTTTAGATAAAAACACTTTGGAATAGAGATACGAAGTTAGCGTTTAGAAAACTTAATTTTTAGAAAAAGCATTGTGAAAAGTGCAGTTTGCAATAAAAATGTGAGAGATATTTCAATTTTATTAGTATAGTTGCATTATGGAAGAAAAAAAGAAGAAAGTTGTTGGTAAACCTTTTGCAGTTGGCAATACTGTTGGGGGCAGAACTAAGGGCTCAATGAATAGAGTTACAAAATTTTCAAGAGAGGTTTTGACTATGGCTTTAGCAGGGCAGGAAGAAAATATCAGGAACGCTTTGGAGAAGTTAGCAGAGAAAAATCCTGAAGCATATATTGGTGCAGTAGCCAAGCTTTTAAATTATGCTATACCAAAATTACAGGCAACTGAGATTAGTGCCAATGGTAATACCAAAATAGAAATAACACTTGATGATTCAATGAGTGTTGAGCAGCTAAAAGAAAAGATGGCTGAGATGGAAGCAGACGATACAGAATTTGAAGAAGTATAATGAAAGAAAATCATAAGAAGCAACTGATGATGGCTATGGAAAAAGCCATTTGTGAAAAATCCTTTTACGAATTCTTTGTCAAGGCTTGGGATATAGCAGAGCCATCAGTACCCCTATCAACAAACTTTCACCATAAATACCTTTGTGATATATTGCAATCAGAAGCAGAAAGAATCAAAGAAGGTAGAAAGAAAGATAAAGACATAATAATCAATATACCCTTCCGTAGTACCAAATCACTTCTTGTAACAGTTATGTTTCCTGCTTGGTGTTGGGCTGTTTACCCCAAAATGAGATTTATTACTGCTTCCTATTCTGCAGAGATTAGTATAGAACACGCAACTAGGAGTAGAGATATTATTCAAAGCGAATGGTATCAAAATCATTGGGGCGAAACATATCAAATCAAAAAAGACCAAAACCTCAAGGCTAGATATGAGAACACTTTTCTTGGTGTTCGCAGGGCAACATCTGTAGGTGGCTCTGTTACAGGACAGGGAGGGGATATAATTTTAGTTGACGACCCAACATCACCAAAAAATGCAGCATCAGAAACAGAAAGAGATAATGCTAATGAGTGGTATAAGTCAACACTATACTCAAGACTTAACAATCCAATGACAGGAGTAAGGATAATTATTATGCAGAGAGTTCACGAAGATGACCTTAGTGGGTATCTGCTATACAACTCACCTGATAAGCATAAGCATATATGTATTCCTGCAGAATTATCTGATGATTTAAAACCTCAACACTTAGAAGAACATTATAAAAATGGACTTTTTTGGGAAGAAAGGTTTGGTAGAGAGATTTTAGATGACTATAAGTCTGCTCTTGGCTCTTATGGGTATGCAGGGCAACTGCAACAAAGACCTACACCTGCAGATAGTGGTATGATACAAAAAAATTGGTTTAACATTGATACTGATAAAATTGATGGTGATGTGCATTTTGTTATTGACCCTGCATATACTGCTAGTCAGAAGAACGACCCATCTGCACTTATGGCTTATAAGTTCTTTGAGAACAAGTGGCAAATTGTAGAAGTGCAAAATGTGAGATTGGAGTTTCCTGATTTAATTAAGCACATAGGTAAGTTTGTGCATAAAAATGGCTACTCAAGTAGGTCAAAAATATATGTAGAGCCAAAAGCTAGTGGTAAATCCATTGTTCAGACACTAATCAGGGAAACAGGACTGAATGTTAAGGAAGATAAGCCACCAACAAAGGATAAAGTGGCTAGAGTTCAAGATATTAGTGCTAGTATAGAGAGTGGTAGGGTATCTTTGCTCAAAGGTGCTTGGAATGAGGAGTTTTTGTTGCAATGTCAACAATTTCCTGCTGCAAAGCACGACGATATGGTAGATTGCTTAGTTATGGCACTAAATAAGCATTTTAGAGGTGGAAAAGTGCTTTATTTTGGATAATTTGTAAATTCACAACAATTCTTCTAATATAGAAGAAAATAAAGTGACAATTTTGCAAAAATGGATAATAATATATAAAATTGAAACGATATGGCTTACGAATTTTTAGATGATAACATTGCTTTAATGAGAATGTTGGGTGAAACTAAAGGCATTGAGGTTATTAGTGATGGAAATTCTCATTCAGGTAAGGACTACTATTGCCTTTACTGTGTTACTGAAACTGTTATTACTTCTATAACTTGCGATAGCGAGGTTACTAATGCAGAAGGTTTACAGACAACTTTACCTGCAGGTACTACATTGATGCTAAATGTAACAGCATTAAGACTTACAAGTGGTGTAGTAATAGGATATCCTAGAAACTAAAATTATGCTTAGTTTAGGACTACATTTGGGCGTAGGTAGCCCTAGAGTTAGGAGTGGATTTGCTTTGACAGATATTAGTGGGTTACAAGCTTGGTATAAATTCAATACACTACATACTCTTGATGGTGGAGCTTTAGCTTCTTGGGGTGATAGTAGTGGTAATGGCCACACTTTAACTAATACAGGTGCAACCAACAAACGACCTAGTGTTGAAAATAATGGTAGAGTTGATTGGGGAGATGTTCCTAGTAGTTTTATGGATATTCAAAATGGCTCTGTTCCAAATTCAAGACCATATACCGTTATAGTAGTAGTAGAACATGAAGTAGTGCTACTAACTAAGATAAGTAGGTATTTGAACGGTTCATCTTCTAGTAGCTCTGTAGATACAATTTCTTGGGGTACATTAGGTTCAACTACTAACCAATTGTGGCAATCGTTATTAGCAGGTTTTAGTGATAGCACAAGTAGAATATCTACTTCACAACCATCAGGTAAACTTGTTAACAACACAAAAACTATCTCAATATTCAGATATGGTGGTGGTAGTACAGATGGCGATACATCTTTTACTATAGAAACTGTTGCAGATGGTGGTAGTTTAACACAGGTACACAACACTACGGCAGCTAATAGCAATGATGAGGTTTTAAATTGTACTGCTGTTGGCTTAAATAGTACTAACCAATACATACAGGGATATATGGATGAAATGTGTATATGGAACAGAAGAATAACAGGTAACGAACTGACAGAAGTAATAGCCGATTTGAAGGCAAGACATAATATGACATAATGGGTAGAGAAATTTTTACAGGAACACAGTCAGAGTGCAACGCAGTTATAGCAAAAGCTAATACTGCATTAGGTTATAGTGGTGGCACAAGTATTGACATACCTTATGCTGTTGATGCTGCAAATGATGTATATGAAGTCATTATAAAAACAGGCACACAAAAAAACGCCCTAAGCACAAGTGAAAAAACTAAAGTATTAGCTACTAGGGTTTTTGAAAATGAAGATAAAGAAAAAGCAAAGCTGTTAGCTGTTGTAGAACAAGTTGATAGTAATTTTAAAAAAATCACTCGCTTAGATTTAAGAATACCAAAAGGTGCTAGACTTGTTGATAATGGTGGCACTATAGATGTTACAGCAGTTATAACGCCTAGTAATGCTACAGAAAAAACTAAGCTTCATTGGAGTATTGATTCGTCTTTTGCAACAATACAAAATACAACAGGCTCTGTGTGTAGAGTAACATCAGGTAGCAAAACAAGAGGTAGAGTGGTAAATGTAAAATGTAATAGTACAGACGGTAGCAGGGTGTTTGGAAGTATTCAACTTACAATACAATAGTTAATATGAAAAGGGTAAAAGCATTAAACACAGCACATAAAAGACTAATTTCAGGTCATTTGAAGTTTTTGCAGTCTAGATTATATAAAATAACTGAGCACGACAAAAATTATGGTAAGTTTAAGGAGTTTCAAGAAATTATAGACACAATTATAACATATTCAAATGATTTTAAATCTTTTACTGAAAAACAAAGAACTAAAGATGAGTGGATGTATATGATACCAACTTTAAGTCTTTATGCTTGTTTAGGGTTTTTAACAGGTATAAAAAACAAAAAAATAGAAAATTTTGTTGATTTTGAAGAAGAACAAGATAGATTCATAAAGTCAACACTAAATTTAGTAGGAAACCTTTCTGATTTACTAAAAGAGCACGAAGAAAGAGAAAACCTAGAAAAAGAGTTTATCAAACTTAGAGAAGATGTTAGTATTAGAGATTAACGGTAAAGAAAAGTCCATCCCTTGTCAATGGGAAGAAATGACAATAGATTACTATTGTGGTATTTATCAGATAATCAAAAAGTATCAAAGAACAGAGGAGCAGAAAAAAGAGGATGAGGGAAAAGATTTGAGCAAGTTTTTCTTTGTTCAACAAACTAAGATGTATAAAGAGCTTTTTTGCTATATGACAGGAGTAAGCGAAAAAGATGTAAATAAATATCCTGTTGATGATGTAGATGCTGTAATTTCTTCATTAGATAATATAATGAAAGATTATGAGCCGAAGGGAATAGATAGTTTTGATGTTGATGGCGTAAAACACTATTTTCCAATGAATTTCTTTAGCGAAGGGACATTTGGGGAATACATTGAAGCAAATCAGCTAGAGATGGGAGTTGAGTATTTGAAAAACGGAAGGTTTGACATTTTGCCTGAACAAATGGCTATAATGTGCAAAGCAGTTGATGAGGAAGTAGATTTAGATAATATAGACGATAAAGTCGCTAAATTTAGAAAACTTACAATGGATATCGTTTGGGAGTTCAGTTTTTTTTTGAACAAACGAACAACAATGTGTCTGAACGCTATCCGAATGTTTTCAGAGCAGGAAACTCAAAGTCTGTTGCAGTCGTAAAGGCTAGTAGAATTATGAAGCCATATGGGTGGCTTAACAGCCTTTATGATGTTGCTATGGATGGTTTGTTTACAAAAGACGGTAAAGATGCCATACAAAGCGTTAAAGATGAAAAACTATATAAGGTTTTAACATACATAGCTTGGAAAACATCCAAGTCTGATTTTGAAATAGCTGTAAAAGAAGAAAGTCAAAAAAATATTAAATAATGGCATTTAACAGGTTAAGAGATATAAGAGATAGAATGGAAAGCAAATGGTCAAGTGGTCAGTTTGTTTTTGGTTATGAAGATGACATAAATGAGCTACACAACATTGACTATCCTTTGCTTTTAGTTATACCCCCAACCTCAACACTTCCTGCTACGGAAAAAGACCCAATAAACGCACATTTGAAAGAGGAATATGAGTTTGAAGTTATCTTTGCTAAACCATACAGAACAAGTGGTAGTAATACAGGTGCTAATGACACTAATGCAAACCTTGATGTTATATATACTCTTTTGGAGTCAGAAGCACATTTTTGGTTGCAAAGCTTTCTTGATAGTTATCCAAACAAACAGGTGACACTTGTTCCTGTTCCAATAACTATAGAAAGAGAAACAAATCAACATAATGACAGGGTTGTTCAGGTAAGAATGAATTTTACTGTAGATTGTTTCTCACACGCTTTTGCTGCTTTTGATGACCAATCTATTAGAGATTTAACACCTCAACTTTGGCTAAGAAGTGATATTGGTGTAAAAACAAAATACTTTGGTGGTAAAGAGGTTGTTAGTCAATGGAAAGACCAAAGTGGGTTTAACAATCACTTTTCACAATCAATATCTGAAAATCAGCCTGAATACAAATATGAGATGTCAGATTCTGTGAATGTAAATAACAGATATCCTTTTTTAAGTTTTGATGGTGTTAATGATAATTTGATATGTGACGAAAGCACTTTTGGAAATCCTGTTTCAACAAGAAGCTTGAAGGGCAACCATAGTGTATTCTATGTAGCAAAAACTACTGATTCTAATGAATCAAGTGAGCCTCTTTTAAGCTTGGGATTTGGAAAGGCTAGTGCAGCTAAAATGAGTATTTCCATAATAGATAATGGTGGTGAAAAACAATTTGCAACTAGGGTTAGTGATGTTATTGCTTCAGGTGCAGATGCTCTAGCTTTGTCATCAGGTGTTGCTTCAGGAAGCACAAAGATAGCTATTAGAGGTCATAAAGTTAGTGGTCAAACATTATCATATTTTTTAAACGGTGCAAACTTGGCAAGTGTAACAGATACAGATTATTTAAACCCTGTAGATTATTCTTCTCAAGATAATATGTTGATGGGTACTGATTTAACAAACTTTGGTTTACTTAATGTGCAAGAGGTTATGATATTTCAATATGCAGTAACGGACAGTCAAGCCACATCAATAATGAATTACTTAAATCATAAATACAATATATCTTAATTATGGCAACGATACAAAAAATAGACTTTCCTCTTGATAATCATTTTAATAGTGTATATAGCCCCATAAAATTTACTGTAAGAATTAGTGGTAGTGACTCGGATGGATTGACTGACACTACAGAAGATTTTGTTAGCTGTAAGTTTCATTTCACACCATACAATGAAACTACTGACCAATGGTTAAATAAGGGTATCAGCAACTCTTATACAAATACTGCATTACCTAACGAAACATTTGCTGTGCATGTTCCCTTTACTCCATTTATTCACGGATGGTCTATAGATAGCACTCCAAATTCACAAAATACTCCTAATAGTACAGGTGCTACTTACAGATACTTTACCTTAGATGTTGCTCCTTTGATGAGAAACTATTTAAGTTATAATTTAAGGCCTTGCTCTCACGATACTCTTAATAATAATGTTAAAAGAGATATAACCTTAGCACAAATAGCATATAATCTTTTTACATATTATCAAGTAGCAATCACACCTGAATACATAGATACTACAGGAAAATTAGTTTTAGCAGATGGTAGTGGTAACAGACCTGATTTAAGAGTGTACTGCTATCCAAGAGTTATCAATAGTGCTTTATCATATAATGAAGAAATATTTGGATATCACGGAAGAACTTACGCTGAAGTTGACGGAACTAATCAGATTGAAGGACAACATACAGTAATTCAAAAAATATACTTACACGATGCTAATGATGATGAAAATCTTTATGGTAGAATGAAGTATCTATCTGTAAAACCACAAAATAGAATTATTGGTGTTAATGAATGTGAATATTTGACTTTTGCAGCAAAAGCTGGTACTACATCCACAGATGATACCGTTGAAGCTTTTATAACTTTTTATGGTTTTGATGGTTTGCCTATATCAAATGGAGATACAGATGCAAGTGGAAACCCTAGCTTTTACAACTTAACAATAAATGCTACTGCTGATGGTGATGGAAGCACATCTCAAGATGGTTTAAATAGCTTTTTTCATTATGGTGAAGGTGGTAATGCTCAACCTACATTTGCAGTTGTGCAAATAGGTGTGGGAACTAGAAATATAAAAGAAGCAGCTTTTGAGCACGAAGCACAATTTGATGAAAGTCAACCATTATCAGATTTTTCTAATGTAGCATACTACGAGGTTTTTACTAGAAGCACCTCTGATGATGAAGAACAAATAGGTCAAACGATAAGATATACCATTGACCACAAAAGAAGAAACTATAATGAAAGAACAAGATTTCATTGGCAAAGTAGATTGGGTGGTATAGATAGTTATACTTTTGATGGAGCTATGACTAGAGGACTACAAACAAGCTCATCTACATATCAGCAGACAGTTTATCCTAAATTTAGAGGACAACTATCAAGTACTGATAGTGGTATAAATCTTTTTAGGGGAAGTCACATACAAAACACAACTGCAGGTGATGATGGTGGTGCTTTAATACCTAGAATATCAGGACTAACAGACGACCAATATCCATCTATAAGAAAACATACGGTTGATGCTTATGGTAACGGAAGCGCAACTACAAGACCTATAACTTTTGATGAAAGGCAGATGGTGGAAGATATGATGATGAGCTCTAATGTATGGGTAGAAAGAGGGTGGAGAGCAAAAGAGATATTCAAAGAAGACTTTGGTGGCTATTCTTCTGTTGCAGAAATATCAAATAATTGGGACACTGATGAAGGTGACTTCACTACAGATGGAGGATTTTTTGCAAATGAAGGACATATAACAGGAACACAAGTTTATAGAAAGGGTGATAATTCAGGTAATGACGAAGTTTGGGCTCGTAGTAAAAATAAATTCAAGTATGATAAAAATAAATTATACGAAGTAGAGATAAGGTATAAAAGTACTGATGGGGCTAATGACCTAATATATTGTGGTCTTGCAGGTTTTGCAGCAGATAAAACTACTTTTGTAAATCAAAATGGAGCTAATAGCTATTCATCACAATATTATATAACACTTGGTGCAGAAACAACTAATTCAAATGGTAAATATAAAGTACATAGAGGATATATTAGTGGTGTATATAAAGAGGGTGGTAGTTATGGTAGTCAAAGAAATAGACCTATTAGTCACGCATATGCTCACAAAGATGTGCGTTTTTTTTCACCTTTGTTTATATTAAATCATAGTGATGAAGCAGGTAGAACTTTTGTTGATTACATAAAGGTTACAGAATATTCTACTGATGACCCTAGTCAAAGTCAAAAGTTTTCATCTATGAATAGAAACTACTATGTTCCTGTTTTACTAAAAGATGGTAACTTAACTAGCTATGATAGTGAGCAATCTACAACAGTAACAGTAGATTATGTAGAAAGTAGAAAGAAAAGAGCAATAATTACATAATGTCTGAAATTACAATAGAATTAAGAAAATTTGATACTTCAAGTAGTAAAGAAGTTTTAGGCGTGTTAGATGTAACATCTAGCGAAGACTTTCCTTTATCCCTAACAATTCAAAACTTTGACATAAGAGATATAAACTCTAGGTCAGGAAGTTTTTCTAAAACATTTGAAATACCTGCAACTAATAATAATAATAAATTACTTAAAAATGTCTTTCATCAAGGATATGACGATACAAGCACAAATGTGTTTGGTAAGATAGATGCAGTAATATACGCTGATAATGTTCCAATAATTTCAGGTAAGTTAAGGGTTACTAAAGTAACAAGGTCTGACAACCCATTGAGCTATAGTTGTGAGTTTGTTGGGGATAATATGGATTGGGCTTCAGAAATAAAAAACTTAGAGCTAAAAGACTTGAGATTTAGCTCTATATCTGATGTTGCAAATCAAGGATATGTTTACGATAACTGCTTTGAGTTAAACATTGCAAATCCTAGTGATAATACAAACGCTAGTAATACTGATTTGAATCATATAGGTAATGACTTCAATCATTTCTCAAGCAACTTTGACAGAATACTATGGCCGTTGATGTCCGTAGGCGAAGGGTTAAGTGATAGAAATCAAGTTACTTTTGGTGATTTTGTTCCTGCTTTTTATGTAAAAAATATTTGGGATAAGATATTTGAAGGTCAGGGATATACTGTAGAAAGCACTTTTTGTAATAGTGTATATTTTAAAAGCTTAATAATGCCTTTTGAATTTGAAAAAAGAGCAGAGCAAGTAAATAATAAGTTTGGAAAAATATCTTTGACAAGTATAGACCCCCCTCAAACAGCTTCTTTGAACGCATATTTTGATAATGGTAGCACATCTACCACACCTGCTTTTATGATTGGAGATGGAACTGTAAACGACCGAAATGGTAATTTTAGTTATGCTAGTGGTAGTAGCTCAGGAGTAAAAGCAAGGTATCTTTTTGGTGGTAATGAACTTATAGATGATTACAATGAGCCATCATCACAAAGCACAGGTAATGTGCAGATGGGAACAAGCTCCAATAATTCAAACATAACAAACGCTTATAGTGGAACTATGGTTTGTATAAATGAAGCAGGTGACCACGAAATAGATTTTAATATAAGAGCAAGATTTGTAAGAGATTCTTCTACAGGTGGAAATAACCATGATTTATCTTTTGAATCAAAAGTAGAGCTTTGGGAAGTTACTGATGATGATGATAATGCAAATGGTTTATATCAGACAGCTAATTTTGTATATAATAACTCAGGCTCAGAACACGCAAACTTCAAGTTAAAGTGGTATCAATTTCAAAGCTTTAATGCAAGTGCTCCTCAAGATATTGTAAGAACTTGGTCTCCTACTAGCCCTATATCTGTAAGTGGAGTGGGTAAAAAATATATAATAGCACTAGCTGTATGGCCTAATTATACTAATAGTGGAGATAGTGTTACATTCAACTTTACCACAGATAGCTTTTTGCAAATAAGTGGCAAGGCAGATATGACAGTCGGAGAACCAATAGATGACCCACACTTTTTTCTTCCTGATGGAAAGCAATCTGATTTTGTTATGGGAATAGCACAAATGCATAATCTTCAGTTTCATACAGACCCTATACAAAAGAAAGTTTTTGTTGAGCCGTATGACTTTTTTTATGAATCAAAATTAAAAGCTTTTGATTGGTCAGATAAAATTGACTATAGCAAAAACACGGTAGAAGAATTCCCACACGAACTTAAATCAGAGATAAGGGTAAAATATAAAAACGCTAGTAGTGATGCCTTTTTAGAAAGATTCAATTCTAGAAATCTAATAGATTGGGGTGAGTACAAAGAAATCAACACATCAGGTGTTTTTCAAGACGGAACATATACTATAGAAAATAAGTTTTTTAGCCCAACATTTAATTGGTATGAGCCTGAATATATAGATTCTGATGTTGGTCACTCTAAGTCTAGAGCACCTTTAATACCAATATATCATAGAGATTATTCTTATCTAATGGCAGAAAGGTTTGCCGATAGAGCAGATAAAAACTTTCAGATAGGGGCAAGAATACTATTAGCTGCACCATTATATACAGGTGGTGTATTAACTCAATATGATAGTGCTCTCACAGGTGCTGCAACAGTTTTTAGCTATAATGACACAAATCAACTCGACCCTTCAAACTCTGCTGCTTTTAAGTTTACTAGAGCTAATTTTATAACATTTGATAATACAGGAGACCCTGATGGAGCAAGTAATAGATTTAGACTACAATATAGTATTGGGTCATATACTAGAGAAAAGGCGTTTCATATACCTTTAAATACACATATAAACATTGACCCTAATCTATCTTTTAATGATGTTGTATATTTTCACGAAGAAGGTGGTGAGTTCGCTGATGGTTTTACTGCATCATCAAATCCTAATGATACGCATAGGTTAAGAGGTCTTTTTTACAACTTTTACAACAGAATGTTTAAACAATTAAAATCAAGACCAAAAATCAGAGTTTGTTTTTTTAAATTAAGCTATCAAGACATACTAATGTTAGATTTTAGAAGGTTAGTTTATTTAGATGGTGTTTATTATAGAATAAATAAAATTATTGATTATAAGCCACATGTTCAAGAATCTACAAAAGTAGAGCTTATGGAGTTCTTTGATTTAGGTAAAGATGATGTGTTAGATGGAGATGTTATGAATTTAGTTAATGGATTGAATATATAATGAAGGCAGGTATATCAGGAAGAAAAGTATTAAGAAGAAACAGAAATAAGCTATACACGCTTATAGATGGTGTATTTACGCCTATGCTATACGAGCAACAAGAAACAGATGGAAACTACTACTATAGTGAAGTATTGGTAACCGACCCTGAAAGAATAACAAGGCAACAACTTGTTGTTAATAGAGACAATTCAAACTCTAATTTTAATGAGATAGAGGTTTTAATAAATCAAACAGCACAAGGCACTACAACAACAAGCGCAAATGTTTCTGTAACTAATTCATCATTTTTTACATACAAAAGAGGTGTGCTAAGTAATGATTCTGATGGAAAATACTCAGGCATAAGAGTTAGTGATTGGAACTCTATAAAATCAGATTTATCTTTTACGCAATCTACAACATTAAATCAGCCATATGTTGGTGGTAAAAGTGGTGGTAGAGTGGGATTTTCAACACCTTATTTTGATAAAGGAAGCTCTTTTATGACAAGTTCTGCTAACATAACTTTGCAAAACAACTTTACAATATTTGCTTTGTTTAATTTAGAAATAAAACAAAAAGCAAGGCTTCTTGGTAATAATTCTGATGCAGATGTTTTTGTTAGTTTTAATGAAAATTCAGATGAAAATTTACATATTGGGTTTGGCTCTGGAAACACATACATTATACCAACTACAACAAAACTAGAATTAAATAGGTCATATGTATTAACATTGGTAAGAAAATCAAATGTTTTGACTACTAGAATTGATGGTGTAAAACAAGCAGAAACAAATGTTACAAGCAATGATTTAGTAATAAATACATTAGGTAGAGCAATAGATAGCTCTGAATTTTTCGGTGGTAGTATTGGTGGTGTTCAGTTTTGGAATGGTGCGTTAAGCTTGTCATTAGATAAAATAGAAAGTGCTCTTATAAAACAAAATTTAGTAATATCATACTAATGGATATAAGAACAATACTAAATAGCGAATTAGATATTATTGGTAGAGATATCAAGAAGGCACTTGTCAATGAGTTGATGAATCAAAAACATATTGCTACAGGTAAACTTGCTGCTACAACAAAGCATAAAGTTAATGTAAGTAACTCTGAAGCAGAAGTACGCATTACATCAAAGGCAAAGTATTGGAGTGCTATAGACAAAGGCACAAGACCACACTCACCACCATTTGACAGAATAATGCAATGGATAGATGATAAGGGCATAGCTTATGCAAACGAAGCAGAGAAAGCAAGAATAGCTACTGCTGTTATCAGAAGAATAGAGATAGAGGGAACTCCAACGAAAGGTAGCTTTGCTAGAACAGGAGCAACACAAAGAACAGATTATATAAATCGTGCTATAAATCCTAAAAAGGCTAAGATTAAAAAAAGATTACAAAAGGCTATTGGAGACAATATAAAAGTACAATTTAGAAAAACCATAAAAAAAGCAAACCAAGATGGCTGAAGAATTAAAGTATAGAGTAAGGGTATTAGGTATTGATGAGCTTGTAAGTCTTAACAAGCAAATACAAAAGAACGCTGATGACCTTCGTAAAAAGAAAAAAGCTCTTAAAGATGATAAGCAGGGGCAAGAAGAAAACATGAAGTCTGTTCTTGAACTTACTGATAAACTAAAACAGCAAAGAAAAGAATTTAGAGAAGGCTCTAAAGTTCAAAAAGAAGTACAGGCACAAACTAAAAAGAGTACAAGCTTTACTATGAAGATGGCTACTGCTTTTGGTGTAGCATCATTAGCAGTAGATGGTCTTAAAAAAGCAACAAAGTTTCTTGGCGACCAAATAAAAGAAAGTGTAGTAGTATTCAAGGAGTTTGACTTTCAGATGGCTAAGGTTAGAGCTATTAGTGGTGCAACAGATGCAGAGTTTAGAGCACTAAAGAGGTCTGCAGAAGAACTTGGTAGAACAACATTCTTTACTGCAACTCAGGTAGCAGAGTTACAAACAAACCTATCAAAGCTTGGTTTTACATCTATAGAGATACTAGATGCACAAGCAGCAACACTTGCAACAGCTACTGCAGCAGGTGAAGACTTAGGTAGAACTGCAACAGTTATGGGGTCTGCTATACGAGGTTTTGGGCTTGATGCTAGTGAAGCAACAAGAGTAGCAGATGTTATGGCTACTGCTTTTACAAGTTCTGCTTTAGATATTGAGAAGTTTCAAACATCAATGACTAAGGTTGCTCCTATTGCTAAGATGGCAGGTTTTGAAATTGAAGGAACTACTGCTTTACTAGCTTCCCTTACTGATGCAGGTATTGAGGCTTCTATTGCAGGTACATCTCTAAGAAACATCTTTTTAAGATTAGCTGACCCTACTTCTGATTTATCAAAAAGACTAGGTGGCTCTGTGGATAGTGTTGATGAGCTTATACCTAAGCTAAAGGAGATGAAAGATGCTAATATTGACTTAGCAGATGTTTTGGGTATTACTGACAGAAGAACTGCAGCAGCCTTTGGTAGAATACTAGATAGTGGTGAATCTGTAGATATACTTACAGATGCCTTAAGAAACTCAGAAGGGGCAGCAGAAGCTATGGCTGCTATTGTTGGAGATAGTTTACAGGGTGCTTTTCTGAGATTTAAGTCGGCTGTTGATGGTTTTAGAATAGCATTGATGGATGGGTTGGGTGATAAGATGCAGACTGTAGTTGATTCTTTTGCTAGAGGCTTCAATGCTCTTGCAAGTGAGAAAAATATTAAAAGATTTGGTCAAATAGCTAAAACAATAAAAACTTTGGCTATAGCCGTTGGTATATATACTGTAGGTGTAAAAGCTGCTGCATTAGGTACTGCTATATTTAACAAGGCTTTAGTTTTAAAAAGATTGTTTGCCGTAAGAAGTAGGTTGGCGTTGTTGGGCTCTACTAAAGCTGTAGCAGGTTTTACAGCAGCAATTAAAAGTGCTGCAGCTTCTACAGGTATTGGTTTACTTGTTGTTGGTTTAGGTACTATATTATCAAGACTAGCTTTCTTCAATAAAGATATAAATTTAGCTGCAGATAACATAAAAAACTTTAATGATAAACTTGCAGAAGGTGAGGTTGCTTATCAAGGACAAGCTAAAAATGCAGAACGACTTATTGAGGTAAAGAAAGAGTTGAATAAACTTACTAATGAAGAAGGTAAGTTATTAGATGATTCTGCATTTAACAATAAAAAATACAATGTACTAAAAAGAGAAGAATCTGTTCTTATAGTTAAGTTGAACAGAGATATGAAAAAATATACTGACCATCTTTTAACTGAAAAGTCAAGTATAGATGATATTACAAAAGCTACTCAAACCCTTATAGAAACAATGAGGCAAAGACAAGCAGTTCAAGTTTTTGAGGAGCTATCTAAGGGTATGCTAAAATCAAGTTTAGCTATAGAAAAATTAAAGAAAGACTTTGCCGAAGGAGAGTTTGGTGGTAAAGCGTTTTCAAGTGAAGCTGAAGCTTTAGCAAATTTACAAATAATGTTAGATGAGCTAGGGAGCAGAGGGTCTGCAGGTTTCAAACAATCGCTTGATGACATTGCAGATACATTTGGAAATACCTCTGCAGAAGCTAGAAATGAAATGAAAGATTTTCTAGAAGACTTTATGAGTGATAACAGCTTAACTGTAGGAACTATAAAAAAGTTCTTTCACGATACTCAAGAGGTTTATGATGAGGAGATTGCAGAGCTTAGAAGTCACATACAAGAAGAAACAGGTATTGACCCTGCTACTGTTATTTTTGGTGATGATAAAAAGAAAAAAAAGAAGCCTGATGGTTTTGTTATTACTTCAGAAAAGTTTTTGAAAGAATTTCAAAATGCTAAACTTAAAATTCTTGAAAATGATAAGTTGTTTGCTGAAGAAAGAAATTTACAGTTATTAGAAGAAGAAGAAAAACACTTAACAAAATTACTCAAACTACAACAAAAACATAAGAAAGATTCTGAGCAAACACAAATAAAATTAGCTCAAGTTAGGTCTAAAATAAGAGAGCAAGACTTTAAAGATGACCTTAAGGTATTGCAAGATAAAAAAGCACTAGAAGATATAGAGTTACAAAGACTTACAGATGCAGGTGTTTCTGACACTATAATTAAAGAAATGCAGTTAAATTCAGAGATGCAGTTTTTGAAGGATAAACTTAATTTACACAAAGATTACGCTACCGATTACGAAGATATAAATGCAAAAATTAGAGATACAGAAAGAGAGCTGTCTTTAGTTCAAAGACAAAGATTTCAAGAAACTATTGGTGAAGTTACTAATTTAGGTCAAGAGATGCAGAATCTTGGGGGTGTTATGGGAGAAAATCACGCACTTACTAAAATAGGAATTAAGCTTTCTCAAGCTGCTGCTTTAGCTAATAATATAGAAACTGCTTCTGAAAAGATAAAATCTTTAACAAAAGCAAAAGCAGCATTGACAGAAGCAGGTGTGGGTGTTGCTGCACAGGCTAAACAACTATTTCCAATGAACATAGCTGCTATCGCAGCAACCATAGCAGCAATAACATCTGCTTTAACATTGTTTGGTATTGGTGGTTTTGGTGGTGGTATAGATGAAATCGGTGAAGAAGTTAGATTTGCTAAGGGTGGTCTAACAAAGGGTGGTATGTTTAGAGGTCGTTCACACGCTAGTGGTGGTGTTAAGTTTGCAGTAGGTGGCAGAATACACGAAGCAGAAGGTGGTGAGGCTATTATAAATAAGCGTTCAACAGCAAGATTTAGACCAATACTATCTGCTATAAATTCATATAACGGTAATGGAGTAAAGTTTGCAGATGGTGGATTGATATCATCAGGAGAAAAGTTTGCTATGGGTGGTGAACTAGCAAACATACAACAGATGGTTTCAGGTGGTAATTTAAAACAAAAGGTTGTAATGGTAGAGAGTGATGTTACCTCAACACAGAACAGAGTTTCGTCTTTAGAAAGCCAAGCTTCGTTTTAACAACAGATTGTTGATAAATAAATTTGAATAAAATTATATAGTTTTTGTAAAAGAATATATTGCGATATGATAAAAAATAATAAGCTTACTATTGTCAAAGAATTTGTCGAAAGTGCTTATGTAGATATCAAAAATAGACATTCTGAAGAAGCAGGAATAAAAGATGTTTTAATGTTCCTAGCAGAGAGAGGCCTGATAGAGCCTAGAAGATTACGAGATTATATGATTATAAAAGATTACGCTGATTTCTTAAAAAAGAATGATGGTAAGATTTGTGTAACTATGATTGACTTAGGTATTAAATATGATATTTCGGAAAGAACAGTACAAAATATTTTATACAAAACTAGGTCTAATTTTTACACAAAAACAAATATTAGAAAGAATTTGTAAACTTTTTCTAAAGACCTATAATTGATATAATTACATTTGCAAAATGAATAATTGGTACGAATTTCAGAATGAAGCAGAAAGTGCAACTGTTGAGATATCTATCTATGATGAGATAGGTGATTATGGCACATCTGCAAAAAGATTTATAGACGACTTAAAGTCGGCAGGTGACAAGGATATAAACATCAGAATGAACTCCGTAGGTGGTAGTGTTTTTGATGGACTTGCAATCTACAATGTTTTGCGTTCACACAGAGGATATGTCAATGTTAAGATTGAAGGACTATCTGCATCAATAGCTAGTATTATTGCCTTAGCAGGTGACAATATAGAGATGGCAGAAAACGGATTCTTTATGATACACAATCCTTTTGGCAAGTCTGCAGGTGGTGCAGATGATATGCGTAAGACTGCCGATTTACTCGATAAAATCAAGCAAGAGCTTGTGTCTATCTATTCCAACAAAACTCAACTTTCAGAGGAGACAATATCGGATATGATGGATAAAGAGACTTGGCTGACAAGTCAAGAGGCTAAAGAGATGGGTTTTATAGATACTATAACAGAGCCTATCAAAGTAGCTGCTAGTTTTAACTTTTCAAAGTTTACTAATGTAGATGAAAAAGAAGTTAAAAATAGATTGGAACTAATTAGTAATATTAAGAAAACGAAAATGACTGACGAATTGAAAAATTGGTTTAACGGTGTTAAGGAAGAAATCATTAACGCTGTGAAGGGAGAAGGCGTAGCTGAAGCCCCTGCTAATGAGGAAGTTTCCGTTGTTCTTTCTGATAACGAAGAAGTTGTAAACAAACTTACAGACTTGTCAAACGAGAAAGAAGAACTATCAAGCATCATTTCTGACAAAGAGGTTTCTATCTCTGAGTTAGAAAACAAGGTGTCTGAATTAGAAGCTGAATTAGCGAAGCTAAATGCTACAGAAACTAAAGTAGAGGCAGATAATGACCCTGCAATTAACGAAGCAGATGTTGTGGTTAATGAGTGGGATGTTTTTGCTAAATCATTATTAAAATAATAAATTAAAAAACTATGGCGACTTTAACAAGTGCAAATTTACCTACAGTTGAAAAATATGATGTAAGTAAATCAATAATTGAGCCTCTATTTATGGGGCAAGACTATATGTCTTATATGGATGTAATGCCTAATGTATCAGGAACTATCGTTATTGACAAGTTCAAACAATTAGGTGGAATTACAGGAGCTCTTGCTCCTCTTGGGGCTTTCTCAGGAGCAGCAGGTGAAATAGGTGATACAATAACGATAACTCCTGTTCGTAGAGAAGCAGAGGTTGCGTTTGCAGGTAACGCTTTATACAACAAAATCAAAGGACAACTTATGAGAGGTGGTCACGAATTTGATAATGTTGATGGAACAGTTGTTAAAAACATTTTATTAGACCTAATCGGACAAGGCGTTAAGTCTGACTTCAACAAGCAGTTGTGGTTATCTAGTGCTGCAGGTGGTACAGGTGGTTTTGACCAATTTGATGGTTTGTTTGATGCAGCTTTTAATGTAACTGCTAACAAATTAAATAGAGGTAGTTTTACTCCTGAGCAGACAACTGATGCTGCTTTAGATAGTGGATATGGTTTAAAAATTATGAAAGGTTTATATGACATTGCTTCTCCTGAATTGTTAGAAGCAGGAAATCATGTTTACTTTGTATCAGGTGATATTGCTGATGATTATATGGCGCAAACTCTTGAAGGCTCAGGATATGCTGCTGCAGGATATGGTGCTTTGGTTAATGGTGTTCAGCAATTAACTTATAGAGGTATTCCTATTATTGTTCGTAGAGATTGGGATGTGGCTATCGCTTCTAATGTTGGAAACATTAACGGTGCTTCTAACGCTGCTGAAACTCACAGAGCTATGTTGACTACTAAAGATGCTTTTGTTGTTGCTACTGACTTCAACGAAAACTCTGTAGAGCAATGGTATTCTAACGATAACAAAGAGTATCGTTTTAGAGTGGCTTACTCTGTAGCTGTTGCTTTGAAAGATGCTAAATTAGCTACTTACTATACGCCTGATAATATGGCATAATAATTTAGGGGGATGAAATACTCCCCCTAATAATTTTTAACACAATAAAACCAAAATAAAATGGCAATAGAAAAAATTAGCGTTGTTCACTCCGACTTGGAAAGGAGAGGTGGTCTAAAGCACTTGGGTGTTTGCTTGTTTTCTGATATTAGTTCTGTGGCTTTTGATTCAACATCAAATCATACTATTACTACTATCACAGAAACAAATGTTAAGTTATTTGAACTTAAGCAAGGTACAGGCTCACTAACTAGCTCAGGAACAAAAGAGGGTGGAACAATTATGTTTGAACACACTATTTCTGCTTATATACCAAATATGTCTGATGCACATATGTCTGCTATTGATACTTTAAGTAATGAGAACTTAGTTGTTTTTGCTACTGACTTCAATGATGTTACTTATGTAGTTGGTCTATCTAACAAGTATTCTCTTACAGGAGATATTTCAAATGACCAAATGTATGCTAGACTATCAGGTGTTGAAGCTGCAACAGGTGCTGCTTTAGGTGATGAGAACGGAGTTACATTAACATTTACTGCTATGTCAGGTGAGTTACCATACTTACTAACTCCTGCTGTAACTGTTGATGCTTCTGATGGCTCATACTCTATAGCATAATTATAGTAATTAAGATACACAAGTTAGGGGTTAATACCCCTAGCTATGTATTTTTTTAATATATTGCAATATGTATAAAGCAAAAGTAAAAAAAGGTGAGGCTCGTTTCAATAATATGAAAGGCTTTATGTGGGCAGATGCTACACAAGAAGAACTTAAAAAAGCCTATGAACTTGGTCACACAAAACACATAGAATTTGTAGAAGATGCAGCACCAAAGAAAACAAAAGGCAAAAAGAAGTCAAGTAAAGACAGTTCAGACAAAGAGTAGTTTTAATACTAAATATGCTTTCGTAAACATTAGTACACCTAATGTAGATAGAGAGGTAAAGCAAATAGATAGGGTAAGAGAAGAATATATACCATTTGGTAAAGACAATCTTTTCCCACAATATTTAGCAGATTTAAAAAGACATTCTTCAACACACCGTTCTGTACTTGCACAGAAAACTACTTTTACAACAGGTAGTGGATTTAAGACAGAAAACGACAGGTTAGCAGAGTTCATCTCTGATGTAAATGCTAATGGAGAATCTCTTAAGGATTGTTTTAAGAAACTAGCAGATGATTACTATACATATGGTAACGCCTACCTAGAAGGTGTTGTCTATGATGGTGGTATTAACTTTTATCATAAAGATGCTGCTACTGCCAGAGTTAGCAAAAACAAGAAAAGTATTTGCTTTCATCCTGATTGGGATAACTATAAGAGAAATCCTGAAAAGAAGCAGGTTATTCCTATTTATCCTAATATGTCTAACAGTAGTTTTGTGATACACTACAAGGACTATGAAAGTACATTTAGCTTCTATGGTTTACCTGACTATGTAGCTGCCTTAGAACACATTGCAATAGATTTTGAAATTGGCAAGTTTAATCATACGAACTTTAAAAATGGATTTAGTCCTTCTGCTATAGTTACTGTAAATGGTGACTTTGGTGAAGCTGAAGCAGAAAAGTTTGTAGAAACTGCTAAGGACACTTTAACAGGTAGTGGTAATAACTCTAAGATACTATTCTTAGTTAAGAACGCAGATGAAAGTAGAGGTACTGATGTTCAGATTCTTAACAACAAAGAGGATGGTGACTTCTTAGATTTACAAAAGCTAACTGACCAAAATATAATTACTGCTCACAGATGGCAACCTGCGTTAAGTGGTATTGTTTCTTCAGGAAAGATGAACAACACAGGTAGTGAGATTAGAATAGCTTATGAGTTGGCTATGTCAACAGTAATCAAAGATACAACTAACATATTGTTAGAGCCAATAAAAAGAGTGATTAACAAAGAGCTAGGTATAGATACAGAAGATTTAACTGTAATATATGAGCCACCAATATCATTCTTGTCTGACATAGACCCAAAACAAGTTCTTACTATAAACGAGCAAAGAGCTATGTTACATAAGGATTTAGCTAAGTTAGATGATGGAGATATGTTACTAGCAGATAGACAACTGATTAGAGTAGAGAAACAAGAAACTATAACAAGAAACTAATATGGGTAATGTAAGAAACTTAAATAATTTTGTTACTGCATCAGAAGTAATACAAAACTCTTTCACAAATCAAGCTACAGATACTGCTTTGATTAGTGATAGCATATTAGATATTGCAGAGTTAGCACACATCAAGCCTGAACTTGGTCTTGATTTTTATGAAGAACTTAAAACGCAAAATCATAACTCATCTCTTACTACTGATAACAATACACTCGTAACTGATTTTTTAAAACCTGCTCTTTGTTGGTTTGTTAGGTTTGAAGTTATGAATGAGATACAGTATAACACAACATCTGCAGGACTTGTAACAAACATATCAGAGTTTAGTAACCCTGTAAATGTAGAGCAGTTCAATCAGATGAAGCAAGATACATATAGAAAGGCAAAAGTTATGCTTGACGATATGATTGCTTTTATACAACACGAAGACCAAACAGGTAAATATCCTCTGTTTGGGCAGGATGGAGATTCGTCAATGCCTACTGTTGACCACGCTACAAAACTTAACGGAATAATATTTTACTAATGGCTACAAACTTTCCAAAAAAAGGTGATGACAAAAAAATTACTTTGCGTAATAGTGAAGAAAAGCAGTTTCCTTATGAGTTTGCTAAAAACTTAAAAGAGCAGCAGCCAAAGATATGGAAAGCAGGTGGTAACATTCGTGGTAATGATGCCTTTATGTTGTGGGGTAGAGCAAGAAAAGGTGAAGATACCGAATCTATACGAGCTTGGATAAAAGAAAGAGAGAGTTGGGCTAAAAGACATTTTAGAGATGGTCAAAAGTTCAAAGGTGATGCAGAGCCAAACTTGTCAAATGTAGCAGGTGTTGTAGCACAAATAAAGTGGGGTGTTGTTGGAAATCTTGGCGTTCAGGGAATGAAGGATGTGATATTAGAGCTAACAAAAAAATTAGAAGGCAGAAAAGATAATATGAAAAATAATATAGACCACGACTTACATATAGAGTTTAGTCAAGAAATGATGAAAGAGCTACACGAAAAAGGTGAGCTTGAAATGACAACTGATGAAATGGGTGAGCCAATAGTAATAAAATTTATGTATGATGCTAAAAAAACTGATGAGCCTATGAATGTAAGCCCAACAGTTAAAAAAGGTTTGCAGGGTAAGGTAGAAAAGCATAATGAAGATGTAAAGGACTTAAAGGTTGATTGGAATCCAAAAGTTACTTATGCTAAGTTAGAAAAAGTATTTGATAGGGGTATCGGTGCTTACAGAACAAATAGGCAATCGGTTAGACCCAATGTAAAATCTGAGGAGCAATGGGCATATGCTCGTGTAAATTCTTTTCTTTTTGTAATGCGTAAAGGTCGTTTTCAAGGTGGAACTCACGATACTGATTTACTTCCTGAAAAGCATCCAATGAAAAAGGCTATGAAAGAAACAGATAACGCAAGAAGAAACCCAAATTGTCCTGATGGATATGAGCACCAAATGCCTGATGGCTCTTGGATGTGTGGAAAAAGACATGGTGGTGGTGGCTACAGAAGTGAAGTAGATGAAAAAGAGCTTCTAAAGTTTCTTAATATAATGAAAGAAGAATTAGTAACAGAAATAAAAATAATTAAAAAAGATAAATAATGGCTTCAACAATAACATCAGCCACACTTACAGTTACCATACAAGAATCAATAACTCTTGGTGGAACTCAGTTTGGTGGCACAAGACAGCTAGAGATTTCAGGAATCAATGAGGCTTACAAAAGAATAGTAAAATGTGTTAATAGTCAAACAACAACTATTGCTACATTTAGTGGTAACGCTTTTGCTTCAGACAACGCTATAGATACCGAAGATGCAAAATATATAAGAGTTACAAACCTTGATGATACTAATTCTGTAGAACTAGCTATTGTTGGTGCTGCAACATTGTATCAAGTAAGATTAGGTGCAGGTGAATCACATATTTTAGGAGCTCCTGATGACATTATGTTAGCAGAGGCAGATACAAGCCCCTCTTTTGGAACAATGTCTGATATAGCGAGTATCAAGGTAAATCCTGCAAGTAATGATGTAGATGTAGAAATTTTAGTAGCTTCAGTATAATATGGCAAGTAATTTACATAGTAGTTTAGATGATAGTCAGTTGCATAACCCAAAAGGTTTTGCTAATGCTGCAAATAATACATATCTAACAAAAAACTCAAGTGGCTTAGTAGAGTGGTCAGCAAATAAAACAAGGCATTATATATCTACAGGTGGATATCATAATGGTAGTGGTGACGCAGGAACTTGTTATGCTAAACAATTCTCTGCAGATTATCATAACTTAAATGTTGCTGTTGACCCTTTAGATGCAACAAATAATACATTAAATATTGGAATGAAGTGGGCACACATGCACTCAGAGTTTGTTTGTTGTCACTCAGGAACAGTTACTAAATGGGTTTGTATGCACGGTGGTAGTGCTAGTGCAGATTGGGATTTAGAATTATATAAGGTTTCTGTTACATCAGGTACAGGTGCTAATGTAAACCCTACAAAGTTAGGTCAAACATTAAATTTAACAAATAGTGCAAGTGGTAATAAGTTTGTTACAAAAGTGGAGATGGGCTTGACAGGAACATTAACATTTGAAGAAAATGATGTTTTAATACAGGTGTTAAAAAAACAAACTGCAGGTAGTAAATCTATTTGGTGGAACGGAACTTTAGAATTAACTTTTGATTATTAAGATATGAAAACTTTACTTGCTCAAAATGCAGATGTTTTAGGATTGAATAGTGTAACTCTTTTTATATCTCTTACAGAGGTTGAGCAAGTATTACAGATTTTATTATTGTGTATATCCATTATATATACTACACAAAGATTTATAGATTACAAAAATGGCAAGAAAGGTAGTAAGTAGTTTTATAGCAAAGCCAAAAGTAAAGCGTAAAGGAGTTCATTCCAAAAATGCATCTAAAGGTAAAAAAGGATATAGTAAAAAATATAGAGGTCAGGGAAGGTGATACAAAAAGATTTGACACTATCAGTAGGTAATATTATTTGGATAATAGGTATAATATTTACAATGGGTATTGCTTACAGTCAAATAGCACAACTTGATGAAGACATAAATGTTCTAGACAAAAGACTTGAAAAAAAGATTAAGATAATTAACGAGTGTGAAGATAGAATAGTAGAATTAGAAAAAGAAATAGCAACAATAAAAAATTGTAAAAATGATTGAAAAACTAAAAGTATTGGCGTGTATATTATTATATAAAATATCATTTAAAAAAGTTTGTTTTGGTAACTGTAAATACTGTAATTTATAATGGAACAAGCTTTACAACTTATCGAAGGTTATGGACTTCCTTTAGTTTTATTATTGGGGGCTTTGTATGCTCTTTATCGTTTCCTAGTTTTTTCTTTATATGAAGTAAAAAATCAATTTAGCCGACATCACGAAAGAGCAGCAGATAATATAGAGGAAATGAAAAAGAAGATAGATATTATCTTAGAGTTTATTAAGAAAAACAGTTAGTATGGACTTAGTTGTGTATAGATTTAGTAGTGAATCAGATAGCACAAATGGTCTATTATTTGAAAAAACCGAAAGCTTTGGGCTTCGGTTTTTGTGTTATACATTGGAAGACGAACATAGAGTTTTAAAGGTAAAAGGTGAAACAAGAATACCAAAAGGAAAATATTTTATACAGTATAGAAAAGAGGGTGGCTTCCATAATAAGTATAGTAAGCGTTTTTCTAATATACATAAAGGAATGTTGCAAGTTATGGATGTTCCGAACTTTGATTACATTTTGTTACATTGTGGTAATACTGATGAAAATACTGCAGGATGTTTGCTTCTCGGTGATTCGCAAGAGAACAATCAAATAATTAAAGATGGATTTATTGGTAAATCTACCAACGCCTACAAAAGGGTTTACAATGAAATATCTAAAGAATTAGAAAGTGGTAAAGAAGTAACCATAGAATATGTAGACTTTGACAAACAGTTTTAAGGGTATATAAAGGGTTTACAAACCCTATATAATAAAGATAAATATAAAGATAAAGATATGAGTATTTTAGGTAAGATATTTAGTAGTGGTGCAAAAGATTTAGTAGAAAGTGTAGGTAGTGCTATAGATAAGATTCATACAAGTTCAGAAGAAAAAGAAATGATAAAATCAGAAATAAAGCAAAAGATACTAGATTATGATTACAATATACAAAAAGAAGTTACAAAGCGTTGGGAAGCAGATATGCAGGGTAATTGGCTCACTAAATCTATTAGACCTCTTAGCCTGGCCTTTATGCTTATTATCCTTACTGTATTTACTCTCGTTGACTTTGGTTATGTTGACCTACATATTAAAGACAGTTGGATTGACCTTTGGCAACTTTTAGCACTCACAGCCTTTGGAGCATACTTTGGGGGAAGGTCTGTTGAAAAAATTAAAAAGAAACTCTAACAATTTCTAATTTATTTATAAATATATACTTATATTTGGCACTCCAAATAAGCTATATTCAGCTTATCAATGTTTTAGGGTTAGTAAAAAAGTGGGATTTCCGTTTGATTTCTCACTTTTTTTTATATATTGCCACAACCAATAAAACAATTTAATGAAAAAGGTTTATGGTAAAAGACTAAGGCTTACTCCACAAGAAGTTGAAATGGTGGAAAACCATAGAAACACTAGCAATGTAGGAATCATAGGAGACACTCACGAGCCTTTCTGCCACCCTAATTATAGAGATTTTTGTTACGAAGTATTTAACAGATTTGGTGTTACTCAAATAGTACACATTGGAGATGAGGTAGATAATGCTGCTCTATCATATCACGAAAAACATACTGAAATGCCAAACGCTGAAAGCGAAGCAGAGAAGGCACAACTAGCTATGGAGAAGTGGTATAAAACATTTCCTGAGGTAAAAGTTTGTGTTGGTAATCATTCTGCTCTACCATTTAGACAGGCTACAACTGCAGGTATTCCTAAAAGATTTATGAAGTCTTATGAAGAAATATGGAACGCACCTAAAGGTTGGAAGTGGCAGTTGCAATGGCAAATAGACAATGTATTATATGAACACGGAACAGGAAGTAGTGGAGCAAGAGCAGCAGTTAACAGAGCTACTGCTAATAGACAATCTACAGTTATAGGACATTGTCACTCATTTGGTGGTGTAAACTATATGGCCTCTCGTAATGATTTGATATATGGTATGAATGTGGGGTGTGGTATTGATGTAGATGCTATGGCTTTTTCATATGGTAAAAACTTTCCAAAGAAGCCAACTCTTGGTTGTGGTGTAGTTCTTGACGAAGGAAAGACTGCATTATTTATTCCTATGGACTTAGGAAGTAGAATAGTACATATCTAAAAAAAAGTAAAAAAAACATAAAAAAGTTTGGTGGTTTGTAAATTTGTTGTATATTTGCAGAGTATTAACCCACAAAAACAGAATTTATGTTGAAAGAACTATTCGAAAAATCCCTGCCAAACTACTACGAGCAGGTCTCAAACAAAGAGGTATATGTATATATGTCTAATGTTGAGCAAGTAATTGAAGAAGCAAAAGATAGAATTAAGAATCTGCAAACAAAAGCTCATAACGAGGAAAGGTATGATGAAGCACACGCATATCATATGGCGTGGCTAGAGTTAGCTTTTATATCTACAGAGATTCTATCAAAACAACTAACCTCAGAAATAAAAAAATAGTTATGTCAGAAATTAAAAAAGAAACTAGAAAGGAAGCACTAAGAAGATTGTTTGAAGCAAATGGTCTTGTGCAAGAAGATGTTTATAAGGACAAGCGTGGTTTTGTTATTATTACAAGAACAGGTATTGATAAGATTGTAAGCAATCGTTCTATACAACTTGAGTATGAGCCCATTGTAATGGAAAGGGATTGGGTTGTGCTAAGATGTGTTGCTCAAATGGTAAAGGGCAAAGAAGTTGGTATGACTAAAGTAGAAAGCTTTGGTGAGTGCTCACAGGAAAACACTATGGGTCTAGCAGGTAAATATCCTGTTGCTATGGCAGAAAAGAGAGCTAAGTCTAGAGCAGTATTGATGCTTACAGGATTCTATGAGCAGGGGATATATGGTCAAGACGAAATGATGGATAGCTAATGGATTGGATAGATGATTTATTAGATGATAGATGTGATTTGTATCAGATTAGTATTATAGAGGGTCTGATGCAAACCTCATCTGTTGCAGATGAATATAAAGATATTGACTTTGAAAATGTTTCTATACTGAAAGCAGAAGAAATTATAGAGCATCTTTATGTAAACGACAATCCAAGAGACCCAAAGGAACAATACAAAAGAATGTTTAGATATGGCAATTAGAAAACACGCTATGACAAAAGAGGGTGCAATACTTTGCATCACTAGACATCAAGTGAAAGAGCTTGATAGTAAAAATATACAAGGGATAAGAAAAACTTTTTTAGACTTGTATATGCAACTAGAAGACAGTAAGATAGAGGAGCTGTATAAAAAAACCTTTGATGTTGAATTAGTAATTGTAGAATAAAAATGAAAAATAAAGCAAGAAATGATTTTGAAATAATGCTAAGAACTCTTGGTATAACTAAGAAAAGATTTGGTGAAATCACAGAAACAAAAGGTACTACTGTAGATAAGTATCTTGCAAACCCATCTTTGTTAAGGGTAAAGCACATACAATGCTTGGCCAATGCAGATGAAATAGAGTGTGATGAAAATGAATTGTTAACTTATTTAATAAAGTAAAATGGAATTAGAAGGAAAGTTAGAAGCTAAATACGAAACAAAGAAGTTTCAAAGTGGTTTTAAGAAAAGAGAGTTTGTGATTAACACAGGTGGTGATTACCCACAGACAATAAAACTAGAAGCACATAAGGATAATATAGATAAGCTTGATGGTGTAAGTGTTGGTGATTTTATCAAGTGCTCTATCAATATAAATGGTAGGCTATGGGAAGGCACATACTACAATAACATTGTAGCTTGGAAGATTGATTCAGATGCAAAACCAAAGCAAGTGCAAAAAGATGAAGACGATGGTCTTCCCTTTTAATTAAATATTTAGTTATGGAAGAAAACATTTTAATGAGAGAAGAAATTTCACTACTAATACATAGTGTTCAAAGAACTATTATAAAGCTTGAGCAGTATAAAGACGACAGTAGTGAGTTAGTAAGAAAACACAGAATGTTACTTAAAAGATTACTAGAGATTGAATATAATATGATAAAATAAATAAGTAAATATGAATAATGAATTAGCAAAGCTAAAACAAATTATATCTATACAACTAAATATACCTAGAAGTGCTTTAGATAAAAGTTGTAGAGAACAAGAGTTTGTTAGAGCTAGAGTAATATACTCAAACATATTGATGAGAGAGCTACAGATACCTATTGGTAAGATGAATCAGTATCTTAATAAAGACAGAAGTAGTTTTTATCATTATCAAAAGCAACACAATAACTCATACGAATACCCTAAGTTTTATCAAGACTACATTGATGACTATGAAAAGGTTAAGTCTATGTTCTTGGGAGACCAAGATGTTATGCTGAAGCGTTGGGAAGTTGAGTTTGAAAGATTGAGTAAGGCAAGGGCAGATATAAATGCTAGATTAGATAAGATTGAAAAAGAGATGGTAGATGTAGGATTGTAAAATATTTACTATCTTTGTAAAATTATTAACCCTAAAACAAATAATTATGGCAAAAAGAATGACCGATACGGACAAGTGGAAGAAAAGATTTGTCCGTGACCTATCACCACAACACAAACTTCTGTGGTTTTATATACTTGACGACTGCAATCACGCAGGAATATGGGAAGTAGATTTAGAGGTGGCTTCTATTAGAATAGGTGAAGATTTAGAGTATGATATACCTGCAGAGGATATGCTTCCAAAATCTTTTTTAGAAAAAATACAAATATTTGATAATGGCGACAAGTGGTTTATACCTGACTTCATTGACTTTCAATATGGCGAACTAAATCCAAACTCTAATGTTCACAAATCAGTAATACAGTTATTGGAAAGATATAACCTTGAAGGGTATGTGAAGGGTTTACAAACCCTACCTGATACCGTACAAGATAAAGATAAGGTTATAGTTAAAGATAAAGCTAAAGCTAAAAGGTTTGTTAAGCCAACTTTAAATGACTTAGAACATTATTGTATTGAAAGAAACAACAAGGTTGATATTCAAAAGTTCTTTAACTATTATGAAAGTAATGGTTGGAAGGTAGGTAAAAATCCTATGAAGGATTGGAGGGCTGCAGTTAGAACTTGGGAAAAGAATACCAAAGAAGAAACAAAAAGCAAAGTAGAACAGTCTCTTAACACTTGGCAAGAGGCAAGACATATGATAAACAATGGATAAGACTAGACAGATATGGTATAGATTTAGTAATGACATAGAACAACTTAATCTAGATTGTGTTGACTTACTTAGCAAGTGTTATATGATGTTGGGGCAAAGACCTGACACACAACAAGTTGTAATGATGGCTAAGTTCTTAGTAGATGATTTATCAAGGTACTATGGCTCTATGGATATGGATGAAGTTTCATTTGCATTTGAACAGGGTATAAGAAACTCTGAGCACGGTGGCTTTATCAATGTTCGTAATTGGAACATATGGCTCAAGGAACACAAGTCCAAAGCACAATTAAATAGACAACAAAAGTTAATAACCGACTATCAAAAGCATCAAAGAAATCAAAAGCTTATTGATGCCACGATAACTAAAGCAAAAAGAATAGATGACACAAAGAGATAAAGTATTAAGACACCTTGAGCACTATGGTACTATAACACCATTAGATGCATTTAGAGACTATGCAATAATGAGATTGAGTGCAATTATATTTAACCTAAGAGACGAGGGGTATAACATTAAGTCTGACACAGAAAAAAGCACAAATAGATTTGGTGAGCCCTGTAAATATGCTAGATACACATTGGAAAGACAATATCAACAAGCACAACTATTTTAATTTTTATGTAAAAAAGTTTGGTAGTTACGAAATAATTTCTTACCTTTGTACTATTATTAACCCTAAAACACTAATATATGACAGACAATTATTTGTCCTTACTCAAGGACACCCTTTCAATTCAGACTACATCAGGCAAAGAAGACAAGATGATTGCTTACATCAGGCAGTTTGTTTCTAAGTATGTTCCTGATGCAGTTGTAAAAGTAAAAAACAGAAATGTATATGTAACCAAAGGACAGGCAGAATACTATCCTTGTATTGTTGCACACACAGATACAGTACACGATATGTACCAAGACTTCGGTATCTACAACAGAGATGGCGTATTGTTTGCTTTCAGTAATGATGTAGAGCAGCAGGTCGGTATCGGTGGTGACGACAAGGTTGGTGTATGGATTGGTTTGCAGATGCTTCTTGACAAAGATGTTGTCAAGTGTGCTTTCTTTCATAGTGAAGAAGTTGGTTGCATTGGTAGCTCTGCTGCAGATATGTCTTTCTTCAAAGATGTTGGCTACTGCTTTCAATCAGACCGTAGAGGTAATCGTGACTTTGTCAGAGACATCTATGGCGTACAACTATTCAGCGAGGACTTCTCTCTTGCTATATCCAAGACACTTCGTACACACGGCTACAAAGAAACATCAGGTGCATTGACAGATGTGTATCAACTCAAGCTAAATGGCTTAGGGGTATGTGTTGCTAATATGTCTAGTGGTTACTATGCACCACACACGGACAAAGAGGTTGTAGATGTTGCAGATGCTATCAACTGCTTTGACCTTATATCAAATCTCATTGATGTTCTTGGTTGCAATCTGTATCAACACAAAGCCAAAAGAAAAAACATATCCTTTAAGAAAAGAAAGTATAATTGGGACTATGACTTCAACTACGAGCCAAGCTATTGGAAAGATGAGCTAGATAATTGGAACGAATCGTTTGGTGTTAAAAAAAAAGAAAAGGAAGAAGACATAGGTGATTTACAAATCATAGGTAGTTGTGAGTATTGTTTAGATGAGGTCTATGGCTCTAACGATATGGGGGATGACTATGGGTATTGCAATGGGTGTGATTGCCTTATAGGAAGGGATATGATACAATCTTACGACTAATGGAAACTATCCTTATAATTTTCTTGTCTATTATTACTTTATACCTTATATTTCAGCACAGATGTATTGTTGCAGAGGTTAATGACTTACATTATCAGATAGATGAATTGAAGTCAACATCTCTGTATAATGCAGAAAGAATTAGAAAGCTTGAAATCGAAGGACATAAAAGTAAGGTTAACAGAAGAAAACATACAGATAAGTATAGTAGAATACTTAAAACTACAATATCCAAATCTGTTGTTTACTGCAACAATGGGTGGTCAGTTTCAAAGACACTACTCACAAAGGTTAAAAGCAAAGCGTACAGGATATTTGAAGGGGGTATCAGACCTTCTTATATTCGAGCCGAGAGGTGGGTATTGTGGTTTGTTTATAGAGTTAAAGCGAGACAGAAAGTGTTATCCTACTGCAGAACAAAAGCGATTTATATCAAGGGCTTCGGACAGGGGGTACTACGCTACCTGTGCAAAAGGTTTCAGCGAGTGCAAAGAACTAATTGATAAATACTTAAACGAAGAACTATGAGTAAAAGTAAATACTACTATGACTACACACGAAACTGTTCCTGTGGGGGTGCTTGTCTGTGCAGAAGAATAGATGATGACAACCCTGATATTCCTGATTACTATAAAGGTAAGAATGGATATATGGCTAAAGATGTAGTAGCTAACTTTGATTTGTCTTACAACTGTGGAACTGCAACGACCTACATTTTGCGAAGCAAGAACAAGCATAATGATGGGGGGATAGAGGACTTGAAGAAAGCCATTGCGCATTTAAAGTTTGAACTAGAAATATTAGAAGATGAGTGTAAATCCATTTGAAAGAAAAGACAGTAGGGGTGGTGGCTTTGCAAAGCGCAAGTTTACTTTGCAAGAGGCAGAAGAAATAAGATGTGAATATGACGAGGGGGGCATCTCTCAAAACCAACTTGCTAAAAAGTATAATGTATCTCAGCCCATCATAAATATGATACTGAGAAAGAAAACATATGTAAAATAATTTGCACAGTTGTAAATAATTTTGTATATTCTGATAACACTGGAACTACTCTTCTGGCTGCGGGATATTATTCACTAAGTGCTACAGAAGTAATATATGTTAACAGTTCTGGTATGGTAGAAAATTTATTAACTTGCTAAATAATGGCTACAGATAACACATATTACATAGACACTAATTTGTTTTCAACTGCAACTGCGGTGTGGTCTGATAGTGCATTAACGACAAAAGCACCAGACGGGTGGTATCAAGCACCCACAGAAACTACAGTTACATACCGACAACAAACTGGTGGTGTTTTAGGAACTGCGGCAAATTGTGAGTGTCCAGTGCCATGTGGCAGTAATATTAGTGGAAGTGGAAATGTTGGTAGTTATATTATTGATATTGATATGGGTAACACCTCAGCAGATGTTGGTGCAATAATTGTATATTTTCAACCTTATAATATTCCAGATGGAATATTAGCAACTTTTGATTCAACAACTTACAACACCTTAACTACTAATGCTCATGGTATTGAATTAGCTACTGCAGGAGAAATAAATTTTGTAAAAAATAATACTACTGTATTAGCTATCTTAGGAGGTAATGAAATAATGATTAATCCTTCTTATGCTTTAAGAGAACCTCTTAAGGTTACAAATAGTATAACGGCATCAGGTGCTATAAGTGCAAGTAACCATATCTCAGCCTCATCATTTAATGCTACCCCAAGCATAGTAAACCAATTAACAGCATCATATGCGATGACTGCTTCAAGATTAGATCCACCAGTTAATTATAAACCTATAGTTACTCATACATCTAATTTTAGTTCAGACTTAATATATGCAGGTCGTTATAATATAGTAGGTGGAACTTTAGCAATAACAGTTACAACAGGAAGTTCACCAACCAATCTTGAACCTGGAATGGAATGGGATTTTTTCCAAACATCATCAGGAGATAGTTTTACTTTTACACAAGGTACAGGGGTAGAAATAATATCAAGAAATTCAAATAAAAGATTAGCAGCCGTAGGTTCAGCTGGAACATTAAAATATATATCAGGCCAAACATTTCATTTAATTGGAGATTTAACAATATAACATGAGCATGTTTGGGTCCATAGCACAATCTGCCCAAGAGGATAGGTTAGTTATTACAGTTGATCTTAATTGGAATACTAGTGGTTCTACTAGTTTTACATGGTTTGATACTACAGTTCATGATAATGAAGCATGGTTAAGTTATGAATTTGAAAAAATAG
>Ga0208159_1000069_pt1 | contig 35897 bp, 43 predicted proteins | sample 9_EtaG_FD_184082 | JGI IMG/M metagenome (GOLD analysis project Ga0208159, IMG submission 184082) | Marine viral communities from the Subarctic Pacific Ocean - 9_ETSP_OMZ_AT15188 metaG (SPAdes) (version 2) | ecosystem: Environmental > Aquatic > Marine > Oceanic | place: Pacific Ocean | collected... | reverse complement strand
CCAGTATACAAAACCGTGTTGAAGAAATCGTCAGTTTGTTGATCATCTCCGCTGTTTGGCCCTATGGTTGGCTCTGGTATATTAGATGCACAAAGGGCTTTGTATCCAGATGGTACAGTGTACTTAAAATCTCCTAGACCGTTTGCATCACTATTGCCGCCAGCACTTATTGCTCCGGCAAAAGTGCTGTCTTGACCGTAGTTAGCAATGCCAGAATTTGTGCCGTTAATTGCAAAAGCCGGTACAATTTTTCCTGTAATTCCTGTTAGGGCGGCTGTGCCAGAATTTTGTATTACGCCGTTTTTATAAAAGTAAACTGCCCCAGCTTTAACAGCTACGCTAATAACATCGCCAGCAGTCCAAGAATTTCCATACGAAGTAGGGTCAACAGAGCCAGTGTTTATTGCTTTGTTTCCGCTCCCTTGATAACTAACTTCACCGTTGTTTTCTTGTGTAAATGGTGCGCTTGGGTCAGATTTATTAAATTGTGCGTTGTTTGATTTTGCTATGCCAATTGATGTGGCTGTATCATTTCCAACACTGTAATACTCCCAGTACCATCCATCAGTGTCTTCAGCATCCACCTCAAACGTACCAGCCATATTATCATAGTTGTTGCCAACGCCAACCATCTTTAGGTTGCCTTCAGAGTGCGTAATGTTAGCCCTCATTGCGCCATTGTTGGTACACCAATTTTGTGTGGGAGAATCTAAAACTACATCGCTGGCGGCTAGGTTGGTTGCGGTGAAGTCATTAGTGTTTGCACTTTCATCGTCACCGATTGCGCTACCATCATCAAACGGTAAAAACCAGCCAGCAGTACCGTGACCGCCAGAATAGTTTTTGCAAGTCCAATGACCATTTTTGAACTCACCAAATGACGTAGGCTCTAATGCGCTTCCATCAACCAAATGCACTTCTGCCATGTAACCAGCAAAATAAGAACTGTCTGACCTCAATTGCCCTAGTCTAGCAGTGTAAGAGTTATTATTAACTATAGTAACTTGGCTTGCATCCGATGGATATGTTTCTGTGCTAAATGCAGTCTCTCTAACACCATTGACATATAAGCGTAAACGGTCGCCTTGCGTTGAGTTTGTAAAATCGCAAGTTAATTGAATATGATACCAAGATGACATGTCACGAAATGTTCTAGAGGTTACAAGACGTGCGCGTAGACTGCTGCTATCTCTGAAAATTATATCTAAACAATCTGCTGAACCTGCACCGTGTTGTTGAAAATAAATGAGCATATCATTTGTGTTATTCTCACCAACACAAAAAATAGGGTCTTGACCAGCATTTCCACCAGATTGCAAAACACCATCTGTTCGACTTCGTTTTATCCATGCAGAAAATGTCCAAGTCGTAGTCGTGCCAGAAGTTTGTGTTCTACTTAAAACTGGACTGTCACCCTCATTGAAACGTAAGGATTGGCCTATAGTTTTAGAATAAAACCCAGTGCTACTACTCGTAAACCATTTGTCTGGGCTAAACATTATGCAAACGCCAACTGTGGTGCGCCAAGCAGAATACTGTTATCTGCCTTTACGACGTAAGGCAAAACATCATAGGCGCTGTTAGCAGATGATAAGGTGATTGTACCACCGGCAGGGCTTTCGTAATCACCGTGCAGTGACAGTGTTGCAGCCGAACCTGATGATGGCTGAATGAGTATGATAACACCTGTCTGACCAATCTGGCTGCCTTCAGTCGTTGGCGCAGCAAGAGTGTTAGAACCAGAAGCTAGTGTAATTATAAAATTTTGATATGTGTCATAATCAAGCACACCACTGGTTGCTGACAGGGCTGCTGTATATGTGCTTGGCACTTGTGCTTTTAGAAATGTGCTTTGTGCGTTTGTGCTTACAAGTGTGCCGTCACCGCCAGCCGGTAGCGTCAGTGTATTAGTTACACCAGCAGAGTGTGGCTGTGGCTGTATGGTCTGTGCATGAGCATTACTAGACTCACAGTACAATTTGATTTGTGAACGACTGCCAGTGCCTGTTCGTATATCGACTAAACCATCTGATATAGTCACACCACCGCTGGAACCATCACCATCAAGATTGACTTTGCCAGAACCGTTAGGCAATAAATCAATATCTCTGTTACTACTTGACACAATGTCTCTAGCTAAAACATCTAAGTCACCGCCCAACTCAGGACTCGTATCTCCTACCACATCAGACAAACCCCCACCAGCAGTGCCGTCTGAACCGCTGTAACTAAAATCAACACGGATGCCATCAGTGTTGCTAAACGATCCATTGGATGCCAAATGTCCGACAGGAACCTTAGAGTATCCTGATGCGTTTGTGACTGCGCCTGTCACTTTAAAAAGCGCAAAAGTTGCCGGCGTACCCTCTTTTTCAATATGAATAATGCCTCTGGCTGTCGAATTGACAGCATCATCGAAGCTCTGCACAAACGTAGATATAGTTGCGCCATTGTCATCGACATCATCAAAGTACATTTCAGTGACGGATGCGACAGTGCCGTTGTTCAACGCCAGCTTGCCAGAGCCGGGGTCAGCGTCTGAGGTACTGTTGCTAAAAGTCATTTGCATACCAGCAGAATTGCCTGTTGCGCCTGTGTTGCCAGTGACTAGGCCAAACGCTAATGCAAGCGCACCAGAACTGGCTGTGTAGGTTGCTGACGCTGTAGGAGAGCCACCAGCCGACACTGCCGATACAGATGCGGTTACGGTGTCAATCTTGCCCTCAGTAACCGTCAAATCGCCGCTGCCGTCGAAACTTAGCAGCTTGTTAGCTCGATCACTGCTTGATGTTGTAAACTCAGATGTTGCAATTACGTTGGTTTGCGACACCTTCAATGATCTGCCCACGGCTTCATCAAGCTGCTGCGTGATCATTGTCAGCCGGTCAAGCGCATCTTCATGGCTTTCTGCCGGAAATGGATCGTTGGCAACGTAATCAGTTTCTTGGGTTAGGGTGAGATTGCGTAAGATCACAACAGTTTCACCGTTTGCCGGGCGTTGATCTGTATTGCTGAAATGCGCGTCTGATGCATTACCAGTGTTGAATTTGAATAAAACATTACCGCCGCTGTCGCTACCAGCCCCGGTAACCACATAATGCGTGTTAAGTGTCTTTGTCGTTTCTGTGCCGGTGGCAGATCTAATGATGACTAAAAGATCAGTGTCAGCGAAAATCTTGAAACCATACGCAAAGCTATGCGCGGTTCCATTTGCCGACAAGCTGGCTTTTGTGGTGGTGCTAGATACTGTCATCTCATACCCCTATCTTTAAGCATCTGTATAGCTCTCGCTGCGCGTGGCAATCTGTCATTCTCAGGTATACTCATCAGGCGAGGCCAAGCAGCTTCAAAAAATTGATCGTTAAGAGATCTGATAAGTGAGCGTTTTTCTTTGTTATTTGCCTTGCGATACCTTGGATTAGTTGGCCGCATCAAAGCTTCTAATGCTTGGTTATATGTAACAAAACCCATGCCTTTGACCCTCACCCGAACAGGGTTTTTATCTAAGCCTTCAAGATTCATCGGCATATCATCTTTGTTGCCTTTAGCAAGCCAGACAAAATTGCTTTGTTGCAACGGTGTAAGGGCAACGCCTTTGTATTCTTTTGGCGCTTGTGGGATAGGCCAATCAAGCCGTATTAGCTCTTTCACATAGTCAGGCTGCGCCTCAGATGAGCTGATTGTAATTGGCGATATTGCATTCCACAGACGAATGTTCGGCGCTTCTTGAAATGTTGGGCCGTCAGTTTTAAGTCTGCCCAGCGTATCGTATTGAGGAATTTCAGCGTTTATATCATCAACAAATGGGTTTGTTGCAATGGCTTGATAGCGCCAGTTGCTCATAAGCTCTGTAAACTTCAAACTCGCTTCTGTTTTAGGCATACCAACCAAATCAAATGGATAGCTGCCATCTTGATTTGCTTTTAGCACACCTTGATCAGTTAGGGTGCGTACCTCATCAATAGTGTATATTTCAAAATCTGCACCAGCTTTTGTAATTGTGTTGTCACCAACACGCTCAATGGTTCTTGTCAAAGCTGACGCTGGGTTTGGCACACCCGGCACTAGATTCATTGACCCCAGTGGGCCTGATGTCAAATAGTTCGCATCACCTTTTGTCATAGCTGATATGACATCTGCCATACCTTTTAAGAACGGCAATTCTCTAAAATATCCCATGCTGGCAAGCACAGCGCCAAAATACACATATTGTCTTTCTTCCGCAGACGTAGCCAACGATGCATGTTGCACGGCTGCTGCGGTTAAGCCTATTACACTGGCTAAAGGCCCAAGCCCTGCATAGCTTGTGTATTCTAAAGGGCCGTTAGGCGCGCCAAATTGATTGTATAGTTCAAGTGGCTCACCGTTTTCATCAGTCGGAAAACCCTCACCTCTTGTCACAAAGCTATAAGGTTGCCAGCCCGGCGGCAGTTTTTCTCTTTTTCTTTTGTCGGTATATCCAGAGTTAGTTTGCGGAATGCCGCCAGTAATATGACCCATGCCCGCAAACATGGCTACTTGTGACATTGCCACGCCAGTAAACGCCATTCTAGCTATGCGTATCTGCCTTTTGCTAGCATCCTTGCCAATCATATCTTTGTGCAAAAGACCCAGCGGTGTGCGTTCAAAAGTTCTTATAATATCGTTTGTTGGCGCTGTGGCGAATGGCAATATGTATCTGCCAAACCATGTATTTTGCAAAGAGCTTGCCGCCTGACCAATTGCGCCAGTGTCAGACATCAACGTGTCATATCTACTTTTTACATCCAGCTCTTCAGCAAACTGCCGTGGACTGTTAATGACCATCAAGCCTTCTTCTTTTGCAGCTTGTTTAGTCATGCCAGCAGCAAGAGCTGCTTTCCTCTGGCGATTTGCCATGGCATGCAACTCGCCGTTCTGCGACAATACTTTAAATAAATCATCACCAGCTAGCAGCAAGCGTGTTGGTATGCCGCTAAAATTGTGTAAATACAACATTGCGTTGCTAAACACATTGTCGATTGCAGTTGACCTTCCCCCGGTCAAAGCCCCGACATTACCAGTTCGATATGTATTAAACTCAGCTTTGTTTACAGCGTCACCGGCTTCGCCAGTTACAAACGCTTCTCTAGCAGCTCTAAGCGCATCAACAAAAGACACTGCATAACCAGTAAATCTATGCGCCACATCGCTCATGTAAACTTGCTTTGTGTAGTCAATTTCTTTGCCAGCAGCGCGCATAATGGCGCGCTCACCAGTGCCATAAATACCGGCAATAAATTCTTCCGGCACTTGCATCATGCCAAACAAAAAGTTTCCGACTACATTTTTAAACTGTGTTTTTGGCCCCGACAGCAAACCGTTTATGTATAAATGCTCAACGCCATTCTTAAATTTGCTCATTATGCCTTTTTGAGCCGCTTCATTAAATGCAGCATCGCCGCCATTTTTCTTTGCTAGCAGCAAACCTTTAGCAGCTTGCTGCATAGTTTTTGCACCACCAGATATTTCAATGACATCTGCATTTATGAGAGCGCTGGCTTCTTTACTCATGCCCTCAGACACCGGGATATTGAAAGATTGCAATATCCGGGCAGCTTCTGTTTGCGCGCCCTTTATTTGTAATTGGATACCATTATGGATCGCTAGCTGACGGCGAAACTGCAACATGTCACGATTGGTTGCGTCACCTTGCGCCACGCGCGTTGCCAGCTCTTCAAGCTTTGTGGCGCTATCAACAAGCAACATTCTTGCAGCCGTAGCATCAGCCGCATTTTTAAATGATGTGCCAACTTGTCTTTTCAATATGTTGCGCGTAACGCCGATAGTATCACTGAGCTGACCAATAGCAGCGTCAATGGTTTCTTCATTAGTGACAACGCCTCTGGTTGCAGCTTGCTGTTGATCAGGCAAACTTTCAGAAACTGCATTGATCAAGGTTTTTACATCGTCTGGCGTTCTTAGATTATCCCAGTTGAACGGCGCACCGTCTTTAATACTTTTCAAATAACTTGCGCCAAGGCTGACATTCTCAAGCACCTCAGCAGCTTGGCTTTCACTTGCTAAGCCAGAAGAATCATCAGTTAATTTAAAACCTTGTTTATCTGCCGTCACACCGCGCTGAGCTGCTGTTACGGTTTGTTGCAACTGATCCTCTGCTGATGCCTCAAGCGCTTCATCTGCATCAGCCAAAGCAGCAGCTTGCCGTTGCCCAGCCGGACTAAGGTCAGATGCTTGGTTGCCTTGCGCTTGAAATTTTGCCAGACCTTCTTCTGACATATTTTTTTTTGCCGCTTCAGTCTGTGTCTTTTTATAATTTATATCCGGGCTTTCAATGTTGCCCTCAGCCAATACGCGGGGTTTGTCACCGATCTCGCCAGTTGGCCGTCTTGTGCTTTTGCCAGTAAAGACACTCAAAAGCGCGTTTAATGCAGCTTGTGGTATTTTGCCAGCTACTTGCATAGCCGGATCTGTTGCCATTTCAGTGACACCGCCGGTTGCTACATCGCGCATAGCTCTCTGGTTGAGCTGAGCTAGTTGCTCTTGCTCAGATGGCGGCATCTGAATTGACATGAATTGTACCCATAAAAAAAGGGCGCTGTTGCGCCCATGTTAGAAAAACCTTACACGATTTAGATGCATTCGTGAAGCTTATTATTTAAGATGTGTTAGTGGACTGTTTATAACTACCAGTGACATAAAGATCTTGGCTAGTTTGCCCGGACTGCTTGGCTGCTATTTGCCGCCGCAATTGCTTTACCGAAAAACTTTCTTCAGTTTTGCCGTTGGCTAATGCGTCACTCAGCAGATTTTCCAAGCTGTTGTTCATAGCTTGTTCCACCATCTATCCACTCCGCTCCTTCACGGTCTGTGTTTTTAAAGACTTTAGTGTCATAGAACACTACATCACCATAGGTCACGCCGTCAAGTTTGCCGATCTCATCCATAACATTTCTATATTCTTTTGCACGATCTATTAATATTTGTTGAAGGTTTGGATCTGTTGCTGTTCCATCAAACTCAGGCACATATTGGAATCTGACCCCAACATATTGGGCTTCAAGCTCTGGCGTTGTATTATCTGTTGTAAAGGTTCCAGAAACCTCGCTAAATTTTTGTTGCGGCTCAACCGCTTGCACATCAACACGGTCACTTTGACGCGCATCGGTCACAAAAGTATAACCATCCATTCCCTTTTCGCGTAATATTCTGGTAACAGCTTGGACAAGGCCATCACCACCCTGTTTCCATCGTCTACTGTCAAAATACATTTCGACACCGGGCCTTGCATTTGGGGTAACATCAGCAACCACTTTTGACACAAACACAGCATCTTGATCATATTTGCGGCCAGCTTCAACAATGCCGTTTATCATTGCGGTTGGTTCAAAATCAATTTGAGTAACAACCTCAAAATTAATAGACCGCTCTGGCACATCATCAAATTCGCCATATGTGCTATTAGCTTGCACACCAATCATTTTTTCATCTTTTAAAACTGGCGCTAATATTTCTTGCGCTAGTTCATTTTGCTCTATATTTGTCGGCACCGCGCCCGGACGCTCTCTTGAAATCCCAGCGACAAACCGTTGCGGCTCACCTTCTAATGTTTTTAGCTCTGTTTTAGCATCTGCTATTTGAGCTGGCGTACTGCCTTTTTTGTTAATAATAGAACGCAATTGGGCAACCCTGTTTCGATCAACAGAACCACCGTAAACAGATTCATAATCTAGTGATCCACCCTCTCCGGCTTTGCTTGTCCAACCATTCTTAGTCCACTTTTCTTTTTCAAGAAACCACACAATAGCTTGTAAATCATCTGCGCCAATTTCGCCCAACTCAGGATTTGCTTCTTTTATAATACCACTGTCATTTATTTGTTTAGCGGCCGCTGCAAACACTTTTTGACCAAATCCAAATTCTGCACCAATTCTTGGATCTTCTAATGTGCTACCAGTAAGATGTTTGCCAGACACAGCTTTTTCTGCTGGCGGCGGTATGCGTGGCAAATCAGCAGCGTCACGCAAGAACCTAGCGGCCCACACATCAATAGTTGCCTCATTGCCAAATCCAATAAGATTTCCAGTAAAGTTAATAGTTTTTGGCGCTTTGCCTACTTTGACTTGTCTAAACATATTTAACAAAGCTTCAGTAGCCGCCGGGCTATTAGTATTGAACAATGATCCTGACGCTTTTGTAATTAACCTAAATGGGCTGTTTTCATCTTTATGTAACGCATTAAGTTCAGCGCTGCCCATAGGTTTACCAGCGTCAATTCTAGCTTGATAAATAGCAATTTCTTTATCAAATTCACCGCGCGTAAATCTTCGCAACACTTGCAACGCATTTTCATAATTTTGTTGCACATTTGTTTGCGCTGATGTTGCCCCAATAATATCGGCAAAAATATCTGCTAAACCGCCAAATTCTTTGCGTAACCGTGTACGCATTGATCTATACCAATTTGCTTGATTAATAATTTCAATAGCTGCTTGGTCACCGCTTTTTGCGCGTTCAACAATAGCTGAGACTTCATCAATTGTAACATCAACAAGTTTTTCTTGATGTGCTTGGCGTTGCGCTTTCCCAGCCGCACCTTTAAGTTTTTCGCCCGGTGGATTATGGAATGCATAAGCTGGTTGCTCCCAGCGTATTTCTAAGCCGCCGTCTTTATCTACTTTGAAAACAGGGTTGCGCTTCGATTGGTCTTTTAAATTACGGCCAGTTTGCACATTAATTGGTAACCAACCGTTTTCTGGTGGGTATTCATTTTTAATTCTTTCCACCTCATCAACCACATTTTTCAAATCAACTGGCTCTTGTCCATCTTTTAGTTTTTGATTCGCAATGTCTGTTTTAATTATTTCTCGTTCTTCACGATTAATACGCCGTCTTCTAACAGCCTTACCAGCCGCAGATATAGCCTCATCAATCATTGGCATAGGATCAGCGCCAGCTCCCAGCGTCACGCTGCTATCACGCTCAGCTATCCGCGCATCAGCCGCCTCACCAGCCCGGCCTATGGCGCGCTTGCTTGCATCAGCTATTTCTTGGAACGGTATCATTCGGGCAACTTTGATTGCACCCTCAATAACAGTTCCGATAACGCCACCTTCCATTGCCATTTTGGCGCGCTTCACCAATTCGCTATCAGTTTCGTATTTTTCCATTACAGACAAGAATGACTGCAACACCGGCATTTGCTCTTCTGGCGGTAATGATTGCAAATGATCTATGATCCCATTGGCAAGTGTCGGATCATCAGGATTAAATGCAGTGAAATCAGCGATAGCGCCCCACACAAAGCCTCTAGCGGCTGCATTGTAGGTTGTCATAGCTTTTACAAGTTTGGCCGCTGGAACGGCTGCTACGCCGAATTGTGTAATGCCTTCAACAAGACCGCCAAGTATTTCATTGTCATATGGCTGGCTAGCCCAATCACGCACAGATTCTGGCACCGGGATCGCTTCATCGACAGCGTTTTGGTAAGCGCCAACTACGGTTCGCATTCTGTCTATATCGCCGAATGCGTTTTTGATTGGCTCCATGCCAACAGCTTCTAAGCCAACATTCATTACATTTTTTGCCGCCTCAACTGGTGCGCCAGCAAGAAACGCAAATGAATCCATCAGCTCCCGGCCACCTTGATCAAGACCTTTAAAAATGGCTTGACCGACTTGGCCTGATATTGACCGCCCATCCGACTGTGCTTCGCCGCTTGGCCCGGCAAGCATCATGTCATCTGGTGACTGTGTTGGCTCAGGAAATGGCTCAACGCCAATAGAGCGTAGCTGAGATGCAAGCAGATACTTGCCGTACTCAGCATCAGCATCGATGGCATCTTCTGCCAATGTCACAAAAGGATGCGCCAAGCTTGGCATGCGTTGATTTGGTTCTGCCTCAACTGGCGCTGTGCCGGGCTCTCTTGTCTCTGGGCCAGCGCGAAAAAGATCTGCATCGGTTTCTGACACTGGATCCATCATAACGCGCATGCGTCCTTGGTTATCCATAGTCAAAGCTTCTTCAGCCGGTGTGGCAAACTTTGTTGGTTGCTCCATTAGCGGCCTTCCATCATATCAAGATAATAACGCACCATATCTAAATCTAATGCCAACAAGGATTGGCCTGTCACTTCGATATGATTGGATAGTGTGTTTAACACCTGACCTAAATCAAAAGTGCCGTCTGCATTTCTTGGGAATGTTAATCTTGTTTGCACTCGCGTTTGTGGGTCAGTATAAGTGCCGTTCTCTTCAAGCAGCTTTAATGTGTTTTTCAGCTCTATTTTTACGACTTGATCAAGCTTTTCGCGCTCTGCCTCAACAATTCTTTTATATTCTTGTTGCATGTCGATAGCACTGGCACTTGGATTTTTAAGCTTGTATCTTCGCCATAAGCGCCGCGCTTGCTGATAAGATTGCTTGGCTTGCTGTTCATACTCTTCAATGTCATTGCCTTGCTCTTCAGCATAACCAAACTCGTAGCGGAAACCTTTTTCTATGTCTGACCATTTGTCTTTTTGTATTGTGCCAACATCGTTCATCAATGAGCGGAATGTCTCTTGTGTCAAACCATCTGCATTCTGTGCTAAAATGTCATATGTAAGTTGACCAAATGGAACAAGCGCTTCCATAGCCATTACAATAGATTCATCATCACCCTGTTCTTGTGTGCGGAAAACAGCGTTAGCTGAGCTACTAGTTTCAAGTTTCTCAATCAAATTTTGCATCGTTGGCGTAATAAAATTTTGATCGCGCAATACTCTCAAGTTTGTTTGGATTTGTTCGTTACTAGTGCCGGGTTCAAAAATTTCATTAAATAATTTTTCGTTGCCGCGCTTGATTGCATCGCGGTCATCTCTTTCGCGTTTTTTGCTGTTGTCATATTCTTGGAACGCGCGTTTTTCCAAAGCATCAAGCAACGCTATATGATCAGCAGGATTTGTTTTTTTAAGAATTTTTAGCATGTGCATAGCAAAAGCACCGTTGTCGTGCTTTTTCGACAGCAGCTCAGCCTCTTCCGGGTCACCAGAGGTAAGCATTTCATACGCTACCAAAGCATTTGGCTGTTCATTCAAAAATAGAGTCAAAGAGTTTTCTGCAACCTCTTTTGCTATTTTAAGCAAATCTGCTTGGTGTTGATCCATTTCCAACTTGCCCTCGTAGACAAGTTTCAATCCATTGTTTGAGTGTTCTGCTATTGCATTTTTAAAACTACGCAACATTTCTTCGCCGTTAGGATAGGCATCAGTATTGTTTATGTTTGAAAACGACATAATTAAGTTAGCGCTGTTAGTGTCATGCAATGCTATTTGCGCGTTAATTACTCGCTCATCGATTGCAGTTCGCAGCTTTGCCCGGTGTTGCGCTGCTTTTGCGGCAAACTTTGTATTAAATTGTTTTCGCGCATATGAATCCAAACCCTGAGAAGCGCTTGTTCGCACATCTTCCACAGCGCCAAACCAACTATCGTCATTTGTAAGATCAGCGCCAAACACAGCGGCTGGGCTTCTAGATCGCTTTAGTCTACTAACCTCACCTTCAAGTGCAGCATCAGCACCGGCAAGCGCTGTATCAGCTTGCAGATCCCCCTCTGATCTTATGCGACCATCTATAAAATTAGATATCAGTGATGCGGCTGTACCAGCCACCTCGCCTTTTGCAAGTGCCGCTTGTATAAATGGGCGGCTGTCTTTTTGAGCGCGTGTGTAGCTAACCATCCCGGTATCGGTGGTTGGTGCAGCTTGGCTGGCGTAAACCGGCACTTTAGGCATCAAGCAACTCCATTATGTAAAAAAGTTTTGCCAATAAGATTTCGTGAACATGTCATAGTCACCAGCCTGTCCAATGCCAGCGCCAATGCCAGTTAGAAGCGCTGTTGTGCCTTGCGCTTTGTAGGCTGACGCTTGCGCCTGACCACCCATGCGACTGACATTGGCGCGCATTCTCGCTTCAACTTTGCGGTCTTCTTGCTCTAGAATAGCGATAGATGTGTTGTACGCATCAACCTCTAGTTCATATTCAAATTCAGCAGCGGATCGTAATGCCACCGATACCGGCGCACCCCGGCTAAGCTCAATGCCACCGCCGCCGTATATTGATCTGCCACGCCCTTGAAATTCTTCAAACAGTGATGTTTTACGCCGATTTGATGTCTCAAGGTTGCGGCCAAGTATTTCAATTTGACGATCCGCAATATCAATGTCGCGTTCAATAATCTTGGCGTTTTCTTGACCGATTGCTCTAGCAAACGCAGCCGCATTGTCACCGGCTCTTTTGTTTTGATATGCGCCGTAAATACCAAGGCCAACAGATGCTATTTGCCACCAGCTCATTACTTACCTCAACTATCGAATGTGTTCATGCGTGGATAAATTGCCAAAACAGTCAGCGGTAATGGCTGTGTTTGCTGAATGACAATCTGATCGTCTTCCTCAAAGCCACCGCGAAATTCTATTTCTTTATCACCAGTAAATAGCGACACAGCAGAACCCATCGCCATAGAGCTGTCTCTAAATGGGATCCGGTCAACATCAGTCACATCGCTGCCAACCTCGACACCAAGCGTTTTATGCAGCCGCAAAGTGATTTCATGTATGCGTTTAATTTTGCCTTGGCTTGTGCCATCTGAGCTACCAGCTTCAAGGCGTAGTGTTTTTAATCTGCTTGTATAGTTTAAACCAACAGCCGCTTTTGTCGTTGCCGGTGACACGGTCACACCGCCAGCAGTCACAGTGGCATCAGGGTGTGTTGCACCATTGTTAAGAATACTGACTGTTTGCCCGGCAAGATGATACAGCCCGGTCAGGCTAGTCGTTGAGCTGCCAGAGTATGACAGCCCACTGTCTACGAAAAACGCTGTTGTCGCATCTGTGCCAAAATCAAACGGCTTCATTCGCTCAAGGTATCGCTTAGTCACACTGTTAATCGTGCGCTTGACGATCATGTAAAGTTCATCTTCTGAATCTTCTGTCGGCAACACAGCAATACTTTCAACCATCCCATAGTCGTAAGTTGCAGATGCCAACGACCCATGTGTGCCGGTGTAAGTGCCACCAATCTTATGCTGGTGCCACGCAACCACCTCTTCTTCCCGGCGATATGTCATCCCCAGCAACTGCCCATCAGCGCGGATCAGCCAGATAATGCTGTCGGGCTCTTGCTGATAAGCAACATCAACTATGCCACCAAGCGTGATATGCTCAGACAATATCGACATGTCAGCCGCTGAATACCCGCTAGCATTGATCTCTCCAGCGTATTTAAATTCACGAAACTTGCGCTTGGCTCGTTGCAAGAAAAGCGTCACATCAGCGACTTGCACCGGCTCAACATTTGCCGTGCCATAGTTGCTGTATTTACGAATCTGTGCGTTTGTCGGCGTTATTGGGCCATCATTGGTTGTCGATAGCACATATTCGCCGCCGCTGGTGCCAATCGTCAAAACCCTTGTCGCAGCCAAATACCTGATGCTGTTTACACGGTTTGATGCAATCTGGAATATAATTGCACTATCGTCAGCCGTACCGGCTGTAAAATTTTCGAAATCACCAGACTTCGACATAAACAAGCTTTGCGGCTCGTTTGTCGTTGCTGCAAAAATCAGCCTTTGCTCAAAAAATGTCACAACAGATGGAAAGCCTGTCGTGTTGGAAAACGCGCCAAGCGCCCAGTTTGTTGTCGCTGTGGTTGCTGACAGCGTGTCATTGATTGTCACAGTCACATTTTGCGCGTCTGTGAATGCTGTAATGGTCGCATTACCCCCTGGCAGACTGACCAGCCGCCCAACATCTGTTGCAGCGAAAAGATTAGTTGATGCCACAAGCGCAACGCCAGTGCCGGTGTCGGCATTTGGATTTAGCGTTGTTGTGGTTGTGTTGACATCAAGATACGGCCCATCAACAAAAGTGATAGTGCTAAATGCCCACGCAGTGTGATCAGTCCGGGTTAGCTTTCGCGGTTCATGCGATGGATGCACAATAAACATTGTGTCGGCAGATTGCACAAATCTGAGATCTGCCAACACTGCTTCTGGGTACGGCGTTGCAATATTGAATACTTCTTCAGCCGTGCCGCCGGATGTATATGTCGTAAAATTAGTTGTATCGATAGCAGCACCAAACAAATCTGTCAGCGTAAATGTGTCAGTTGACACATTAGCCACGCGATAGTTTCTTGTGTTCAGCTCTGCCATACCGCCAACAGACGATACAAATATTTCATCACCGTTGCTCAGACCGTGACCAGCACTTGTAATAACACCGGGGCTAGCTTTAGTAATTGCTGTTATATTCTTTGCAGCATCTAAGACATATTCACCATTACGCACAACGCGCATAATGCTATCGCCAAATTCTAAGATGTATGTGTCGCTTGTTTTAAACTCAAACGGTATCAGCCGCCCTTTGACAGAGCTTGATTTGATCTCGCCAATATATTCTGTACCCGGTCTGCGTGATGCACCGCCATGAGGATGCACCACCATATTAAGCAGCTCAGCCGCACCTGATCTGTATTTTTCTAGGTCAACCCGGCCTTCTAGACGCGGCGAGATCTCGCCAGCTACAAAGCTGGTTTGTGATGGAGCTGAACGCGGCATCGATTAGAACCGGCTTTCAATTAGGTCAGAGGCTTCAAACTTAGCAGCCGCACCCTCTGTCGCATCAACAAAGCGCGCTTCTTTGAGTTTTTCATCATAGAGCGCTTTTGTCGTTGCAATCATCGCATTGCTGCCGGTGATTGCATAACAGATCTCAAATGCCAAACGGGCTGCTATAGTATCAACAAGAAGTGTGTCATATAGGTTTGGATCTTCGATGCGCGCAATATATTTGATGAAGACCGTGCCTTCATCAGTTAACAGGTCACGCCCTTCAATGACATAGACCGGCCCCCCAGTGTTGTCGGTCATGTTGTCTTGCGGATACATCAAAGTGCCGTTAGAGAACTCTAGAACGCGCAGACAGTCGGCTGGCAATGGATACTTGAATGTATACCCAAATGGTGGCGCAACGCTGTCCTGTGACAGCTCTGCGCGCTTTATAAGGCTATTCCAGTTGTGAGATCTAAACACGGCATCACGCACTAACAAATAACGCTGATTGATAAGACGACCAGCTTTGGAGTCTTCAGTCAGGCTGATGATGTTCGTTGCGCCAAGCGTGTTGAGCGCAGCGTTAGAAATATCCACCGCTGATGGCATAACAATACCTCACAATAAAAAGGGATGGGTCAGGCTAGGAAGCATCAAAAGCCTGACCCAAACTGGTTTAGTCAATCGCGTAGGTCATTGTGAGTTCGATCAAACCAGTGCCGTTAGCACCAGCAAGGCTCACAGTAACCGGGATGCCGTCAGAATCTGCATCGACTACTGAGTTTAAACCCAGAGCTGCTGTTAGACAGCAACCGACAGTCGTGACAGATGTTGATGCAGCAGCCGCCTTGAACTCATCAACATCCAATGCGACATCGGTGCCAGCAGCATTTTTATATGCGGCGTGACCGACTGACAGTGTTGTTGATGAACCAAGTGCCGCATGGACAAGCTGACCGCTAAGGATCCGCGCACCATTTGGCAGATTGAACATGTGGATGTCTGATTGCTCAGCGGAAGCTGTGTAGCTACCGTAAGCAATGCGAACACGACCACCAAGCTCAATTGGCTTGATTTTTTCAGTGGGGTTGTTTTGATCCCACTTGGTCTTCTGGTCAGAATAAACTGTACCCATCTCTAGTCTCCTTTAAATCACTGTAATGAAACAGTTTACTCGTTACAAAGCACCTGAATAACCTTGGCTTCCTCCATCCTCGTTGCACCAAATGAGGCACAATAATAGACTTGGGTTGCGTAAGATTTATCAGCTCGCGTGGTGATCTCTGCTTTGACATCTTTGCCAATAGCCAATTTCATTCCATCTTCAGCCCATGCATAGCACTGGCGTGATGTGCCATCGTCTTTTAAACGATTGCTCACAATGAACTTGAACCCGACAAACGAATCCACAGTTCCAGTTGCTAACGCTTTACATTATGTTCACCTTGGATCGCTAATCCAAAGCCGCTTTCGCCGCTGCATATCGCTATGCAGATCAGATCATATCATAACCCCAGTGGGGTTCTCTGCGCTTCGGCTGGGCTCCCAGCCTACTCCTATTTCAAGGATGATCGTTGCACCTTCCCGGCACCGCCGGGCTTGGCTCAGAATAATCTCAATGAGACTTCCTCTGAGTTCACAGAGTTTTTCGAAATAGGTTGCCCTACTAAGCCGCTAAAGAGTTAACGGTGTTGAAATCGCTGCTGGTGACTGATGTTGTGTTCAACAGATCTTCGATTTGCTCTGGTGAGACAACAATGTAACGATTGATCGATGGATCAACGCTACCAGCATCAAGCAGTTTCTTGGCAGAGATAAGCTTTGCCACAGTCAAACCAGCGGAACCATGGGCAATGATATTGCCAGCCGGTAGAGCTGTGTTTGTTGTGCCAGCTTTGCCTGTCTTAGCAGATGCATTGAACGCAGCAATGATTGCATCGTCCATTGATCTACCCAATGCAAAAGCCGCCGCCTTCGCATAATTCGACTCAGGGGAGCTGAGCATTCTGATTTTATCCTGATCATCAATGAGATCAGCATACTCATAATCACTCAGCGTAACCATCCGGCGATCATGTGGTGTTTCCATCAATGGTGTATCACCATGCCGTGTGGTTCTAAGAGCTGCCGCTGCTGATCCGATTTGATCAAAAAACGCCTTCTCGCCATTTACAGTTTCTGTATCCACAGTAGCGCGCAGAAGACTGCCTTGCTGCTGTGAAAGCATTGTCACATTTGCTGAAAACTGGTTCACAAATGCGGTTGTAATTTGAGTTGACATATCGTCACCCTCCACATTTAAAGTTGAAATTTAAGTGAATTTTCGTTCCAGTTATCCAGCAATGCCGGGCTGTAACTTGGTAGGCGATTGGGGGCCGTTAGGCTTATCCCGCATTTCGCAGATCAGGGGTTTCGTATTCCCTGAGCTGCAATACATCAGCGACAGTTTGCTCATGGGCTGGGTGATTTTTATCCCAGTATGGCGTACCCGGCGCTGTTAGTTCTGCAATCTTTCGACTAGCTTCTTGAGGTGTCATCGCCATTTCTGATGTGGCACCTTCAAGCGTGTCTTCACCAAGCTGGTCAGCTAGATTTGCAAACAGCTTGATTATCATTGGGTGATCGCCTAGCGGCAGACCATTATCCAAAATTATGTTATCCCAAACCTCTGGCGCAATGCCCATCGCTTTGCCAGCCGCTGATGCGCGCTGAAGCTTGTCTTCGTAGGCTCGTCCAAATTCTTGGCGTAAGTCGTCCTCATATTGCTGAGATACTTGCTCTTGCTCAGCCGCAAACAGCTTCTCGCCTTCAGCAACATCTTGCTGTATCCAGTCAATTACATTTTGTGCATGCCGGGGTATGATGCCTTTTTCAGCAGCCATGGCTTTAAAGCCCTGCATCGTGTCTGTATCTAGATCACTATTTGTAATCTCATACCCATCTGCATTAACTGGCGCGCCAAGCTTTTGGAAAATTGGCATCCAGTCATCGTCATTTGATCCATGGCCGGGCAGAGCTATTTTGTCAGCTCCGATCATGCGTTGTGCGTGGACATGGCTTTTCGCTAGCTGTCCGACATCAGTAAAATTTTTCAGTGACGGCTCATGCCGTAATTCTTCCGGCAAACTGTCAAGAAAGCCCACCGGGGCAACTTCCTGAGATCCGCTTTCTTCAACCGGGGTTGTCTCAACTTGGTCTTCCATTTTTTATTCCTCTTGTTGTGTCTGCTTCCTATCGTCAATCATTCGCATAATCGTCAACACAACTGAGCGCTGCCCTTCTAGGAACGCTGAAAAATGCGGATCACCGCGCTCAAATGTCGTGTTGTTGATGTTAAAACGCGCTTGCAAATCTTCCAAAACTGCCGCGCCTTCTTCAGATAAAAACACCTCGCGGTACTTGATCTGCAACATTTCTAGATGGTTGTTCTCGCTCATATGTTAGGCACCTCGCCGGTTGCCTTAATATATGGCGCGATCTGCCCGGCCTGTTCAGCATTAGCTGCTTGCTGTTGCGCTTCTGCCTGAGCCTGAGCCTGTTGCTGTTGCTGGCGGCGCACCATCATCACTTCTTCGTCAGAGCGTATAACTCTTGCCGGTAGGCCAAGAACATCGACAAGGTATTTGATCATCTTGTCGCTATCCAAATAATCCATGACCGGGGCCATTTCGCCAAACTGCGACAACACCTCAATGCCCCTCAAGGTTGATTGCAGCTCAGCCATCTTTTGCGACTTAGCAAGTGGGCTGACATATTCGATGTCGATGTCCAAACCTTGCAGCTCTTCTGGTGGCTCTGGGAACGCACCCTGTCTTAATAATATAGCAAAGGTTCGATCTATAAGCGGTTGTAATAATTCGTTTTGCATCCTGCCCATGACCGGGCCAAGCAGTCTCATTTTCTCTTCATTGCGCTGCAACACCTCTGTCGCAGTCATTGTCTGACCTTGGCCCATCAAGAGCTGATCAACAAAGAACGCTTCGCGTATCGCTTGGCGGCGTTGCTCTTCCATGTTGAGGCCAAGCGCATTGTTTGCACCAACTTGCAGCGGCTCTAGCCTATCTCTGGTGCCGGTACGGTAAAAGTTCAAGCTGCCCGGCGTTGTGCGAACTGGCAACAGGAACCCATCATCAGGCACCATCAATGGTGGATCTAGCTGCTTTTGCGCTGATCTAATGGTGATCTCTGACATTTTATTCAGCATCTTTGTATCGCTGAGGCATGTCATGCCGGGGCTGCGCCCATAAACTGATACGCTGTCTTTGTTGAAACGCGGTATCAGCATTGGCATTTCGTCAAAGCCGCCCTCGCCCAACACCATTTTTGTTTCGGCGCAATAGTAGACTGAGCCGATAGCTTTATCTAATTTTGCGAACAGATCTGTCTTCATGCCTTCTTTTGGGAAGATTGCATGCACAACCGGGTGTTCTTTGAATGGATCTTCTTTGAGGCTCTTGTCTATTTTTTGCGGCAGATTGTCTTCGCCGAACCGGCTGGCAATCGCTCTAGCTGTCATTTCAAATTTGCGATAGACAGTGTCCACCTTGCCAAGCGCATTTTCTGATATGTAAATCTCTGCGATATGTCGGCAGCTAAATCTCACGCCATCGCCGTCACCCTCGACAAACATAGCCGCCGTGCCAAACACAACAAGGTCATAGTAAAGCTCATGGATCTCTTGCTGAAAGTTTGACCGATTAAACGCCATATACATTTGATCGGTTGTAGCTTCTAGCCACTCATTGGCCTCATCGCTTTCTTGTAATATCGGATCTCTGTATCTTAGCGAAAACCATGGCGCTGATGCGCCGGTCAGCATGCCATGCAAGCTTGCTGACAGCAGCTCGACAGCGTGAATGGCTGTGCCGTCATAGATCAGCTCTGTGCGTTTATCGCCTTGGGCGCGCTTTTTTGTAATGTCAGCCCGGCGTGGCAGCATGTAGTCTGCCAGCTCTTGCCAATGGCTTTCCCAGTTCGAGCGCTGTGTCTCTAGCGTTTTCAACCGCCGGTCAAGCGCAGCAACCTCTTTGCGGATCGGTTCTGCCATTAGTACATACCCCCGGCCATTTTGGATGGTTTGTCTCGTTTTACGCCGGCAATCGATCTGCCACGGCTTTTACCAGCAGACTTTTGCAGCAAGCGCTCCAGTGGGTTTACATTCATTGCACCGCTAAAATTCATTGGTTGTGGTGCAGACATGCCCATTTTACCGGCAAGGTTCTTTTTACCGCGTAGATCCATCATTGTATTAAGCCAGACATTAGTGAGCGCCGCCTAGTTCTGGGATTAGACAGCAAGCCTTGTGGGCTTGTGCCTACAGTAGATTCTTGGCCTAAACTGGATTTTTTCTTTGCTTCTTCGGTCTGATCGCCATCACCAACATTGCCGGGCGCATCTGGATTATCTGGCAATTCTTGATTCACACCGTCTTCTTGATCTTCTGATAGTCTACCGCCGCCATAATTTCGGACGATCCTTGATTGCACTCTGTCATCTTTATCAAACCCTGTCGGGTCTTGAGCCACAATGTTAGCATATGGGCCAGTGTAACCAGCTATTTGCCTGCCGGTGTAAACATTAAAGCCAAACAAGCCTTTGGTAACATTTCCTGCATAGATGCCCTTTTCGTCAAAAACGACATCAACTATGTTTGGGTCTTGAAGCTGTCTATTCATGTACCCACGCTGCGCCGCATTGCCAAGATTTATAAGCGCACCACCCGGCGTGTAAGCCCCGATCCCTGTTACATTTTGATTTTCGATCCTGTCTTGTAGTTGTTTTTTTGCATCAGCTATTCTGTTGGCTTTGGCTTTAGCCGCAGTATCTTTTCCGGCTTGTGCCGCTTTTGCAAAATCCTTTTGTGCTTGCCCACTATCCTTGTCAGCTTGATATCGATCAAGGGTGGATTTCATTTTGTCTGGATCGCCCTTGTAATAAGTCGGTATGCCACTAGGGCCGGGCTTACCAGAGCCACCCATGCGCCGTAACATCCGCGCTTCGCTTTTATTGATGTAGGCTAGTGAATGTTCCTGACCAGCAACATTTACTTGCCTAGCCGGGGCGTTTGCCATTTTAGAAGCCATGCTGTTCTCCTCAGTTCGCAGCCGCACTGCTAAATGGGTTGTAATCCATCACAGCGCGTTGCTGTGGTGGCCGGTGGCTCATACGGCTTTCTTGTATGCCTATTGCCATATACCGAAAGCTGTCGGCTGCATGCGATGACCAGTCGTGAACTGGCGTCAGCCGGTAACTTCTGCTTTTTTCGTTATATGCACGGTGATACTGGCGCAGCGCTTCGAGCCCTGCCTTGCATTTATCGCGGTCAAAGTAGCACCGGGGTATGATCATTTGCGCCGCATGGATGCCATCTTCGAGCGGCAGCTTTGGTAGCACCCTAAAATTGAGCCCCAAATCCCACGCGATTTCTCTTCTGCTTTTGCCCGAACCCAGCTCACGCACTTCAATATCGTGAGGCGCATAGTGATCCCCATACAGATAGCCTTTACGCGCAAGGACTGCACAGTAGTGCGGCAAGCCCTCGCCGCGCGCTTCATAATAGTCAATGACATGTATGCCTTTCCCGGCGTTGCCGCCTGTCTGTGCAAACCAAATACTAGAAGCGTCACCAACACCCAGATCCCAAAATGTTTGAACCTTCATCGATGGGTCATATGGCACATTAACGATCCGGCCAGTCTCTAACGCCGTCTGCATCTCTTTGCCGTAGATGCTGCCGGGTACATTCGCCACCCAGCTACACTCAAATTCCTGTTCGTACTGATCCGGCGACATCATAGTCTTGGCAGCTTCCAGCTCTTCATCAGGCAAGATGCCTGTCTCAGATGCCTTATACACCGCCGCAACCCAGTCATCGTTGCTAGCCGCCAGCTCGTAATAATCGTAAAATGCGTTGGTCCCGCGTGGCGTGCCTACAAACACACAATAACCCTGTCTATCAGATAGAGCTGGCCTCAAAATCTCAGGAAACACGCTCTCCGGCGTATCAGCCACCTCATCAATAACGCAGCCATCAAGATAGATACCGCGCAAGCTGTCCGGGTTCTCAGCCCCCAACAAGCTTATTCTAGCGCCATTAGGTAGATCACACCGCAGCTCTGTCTCATTAAACCGCACACCGGGTATCGCCCCGGCGAACTGCTTCAAATAATCCCATGCCACATTCTTGGCTTGCCGATATGTGGGTGCCAAATATGCGTAGCGTGGGTTAGGCTTACCGCTCATAATCGCATCACGCAGCAAATGATTGACTGCCATGACAGTCTTGCCAAATCGCCTGTGACAGACAACTACGCTCCAGCGCTTGGACGATAGCTGATCATGCAGCTTCGCCTGTAGCGGCCTTGGCGCATACGGTATGACAATCTGCACTACTTGCCGACCTCAGACTGAGCTGCCTTATGCGCTTGCTCGAAGCTTTTGCCTGACCGCATCAGGTTATTCATCAAGGACATGTGCTTTGGAGAATGATGCTTGCTGTGCTTTCGCAACATGTTTTTCTGTGTAGCTGTCAGTTTGGACATGGCTGTGTGGCTCCATTAGTCGGGAATGTTATTGTCTATAGAGGCAGCGATAAAAAATCGGAGGGTGGGGTCTGGCATATCCCAGAATCCTGATCAATATTCTGCGCGGATCGTACCCAATCTGTACCCAAATAATGAGGCACCCTTTGTTTCCTGAGCGTGACCGCCGGGTACAGCATACAAGGTCACCGGACTACAAAGGCGGTGCATCAATGTCGAGCCCGGCCTGACCTCACGCGCGTAGCTGGGCCAGAGCAGCGCCGATATATAGGGATAATCCCTACGCATCCGCCTCTGCCAATACCTCATTACCCTGCCAGCTAATCGTGATGCTCTGCTGAGCTGGCGCGTCTTCCTTCTTATCACGCAAGCCCCATGGCTGTAGCTTGCCCATGGTAAACTTCAGCGTATCCACCTCAAGCCTACGGCGCTGCACTTCAGCATTCAGCATGCGTGGATCTACATCATCAGGCAGCGGAGCCATGGCAATCTCATTGATGTGATCAGCATAGAACTCAGCTTGCATCAGCCTACCCTTACGATAGATCTCGTACAGCTCGTCATCAGCCATCACAGCTCTTGTGACAGTCCTGTAGCCCGGCATGCCCTCATCCTTGCAGATGCTAAGCAATGTCTCGCCAGAGCCAAGCCTGTTGGCGATCTCTGTCATCACTGTCTTGTTGATCTTTCTAGCCATCAATCACCCATAAAGATGACCGGCACCAATGGGGCTGGCACCGGCCATAGTTTGCTGTCCAAGGGAGGTTCGGCGGTTATGAACCGCACGATAAAACCATCATCCACATTTTCGCGTCATTTGCAACACCCTTTATTTATTATGCATAGCCCTTGACATCTTGTGTCAAGATAACTAACTATGTAAGAAGTAAGAAGGAGGATCAAATTATGAAACTGGTAGCAAAAGACAAAAGCGAGGCTCGTTTATTTTTGACATGGATATGTCTCAATAGTGTCGATTTCTGGGGCAACGAAGATAGCGTGAAAGAGCATAAGGCTCTCTTGCGCAAATATCGCAAATCAGTTGCAACAGCTTTAGGAGTGCCGCCTGTCGATGTTCAGAGCGAGATGCTGGACTTGTACGAGGGCAACGAAGAAATCTGCAAAAAATTAAGTTAAGAACACAACAAGTGGAGCATGCAATGGAATACTACAGCGAAATTTTTCTCAGAGATGGCACCAGCAAAGTGCTTGGCGTGATGCACCCATCCATCAGCGAGGCGCAAAACGAGGCAATCCGATATTTGCGCGAAAATGGATTGGTCAGAAAACCTTTTACAAATACATCAACTGACCCAATTCAATGCGTTCAGATCAAAAAGCTCTACAAAGGTGGCCGTTCTGGCGTTCATGCCAGTTATAGGTTTATTGATTGGTACAATACCTGCGATGGAGCTGGGCATCTAGTTGTGCAGGGCGGTTACTTCAGGAAGATCAAGTAATGTCCATCATACGCATTATCTTCGAAATCATCGGTGCAGCGGCATTCTTTGCCAGCTTGTACCTCACAGCCATATTGCTGCATGCTTTGGCTGGTACGCTATAGCCTGTAATACAGCCTAGTCAGCGCATCCCTGTAGTTGCGCTTGACTATTCTTGGATCATTCAGCCCCAGTATGTGAGCCAGCTTTGTCCATCTAGGGCCACGATCCCTGCCCACAGCGCTATGCGCCACAGCCATAATCAATCTTCTATCATCCTCTGCAAGCTGCATAATCATGCCATGCGCCCTATCCATTGCATCGATCTGATCCCCGGTTGGCCTTAGCCTGACCTCACCAAGCTGCGTCCAGCCGTAGCCATGCCAGTCCATTGGATAGTCAGGCCAGCTAGCTTGCTTCTGTACCCTGATTGCTTTCGGCAGTCTGCGCTCAGTAACAGCCATATCAAGAAACAGCGTGTGCAGCTCAGCTATGTCCATTGGCTATTCCTCGCAAGTGCTTTTCAGTGTCGTTGACCCAGTCGAGCAACTGCACCGAATCCATATGACTAATTGCTTTTAGGGTGTCGGTGTATCTATCGGCTGACATCATTGGTCTGATGCGTCTAAGCGCGCGATCCTTCCTAAATTGCAATGGATCATTCTTTGCTTTATCCTTTGCTGCACAATAGTTTGGGTTGGTGTTCTTCACGACACCAGACAACATCTCCTGTATCTCTCTTGATCTGTCCTGTTGACAGCCTTGATCTGGTAGTTTACTGCTGTCAGTATAATCGAACGAAGTGAGTACAGGATTATCCTGATTGGTTTTATCAATAAAGTTTTGTGGGTTAGGCACTACAGGATTATCCTGTACAGGATAGTCAGGACGGGGTTTGAAATCTTTAAAGCTCATTCCGATTCGCCTTCCAATGCTGCCGCAATAAACGCATAGTTTGCTGCATCAATCGCGTGATCCTCATCAAACCCGGCATTCCATCTAGCCAACTTCATCTCAATCAGCATTCTAGCCGTCTGTGCCGGGCTCAGCGTCACCCCAGCTACCATTGACCATCTGACCGCTAACTCGCTGTACAGCGGCTTGTATGGGCCAAGCTTGGTTGCCCGGCTCTCCAGTATCTGTGCCGCTGCTTGAGCTAGCTTTTGCGGCTTGTCTCCAGCAGCGGTCATTTGCACACACCAGCTTGCCGCTTGCTAAAATTACCCATGTGCCGTTCGCGATCCAATGCATTCGATGACACGACACGCAGCGTTCTGTCCTGTTGTCTTTGTGTTGTTGGCTCTTTTTCTTCTTTGCCACGCCACATCTCCATGATTTGCTGCGCCATCTGTTCGATCACATAGCCCTCTGTCAGTACGCCATGGCCCTCATACTGCGTCACAGCCCATGGCTTGATGCCCCAAGCCTCAGCAATCATGAAAAGGCCCATGCCTTCTGTTACAGACCAGCCGAAGTGTTCTTTCGCCATGGCAATAGCTTCATCGTGCGTCATTACAGCCACCCTACTTTTGGCGGCATGGTGTTGTGGTTTTCCCAAACCAGCCAGCAATATGCTGTAGTGCCAGACCCGGTGGGTTCTTCATCGCCGCGCCATATCGTTAATCGCTTGCTAAACACCCAGACCCAACGCGGTGGATAATGCTTAAACAGCATGTCATACCGCTTGCTGCCCTCTAAAAACGGCAAGCGCACAAGCCATGCATGCTTTCGCACACCAAGATTTATCGCGTGTAAAATGAATTGATCGGCTAGCCTGTACGGTGGGTTAGTCACCAAGCTCTCGCATGGCCGCTCTGTGGTCATTAAAAAATCTATGCCAGTGTCGCAGCCGTAGCCGTAGTCGTTGAGATCAGACGCGATTGGCATGTAGTCCGAATCGATCAACACTTTGCAGATAGCGCCGTCACCGGCTGCTGGCTCCCAAACATGGCTATCGAACTGTTCGACAGCTAACAGCGCCTTGGTTGCCTCTGGCGGCGTTGGGTAGAAATCATCTTTCTGCCGCAAGCTCTTCATCCTCTGTCAGTCGGCGATAGCCGTTGTAATCGCACTCATGGCAACCACGCAGATCACCATTGAACGGTACGCAATGTTCACACTCTGCCATGATCTCGTAGCCGATCTCCGGGTGGCGTAGCACTTGTATCAACTCAGCCACCCTGCACCTCGCAGAGCTGGCGCACGATTGATGCTTTGCCGGTTTCACGCAGCTTCAATAATGGTTTTAAGTAAGCCTCAACTTGGCTCAGGCGCTTTGCAACGAACACATAGGTGCCAGTGCAGCGCAGCTTTTCATGGATATCTTTTTGATTATCGGACAGCTTGCCGCCTTTCGGGCGCTTCAGCTCAATCATTATCGGGCCTTTTGCAGCCGGGTCATGCCAACCGTGATCACATATAAACAGCTCAAGGTCAGGCCAGCCCCACTTTGTGCCAGCAGCTTTCAAACGCATCTTGTAAGCAATGTGGCGCTTACCCTCGTTTGGTGAGTGATGGAACACGCTGCCCATGGGCAATGACGCATCAAGCCATTGCACCACATAGTTTTGGAACTGATCCTCAGTCATCCATTATACCGACTTGATAAAAGCTGTTAGGCTGTACCGCACCGTCACTTATGACTAGGATGGCGTTCATAAATTTTTGAGCTGGTATTTTGAAATGTGGGTGGCTATGCGGCAAGCACCAGCGCCGGGCTACAGTTGCATGTGAAGCCCCGGTCAGCTTGGCTAAATCAACATAGCTCCAGCCCTTTTGTTTTCGATATGCATCAAGTTTCATGCCCTATGTGTTAATACAGTTGACATCATATGTCTATAGGCACTATATAATTTGTTGAGTGACATTAAATGTTAAGGTTATTACCATGAACGACATGCCAAACAATTTAAACAAGATGATTGAAAAAAGTGGTCTGCAAAAAAAGGTTGTTGCAGAACGCAAAGGCGTTACGCCGGAAACGCTATCACGCCATATTCATGAGCGTGTGCCAATGACTATCGTAGATGCGCGAGAGTACGCAGATATCTTGGGTTGTCACGCTTATGAAATTATTTTTGAGACACAAGGCACACCGATTATTGGTCACTGTCATTTAGATAAAGATGGCGGTCTATCTAGAAAATTGCACTTGGATGTAAGTAACGAAGAAACAATGCAACAAAGCCTTAAATCAGTAGATTGGGCTTATTCGCACACGAATTTACCATACAGAGCTGCAATCATTAGCTGGTCAATGGATAAAAAATACACTGGCCCATGGGCATATTGGTCAAAGGCGCATGAATATGTGATGCTTGAGCCAGTGCTTGAACAATATGTGCATGAAGAGTGTTTCGGCAGACAGGCATTTTGTTACTTAAAAAACCCATATGAAAGCAAGAACGGCCCAGAACATTTTGTTGCTGGCATGCTGTATCCTGAACCGGGCGGTGTTTACCAAATAGTAAATGGTGATCTTGGTTGGCACTTAAAAGAACAGGAGCTGGTGTTCGCAACGCCTGTCATTACTGTAAGTTTACGACAGAGATTGCGCGGTGTGACGATTTTAAAAAACAGTGATATAGACATTTAAATTATCTAGCTTGACATAAAATGTCTTGTCAGTTTACAGTCCTCTTTACAATGTGGAGAGGATTTTTTTATGTCGTTTTCTGAGTTCAAACAAGCAGCGCCTGATGTGATAGCTAAGCGCGCAGCAACACAGATAGCGTATTATCACCACTCCAACCCATCGAATCCTGATGGTTTCACATTTTTTGATAAAATCATTGTCCGGCAAGAGCTGAATGCGGCAAAGAAAAACGCTGAGAAATCGGCTGAAGCAAAACAGCTCGTGGAACTGCATGGCGTTTATAAAGACAGCCGGGGCAAGCAGCAAAGCGGTGACAAGCCAATTTTGATCGGTGGCCGGGCTGTTGAAAACTATTGCACTGACATACTGGTCAACGATGTCAGCCCGGCTGACGCCTACAAAGATGCGCTAAATGAGCTGCATAGTTTTCATGGCGGCTCATGGCGTGACGCTGACAAAGACAAGCGAGAGATCGAACACAAGGTAACAGCGCGCTACACAGCGGACGGCAGCGCACCAAAAAAAGGCGATGACGGCATGCACACAGAATTTGAACTGGTGTGCAGCAATGCCTTGGACGGTCTGCGCGAGGCTACGGCTGGCGCGAATCGGATTACCGGGCAGCAAAAGCTGGAAGGCAAGTTCGATGATGTAAAGCTGCCATACTTGGGATACGCAGACTATCAAGGTGGCGGCGTTGAGCTGAAAACAAAATGGGATAAGGGCGCTGGCACTGACAAGCCAGCCGCTAGCAGCTTGCCGAAAGAGATTATGTGGGGCCACCTCACCCAGATTGCCGGGTACTGGCACATGACTGATGTGTGGCCGACAATCGTTTACGCCAATAGGCTTGGCTACAGAGTATTTAAACCGACACTAGAACAGCTTCAAGCTGGCGTTGCAGCCATCAGAGAGGCGTGTATGCGCCGTGAACGGCTGCTTGCTGCCGCATCTAGCCCGGAAGAGCTACTGCGCCTCTGTGACCCACAGTGGGATCACATGTATGTCTGGCGCGATCTACCACCGGCCATCCTAGAACAAGCCCACAAAATCTGGAGATCATAATGTTCAATTGGCTGTTTTACAAAAAACCCAACACAGAGATTGAGACAGAACTGCGCCGCATCCGGCATCTGCTTGAGGCAATGCACCGGGATGCACATGATCGCGGCGTTCTGCAAAACGAAATTAAAACTGCAATCGAAGGAAAGCATCATGATCACAAATCTGTTTGACATAGCACCACCGCATCAAGCTCACAGCCCGACAAGCGCTGCATCTGCTGATGCCATCAAGCCAAAGTTTGGCAAGAACATGGTCAAGGCGTTGCAAGCAATCATATCGCTTGACGGCGCGACTGATGAGGAAGGCTGCAACAAATCCGGCATGACCGGCAATAGCTATCGCCCGGCCCGTGTAAAACTAGAAGAGCTGGGCTTGGTTTGGAAGACAAACGCAACACGCAAGACAGCGTCCGGGCGCAACGCAGCTATCTACATGCCCACAATGTTAGGCAAGATGGAGCTGCCGCATGACTGAGATGCCGCCAGAGATCGCAAAAGCTTTGGTTGCGTTCCAATCAAAAAATGAATCTATGAATTTAGATAAGCAAGGCAATCGCTCTCAGTACGCCTCTGTCGGCTCAATGATGACACTTGTTAGAAAAGCCGCACAAGATTTTGGTCTTGGCATTTCATTTCCGACAAAACGCATTGATGGCGAGTTTTGTATATCGCCTGTGATTGTGCATAGCAGCGGTGTGAGCTGGCAGTCAGACGATCTAGCTTGGCCGATCATAGTCGATGATATGACTAACTCACAAAAGCTTGGCAGCGCTGTGTCATATGGGCGGCGTTACCTCATGCAGAGCATACTGGGGCTTGCCGCTGGCATCGCTGAGCTAGACGATGATGACGATGATGACGGTGTGACAAACGGTTTGTTGGAAGATGTGCCACACAATTTCGATTGGGATGGTTGGGCAAACGAAGCACTGATTGCGGTGAGGGATTTAGATCAAGCTGCATTAACGCAATGGGATAAAGATAACAGCAAGATAATCCGACAGGCTGAATCTAAGCGTCCTGACCTCTACGATACTGTCGGCAGAGCATACATAGAAAAAATGGAAGGGTATAAAAATGGCCGGAAAACCAACATTCAAGAACAATGACGCGCAGCTAGAATGCATTTGTGATGCGTCAGGCAAGCCTAAAAAGCTGAAGCTTGCAAGCTGGGTCAACCCGAAAAAGGCAGATCAGTATGATGAAGCAAAGCTTGCAGCATGTGAAAAAATTAGAAATCTTGTGTACGAAAACGATTTACAGTTCCGCATTAAGTTCACAGAAGCTGTAGACGATGACTACAACAACGACAAAGATATTGGAGCGGTAAACATTTTTGCCAACAAGCCCTATGTCGCGCCAGAAGACAGGCAAGCAGCCCCGGCTGCTGCACCACAAGGCGGTGGCTTCGGGAGCTTCGGCAAATGAAAGCCGGGCCAGCTCTCATCGATACACGCACGGCTGCTATAGCTTTGTTTGGACGCTGGACAGGCGGCACCAAGGATGCTGTCTACAGAATGATAGAGCGCAATGATATCGCAGCAGTGCGCGATGGGCGCAAGTATTGGATCCCGGCTGCTGAGATTGACCGCATACGAAACATGAAAGTCGATGAAGCGTAAGCGTGTTTTTGTCAGTATTGATAGTCGCAGTGATGAATCAATTGAGAGATCGCAGCGAGATCAAGACCGGCGCGATAGGCTCGCTTGGCAGAAAGCAACTGAGCATCTAGCGGATGATGCTTTTGCAGATGATGATGAACATGCAGACGCTGATGATGTTGGTCAATATCGGGGTATAGATTCAATTCACATTAGAAATAAATGAGGGGCTCGCGCCCCTCTAAATACCCATGGCAGCGGCTGTCGCGCCACTAACTTGCTTTTGCTTTTCTACATTCTTTACATAGTGACCGTACTGCCTGTAGGTGAACGCGGTGTTAGCGTGGCCCATCAGTGCAGCCACCTCGCCCCAATCCTCACCCAGTGAGCTAATCTGTACGCTAGCAAAGAAATGTCTGAAGTCACCCCACAGCATCAGCGGCACACCAGCGCGCTTGCAGATACGATCCATAATTTTAGGGAAAGTTTTCTTAGTTTGGAAATTTCCAGCGTCATTGGCAAAAACAAAATCCTCAGCGCCAGAATACTTTGACGATACTTTAAGCTGGCGCAGAATAGCGATTACCTCTGCTGGAACCGGCACTATGCGGTTGCCGCGCTTGGTCTTTGTTCTGCCCAAGCCTTTGCATTGATGCTTGATGGCACGGTCAATCTTGATTGTGCAATCCTCAAAGTTGACATTGCGCCAAGGCAGCGCGCGCAGCTCACCCTGCCGGATGCCAGATGCTATGGCAGTGAGCGCCATTGCTTTGACCAGTAGGCTCTCATCATTCAAGCTTGCAACCACAGACTGAATGACCTCTGGCTGAATGCGTGGCGCACGGTCATCAGTAAAGTCAGTATCAAGGCTAAGTGTCATTTTATCCAGTGGATTGACCTGACCCCAGCCCTGCGTTACTGCATAATTGAATAGCATCTTAACAGCTTTGACGCGCTTCTCAGCGGTTGCTTTGGATTTTTGCTCAGCCTCTATGCCAGAAATAATTGCAAGTCCTATCGGCCCTCTTGTCGCTGTCTGCATCAACTCAGATATGTTGTGCTTTGCCAGCGCGCGCCCATCAATAGAGATAGCAAGACAAAACTTTATGCCGCGCACAATCTCATCTTTGTGAGACTTGCTGATTTTCTTTGCGACAACCCGGCCTTCTTGTTCGTTGTAAAATTTGTCAGCGGCTGACTTCACACTCGTTGGCTTGACCGGCGCAACGATAGTGCCGTTATTGTAATTGTTGACGGCCTCAACCATTGCGATTGTGGCATCATCTTTCGACTTGAAAGATAGTTTCTTGCCACCAATCGGGCGCGCGTCATATGTCCACACGCCGGGGCGGTCTTTGCGCTCGTAAACCTTCAAGCTTGTGACTACTTTTTTAGGCATGTCATGCTCCCTTCCGGGGCGGCTGTTAAGCCGCCGCCTTTTCTGGTATCAGCGTTACCAACGCATCTTTGTGGTTTACGTTGATCAAGATCTTTTCTATCTCACCAAGACGAACAGGATTTTCACTTACATATTCGCGGAACGAAATCACCGCTGTGCCAGCCTTTACATCTCGCTCGTATTCAGCGGTCACAAGACCTTTGCGGCCATCTATTTCGATTTGGAATTTATAGTCGTCAAGATCGAACCAATTATTGGCAACCCATGCGTAAGATTTTACTTTGTGTGTCATTTGATGCTCCCTTGTTTGATGCCTTACGAATCATTATAGACACAAGATGTCAAACAATGCAACAAAAACGTACCCAAAAGTGTACCCAAACGCAAAAAAAGCCCCCGGCCAATCAAGGCTGGGGGCGTTTAATGTATTGAATTTATTATGAAATTAGTGGCGGGAGTGACGGGACTCGAACCCGCGGCCTCCGGCGTGACAGTGCGATATTTAGGGGTAATACCGTTGGTTTTCTGGGGTTTTAGGTGGGTACAAACTGCCACAAACTGCTGTGAGCTGCTGTAAAAGCGTACCCAAAACGTACCCAATTATGCGTATGACTTTTTCTTCTTCTTCTCCGCGAAGCCACCCTGCTTGTTACTCATCTTGCTGTAAGTTTTTGGATCAACCGTACTGTTCTTTTTTGACCGACTGGTTCCAGCTTTTTTACGCTTATTCATATTTTCATATAGGCTCATGGCTTTTCTCCTTTAACAATCCCACTTCCTAAGTGCCTTATTAATTCTGCTGTTTGGATCTCGCGCAGTCTTAGCTGATGTCAGCTTTGCCTTCATGCCTTTCATGCGACCGCAAAAGCTTGCGCGCCGTGATTTGGCTTTTGGTGATTTCTTTGCTTGCTTCGCACTGACCGGCGGCTTGAGGTTGTGACCTTGCGCTCTTGCTGATGCCCGGCCAGCCGCATTCAATCCACCAGATTCTGATTGCCCCTCTTTGCGCTGCCACGCCGGGGTCTTTGGCGCTTTCCTCATCCAATCAAACCGTGCCGGTAGCCGTTAGCCCGGTCATAGGTCAGTACCTCTTTGCGTGGCTCATGGACATACGAACAGTGAACCCAGCCGCTGTTGCCCCCGGTATAACATTCTAGAATAAGTTGATCGAACTCTAGGTTATCTTGTATCCACTCAGCCAGCTCCATATTGCTGATGCCCGGCACTTCAAAATCGGCAGCTTGCCCTTTCGCGTGTTGCGATTTTATTGTGCTTCCGACAGCCAGACAAAGTTCCGGGCAGCGATACCCAGAGCTGACAGTAAAAGGCACACCGTAATGATCACGCACCGGCTGCAAGATGTTTTCACACAGCTTGACCATGTTCTCTCTAGCTGTGGTGTCCGGCGTATTATCAATACCTTTGCGTTCCGCTGTCTGGCTTTTGACCATCTCAGCTAATGAAAAGTTTGCTGATAGTTTCATTATTTTTTCCTAAACTTGTCTATGCCTTTGATGCCAAGCGCACTGGTGCATACGAGGAAAACTAAATATTGATACCATTCGGGCAACTCGTTGAGCCGGTCAAAGCCAGCCTTCACGACATCTTCCATGCCCGGCACAAAAACTAAACACACTGGCACAAGCACGACTATTGTGACTGCCTCGTCACGCCACGAATTTTGCGTGGACTGCGCCATGATTTTTTCCCACTCAGCCACGCTTGTCGCTGAGCTGACTAAAACTTTAGCCTTTGCCTCTGCCTCTGCTTTTGCAACCGCGCCTTTGGCTTTGCTTTGCTCCACACGGTTTTCTAAAAAAGACCCTGCCAGCGAGGCTATAGGGCCGATTAAAGCCTGTATCATTCACACCTCTCCTTACCAGCACAATCCTCTGGGAAACACTGCGGTATCATAAAATAAAAATCATTGTTTGTAGATTTGTGCCACATCCCGTCAGACCGTAGCCAGTTACATTGCTCAATGGTCATGGGCTGTTGCAGCGCCATCTGACCTATAGGATGGTTTGTAACGCCGTCGCTGCCCCACATACTAATTACAAGAATGTATAATGTTTCTTTCATTCTTTCGGCGTCCTTGCTTCTTTGCCCAAATAGATGCCATAGACCCCGGTCATCACGCCCATGATGACGCTGACAAAAGCCGACTGCTGTGTTGTCGGCGCTTCTAAATCCATGAACCATTCAGCGCAGCGCCAAGACATTGCAACTGAGGCAATCATGGTCAGCTTGGCAGTGACATTAAATTGCAGATATCGTTTCCACCAGTCGGTCATAGGACAATCTCTTCCACACCACTTTGGGCTACAGTTGCAAACAAGAACACAAACAGAGCTATTGTGACTGCGATAATACCGGCGACGAGTAGCGTTGTTTTAATCGTATCTTCAAGTTCCTTGGCCCTTCTTGCAGCCTCTTTACGCGCCGCCTTCTGCGCTTCTTTTTGCTCCCTGAGTTTTTGATTATGATGGTTGACGATTTCATTCCATGTATCTGGGCCAAAGCGCAAGTTAATCATGGTTTTGATTTCTTGCATTTGCTCCTGTAATTTTTTGGCTTCAAGCACTGCATCCATACTGCTTTGAAACTTAATATCACCAACACCAGCTTGTTTGTTACGCTCCTCATTAAGTTTTTTTTGACAGTCAAACAATGTGCCGATTTGTTGTGAAATATCAGCAACAGATTGTGCATCATTTATACGAGCCTTGATAAATGCTATGGCGTTTGACGCAGCAGAAACAGCCGCCAAAGCGGTGGTGATAGGCTCCATGATATGTCTCTAATCTAGATTCGCTCTGCCAGTAGCAACAGGATGATTGCGGCTGCTTGGCCTATAAGGATATGCTCCACTCGCTTTATCCGCGTGATCGTTTCAAGCCAGCGCTCATTTGTCAGAGCGATGTGTTTTTCCAATTCTACATGAATTGATAAGAGCGTTGGTTTAGTCATCAGATTTCATCAGGCCAGTCGTTAATTTTAGCAATGGTTTTTACTGTGCCATCTGAATTACGTTCATCTTCAAACAACGCCATGAACGCAGCCAAATCAGATGCACCATTCAAAGCTGTCTCTATCTCTGCACATTTAGTACGAACTGCATCTCTGTATGTTTGGACATTTGTAGGTATTGCAGTTGATTTCTCAGCTTTGCGTGTGACCATCCAATCATAAAGCGAAAGCTTGTTATTTGCTGTACGTTTTGTTTGTTCAACCCAAATAGACTTGAGCCCAAGTGTTACCATTTGTTGTCCAGTTATAGGATCATTGACAGCTTTGCCATCTTCATCAAAAACATTAACATCTGTCAGACTACGCTCAATCAGTGAGCCATCAGTCTGTCTGCCCCAATAAAATCTGTTGTCAAACGCAGCCTCTGATGCTGGTGGGTCTTCCCAAGTAACACCCCAGTTTTTTTTATCAGTATCAGTCCAAGCAGACGCCCAATTGTAAGGATGCTTGAAGCCATTGTCATCAGTCCAGCCTCTGCCTTCTCGCAAAGTTTTATCCGCATATTTCCAAGGCATCTCTATCCCCTATTCATCTCGCGTTCGCGTATTTAAAAGTATTACCGATGGCTAAATAAAAATAAGTATGACTGCTGCTATTCCATTCCGCATTTGTTGAATTTACTTTAAAACCGTTACTAAGTAGTTGCACAGCATTGACCCCGGTATCTGAGCTTTCTGTAGCAGTTGACTGTGCGTGTAAATATGCACCAGTTCCAATCGTGTTATTCATTCGCGGTGAACGTACAGAATCATACATCCACCATCGACCAGTTTGAGTTGTTACTTTGCCCATCACAAAAGTGGGGGCAAATCCGGTATATACATAAGTGCCGTCGATATCACTAGAATTACCTATATATTTGCCAACCTTGCTGTAGCCTTCGACCGAATGGAAACAGTACATAATAAATCTATCACCGCTTTCGTTTGTTAATACGGTCGAATCACGCCCTATTGTTAAAGTTGTTGGTTCTCCAGATGTAGGTATCATCTGCCCTGTGCCAGCAAAAGCACTGGTTAGAGATAAATAAGAATAATCATCACCGATAACAGACGATGATACTTGCCATTGGTTGTTGTTACTATTTGAATCCCTATCTTTAATAATTATAAACTCTGGTGGGCTAGATAAACCATGTTTTATTGTCTGGTTAGCTGACCCGTTCCCAGAATATCCAATTATGCTAAACCCAGAAGTAGTGTTTATAGAAGCTGCTGTCGGAGTTATGTCACCTCCACTTAGCCCAGCATCGGATGCAGAGCTATAACCAGTGCCATCAACATTAAAAGTGTTGGAACTACCGCCGCCTTTCCAGTTCCAAGCAACAATGCCATCGCCATTAGCATTAGTGCCTACGCTACCGCTTTGGTGCGTAAAACCATCACTATCAAATGATGTTATTGAGCCAGCAGAGTCACCAGTAGTTGAACTGGAATACATTCTGCTTGACCCCCTAATAACATCATATAATTCGTGATGATAGGCAACTGTTCTGCTCTTTGCCCAAACCAGTTGAGGTTGAAAACCAACACCAGTTATGGCATTTGTTCCACTGTTACCAGTATACAAAACCGTGTTGAAGAAATCGTCAGTTTGTTGATCATCTCCGCTGTTTGGCCCTATGGTTGGCTCTGGTATATTAGATGCACAAAGGGCT